>WNFY01003073.1_pt1 | contig 15659 bp, 35 predicted proteins | sample 5400091 | NCBI WGS metagenome assembly WNFY01 (sample SAMN13153364, study PRJNA577476) | soil metagenome | isolation source: 60 cm soil or saprolite under grassland replicate 1 | place: USA:California | collected 2016-06-15 | reverse complement strand
ACCCCCCTCCCAGCCTGATGACACCATCCCGACAGCACCACGACACCACAAGGAACAGCATTACGACACCACAATGACACTGTAGGTAACGAGGTAACACCCTGTATAACCCGTTACCCCGTTACCTGCACAGATACACGGTCACAGTGAGCATTTGTGTCTACAACCCGTTACCCCGTTACCTTGTGAACGCGAGTTCACCCCCCCCACTAGTCCCCACACTAGTCCCCTCTAGTAAGGGTTTCTAGCACACCAAAACACTAATTGACTTGTTAACTCCGACCCCCCAGATTATATGTAACCTGAACCCATGAGATTATCGTGATTCACACACTCCATGCTCGCGTTGTCGAACGCTCACCAAATGGCAATGAAACGGGGCGAGAGATGACATTCGAGCGGTACCAGTCTGGTACCGATGTGGCAAATGTTGTACGTGTCACCGTTTCAGATGGCAGCCGCGCGCCAGAGACATTCACCATTGCAGACTACGATTTCCAACAACTCGCCACGCTGTTCCATTCTGTCTATCAAAGACCGAGGTACTAGGGATATGTGGGTCATCGGAACGGTCCTGGCTCTCGTGCTCGCATTCTGTGGGCTTGCCTTTCGCGCGGCGCTGCGCGACTACGACGATGGGGAGGAGTAACAATATGATGGGGCTCTACGTTGCATTGGTGATGCTTGTGGCGGTTGTCTCGGTCCTGTGTGCTATCGTCTATGATCGTGGCGCACGCATCAAGTTTCGCGACGCGCAGATCGTCCGCTTGAAGGGTCTACTGCTCGAAACGCACGATCAGTGGGCGAAGGATTCGACGCGCTTCATGGAACGGCTGAACGTCGGACGCAACCGCATGGCGGAAATCGCTGACATCATCTCTCGGCGCCCGCCGCGTCGGAAGTGGCTCGCGGACGTGCGCCGCATTGCCGCGATTGCGAGCAACAGCATATGATGATTGGCCTCCCTCTCCCAGAAGTCTACTGTGATGCTACCAGTAGACATTACGGACGGTGCTACAAAGCGGCGGGACATGCTGGGCCACACGGCAATGCTATGGACGCGTGGGATTCGACAAGAACAGACGATTACCCATACCGTCCGGTCCCGCTCGCGGCGGAAGTCTCGGGGCTCACGCAGCAAGCCCTAGAGAAGTACCATGAACTCGTGACCTATCATCTGAGTTCTGCGTGTGTCATGCGGCACAAGGATTCACTCGACAAGGTTCGCGAGTTGCTGGTAGCGGCGCGTAACCAAATGGCAAGCGTGACGCTGGCGCTGGGGAAGGAATTGCCGTGAGCCTCACGACCATTCGGCGCGTGGTGCTCGACCGATTCGGGGAAGTCGGTATCGTCCTCGAATCGGGGGAAGTGATTGTTCACTGTCTGGCGTTCTATGAACAGCCGGACGTATTACTCCTCGTCGTGCGACGGAAAGACGATGCCAAAGAAATCGAAGCGCCCGCACAAGCGTAACGGCAATGCGGCGCCGTCTCGTCCGCTCGCGCTCGGTACCCTCTCTATTAGCGCGCTTGTGGAAGTGATGTGCGCCGTACATCTGTCGTCGTACGTCGAAAGTCCCTTCGATGACCGTGGCGGGTTGATGATCGTGGGGCCTCCCAGCGTGCTCAAATCTACGATGCTGGGATTTCTCGACCACAACTATCACGACGCGATTAGCGTCTCGGACATCAACGCGCGCTCGCTATCTGACCTCCGCGATGCCATTGCGTCGAAGATTGTGCGCACGCTCGTAATACCGGAATACGCCAAGCTACACGCGCGGCATCCCTACACCGCGATGAACGTGGAGGGCGTCCTTCAGGCACTCGTGAGCGAAGGCTTCACGGCGCCGTCCTTCGAGGATTCCCGCATCAATCGGCTACGAGCGCGCGTGACGTTGCTCTCCGCGATGGTCCCCAAGTTTCAGGTTGACCACTTCCGACATTGGGAGGAGTCAGGCTTTAACCGACGCTTCCTGTGGTCGCTCGTGCGGCTGAAAGACCCTGAGATACTCGAACGCGCGGTTGAGGAATGGAAGCGCGTGGACTTCAAGATCAACCATGTGCCCATGACACCGATGACAGAGCGGATTCCGAACGCGACGACGAAGGCAGAGCGTGCTGAACTCCGACGCCTCTGTAAGTACCAGCCGGGCGGGAGCCATTCGATACAGGCCGCGTTACTCGCGAAGGTGCTCGCGGTGCTCAAATGGTGGTACCCGATGCTGGGACGGTCCCACAAACAAGCCATGCGGTCGGTGCGCATGTTCTCACAAACGCTCGGCAAGGAAGGGGCAGAGTTGGTGATATGAGGCAGCGCCTAGAACGGTTCCAGTGTGATCACTGTGGGACAGTTGTAGAGATAGTCCTAGACAATGGGATATCGTACGCATCGTTACCGTCGCGTTGGCTTACCGTATCGCTATCTGAGGAAACCCGCTATCGGCTCTACTGTGGCATAGATTGCGCCATAGCTGCGCTCGGTGGTGGCTTGTGAGGTTCCGACTAGCGGCGGGCGAGCGGTCAAGCGTCTACCATCCGGGCCAGTTTGTCAGCGCGAGCTATGCCGCACGCTATCCTGATAAGGTACGCGGTGACGAGCCGCCCGAAATCGACTACATAGAGCCACCGGACTTTCCCATTGATTACGATTGGGAAATCACCGCCTACTACGACGAGACCTGACATGCCACGGAAAAAGAGCTACGATATCACCATTAGGATGCGGCGGAAGGACGGGAAGCGGGTCACCGCCGAGGAAGCGAAGCGGGCGCTGTGGGCGGCGCACAAGATTGCGCAGCATGGCGGCTCTATCACCAGAGAGCTACGGGAATGGAAGATAGAGGCGATTGTCTGGCGCACCATTCCGGGCAAGGAATACACGTACGACGATCACAGCAAGTCAGGCACACAGGAAGTCCTAGAGAACATGGGCGGGATACTCGAAACGCTGGGGCTGGAGGGACTGCGCGTCGCGGTCCCAGAAAGGTAACGGGGTAACGACCTATGCCACTAATGACCGGCGCCGCACTCCGCGAGTGGGCGCACAATGAGGCCACCAATAGCGGCGAGTGGGCAACGGAGCTGTCGGTTATGCACCGTATTGATATGCTCGCCGCGAAGCTAGCGGCGGCCTATCTCGTGGGGGCCACCGATGCGCTACAAGCCGAGACCGCGCGGATTATTGAAGCTAGACCACGACCCTTACAGCCCGCGCCTTTCGTTAAGGGAATTGTGCAGGCGAGCGAGGAAAGCGAGCCTGACGCTACGGGCTTTAGCGGAGTGTCGAAGCCCGAGCGGGAAGGGCTGGCATAGGTGGCTGATCGTGTCTCCGGCCCCACGCTCGTGCGTCGAACGGGTCGCGCTGCAACTTCTCTTCGGCAGCGACCCGTATCGCGAGGCGTACTGTCTCAATCGCGCGCGGCGTATCGACGCGGGCGAGGTACGGGGCTATTGGGCACGGCTGGACAACTGGAATGTGTTGTACCGCCGCTCACCGTGAGCGGGCGCCATGCGACGGGCGCGAAACGTCGCAACTGTGGAGGTATGTCCTGTGGCAAAGGTCACACGCAACCCGTTTCCGGCTCCGTTGAAGCCGGAGGACATTGACGGCGAGGCGGCTGTATTAACCGTAAAAAGCGTGCTCGTGGACGTGGCAAGCGACAAAAACCGTCGCGGCAAGGTCACGGTCATCGAGACGTGGGAGCACGAGCGGAAGGGTCTGTACCTGAACGCGAGCAGCATCGACGCGGCTATCGAGGGCTTCGGGTCGGACGAGTCGGACAACTGGACGGACAAGAAGTTCCCCGTGATCAAGGTACACAGCGAGTACGAGGACCGCACCACGGGGAAAAAGACGATGCAATGGGTGCTGTGGGTTGCCCCAGCGGACCAGTGGGCGAAACTGATCAAGTCGCTCAAGGCGGCAGCCAAGACGGCGAAGTAGTCGCCTGGGTCTGGCGCGACGGGAAGCTGCGTCGCGAGGTCGCACCGCGTGGGAGCCGGGGGCCGCAACTCGGGCTCTCGCTCCCCGTGGTTGAGACGCTGGACATGGATTGCCGAACCTGTGTACTCATGGAGGGAGCACACTTACATGGGGCGACGTTATATGAAGCGGGCGTCTCGCTGTTCTGAGGTGTTGGGATTCGAGACGCAGCCGCCGAAGTATGGATGGGGACGGTGCCCGAGTTGTGGCTCGACCACGGAGCCACTTGACGGCTGTTGCTTCGTCTGTGGCTGTCCCGCGACGTGGCGGCAGATTGAACGGTGGGAACAGCGATTCCACGCGTTTCATCCCATGACATCGCGGACACAAGGCAGCATCGTACGTGCGAAACGGTAATAGCGCGGATTTTCTCGGGAGATTCTGGGCGCGTGTCAAGATCACGGGGACGTGCTGGCTGTGGACAGGCGCGATTGACCGCGACGGCTATGCGCGGGTCCGTACGCGGAACACGTCCACAACGGCGCATATTGTGGCCTATTCGCTCGTGACGGGAGAGCCCTGGCCGGGCGGTATGGACGGGCACCACGAGTGTCCCAACCGTCATTGTGTACGGCCTCACGCGGGCCACGTAGTACCCGTAGAGCCGGACGAACATCGGGGCTATATTTGGGGTCAACGCCATAAACAGGAGAACTCACATGGCAACGGGCGAAAGCAAGGACGACGCCAAGACGTCGGTAATCGCGATATTCGAAGCGCTACCCAAGAGTAAGCAGTTTGATTTCATCGGGGAGTATAACGAAGCGTTGGTGTACATCGAACGTTCTACGCCAGGAAAGAGCACATGAAACACGACGATGGTATCCCGGTTCCCATACTCGACATGAGCCCACCGACAGAGCAGATACCGGCGGCAGCGGAACCACAACCCGAATCACAGCCTACTCCCGGACCGGGGGAACCGAAGCGTAGAACGCGGCACCGTCGGACGAAGGCAGAGTTGGAGGCGGCGCGGCTCGCGGCACTTCCCGCCGAGGCGCCCGCCGTCGCGACCGCTTCGGACCTTGACCGTTGTCGTGTCGGGTTCGCGATGATCTTCGGGTTGGTCTCGAAGGGTCTCGGCAAGAAGTGGGGCGACGACATGGCTCTGAGCGAAGAGGAAGTGTCAACGCTCGCGGGTGTCTGGACAGATGCGGTCGCACCGTATCTGCCGCAGATGGGCGCGTCGATGCCGATTGGCACCGCGCTGGTGGCAACCCTCTTGATTGCGCTCCCACGGTGGGACGTGTATCAGGCGAAGCGGGCAGAGGCGTTGACGCCATGAAATACGGTGGGACGTACGGCGGGGAGAACGGCAGACAGCAGCGCGAGTCACAAAGCGTGGACGTGGCTGGCACGGTGCCTTCACAGCCCGCCCACTCCCCGCCGGTCCCGCCGTTGCCGTGGGCACTCGCCATGCGGCGCGCGGAAAAAGAGTATTGGATTTCGGTCTGTCGCTTCATCGTGTCGCGGGGCGCTCGGTGGTCCTACGGACGGGCCGCGCTGATTGCCGACGTGAGTGCGGATACGGTGCAACGGCGACTGTCGTTGGCGCTCGATGGGACAGGCTCACAGGCGGGCGCATGGCTCGCGAAAGCCGTGCAGAATGGAGGCACATGGGAGTGACATTTGCCGGTCCTGGGCTGAAAAGAGTTCTACAACTGACCGTCGCGCTCGGTACGGCGACGGCATTCTGTGCGGCGCTCGGCTATGTCGTCGGGCTGGTGCTGCGTGGCTGGTGGTGCCAATGACAACGAGCGAGAGGACGGGCTTCGAGGTATGGGATACGCCACACCCATACGACGACGTGAGCACGTACGCGGATTTTGTCGGGAATCCACGGCACCAACGGGAGGTGTGTACGTTCATGAAATCTATGCTGTGGCAATTCTACTCCATTGCCACAGTGAATGTGCCGCCTAATCTACGAGTGTCATTTTTCGAGTTAGAGCGGAAGCTATGATGAAACCGCCACCGACGGTCCGGGTGTTCATCGCGGGCGTGTCCGGTTCAGGAAAGTCCACGGCGGCATGGAAACTCTACCTCGAACGGTTCCCGCGTCGGCTCTTGATTGATCAGACGGGTGAGTGGGCGGAGTACGCGGACATTGTGGTGTACACGGTGCCTGAACTCTCGTGGGCGCTGCGGAAGTACGCGCCGACGGGGCGCTGGACAATTAGCTGTGAACTCGACGTAGATGACATGCCCGCGCTCGTGGACTACCTGATACCCGTTCCCCAACTCGAAGGCTCACCGATTCGGCTCTGCAACGGCGCTGTGCTCCTCATGGACGAGATAGACCTTGTAGCGCCACCACAAACGGCCCGGCGGGAGATTCGGACACTATTCCGTCGCTCCCGGCATGTCGGGTTGTCGATTGTGGCGACGACACAGCGGCCCGAGAACGTGAGCCGCGAAGTCAGCGCACAGTCGCAACACGTCCTGTGTATGACGCTCGTGGAGCCTCGGGCGCTCGAATACATGGCGGAGTTGATGCAGACGGATATCGCGGCGCTGTCCGCATGGACTTCCCGCCATCCCCACGGGGGGCTATGGCGGGAATCCATTAGCGGTCGGACGATGTGGCTTACGGAGTCGGGGTCACTGGTGCAACCGGGGCCGCAACTGGTGCGACCGGAGGCGTCGCTACAGCAGTCGGCTTCACCTTCGGACGACGACGACGATGCTTCGGAGGAGTCGGAGGGACGGGCTGTGGGGGAGGAGTAGGCTTCCGGTCCCCGATGCCTAACACGAGACCGATCACCGCCCCGACAGCGAGCCACGGCAGCAAGGCTTTGATGTGCATACAGACGCTCCCAAAGGTAACGGGGTAACGGGTTAACGGTTCATCTCGACCCCCCAATTTAACGACATCGGCGCCCTATTGACAGGCATAGGGCAGATTGGCGTACGTCCTTAGTGGCGCTCCAGATGGGGCGCCACTCACCTTTTCAGCCCGAGGAGGGCAAGCGTATGAGTTGGAAGGACATGCTGTGGACGGCGCTGATCGCCGTCGCTGCGGTGGCTGTTGCCAACCGCGTCCCGATGCTGTCTGGCATCGTGAATCCCGGCCCCAGCAAGTAAGGGGGCCGACATGGCTTCAATCGACCGGCAGAAAACCATCCCGTCTATCGTCGTCGCCAACACGGCGCCCGATGGACAGCGCGCCAAGACCACGGCGGAGAACAACAAGCGCACAGAGCGGCATAACCTCACCATCACGGGACAGGTCGATATCACCGTGGCGGGGACGGGTATCCGCAACCGTGGGTCTATCCTGGCAGCGATTACCGACCTCGGATTCATCGACGGCGGCGCTGACAAGGTAGTGCTGGACGCGCGGCTCGCCCATTTCGTTGGCGAAGTTATGTCCCCGTCTGCCCTGCCTGCCACACGGCTCGGCGGTCCGGGTATCCAGGCGGCCACGCTGTTGCGGGAAACGGTCCCGCTGTGGCTCGCGTCGCCCCGCTGCATCAACCCCAACGAATCGAAGTACGTTGAGGTCAACAAGCAGTTGGCTCAGGAAATCTTTATCACCCCGCTGCGGACAGCCGCCCGGTTCCTGTCGGGTGCGCCGACGGCGACGATCACCAACCTCCAGGCCGCCGTCGAACAGGTCTACGATGACCTCGTAGGCGTGCCGCCCGTGCTGTCCACGTACGTTCGGCAGATTTCCCAAGACGTGCCGGGCGCCAATGCCGCCTTGAAAATCGACCTGCGCGGCAACCGCTACATTCGCGGTATCGCGATTCAGCAGGACACCGATCAGGGCGAGGTCTCGGACATCATCAACGCGCTGGTGCTGCGCGGTGACAATCAGGCCATCTACGGGGACCGGGCCATCCCGTTCCGTGACCTCGTGGAGCACTCACAAGAGGAGTTCGGCGGCGCCGTCGTGGCGCAGTTGGGCTACCTGTTCATCGACTTTGCGCGGTACGGTCGGCTCACGTCGCTGTGGAATCCGAACCAGGATACCAACTTGCGGTTGGAGTTGGACGTACAGCCATCGGTCGGCAACACGTCGTCCAAGGTCCGTGTGGCCCTGTGGGAGATGGAGCGTACCGCTGTGACTGTTCAGGGTGACCTTCCCTACACGATTTAGGGGGACACCATGGCTATCGCGGCAATCACCACAGGCATTTCACTCATCAGTAGCATCGGCACGCGGTTCACCTCGCCCGCGCAGCATGAAGCGGTACGCGAGGCAGCCGCCAATGCCCTGTACGCGAAAGCCGTCGGGGGCGATACGGCGGCACTCCGTGGTCTCTACACGGGGGCAGGGCTCGACAATCCGGGAGGCGTCACCGACTTTAGCGCGGGCTCTCATGGCGTCGCGACGCTTGAAGCGCGGCGCTACTACGAGACGAAGTACAATGCAGCGTTGGCGATTCTGCGCCAAAAGAACGTTGACCCCAGCATCACGGGGGGCACGCTGCCCAACACCACCGATAACCTTTCGGTGAAAGCGTCGTCGCTGTCACTGACCCAGCTTGCCCTTATCGGCGGGGGCGTGTTCGTCGCCTACAAGCTGATCAAGAAAGTGGGGTGAGCTATGGCGCTCGCTATCCAAGTCGCCAGTAGCCTCTCGCTTCCCGTGAAAAACGGCGGCGCGGTGTATATCCCTCCCGATGTCACCGCCGCGCCCAAGTACGTGCCTGACATCACATCGACTCCCATCCCGCCGAACCCGGTCATTGCCCCGCCCCCGGAAGGACAGATCAAAGGGACGGGTGGGACCATCTTCGGCATCGTCTCGGGCGCTATCAAGCCGCCGGTGACCCTGGCGCCGTACATCATGCCGACGATGAAGGAACCCCTGTACGATCTTCCCGACAACGACGCGTATGCGCCCATGGCTCCATATGCGCCGCTCATTCAAGCGAAGCCCCCGGCAGGCACGCAGGCGTATGTCACGCCTCCAAAGGTGCCCGCCCCCGTCAAGTCGAACGTGCCGCCCGTCGTGACCTCGGTCCCGTCGCTGGGGCCGATCACGGGGAAGGTCGCGGGCTTTGACCTTGCCACGGTCCCGCTGTGGGCGTGGCTTCTCGGCGCTGCCGTACTCGGCGCTCGGTTACTCCGATAGTGACAACGACCCTTGTGTACACAGGCGACCCCTGCACCGACTGCTCTATGGAGCAGTTGTTCTACGGTTCCTGTTCCAAGGCGCTATCCGACGCGTGTGCTGCGAAAAAAGCGTTGTACACGCCTCCAGCATCGACAACCGGAGGCGCGGGGAGTGTTCCCGCGCCGACGGTCATCCCCGGTACGCCCGCACGGTCGTGCGGGTCGTGCCGCCTGTCCGGTACAGCACGGACCTCCACGGCAGCCGCCTCCGTCGGCGGCCCCGCCGCGTCACAAGCGACGCGCGGCTGTCCGTGGTGGTGCTATGTTCTCGCAGCGATGATTCTCGCGGGCGTGGTGCAAAAAACATGAACGATCTTGACTCGAAGTTGTCGCAACTCCAACAACAGCTAAACGACCTTGCGCGCAGCATGGTGCTCGCGCAGAACACAGGACAGAATCAAGCACTTGATCAGTTTCGGGCACAGTACAAGATCATCGCGGCGCAACTCGCCGCGTTGCGTGTCCAGGCGAGTCAGGCGGATATGCCGTTCACGTTCCTGCTGAAACTCGACCGCTTGTCGGACGCGGCACTCGCGACCGGGAAGGAACTCGGCGCCGATGTGAGCGGGGTACTCAAAGGCGGGGCGACGCTGGCGCGGCTGTTGCCGTGGCTCTTGCTGCTCGCCGTTGTCGTCGTTGGTGTCGGGTTCTATCGCGGCTCTCTCAAGGTAACGAGGTAACGGGTTATGTTCGACAACGTAGCGACGAAGCGGAAGCTGAAGCCGAAGCCGCATGAACGGACACGGCGGAAGGGCGGGCGCGTTCATCGCGTCGCAGAAACGCAGGATAGCGCGCCCATCATTCTCCCACAGGCTGCCTTTGTCAATCGCGTGGTGCTCGACAACACGGTGCCCGAGGGCTGGCGCTACGAGCGCGTACTGACAGGGGGTTCCCATGGCTGAGGTCGCGGCCTTTGACGGGCTGTTCTGGCTGTCGGCGGCACGGTACGCGGGAGGCACGGGGCTCGACGCTCCCAGCTTCGCCGCGTTGCTCAAGGCCCATGCCCAGGCGGAATCCGCGTTCAATCCCTTTGCGTATCGGGCGGAACCGGGCGGGCGCGCGTCGCGGGGCATTATGCAGATACTCGACACGACCGCGCGGGCGCTCGGGTACACGGGGACGCTCGGCGACGACGTGAAGCACATGGGCGGGCTCTATGACCCCGCTATTTCGATTCCGCTCGCGGCGCAACTCATTCGGCAGAATCTTCAAGAGGCGAACGGGTCGATTAACGTCGCCATCGCGGCGTACAACGAAGGGATTACGCGGGCGAAAGATGACGCGGCCACAGGGCGGGCATGGCGGACGACCGACCCGTTGTATGTCACGAAGGTACGTGCCGCGCTCGCGGGATTCCTCCCGTACTTCGAGGGACAGACGGACTTGAGCCGGGCCAGTCTCTCGCTCAGGGGGTTGGTTTGACACGATACAAGCACGACCGTTCCTCGCCGCTGGCATCGCAGCGGGAGCCTTCGGCGTGCTCTACCTGTTACGGAGTAAACGCACATGAACGCTAGCGCCGTACAAAATCCCGTGTGGCGGAAAGGAATGCAGCGCCTTTTCGTCGTGGACGCACCGCCAGCCGGGCAAGATTTCCGCATCAAGGTGCCAACAGTACCCGAAGGTGTGTGGTGGCGCCTCAAGACAGCCGCCTTTCGGTTCACTACGAGCGCCGTGGTCGCGAACCGGACGCCACGTCTCGCAGTCTATGCGTCCGACCCACAGGGATTGTCGCTCGACGGGGCCTACTACCTCGCCAATAGCGGCCTACTCCAAGCGGCGGGTATCACGGGTCGGTACTTCGCCGCAGAAGTCGGACAACAGAACACCGCGTTCTCTACGGTGTTCCAGTGGCCGTATGAACTCCTCATTCAGCCCGGCCACGTCATCGGGACGTTTACCGGGGGGCTCGACGTGGGCGATCAATACGACAACATCGTCCTCCTCGTACAGGAGATGATCTATGTTCCCGCTGTCGATATGATCACAGGCGCGCTGTCGAAGGCGACAGACCGTATCATTGCGGCGATTGCGGCGAGCGCGGGGAAGTGTGCGTTCACCGTTGAAGGGGGCGCGGTGGGCGCGCCGACACCAACACCACAGTGAGCAGCGCGTACGTCGTTGAGCAACTTGACCTCACCGCTGCGCGGACCGTCGCGGGGATTACTTCGACCCTCGGCGGGCGCGTGGCGGCAGTCTATGTGCTCTCTCTCCCGGCTGCCGTCTTTCTCCACTTCGGGGCAAACGGGAACGGGATTCCGCTCGAACAGGGGAAATCGTACGAGCCCTGCCCCGCCGAGACGGACGGTATCTTCCTGACCAATGTCGCGGCAGCGGGCACGCTCAGGCTGCTGATCTCCTACGATCAAGGGGAAGTGAGCGTACAACAGTGATCATCGTACGCGGTGGCGGGAGTAGCCTCGGCAGCGCGGCACAGGAACTCACACGCTTTGCCCATCAGCGCGCCATGCTCAATGCCGCGCTAAACAACGAGGTTGTACATACCGGCCTCGCGGCACCCGCCATTGTGTCACCATTCTCGAACATTGGGACGGTCCCGACGCGAGGTCGCACCGACCAACGCGATACGTGGACGATGAACCCCACATTGATTGCGGGGTCAGGACACATCTGGAAGGGTGTGACCTCGACCGCGACAGCGAGCGAGATGCGGGCTCAGATGCGCGACACTGTGCCCGCCGTGGAAGCGGCGCAGCCATCCGGCCAAGCGTATGCGATGGTCTGTCAAGCGTGGCTGCGGAAAGCGAACAACGTCAACCCGTGTTGGTCGCGACAATTTTTCGGGCTCGGCTATTTCCAGTTATCACCTCTTGGCGCGACAGCGGCGCACCCCCGCGTGGGCGTCATGGGCGACGGCAATGTCGGGTTTCGGCTCGGCTCGGTGCATTGCCCCGATGGTGCGGCGGCGGGACAGTCTACGGCGGGCGCCGCCGACGCGGGATTCATCCAACCGCCAGCACTCCAAAGCCCCGGCCTGAATTGGTTTCATGTCCGGGTCAAGCTGGTACCCGCAACCCCGATCAGTCCGGGTGCGGTCGGTGTCTACTTAGACGGTGCGCTCCAAGTGCAATATCAGACCAACGCCCACTTCCCCCGTGGACAGTTGGCGGCGAATCAGAACTATGCACAGGTCGAAGCGGCAGCGTTTACCGACTTCGACGGCGCGACACAGTTAAACGGCTGGGCGGTGAGCGATTGGGAAGTTTGGTACGACACCGACCTGACGTTGTAGTAGAAGTGTCCCTGGTGTAGCTTTCCTGTTCACACGGAGGTAGCACGTATGCCACAGCGTGGAATCGGTGACCGCGACATTGCTGTTGCGGGCGCCCCACAAGCGATTGCCGCTACGGCGTCGCCCATGACGTACACCAACACAGGACCGAACACGGAGTTGATCTACTTCACCGTGCCGACGGGCGTGACCGCGACCGTTGCCCGGGCTGGCGTGACCCTGTTTTCCTTGCTGACGCCCGCTGGCAACACAGTGATGGGTGTGGCGCTCGTGCCCCCAGGCGGCGCGGTGGTGTTCACGTACAGCGCGGGCGCTCCGACCCTGACCCGCGACGTACTCTAACCTGAGAGGATACCACATGAAGCCGGGCGAACAGTTGCAGGAAGGCGTCGTCGTTTCCCACGGGAAGGACGGCGTGCTCGTTGGACGTGAGGCGCTGCCGGGAGAAACGCTTCCCCGAGGCCACAGCGAGCATCGGTTCGGCGCGACGCTGGTGTTTCTGTCCGACAATCAGGCGCCGATTCCCCCTGCCGGGTTGCATCCGAAGCGAGCGGCACGGAAGGCAACACGGAAGGTGCGCACGAAGGGGAAGGGCAAGTAGTCATGTCGTTGATACCTTCCGGGTCTACGGTGACGGTCGAATCCAAGTATTTCCCGCCCATCACCGTAGACCTGTCGGGAGATGAGCCGCCGTCGGTCTCGGGGCAAGTGGCGGGGGTAGCCACCGCGCTCGCGGTCAAGCTACTCAAGCCACGTATCACGTTGAAGCTGGCGGGGACCACCATCAAGACGTGGCAACCCGCTGGCAACCCGGACCCGAATCAGTGGCGCACGGTACGCGTGGGGCTCGCGGTGGCGACAGCCCTCATTGTGTTCCGACTCGTGCGCATCATCCTATGAAGGCGCCACGGCTTCGCGCGCTCGGGACAACCTACGTCGTCTTGTCGGTGGCGACGCTCGCGGTCGCGTGGTGGCTGTGGTCAACCCGACGGAAGGGGGCGGCGCTGGCGGTATTGATGATCAGCCCCGCCCCGTGCCCGCCGGGCCTCCCATGCTAGGGGGCTCTCGTGACACGCAATAGCTGGACGTGGCTAGCCTACGGACTGATTGCCGCCGGACTATATCTCCTCGGCACGAAAGCGAGGTACTAGTATGGCAGGCAGCGGTCGAGAGGTCGGGTTTCACGGTGCCTTTGGCACGAAAGCCAAGGCGAGGAAGAAGGAGCGTCGCGTACGCGGCGCGTACATCACGCGGGTCAAGATCAAGGGGAATACCCGCTATCTCGTACTCACACGGAGGTGAGCAATGGCAGAGCATACGTTCCCGTACTTCGAGGTGTACACGGACACGGCGGGAGAATGGCGCTGGCGCATCAAGGCACGCAACGGCAAGGTGCTGGGCGATTCCGGGGAAGGTTACGCGGACCGTCCGAACGTCATCGCAGCCGTCAATCATCTCAATGACGTGGATTGGCCGCTGCGCGTGGAAGCTGAGGCTGCTGAGTAGCCTGCTGGCTGCGTGCTCGTATCCACAACACACAACCCCCGCACCGATGCACGAGGTGCGGGGGTTTCACGCGAACAACTGCGCCGCGTGCCACAGGTAACGGGGTAACGGGTTATCCGAGGGTACGCACCGCCCGTTCCACGTCGGACCGCTTGTACCCGCGCGCCGCCGTCCCCTTGATCTTGAGTAGCTTGGGCGCGAGCCCGTACCGTGACAGCATGTCCGCGAGGTTGATGTCCGTCAAGCCGGTCCCGCGATACTTCCGCCACGGGGCCACGGTCAGGTCGTACAGCCGGGGGAGTACGTCACGGGTAAAGAGCCCCTTTTCGTGCCGACGGTAGACCGACGCCAAGTCCCGCAGTAGCTTCCGGCTGTACTCGTCGTCGTCCGCTGCCGCTTCCGCCCCACTCTCCATGAGGTTGACGTAGCGGCGCTTCGGGGCCGTCTTTTCCGTCGCCATGTCCACAGCGACCCGCTTCAATTCCTCCACGCGCTCCGGGGCCATCGCTTCGCACAGCGCGAACAACGGAAGCCAAATCTCTTCGTCTCGGTCCGAGAGAAACGTGACACCCGCGTGCTTTGTGTAGATGTCCGAGATGCGCTGTTTCTCGCGCTCCATGGTCACCGCGAGTTGGGCGAGGAGTTCGGCGCCCTCGGCGCGGGCTTTCTCAAAGACGAAGCGTTCCTTCGGTTCCGCGCGGCGCATCCGAATAATGATGCTGCGGTCACGGAGCGTGTCCCGCACGTCACCGATCAAGACAAACATCTTGGGACAGTACAGGGGCCACTCAATGATATCCTCTCCGCGCGACCGGGGCACGGTCTGTCCACGGCGATAGCCCGCGTTGAGCACCGCTGTCAAGACGTTCTGTCCCTCGCCCGCCAGCAACTCGGCTTCGTCGTTGATCATCGTCGGGCAATCGTTACGAATCGCGCGGTAGATGTTCGCTTCCTTCGCGCCCGTGTAGTTGCGTGCCCGTGCGCACAGGTTGCCCTCGACTTCCGAGAACCGCGTCTTACCGCTGCGCTTCGTGTCCGAGGTGATCACAAGGTACGGGTACGCGTCGAACGTCACAGCGGGCACCACGTAGTTGCCCTCAACGTCCTGTTTCGGGCGGGGGAAGAGATGGGTACCGCACGCCCACAGCGCGGCGGCGAAGGAATAGTCCACGTTCTGGAACGCGACGTACCGTTCGAGGTACGCTTGCATGTCACGCAGCAACTTGGAGTACATGGGGCCTCACAGGTAACGGGGTAACGGGTTATAGGTACAAATCATCTAGGTTGTCGTAAAGCACGCGCTGTGCGGCTGGCGCTAGCGGGCGATTGTCGCGGGCGAAATCTTCGGCTTCTGCCTCGAAGCGTTCGCGGCACGACACGGTGCCAGCGGGCACGTTGTGCGTGTCACAGATACCGTGCGATGTGGGCTCAGGCCCCTCACGGAGCACCAACCCACACCATGCGCAGACAGTACGGGGCTCGGTCATGCGTTCCTCGTGGCGAAGATTTCTACTGCGTGCTTAATCTCGTCTACCAACTCCTGGCGAGCAACCGGCTTCGACAGGTTGTACCCGTCAAGGTTCTCGACCGCAAGCATCAACTCGCCCTGATCGTTCGCGATGTAGAGTTTCAGCACGGGGCCTCACAGGTAACGGGGTAACGGGTTGCAGGCACATTTGCTGTGACCCCCCAATCTACGGGCTATCGTGTCAGGCGCAAGCTTTCGTTACACGATCGTTACAATCGGTGTCATGGTGCTGTCGGGATGATGTCATCAGGCTGGGAGGGGGGT
>WNFY01010022.1_pt1 | contig 15660 bp, 14 predicted proteins | sample 5400091 | NCBI WGS metagenome assembly WNFY01 (sample SAMN13153364, study PRJNA577476) | soil metagenome | isolation source: 60 cm soil or saprolite under grassland replicate 1 | place: USA:California | collected 2016-06-15 | reverse complement strand
CTGGTCATCCCCACCCAGACTTTGCTCACGCTGTGGCGAGCCACCCCACCCAGGGTGGCTTGGGGAGGGCGTCGTGTCCCTTCAAACTCAACGTGACTTTTGGGAGGCTTGACAAATTTTATGGCTTCTCGGTAAAAATTTTCCGCTTGCAATCGGGATTTTGACAGAAAAAGCGATGCACCTGCACACGCAACGTCAAGCGCAACGATCCCCAAGGCAAATCTTGGAGCGTTCGCGTGTACGTGCTATGCACCCCTCTCGTACTCTGCCCACACACTGGGCATTGCCCCTGGGTTTGCAAGGAGACGAGTACCAGCGTCAGTCTCTCCGAGGAAAGCTGGAGCTGCTGCATCCTCAGCTTTTCTGAAGCGGGGATCAGTTGCTCGACCAAGACTTCAAGCCGATCCGTGACGTCCCAACAATATGATGTTTGCATCTTTTCATCATATCATCTCCTGTCTTGTTCAGCTTATCATCAAAAGTTGGGGAGAGCCACGAGGGGCACAGCCATCACATAAAATGGAGGTCAAAAGGTGGTCCAGACCGAGCCGAAAACCGAGTGCTCCTTCATCCCAATTGTCATCAACAAGTACACAGCCAAGGTTTACATGTGGAAAAACCGCGTCCCGCAAGGGGCGTTAGAAAGGCTTGAGCTGCTTGACGCGAAAGTTTCACGAGCAGTTCTTAGAGGGCGGGTCGGTGGTAACACCGCCCTGCTACTCGACACGCTGGCAACAGGGACAAACACACACTACCGGATGTACCACATCGGCGGCTTTAAAGGTGGCAAGTGGTATAATAAACAACTGGATACGATCCGCTCGAAGCGAGATCGTTGTAAAAAGGGGTCACGCAGGTACCGGCACTTGAGCCTGGTGTACAGCCGTCTCTCGCAACAGAAGCGCAACAAACAAAAGGACTGTCTGCATAAGGCGTCCCATCTCATTGCTCACAAACTGGTTGAGAGAACCGTCAACATGTTGAAAGACATGTAGAAAGGCAGAGATGCTAGATGACGACTCATAGTTCGAAATACCGCTCTTCCGCCGTTGGACACGTTATCAGAGAACATCGCAAGGCGCGTGGGCTTACTCAGAAGCAACTCGCGTGTGAATTGGGCGTAGAAGCGCGTACGCTGCGCATGTATGAGAATGGTGAACGCGTGCTAGAAAGTATCTCGGACCTGCGTCGCATTGCGGACCTTCTGGAAATAGATCCCGTGGAGCTTGGCCTTGCTGCCTCAAAACACGATATTTCTACCGCGGCGCAGGTACAAGAAATTGTTGAACGCGTCTCACTGCTGATTCTGCAGGCGCGCTTTATCGAGCAGGACCCGCGAAGTGGAGTATATGCTTTACCATTTCCGGGAGATGGCGCAGATCGCGCAGGCCATCGATGATCAAACACTGCTCAACCTCGCGCTCTCCTACCAGGGCGATATGCTGCGCCGGCGCGGCGAGGTAGCTCAGGCCATCCTCTATCTGGAACAGGCCCGTGAGTGTACGCCGCTTGCCGATACAGCAGCACGTGGTAACAACGCGCTGTTGCTGGGACGAGCATACTCAAGCAATGAAGATTACGAGGATTTTGAGCGCGAGATGACGTGTGCCGAACAGATAGCACATACTGTTTCTACAACGCCTGCTCCTCTCACGTTATATAGCCTGATCTCTGTCTATGAAGAGTACGCAAGTAGCTACGCGAGAATGGGCAAGCTCGAAAAGAGTCTTCATTACCTCCAACTTGCCGAAAAGCATCTGCCCACGAATAACCTCTGGAGCATGTTCCTCAAAGCGACGCGCGCTGAAATACTGGTTTATAGCGGTGAAATTGTTCATGCCGTGCCGCTTTTGATAGAGGTGGCGCACCTGGCTCAGATGTATGGTCACCAACGCCTCATCGAACGCCTCTATCGTTTGCAATATTATCTCGACGATCAATCCTCGCTCATGAGACAGGCCAGCCGGTCCTTGAGCGAAATATTGCATGGGCCGGTAGAACGCTGATCTCCTATAGTTATCCTCTCTAAAGAGGAACAAATTATTCCTCCCTTGTATGCGCGTGATTTATCAGCTTTGTGCATATTGTATAATTTTATAAAAAGCTCAAGGTTTTCTTATTGCATCGTGACTCTTCAGGTTCTCTCGATCTGACCCCTCAGCGCCTGTGGCGAGGAGATCTGAGGAGTTGTAAATGCATCTTTTGCATTTATCCCATTAATGAATTGTGCTACTTGCACAAAGTACAAAGAATAACCTTGATTATGGCAAAATATGTACCTATTTTTAACGAAGAGGAATGATACATTCCTCTACCTTGAAAGATATGAATGTGCATATTATACTATTAGCAAGTGGATGAAACCATGTACATAGCAGTGTCGCTGTAGTTTATTGTCCTCACTCGCGACAGATAACTTGACGTGTCACCGATGCAGTGAAAACAAACGGATATCCCGGATGGCGAAGATGCCTTTGAGGGTAACACCCATAAAGGTAAAAAGTATGAAGTTACTTATATCGCCGCGCGAACCGGGAGGAGACCGTGCTGAAAGTTACTGCATTAGAACAAACACAGACCTCTACCGCTTCTTCAAGCGTTGCTACTCACTGCCCATATTGTGCTTTTCAATGTGGGATGCATTTGAAGGGGCCACGCGCAAACATCACGGTAGCTGGAAATGCGTCATTTCCGGTGAACAAGGGAGGCTTATGTGTCAAGGGGTGGACGGCTCCCGATACACTGTCCCATCCTGATCGCCTGCTTTCTCCCCTTGCTCGTGATGCGGGTGGGACATTCGTGCCAGTAACGTGGGACGAGGCGTTGACGCGTGTAGTAGAAGCGTTTCGGCGTGTGCAGGCGCGCTATGGACGTGATGCGGTCGGTGTCTTTGGCGGGGGCTCACTCACCAACGAAAAGGCGTATCTGCTCGGCAAGTTCGCGCGCGTGGCTCTGGGAACCTCGAATATCGACTACAATGGACGCTTTTGTATGTCGTCTGCCGCAGCCGCCTCTCAGAAAGCCTTTGGCCTTGATCGTGGCTTACCCTTTCCACTTGCTGATATCCCGCATGCTGAAGTGCTGCTTTTGCCTGGCAGCAACATAGCCGAGACGATGCCTCCCATGATGCAGTATATCGAGGCACAGCGCAGCAATGGTGGCAAGCTTATCGTTGTCGACCCACGTTTCTCCGCGACTGCGCGTGCTGCCGCGCTGCATCTCAGTCTTACGCCCGGCTCGGACGCTGTCCTGGCGAATGGCCTCCTGCATATTCTGATCCGCGATGGCTTGATTGATCGCAATTACATTCTTGAACGAACCGAGGGCTTCGACCGTGTAAAAGCCGTTGCCGCGACCTACTGGCCCGAACGTGTGGAGCGTCTGATCGGTGTGCCGGAAGCGCAACTGGTCCGGGCCGCGCACATGCTCGGTACGGCTACATCCGCGATGATCCTCACTGCGCGTGGTGCTGAGCAGCAGAGTCAGGGAGTAAATAATACGCTGGCATACATCAATATTGCTCTGGCGCTTGGTCTGGTGGGGCGTCCCTATAGTGGTTATGGTTGTTTGACCGGGCAGGGTAACGGTCAGGGCGGACGCGAGCACGGCCAGAAGGCGGACCAGCTCCCTGGCTATCGTAAGATCGACGACCCGGCTGCGCGTCGTCATGTTGCGGGGGTATGGAGAATCGCGGAAAGCGAGCTTCCTGGCCCGGGAAAGTCTGCTTATGAGATGCTCGATCAGCTTGGGAGGGAAGATGGTGTACGCGCACTCTTTGTCATGGGGTCGAACGTTGTCGTATCCGCTCCCCATGCTACGCATATTCGGGAGCGTCTCAAGTCGCTGGATACGCTGGTAGTCGCCGACTTTTTTCTTTCAGAGACGGCGCAGCTTGCCGATGTTGTGCTGCCGGCGACCCAATGGGCCGAAGAGGAAGGCACGATGACAAACCTGGAGGGCCGCGTCATTCTGCGCAAGCGTGCCTTTGAGCCGCCTCCGGACGTACGAAGCGATACGCAGTTGCTTTGCACCCTGGCTGCTCGCCTGGGAAAGGGACAGTATTTTGAGTATAGCCGGACGGAGCAGATTTTTGCAGAACTACGCCGGGCCAGTGCTGGAGGCGTTGCCGATTACGCGGGCATTACCTATGAAAAAATCCAGGACAATGATGGAGTGTTCTGGCCCTGCCCGTCTGAAGATCATCCCGGCACGCCCCGCCTGTTCCAGGAGCGATTCCCCACGCCTACCGGCAAGGCACGTTTTCACGCTATTCGTCATCAGCCGCCCGCCGAGACGATAGATAGCGAGTATCCCCTGTATTTGACCACCGGGCGCGTACTCGCTCAGTACCAGTCGGGAACGCAGACACGGCGCGTCGAGCAGTTGCGCTCGATCATGCCCGATCCATTGGCGGAGATGCATCCCATCGTGGCGAGGCGCTATAAGCTCGCCAACGGCGATAGCGTAACACTGGCGACACGACGGGGAGCAGCTACGTTCACGGTGAAAGTCACAACGGATATTCGCGAAGATACCATCTTCGTCCCCTTCCACTGGGCTGGCAACCAGTCCGTCAATCGTTTAACCAATCCGGCGTTAGATCCCACGAGTCGCATGCCGGAGTTCAAAGTATGTTCAGTACGTATCGAACCACTAGTAGTCACGCAAGAGGATGGACTATGACGCAGAAACAACGTCTCGTAATCATCGGAAATGGTATGGCCGGTGCGCGCCTGGTCGAGGAGGTGTTAGCGCGCCAGGGTGGCGAGCTTTTTGAGATCATCATGTTTGGCGACGAGCCATATGGCAATTACAACCGTATTCTCCTCTCCGGCGTGCTGGCGGGTACCCACGACCCGAAGGATATCTTTATCAATCTTCTCTCCTGGTATGAAGAGAACAACATTACATTGCACGCGGGTAAGCGCGTAAGCGCGATTGATCCCGTTGCGAAAGTGGTACTGGCCGGAGACGACCTGGTAGAACGCTACGATAAGTTGGTAATCGCCACCGGGAGCTCTCCTTTTGTACCGAACTTAGAGAATCTTGCGGATGGGAGCAGTAGATTTAAAGATGGTGTTTTCGTCTTTCGCACGATGGACGATTGCCAGGAGATGATTGAATACGCTGCCAGCGCGAAGATCGCGGTGGTGGTGGGTGGCGGTCTGCTGGGACTCGAAGCGGCGCGCGGCCTGCTCAATCGCGGGCTCGAAGTGCACGTGGCCCATGTAACGACCCATCCGATGAACGTACAACTTGATCTTCCCGCCGGAAAGATCTTGAAAAAGTCTTTAGAAGATATGGGTGTGAACCTCCATCTGAAGAAGCGAGCTGCCGCTGCCCTTGGCAATGGACGTATCACCGGCCTGGCCTTCCAGGATGGGTCGTCACTCGACTGCGACATGGTCGTCATTTCAACGGGCATTCGTCCCAATGTAGAGCTTGCGCGGCAGGCTGGCCTCGTCGTTGAGCAGGGGATCATCGTCAATGACGATCTCTCCTGTAAAGATACCCTGGACATCTACGCCCTCGGTGAATGTGTGCAGCATCGCGGTCAGACGTATGGTCTGGTTGCTCCTATATGGGAACAGGCCCAGGTCCTGGCCGAGAATCTCACAAACGAGACCGCTCAAGCGCTTTACCAGGGGTCCCAGGTCTCGACGAAACTGAAAGTGATGGGCGTGGATCTGGCGGTGATGGGTGAGAAAGATCCTTGCTGCGAAGACGACGAGGTGGTGACCTATACCGAACCAGGTCGAGGCATTTATAAAAAGCTGATTATTCATGATGATCATCTTGTGGGCGCGATCTTAATGGGTGATGGCCAGACGGCTCCAAAGTTATTGCAACTCTTTGATCGCAAAGGGGCCTTGCCTGAGAATCGAGCGGAACTGTTGTTCCCCATAGCGGGTGAGAGTAAAGCCGCCAGTGTGGCCGATCTACCTGATAGCGCGCAGATCTGTAATTGCAATGGCGTCACGAAAGGCAAGATTGTCGCTGCTGTCAAAGCCGGAAAGCGCAGTTTGAAGGTGCTCTGCGATGCCACACGTGCTGGAACGGGGTGTGGTACCTGCAAAGCCCAGGTCCAGGAAATCTTAGAACTGACCGCTGGCGATCAACTGGTTGAAGATCCATCTATCCACTATTACGTACCGGGCGTGCCGCTGACCAAGCCCGAATTGATAAAAGCTCTCAAAGAGCGAGAACTGCACAGCGTCTCTGCCGTCTTCACAGCTCTTGCCGATGGTACAACATTCAGCGCGACGGAACGTTTAGCGTTGTGCCGCGCATCTATGGCGGTGTAACCTCGGCGGCGGAACTGCGTCGTATCGCGGATGTCGCCGAAAAGCACGATGTTCCTATGGTAAAGATTACCGGTGGGCAGCGCATCGATATGCTCGGTATTCCGAGAGAAAAGTTACCAGCGGTCTGGCAGGATCTGGGCATACCCTCCGGCCATGCCTATACCAAGGCGTTCCGTACCTGTAAAACCTGCGTGGGAACCGAGTTTTGTCGCTACGGGGTGGGCGATAGTACGAACCTGGGTATTAAGGTCGAGCGACGCTTCCAGGGCATCGAATCGCCGCACAAGATGAAGCTTGCCGTCTCTGGCTGTCCCCGCAACTGTGCCGAGGCAACCGTCAAAGACCTGGGCGCGGTAGCAATCGAAGGAGGCAGGTGGGAAATCTATATTGGTGGCGCGGCAGGAGCTTCTGTACGCAAGGGCGATGTGCTGTGCGTAGTAGATTCGCACGAAAAGGTAGTGCAATACATGGGACGCTTCATGCAATACTACCGCGAAAATGCTAAATACCTGGAACGAACATATGGCTTTGTTGAGCGTGTCGGCATCGAGCATCTGCGGCGTATGCTGGTGGATGACGCGGAAAATATAGGGCAGCGTTTAGACGAGGATATTCAGGCGGCTGTAGATGCCTACAAGGACCCCTGGCAGGAGGCAGTCACACCCACATCTCCCGTTCAGTTCACGAGCGTTGTAGATACGGTCAATACGGTAGAGAAAGTGGAGGCGCTGCGGTCATGAGTGTTCTGAGAGAAGAGAGAAAGTCCAGAGAAACCGGGGCTGCCACTGTTCGTGTGATCTATAATCTCGGCTCGGTCCAGCGCATTCCTCTGGGGGAAGGACGAACGTTTCGTGTCAGGGATACCACTGTCGCAATCTTTCGCGCGCGTGACGGCAGTGTCTTTGCCACGCAACCGAATTGCCCTCATCGAGGGGGACCGCTCGCCGATGGCCTGGTCGGAGCGGGCAAAGTGATCTGTCCATTGCATAGCTTCGCATTCAACCTGGCAACGGGGCAGCCCATCGAAAATCCGTGCGAGCAGCTCCGCACCTATCCTGTTTCCTTGAGCGAGGCAGGCGATATCCTGCTCACCCTGGATATCTAGTATTTAAGGAAGACGAAAATGAGCAGTTTCAAAGCGGCACGAATTGCCCTTCTGGAGGCGCGCATGAGCCGCGAAATCGCGGATATGATCCGTCGCTACGGCGGTGAACCATATTGCGCGCCGGCAGTGCGCGAAGCCTCGTTATTTATTGACCACCTTACTCACTCAGTGTTACAGGCCGTCGTCTTTTTCACCGGAGTGGGCGTCAATGCACTCTTTCGTGTCGCGGAGAAACTTGGTCGGGATGCCGAACTGCTCTCCGCACTGCACAACGTCACGGTTGTCTGCCGGGGACCAAAACCGGGCGCGGTACTCAAACGCTTGAACGTGCCAATAGTGGCGAGCGCGGAGGAGCCCTACACCACCAATGAATTGTTAGAGGCGATGCAACCTCTGGAGCTGGAAGACACAAATGTGGCAGTTGTGCACTACGGAGAGCGCAATGAATTTCTCGTGCAGAAGCTACAGGCCAGAGGCGCTCATGTCGAAGAGCTCACGCTCTATGAATGGCTTTTGCCCGCAGATACGACGCCTCTACGTACTCTCGTGAAGGACATCATCGAGAAACGCATTGACGCCGTTGTCTTTACCAGCCAGATCCAGGCGCGACACCTGTTCCTCATCGCGGCGGACACGGTTTCTCCCACAGAACTGGCTCAGGCATTGAATACCCAGACCGTTGTGGCCTCCGTAGGACCGACCTGCACAGCAGTCTTACGGGATCTCGGAGTGACGCCTCATGTAGAGCCAGAGCATCCCAAAATCGGTTACCTTATCAAAGCTCTGGTTGAGTACATGAAATAGCAGGCGGATGGGGATGCAAACCACTGTGTCCCTGTCATTTGAATGCCCCGTAGTGCTTTCAATTGAAAGAACAGACAGAAACTGGTTACAATGCCAGTAGAAGGAGTAAGTATATGCAAACATCCGTATCTACTCACAAAGGGTCAGCATCAACAGTTTTCGCATCTTTTCTACACTTTGATATGTGCTTCACGCTCTGGGTCTTGCTGGGGTCGCTGAGTATTTATATCACTAAAGACCTTCGACTTAATAGTGCCCAACAAGGCTTGATGGTGGCGATTCCCACCTTGAGCGGGTCGTTGATGCGCATCCTGGTAGGTGCCCTGAGTGATCGTTTCGGTAGCAAGCGGGTGGGCACCACCATGTTGTTCTTCCTCTTTCTGCCCTTGCTGCTCGGATGGCTCTTACCGGTAAACTTTTCTAGTATTATCGCTATCGGGCTGATGCTGGGGGTTGCCGGATCATCGTTTGCGGTCGCTCTGCCTCTCGCCAGCCATTGGTATCCCCCCTCTCGCCAGGGTTTGATCATGGGGATCACCGCCGCCGGTAATATCGGTACCGTAGTTGCGAATCTGTTTGCACCATCGCTGGCTAAATCCTACGGCTGGCACGCCGTTATGGGAATGTCGATGATCCCCCTGGCAGCCGTACTCCTGATATTCTTCTCGACCGCGAAAGAGAGCCCTACGCGTCCTCAAGGTCTGTCGCTCAGTCAGTACCTGTCGGCGTTACGAAACGGCGATATATGGTGGTTCTGCCTGTTCTACAGCGTCACCTTCGGTGGCTTTGTCGGGCTCAGCACCTTCCTCCCGCTCTTTCTCAAGAACCAGTACGCATTCAATCCTGTAACAGCGGGCCTGTTTACCGCCCTGGCAGCCTTCCTGGGAAGTACGTTCCGGCCCCTTGGCGGCTTTCTCGCCGATAAGCTCAGCGGCGTCCGTATGCTCACCGTATTGCTGCTGGGCATTGGGATCATCTATCTCCTGGTCTCGCTCCTGCCTGCTATCAGCGTAATGACATGGTTGCTACTCCTGGTCATGATCTGCCTGGGTATGGGCAACGGCGCGGTCTTTCAACTGGTGCCGTTGCGCTTCCGGCGCGAAATAGGCGTTGCCAGCGGACTGGTAGGGGCCTTCGGAGGCATCGGCGGCTTCTTCCTACCAACATTGTTGGGAAGCGTGAAGCAGCTCAGCGGCTCTTATAGTCCTGGCCTGGTGGTGCTCGCGGTTATCGCCTTGGTCGCACTGATTGCCTTGCGTCTGCTGGTAGTGCGACAACAGGGATGGCGTATCACTGCTGCCGTCGTAGCTGAAAGCAAAGCAGCATAGTAGCCTGTATGCGCCCAGGAGTACAAACGCGACCTCCAACGCGTCGTCTATCGATGCTTTATATCGCGGCTCTCAGTACTGTTGCCTTGCTGACTGTGCTCGGCCAGGTCGTGATCCAATCAGCACTGCAACAGCAATCGAGTGATGCGCTGGTAATCAACATTGCCGGGCGCCAGCGCATGCTGAGTCAGCGTTTAAGTAAAGCAGCTCTGGCGCTCGAAGTATTCCCCGATGTACGTCAACAAAACGCGGACGAGCTGCGAGGAGTCATAGTGCTCTGGCAGCGCAGCCAGGAAGGTTTGCAGCATGGAGATACCGCCCTGGGACTACCTGGTAATAATAGCGAAACCGTGAAACGGCTCTTTGCTAACATCGAACCTGAGTAAGAGTCCATGCTGCGAGCATCCAACGCATTGCTCACTATAGCTAAGCCAGAGGGGCCACATCCAGGTGCGGTCCCTGCCTCGGCCTTCTTACCATATATCCGGGCGATCCTTGCCACTCAATCGGGCTTCCTGGTGGGAATGGACACTATTGTGACGCAGTACCAGCGAGAAGCGGAAGAGCATGTCGCCCGGCTGAGACTGATCGAGTTCGTACTGTCTGGCCTCACCCTGCTGGTTTTGCTGCTGGAAGGTCTCTTCATATTTCGCCCTGCCGTCCAGCGCCTGCGGCAAATCTTCGCCGACTTAATCCAGGCAAATGAGCGTGCCACGAGAGCAGAGATCACTCGTAAAAGAGCGGAGCGTATTCTTGCCCTCAACGAAGCCCTTGTGGCAAGCCAGGAAGATAAACCTCATGCGCGTATCGTGGCGCTGGATCATTACCAGGTGCGTGACAAAGATGGAAACTATCAAAACGTCTATCATCAGGAAATCGATGGTCAGCAGGTATTTGTATGCGAATGCTCACAATACCGGCAGCAAAAGATCTGCTCTCACTCTCTCACTGCCTCGGCTCTGCACAGCGTTTCAGGCTTAAAGTCAAGTTAGGTTGCCTGTTCGTATTGTTCGAATACTGTAGTCCCCGATTTATCGTGGATGTGGGTGAATCTGCAAAAGTTCTTCCGCGATCTGGTCATAGACGTGTTGTTGCGCCTCAAGATAGCTGATCGAACGGTTTACACTGAAGGCTGTTTGCAACGTTGCCAAAATACGCTGTTGGAGGGTAGATAAGTAAGGCTGCTGCACCTGGAGAGGTGGCATAATCTGGAGCGCGATCTGTTCACGCTCATAAAAATTTTCGGGAGAGAACGCGAGCGCCAGCAATGCCGTATAATTCTGAATGAGATCCTGCCGAGGAGGGGAAGAGAAATAACCAGCCTGGGTGCTTGCTACAAGGAGGCAACCAGCGCTACGGGTACTATGTGTGATCGGGAATGCCGCCGCGCTGACCGCGAATTGCGGCACATATGTTGCTGGCCGCTGTCCCTGGTTGATATCCTCGACAATCCGTGGTCGACCTGAGGAGACCGCTGCCCCGGCCAGTGACTCAGCGCCCAGGAAGCTCGTTCGCATCTCCATCTGGTCAAGCCAGGGAGAAGTACCCAGACCTACATATTCACGTAAGCAGTGAACGTTCCCTTCTTGCGATGAAGGCATACATTGTACAACGCGAAGCGAGATACCAAGGTTATCAGGGTCAAGCTGTTTCACTGCCTCATATAACACAGCAGTGCAGATGGACCAGAAGCGGGATTCATCAGGCGCGCTGGCATAAATTTCAAGCACGCGAGCAGAGAATGCGATGGGAGCAGTATGCGGAGGTGAATCAACCAGATCCGCGTCGAAGCCGTCGAATTCTTCCGCGATCAACGTACGCAGGAGCATCTGGTGGCGCGGGATGGCCTGTAGTAGACTGCGCAGTTGTCGCGAACGGGGTGTCGCAGCATTGTTGGCCCAGGATATCAGTGTCGCTGAGTCGACACCTGTTGCCCTGGCGATTCGTTCTCGTTCTCGCGGCTCCTTGATGAGATGGGAGAGTAAATCGCGCCACGTCTGGTAATCTTGCATCCTTTGCTTCCTGTTTGTTCTCTTACCTATGCTGTTGTGTATTCCACTATATCAGTGCATGCCATTCCATGTCAAGGCGAGCAGTATGCAATGCAGGACTATTTAAACCATGGGGGCAATAGGCCCGTGCAAGTGAGCTTGAAGAAATGCCCTGATCACGAGCTTGCGGTACGTGGGTTTTGCCCCCACGGTTTAAATAGCCCTGCCATCTGGTTCAAGGAACTACCGAAGAACGCGCAACTATGTTAAACTGCATGATAAGCATCCACTATGTGCTAATCTTTATATGTTGAAAGGTCACAAGCGTTGAGCGAAATTCAAGAGTCGTTAGAGTGGCGTTCCGTGCTGGATGCAGTACTGAATGTCGATGTTCGCGAATCCCTTCCCAACCTGGATCAATCCGGCATCATCGCCTATACCGATGGAGCGTGCATCAAGAATCCTGGCGGCCCCGCTGGTTGGAGCGCCTTGCTCTGGGCAGCTGTCGATGCTGACAATGGAAAGGTTCGTGAGGATGCTCCCCGTCTGGAAGTGTATGGTCATATCCCTAAAGCGCCAACGACCACCAACAATCGGGCCGAAATAGCTGCCGTCCTGGCTGTGCTCTCTATTGCGCCTCCTACGCTTCCGCTTACCATCTATAGTGATAGTGAATATACCATCAAGGTCGCATCGGGAACGTATCGGATGACTGCCAATTCTGACTTGTGGGGGGTGTACCGTAAACTACTGAGTTATCGTAAGGAACCTCCCGAATTCGTCTGGGTACGCGGACACGCAGGCCATATCCATAACGAGCGCGCCGACGAGCTCGCCGGGCTGGGCGCGTTCAACAAGGACCGCAACGCCTACGAGAAGTGGCAGGCCTCGCAGACGCCCGAGGCGCGCAATGCTGTTCCAGCAGCGGACCTGGCGAAGATGCGTGCGCAGGCGCAGAAGCTCAATGCGCTCTTCGAGAGTATCGCCGTCGAGAGTGGGCGTGTTGGTGAGCAGGAGCGGAAGTTTGTCAGCGATATGGTGAAGCGACTGCAAAAAAATAATTTTGCGCCGACCGAGAAACAGAGCAACTGGCTCAAAGGGCTGGCAGCGAAGTATAAAGTCTAGCGCCTGTATGTAATACGACAACGGTACAGTGGGCACTCTGCCCGTTCTGTATGCGCGTGCTGGAGAAGGAGGCGGACTGTACTGAAGCACCTGCCAGGGTAAGGGCCGAAGAACAGGACATGACCTGGTTGTGAGCAGGTCCACGCGGGTTATAAATAGGGATTGATATATGTGTATGTACGACTGCTGTATAGATCTGCTGGAAGATCAGCGGTGAGAGTGCCAGCAAGAGCAGTATGAACATAATCAGTATCATGAGGGAGGGCTGCTTTTTCAATGAAGATTCCTTTCTTTCTGGCCAAAATTGACGGACACCCGCCGGGGCGACATTTCAAGCATAGACTGTAGCGATGTTTGTCGCATGGGTCATTTGACCCATTTATTGGCCCATCCCGTATCTCTTCAGGGCCTCTTTTCTGACTCCTCGTGGCTCCGCGCGCCTTGCGGCTCGCACCATTCCGTGGAGGTTGGCAGGCTGGCGGCCCCTGAGCCGCCAGCCTGCCAACCTCCACAAAGCGCTTGCGAAGCGCAGGAGGCGCTGAGGGGTCCTGAAGAGACATTCATATCTGGGGACACCACGTGGCATGAAAACTCGTTTTCAGAGGAGGAGATCAACAGTTCTGAAAAATGTGATCAAATGTATGCAAAATGGCCCGGAGACAGGGTTCCAAATCAGGAATGCATGTGTTAGAATAGGAACGTTCCAGGAAGAAGCTCCTTATTCAGAGAGAAACGCGGCATACGCCGCTACCTTCGGTCATCTCTCTGATCAGAAGAACTGGTTGAAAGAACCGTCTTCCCTCACATCTGAGGTGGAACAGGAGAACCGTGAACCATATGCGCTGGTTCTTTGCCTGGCTCGGGCCACACATGGGCAATCCCGTGCGGTGTGCGGACGTTTTCACCGTAATCAACATGTTTGAAGACATTTTGAAGGGCAGATGCACTCGTCTATTGCTGGAGCATATCATAGATGGGGGAAACGCCAACCGGGCGAGTTGGCGCAGTTTTGTCTGCGCCAACTCGCCCGGCAAGCTGAACGGTGGGCGAGTTGGATAGAGCGCTGGCGTCGCGTAAGAAACGCGTCAGTCCTGTTGGCTTAAAACCGGTGCTGTGCGATGGGCGAACTCTTGTAAGAGATCACACAATGGTTTGACGAACTCCGGCTCGTTGTCCCAGTAGTTGTGGGCCTGCAGGCCACCGCCGATGCTATTGGTGAGATTATCGACCTCGTGATCGCGGATATTCAGAGAGGAAATCTCGCCTGTATTCGCATCGAGGGCTTTATAGAGGCCGGTGAGGATATCCTCTGTCTGCGGCTTGCCGCGTTTCCAGGTTGCGTCGGGGAGCAATGGATCGGCGACTGGATCTTTGGGGTCAAAGAAGTTGAGCCACTTCCCGATTCTGGGGACCGTTGACATATGTTCTCCCCAACTGAAGAAGTCGCTATACTTGCGCAGCGGGCTGCCAGCGGTAACGAAGCCCATGATCTTCTTTGCCGCGAACGGAGGCAGGTCGCGCAGAATATCGAGGGCGACGACGGTACCGTTGCTGTGCGAGTTAATGACGATCCCCTCCACATCATCGCGACAGGCCAGGCGCAGGAGTGCATCCAGCACGAAGCCGCGCACACGCTCACGCAGTTCGTTATGGCAGACATAGGCCGCCACATCGTTTTCCAGTTGTCTGAGTACAGCGATCAGGCCATGCAGGGTGTGCCCATTCGCGCGCGGTGCCAGCTTTTTAGGCAGGTCTCTGCGCACCTTCAAGCTCGACTGTGCGGGAGCGGATGTTTGTGGATGGTCGATCGGCTGGTTTTCCCAGAGGTGCAGCAGGTGGTCCCAGAATGGCTCCGTATCGGCGAATGCCAGGCGCATCGTCTCGACCACGCTGGCGTAGTGGGAAAGATGGAGCATGGTCATGCCCGCGACCACCGCCGCCGCTCCTATCTCCCGTTCCATCCCTTCCAGTTCCGAGTAGACCAGGGCGACGTGGCTGATAGCGCCCGTCCCGTCGCTGAGCGGGGCATCTGAACTATCGATCAAGCCTCTGAAGCCGGACTCGTCCCAGATTCCCAGACGCTTCAGGCCATCCTCTCGCTTGTGTGTGTTGGGTGGCCAGACGCTGCTTACGTAGATAGGACCGGCCTCTCCGGGCGTGTGGCGGGCGCGTCGCGGATCATCACTCAGTGTCGCGCCCAGACAGTGATTGAGGTGCTCGTGTAGAGTATCGGCGTAGCCTGGAATAACGGTATACTTGTTGTCTGCGTCTAGAACTGGCGGCTGCTCAAAGCCGATGCCGTGGATGGTAACAAGACAGATTGTGGGTTTAGTCGCCATGGCTTTCACCTCGCGCTAGCCTGCAGATAGTGCCCAAAAAATGTAGCGAACTATTGCACGCCATACTTCCTGTTTATTTTGCAAGGATTATCCTTGCAGGATGCACTACAAAATCCTCTACACCCTCCGATATCAGGTATACGCGATCATCCACCGTTTTTACAGTATAGATTGTAGCATTATCTTAGCTATTGATCATGAAAATATGTTCATTCAGGTAGAGCATCGTTTGCCAGCTTTTTGTTTGAGATATGGCGCCATATAATGAAAAGCTCAGGGCACTTGCTCGATGGCTTGACAAGCTCCACTTTTATACATGAAGATAGTGGTTATCAAGTGTGAAAACAAATACAGAATCGTCGGTACTAAAGGAAGCGAGCTATGGCTACGATAAAACCACGAATTGAAGCAGAGCCTGAGTCGCGTAGCGATCTGGTGCGCAATCCGGGGCGGTCCCTGGACCTGGACTGGGTGCGGCAGGTGCATGTGAACCGTAGTGCTGTGGAGCGCCGCGCCGCGACGCTGACCACGCGCCGTACCGTCAAGAAAGAGTGGCAGGCGGCGTGGCTGCTGCGGGCGATTACCTGTATCGATCTGACGACGCTGGCGGGTGACGATACGCCCGGCAACGTCCTGCGCCTCTGTGCCAAGGCGCGCCAGCCG
>WNFY01015814.1_pt1 | contig 15664 bp, 11 predicted proteins | sample 5400091 | NCBI WGS metagenome assembly WNFY01 (sample SAMN13153364, study PRJNA577476) | soil metagenome | isolation source: 60 cm soil or saprolite under grassland replicate 1 | place: USA:California | collected 2016-06-15 | reverse complement strand
GCCGTCTGGTTCGCCGAGCTCGGGCCGGAGTTGACATCGCCCCCGGCGATCGAGACGGGCACGTTCGCGTTCACGGCGTTCTGGTCGCTCTTCGCGACGCCGATCGCGCCCTGGTGGGTGTCGGCCTTCTGGACACCCGCCTGGAATCCACCGGCGCCACCGCAGCCGATGACGCAGGAGCCGCTCCCATCGACCTCCTGCTGCTGCGACTGGCCCTGGTTCGTGGTTGCGTTGTTGCCGACGTTCGTGGTGGCCGAAGAGTCGGCGGTCTGCGTCGCCGAGCTTGGGCCGGAGTTGACATCGCCGCCCGCGATCGAGACGGGCACGTTCGCGTTGACGGCGTTCTGGTTGCTCTTGGCAACGCCGATCGCGCCCTGATGGGTGTCGGCTTTCTGCACACCCGCCTGGGCGCCACCAGCGCCGCCGCAGCCGGCGTGGCAACTCGAAGAGCCGCCAACCGTCTGCTGCTGCGACTGGTTTTGATTGGTCGTCGCGTTGTTGTTCACGTTCGTGGTGGCCGAGGAGTCGGCGGTCTGCGTGGCCGAGCTCGGGCCGGAGTTGACGTCGCCGCCCGCGATCGAGACGGGGACGTTCGCATTCACGGCATGCTGATTGCTCTTCGCGACGCCGATTGCGACCTGGTGCGTGTCGGCGTTCTGTCCGCCGACCTGGGCGCCGCCTGCGCCGCCGCAGCCGGCCTGACAGCTCGAGGAGCCGCCAACCGTCTGCTGTTGCGTCTGGTTCTGGTTGGTGGTTGCGTTGTTGGCGACGTTCGTCGTGGCCGCCGAGGTCGCGGTCTGCGTCGCCGCGCTCGGGCCGGCGTTGACGTTCCCGCCGGCGATCGAGACCGGGACGTTGGCGTTGACGGCGTTCTGATTACTCGCCGCCAGCCCCGCCGCGACCTGTGACGTCGCCGCGTTCTGCAGCCCGGCAAGTAAGCCGCCGGTGCCGGAGTCCGCGAGCGCCGGGGGCGCCGCCGCGAGGGCGACGAGCGCCACGGCCACGCTCAGTAGCTTGGCTTTCATCTCCTTCTCCTTGTCCGCAGGGACAGGTCAGCGCGCCGTCGCAGCACGACGCGCACGGGCACTGAGAAGGACGTCAGCCCGGATGCCAGGGAGCGAGTGCGATTTGCCTCGGCTTCCGGAAGGCCGGGAGCGGAAGCGTTCGAGGCAGGAATTCGAAAAGCGCGGCCAGGAGCACCGCGGCCAACGCTCCGAGCACGAGAGGCATGAGCGGCCCATGGCCTCCGCCCTGGCCGGAGAGCGCGGCGCCGGGCTGTGGGAGCGGTGGTAACGGCGGGGACCGGCGCGGCGGCGGCCAGCGAGTCGTCTCCGGCGCGGCCCGCGACGTGCGGGCGTCGCCGGTCTGGCCGCGACGATCCGCGATGGTGGGCCGCGATGCCGTCGACAGGCTTGGAGTCGTCCGCTCGGCGTGCGACACGACGGCCGACCGGAGCGCGCTGTGTAGACCCGTTGAACGAGCGGGCCGCCGCGAACGGTGGACCGCCGCGCGCCGCTTCGGACTCACAGGCGCGCGCGCGGGTTCCGGCGACGCGACGCTCGGCACTGAGGCGGCCGCCGCCTGCTGCGTCTCCTGTTGCGCCTGCGTGGCGGCGCTCGACGCAACAGCGGCGGCTTGCGTGCTCGCGGCCTCCAGGCTCTTCGTCGCGTCATCCAGGGTCTTTGTCGACTCAGGCGAAACCACCGCCGCAGCGGCGGAAGCCTGCGATGCGGCCGCACTCGCCTGGGCTACGGCGGCATCGACCTCGTTGGCGAGCTGGCCGGTCCCGAAGGGATCGGCCGCGCGCGCGGTCGCGGGGGCGATGAAGCCGCAGGCGATCGCGCCGGCCACCGCACACGCGCGTGCGACGCGCCTTTTGCGTCCAGGGCCCGATGGATCGATGCGATTAGCGTCCACTGGACGGTCGAACTGGACGTTTCCGTCCAGTCGCAAGGCCGATTCGTCCAATCACGCGCTCACCGGAGCGCTCCGCTTCGTAACCGTCTCGGTCGGAACCATCCCGGACGTCGCGACCACACGACGAAGAGCCCGCCCGCGGCGAGCACGACGAGGAGCGTGACGATCACCGAGCTCGAGACATCGGCGCCCTGCCGGGGCGCGCCGACCGGGACGCGCGGTGCGGCCGTTCCGAGCAGATCACCGGCGTTGGCGATTGCGTTGCCGAGCGAGCTCGCCGCACTCACGCCGGCGCCCACGAACCCCGCGCGGGCGGCCGTGTGACCGCGGTCGCGGTGCTTCGCGCGCGCGCTCAGCGCATGCCGTGCATGGTGCGCGTGCGCAGCGCGCGTAGCCGTCGCGTCCGGGGCCTGCGAGACGAAGGTCGGCGCGGCTGGGGTTGCCCGAACGGGGGCAGTCGCGACAGCCTCGCTTCGCCGTTTCGCAGCCTGCTTTCGGTGCGGCCGTCGAGCAGGCGTCCTCGTGGAAGTTGCGCTCGGCGCCGGCGCCTCGGTCGGCTGGTCCTGGGTCGTGCCGCTCGTGTTCTCCGCATTCGAGCTCCCGATCGCGGCGTTCGTCTGCGAGACGGGCCCGTTGTTCCCGGGGCTGTTGATCCGCACGGTCACGACGAGATTGCCCGCCCCGTCCTGCGTCACGTCGGTGCTGCCGACGGCCTGCTGGTCCGTGGATGCGTCCTGCCCGGCCGAGGTCGTGTTCGAGCCGGTCGCACCCGCGATGGCGATGTTCGTCTGCGAGATCGGACCATCGTCGCCCGGGCTGTCGATCCGGATCGTGATGACGATGTTCGTCGGCTGCTGCTGTGTGGCCGACGCTTCGGCCCCCGCGATCTGATCGTTCGCAATCATTTGTGCCGGCGGATTCCCCTGCGGCGTGGGATCCGCCGGCACAACGCCTGCAGCGACGACGTCGTCCTGCGGCGTTCCTGCGCGAGCGTCATGCGCCAGCGCGAGGCCGTACAGAATGGCGGCAAGTGCAGCGGCAGTGAGCGCGCACAGCAGGCGAAAACGACCCTGTGGGCCCCGACGCGCTGACATCGCAGTGCAGTCGGTGGTCGCAATCACCGCGAAAAGACGGTAGCATTCTTGCATGGCTGACGCAAGTTGGATTTATGCCGATCTTGTTGGTCTCATCGTTGGAATTATCTGCGTCGCACTCGCCGGTGTTTTTTTGGACGATTTCCGAAAACGATTTTGGTGGACGAAAGAACATGCCTACTGGACGAGAACGCGCCTGAGGCTTTCTTGTGCGGGCTTTCTGGTGGCCGATAGCTGCAAATCGACGATTTCAGCTTGGAAGAAACCACGAGTGATCGCAGCGCTGGAAATTGGGGGGTTTCGTACGCACCTCGCTGCACGCTTCGACCGAGGCCGGCCCACGCTGCGAGAAACTGCGCTATCCTTCGCGCCCGGAATACGCCGTTTGGGAGAGCGTTTCTTGCCGCACGCCGCCGTGGGGTCAATCCACTTGAAGCCGGCGCAGCAGCGCGCCGTCTCTGCGCTCACGGCGGATCCCGCTTCCGAGCTCACACGCGGCCAGTACGAGCAACTCGCACGGGTCAGCCGGTCGCAGGCCGCGTATGACCTCGCGGAACTCGTCGAGGCCGGGTTCCTCGAACGGATCGGGAAGGGCCGTGCGACGCGTTACCGCCTCGCACGGGAAGGCGGGACTCAGCGCCACTGGACGAGCGAGCGCATCCGTACAGAGCTCCAGGCGTTCTGCAATGGACGGAAGGCCTGGCCCTCGGCAGCCGATTTCAAAGAGGCCGGTCGAGGCGACCTCTACATCGCCGCGAGCCGCTACGGCGGCATCGGCCACTGGGCGGAAGTGCTCGGGTTCCCGCGGTTGCCGCGCGGCGCGGCCACAGCGCCGGAGCCTTCGCGTTTCCGGACGAAATTGGCTTGGGCCGGAGCGGGAGCCCTCGCGGCGCTCGCCCTCGCCGCCGCCGGCGGAACCATCCTCGTCACGGTGACGCGCCAGGACGCGACTCCGTCCGCAAGACCTGCACACGAGGCGCCGGCGCAACAGACGCCAAACCCGGCGGTTCACCCGATGCTCGCTCAGCCGAGTAAGACCACACACTCGGCCGGCCGGAAGGTTCAGCGCTCCCACGCCTCCGTGACAGCACGATCGCGGCCCGCCGGCTCGCGTTCGCTACCGACCCGCGCGACGACTGTGCAACCGCGCGCAACGTCTGCCGTCGCCGAGACCCGAACCTCCTACGCCGCGACAGCGGCGCCCGCGAGCTGGCCCGCGGCGCTGCCGGCTCCGTCAGGCTCGTCACCCCCGAACCCGCTGAAGGCCCCCTAGCGTGCGACGCGCACTCGTAGCCGCCGCCGTGCTCGCCGTCTCGTTGGTGATCGTCCCGACGTCGGCGGCCGACGTTCCGACGATCACCTACACGATCGACGGCATCGCCGGCACAAACGGGTGGTACCGCGGGAGCACCTACGGGAACAACGTCGTCGTCAACTGGCACATCACGGGCGCGACCGGCTTCGGCACCGACTGCAACGACATCCTGATCCCGGGTCCGACGACCGGCACCGCTCGGCACTGCACGGCCTGGAACAACGACGGAAGCCTCACCCGCTACACGAATCCGCCGATCAAAGTCGATGCGGATCCGCCGACTGGGGTCGGTCCGCAACTGGCGCGAGCGCCGGACCACAACGGCTGGTACAACCATCCGGTTGTCATCACCTGGAGCGGCAGCGACGCGACGTCCGGGATCGCCGGCTGCTCCTCGGTGAACTACGCAGGGCCTGACGGCGCCGGCGTGGCCTTCCAGGGCAGCTGCACCGACAGTGCCGGCAATACGACCAGCACCGGCGGCGCGCTCAACTACGACGCAACGCCGCCGGCCTTGAGCGGCATCTCGGTCGGAAGCACCCCCGACGCGAACGTCCTTCGCTGGACCTCGTCAGACCCCGCCGCGAAGGTCGTCGTGCGACGAGCCCCTCGCGCGAGCACGCGCAGCATCGTTCTCTTCCGAGGCAGCGCGTCGAGCTTCGCCGACAAGGACATCCAGGCCGGGGCCGCACCCGCCGTCTCGGCGCCGGTCGCTACCGCTGGTACGTCTGGGCCGGGTTCGGAGCACGCTCCTTCGCCCGCTACCGGACCGTGGGCAGCGCGCAGTTCATCGTCCCACCGCGCTAAGCCGTCTCGGTTCGCGCCGGGTTAGTGGCAGCGGGTCACGTTTCGGTTCCCGTGCCTGGCGACGAAGACGATCTTCGCCCCGGCGGCGGGAAACGCGCCGTGTCGCGCGGACGAGCGGCTCCGGCGCCCGGTAGCGTTCGCCCGTGTCGAAGGCCGCCGCCCCGCGGTTTGGGTTCCTTCGGCGGGCGCTCGGCTGGGTCGAGCGGCGACCCGTGTTCGTGCTCGTCGTCCCGACCGTGCTCGCGCTCGGTGCGATCGCGGGGCTCGCGGACATCGCCGGCGCCGAGCGGATCGACCGGGCCGCGCGGCACCTCCATCCGGTCTGGCTCGTCCTCTGCTTCGGTGGGGAGCTCCTCTCGTACGCCGGCTACGTCCTCGCGGTTCGCGACACGGCGAAGGTCGACCAGGGGCCGCAGCTCAGCTTCGGCCATTCGATCCGCGCGGTCATCGGCGGCTTCGGCGTCTTCGCCGCGACGCGGACGAGCGGCGGCTTCGCCGTCGACTACTGGGCGCTGAGGACTGCAGGCGAGGACCGCGAGGGCGCCGTCGCGCGCGTCCTCGCGCTCGGCGCGCTCGAGTATGCGGTGCTCGCGCCCGCAGCGCTGTGCGCGGCGATCGCGATCCTCGTCGACGGCGAGGACATCTCCCTCGGCCTGACGCTGCCGTGGCTCGCCGTGATTCCGGGCGCCCTCGTCGCGATCTGGATCACCTCGCCCGCGCGCGCCCGCCGCTACGCGACTCACGATCCGGGAGCCGGCCGGATCCGCGGGGGCTTCGCGCACTCCGTCGCCGGTCTCTCGATGCTCCGCAGGATGCTCGTTGCCCCCCCGCGCGAGCACGGCCTCGGCCTGCTCGGCACGGCGGCGTACTGGGCCGGCGACATCGCATGCCTCTGGGGAGCGCTCCAGCTCTTCGGCAACCCGCGCCTCTCGACCCCCGCGCTCATCATCGGCTACGCGACCGGCTACGTGCTGACGAGGCGCTCGCTCCCCGCGGGCGGTGCGGGCGTTGTCGAGATCGCGCTCACGTTTGCCCTGCACTGGGTGGGTTTTCCGTTCGTGCGCGCGCTGCTCGGGGTCGTCGTCTACCGTCTCTTCAACCTCTGGCTGCCGATCGTCCCGGCCCTCGCCGTGCTCCCGGATGTGGACGAGCTCAGGCGCAACTTCGACCAGGCGGAACGCGAAGTCGAAAGCTGACCATCTCCCAGGTTCCCCTTTTCGGGGGATCACCAGGGGGTGAAAGGACGAGAAACTAAGCCGGATGCGGCATCTCAGTGCGGCTGCCGCGGTCCCTTCGACCGCCGAGAACGGCTACCAGGAGCCGGCGGCTGCGCGTTCCGCGGCGCTCGTCCAGTCGTACCGCCAGCTCGCCGACGTCTTCCACGACATCCTCTCGGAGCACAGCCTCGACAATCTGCTCGAGCGGATCGCGGACACCCTCGCGGAGCTCGTCCCCCACGACACGCTCTCGATCTACCAGGCGGACGAGGCGCAGACGATCCTGATCCCCGTGTTCGCGCGCGACAAGTGGGCGGACAACATCCTCAGCGACCAGTCCAACTTCGGCGAGGGCATCACCGGCTGGGCCGCGCTCCACCGCGAGCCGGTGCGGACGAACCAGGCCCACCGTGACCCCCGCCGGAAGACGGTGCCGGGAACGCCGGCCGACGAGCCGGAAGCGCTGATCACCGTCCCGCTGATCGCCCGCGACCTGGTCAAGGGGATGCTCAACATCTACCGCCTCGGCGAGGACGCGTCCTTCGGCGACGACGAGTTCGAGCTCGCGACCCGCTTCGCCGACGCGGCCGCGCTGGCACTCGACAACGCGCAGATCAGGACGCGGCTCGAGTACCAGGCCCAGACCGACTCGCTCACCAGCCTCTACAACCACCGCTACTTCCACGAGCGCCTGCGCGCCGAGCTGACCCGGGCGAGCAGGACGCGGGACTCCGTCGCGGTGCTGATGCTCGACATCGACGACTTCAAGCGGGTCAACGACGTCTACGGCCACGGGACCGGCGACCAGGTGCTTCGCGACCTCGCCGATCTTCTCCGCAGCGCGCTGCGCGGCTCGGACGTCGTCTGCCGGCTCGGCGGCGAGGAGTTCGGCGTCGTGATGCCGTCCTGCGACGCGGTCGACGCACTCAGCCTCGGCCGTCGGCTGACGGACGCGCTCGACCAGGTCGACTTCGGCCCGGCCGGCAAGATCACGATCTCGGTCGGGATCTCGCAGGGGCCCGAGCACGCGATGAACCCACGCGAGCTCGTGGCCTGCTCCGAGGCCGCAATGATGACGGCGAAGGCACGCGGCAAGAACCAGATCGTCCTCTTCGAGGAAGGCGCGGCGGAACGGCCCGAGAGCCCCTCGGTGCATGTGCGCGACGTCCGCTCGATCGCCCACCTCAAGATGCTCCAGGGCCTCGCCGGCAAGCTCAGCCGGCTCAACGACGTGCGCGAGATCGGCGGCGTGATCGCCGACGAGCTCCGGCTCCTGATCGATTACCACAACTGCCGCATCCTCGTGATCGAGGGCGACGAGCTCGTTCCGATCGCGTTCCGCGGCGAGCTGATCACGCGGAGCGGCGAGCAGGTTGACTTCCCGCGCAGCAAGGTCGGCGACGGCATCACCGGCCGCGCGGCCACGACGGCCGAGGCACAGCTCGTCGGCAACACGCTCGAGTGCGAGTACATGGTGATGATCCCCGGCACGCACGCGATCGAGGAGTCGCTGGTCGCCGTGCCGCTCTGCTACGGCGCACGCGTGATCGGCGTCGTCGTGATCTCGAAGCTCGGCGTCGACCAGTTCGACGAGGACGACGTCCGGCTGCTCGAGGTGCTCGCCGGGCACGCCTCGGTCGCGCTGGAGAACGCGCGACTCTACGAGGCGCAGCGGCGCGAGGCCGACCATCTGAAGGCGCTGCTCGAGTTCACCGGCGCGATCTCGGAGGCTGGGACTCCCGAGGAGATCGGACGCGAGACCGTGCGCGCCGCCTCGCAGCTCCTGGGCAAGGACTGCGCGCTCTGGCTGCCGAACGAGCGCGGCGATTTCCGCATCGCGGCCCACTCCGACTACGACCGTTCGCCTGACCTACGGCCCGTCCTCGACGCCGCACTCGACGGCGACGCGGTCCGGACCGCGGCAGGTGCGCGGCACGAACCGTTCCTGCTGACGCGCGAGCAGGCGGAGAAGGTCGCGCCCGCGCCTCGCGGGCTCACGTGGCCGGACCTCGCGGTGGCGCCGTTCTGGACCGAGGGCACGCTCGACGGCTTCATCTCCGTGCGCGACCCGCTCGACGGTGGGGGGCATTCCAGCGAGGAGCTGCTCCGGCTGCTCGGCGGCATCTCGCACCAGGCGTCGGTCGCTCTGCAGCGCGCGCGGAGCTTCGAGAACCTCGAGGACACGTTCGTCTCGACGGTCGAGGCCCTGGCGAACGCGCTCGAGGCGAACGACGAGTACACGTCGTCGCACACCCGCTCGATTACGGACATGGCGTTGAAAGTCGCCGGGGAGCTCGGGTTCGACGCGCCTGCGCTAAAGCGGGTCGAGCTTGGCGCACTGTTCCACGACATCGGCAAGATCGGCGTCCCGACGAGCATCCTGCTCAAGCCCGGGCCGCTCACGCCGGAGGAGCGAAAGATCATCGAGCTGCACCCCGAGCTCGGCGAGCGGATCCTCGAGCCGATCGACCGCCTCTCGGAGGTTCGCGGCATCGTTCGCAGCTGCCACGAGCGCTGGGACGGCGACGGTTATCCGGACGGGAAGGCCGGCGACGAGATTCCGATCGAGTCGCGGATCATCTTCGTCTGCGACGCGTTCCATGCGATGACCACCGACCGGCCGTACCGGAAGCGCCTCGGCGTCGAAGAGGCGTGCCGGAGGCTGCGCGAGGGTGCGGGGACGCAGTTCGATCCGGCTGTGGTCGACGTGTTCCTCAGCCTCTCCTGGGAAGACGCGGCCGTCGCCGAGCAGCGACTCGCGTCTTAGGACAAATTCCCCCGATCTAGGGGCGGATCGCTACAGCGCGATCGCGCTGTTTCCGATGTACCTTGTCATGCGGCTGGGTCTCGTGGTTCGTCTTTCCACTTTCGCCTGCGCGCTCGCGTGCGCCGTCGTGCTCGCTGCTCCGGCCGGCGCCTCGCAGCTGATCGCGCGGAACGCCTCGAACATCACGCTTCAGGTGAACTCGAAGGGCAAGGCGCTGATCACGTACAAGGCCGGGCGCCGCGTCACCCATCTCCTGGCGTGGGGCGCGATCAACGCGCGCCCGCGGCCGGCGACGCCTTCGGGCCCCCGGCAGGTGAAGCTCAAGCTGGACTACTCGGGCGGCTGGGGCCCCTGGCGGAAGCTGATCTGGAAGCACTTCAAGAACGCGTGCCAGCCGTACGACGGGCCGGAGCTCGCGTGGTTCGTGGCCGGGTGCAAGGCGCCGGACGGCTCGTACTGGGCGCTGCAGAGCTGGCAGACCGCCCTGCCGGACCTCGGCTTCGTGCCGTGGATGAAGACGCAGCGGACCTGGTGGCTGCATCTCTCGCACTGGTCGGGGCAGCTGGCGGTGCTCGAGGCCTACACCGACTGGGTCTACAGCGGCCGCTTCCAGCATCTCTTCGGGCGGTACACGTACAAGGGCCGGGGCGTGCGCGGGTTCGGCACCACGCTGTACGGCGCGCCGACGGACGGCTACGGGCGGCTCGTCTATCTCGACACGCACAATTCGACCTACGGGCCGGGCTGGGCGCGCGAGAACTCGTTCGTCTCGAGCGGGCCTCCGGGGCTGTTCTGCTACGGCTTCTACAAGTTCAACCCGTACGTCAACGGATACGCGCATCCGCGGGGGACTCCGCACGCGAAGCGCGGGCCCGGCATCGGCGACACGTACCGGCTGACTGCGACGGGGCCGGGCGTCACGCCTGACGTCACGTGGCAAGGGCCGGGTCTGCACCCGTACGACCCGAGCAACCCGAGCGACGTGTCGCTCGAGCACGACATGAATGCCAAGCTGACCGAAATGCGGGCCGGCTGGCACAAGTGTCACGCCTAACGCGTGCGTGATCCGTCACGGTGTCTGACACTGGGACGTGTCTGTGCCAACGCGTCCTCGATGCCGTCGCTGACGAAGCTGCGGTAGGCCTCGCGCGCGGCGGCCGGCTTGTCGCCGAAGCAGCGCAGTAGCTCGTCGGCTGCAAGGAACGGCGGCGCGAAATCGAGCCCGACACACGCGCGGTAGCTCGACCACCGCCACTCCTCCGGAGAGGCGCAGATGCCGGCCCGAACCGGGTTGAGCACGATGTACCGAGCCGCCTGGAGGTAGTGCGCCTCGTCTTCGATCGGCTCGTACCAGAACCGGTTCTTGAGTAGGTGGCCTTCGAGCCCGTTTTTCTGGTTCGTCCAGGAAGAAAAGCCGCCGTTCAACTCGCGCATGCCGTCGGAGAGGCCGCGCTCGATCGTCATCAGCAGGTGGTAGTGGTTGGTCATCAGGCAGTAGGTGCCGAGTTGCCAACCGTGGCGCTTGGAGAGCCGGCCGAACATCCGGAGGAAGACCTTGCGCTCATGGTCGTCCATGTAGATCTGGCAGCCCCGGTTGCCTCGCGAGCCGAGGTGGTAGATACCGCCGGGGATTTCGATCCGCGGTGCGCGGGCCATGCGTCGAGGCTACGTGTGGGCTGCCTCGAGATCTGCGTCCGTCACACTTTCGTGACGAAGTCGTGACACCCTCGTGCGGGTGTCTGACACCATCGCGGGGTGGTCGGCGGGAAAGAATTACGTGCGCTCATGGGACGGTTTCCGGCGGGCGTCGCTGTTGTGACCGTCGACCTCGACGGCCGGCGCGCTGGGCTTACGTTGGCCTCGCTCGTGTCGCTCTCGCTGGAGCCCCCGCTCGTAGGTGTCGCGATTCGTCGCGACGCCGCGCTGCACGAGCTGCTGCGCGAGACCCGCCACTTCGCGGTGAGCCTCCTCGCGGCCGGGCAGGAACACCTGGCGCAGCACTTCGCCCGCGGCGTTCCGCCTATCGCACTGAGACAGGCGACCACACCTTTTTCGTCGGCGAAGTCGAGAGCGCCGAGGCCGGCCCGGCCACGAGCCCGCTCGTCTTCCACGGCCAGGGCTACCTCGCCTTGTGACCGACGGCGTCGTCTTCGACCTCGACGGCCTTCTGCTCGACTCTGAACAGGTTTGGGACGCTGCCCGCCAGGAATTCGTACGCAAGCGCGGCGGCCGCTGGCACGAGCGCGCGCAGCGGGACATGATGGGCATGAGCTCGCCCGAATGGTCGCGCTACGTGCACGAGCAGCTCGAAGTGGCCGACCCGCCCGAGGAGATCTCGGCCGAGGTCGTCCACCGCGTCGAAGTTCTTTACCGCGAGCGCCTGCCGGTCATCCCGGGCGCCCGCGAAGCCGTCGAACGCCTCGCCGACCGCTGGCCACTCGGGCTCGCCTCCTCCTCCAATCGGGAACTGATCGACCTCGCGCTCGACCTGATGGGCGTCGCGGCGCTCTTCCAGGCCACGGTCTCGTCCGAGGAGGTCGCCCGCGGCAAGCCCGCGCCGGACGTCTACCTCGAGGCGGCGCGGCGGGTCGGCGTCGACCCGCGGCGAGCGGCGGCGATCGAGGACTCACACAACGGCATCCGCTCCGCGAAAGGCGCCGGGATGCGCGTGATCGCGATCCCGAACGAGCACTTCCCGCCCGGCGAGGATGCCCTCGCCGAGGCCGACGTCGTGTTGGACTCGCTAGCGGGGCTGACCGCAGAAGCAGTCGAGCCCCGCTAGCTCAACGTGTTCTAGTGCTTCGGCCCCTTGCCGACGGTCAGGTTGACCTTCGAGCCGCTCGTGAGCGTCTTGCCGGGCTTCGGCTTCTGCGCGAGGACGCGGCCCTTCTTCTTGCGGCTCGAGAACTTCTTCTTGATCTTGCCGACGCCGCAGTGGGCGCCCCTGATCTTCGCCTTCGCCTTGGCGAGCTTCAGCCCGACGACCTTCGGCACCTTGCATTTCGGTTTCTTGGCGAAGGTCGCGGTAACCGAGTGGTCCGCGGTCATGGAGAGCACGCACGTTGACGCGGTGCCTGAGCAGTCGCCCGACCAGCCGCCGAACTTCGAGCTCGAGGACGGCGTCTCCGTGAGCGTGACCGAGGTGGCGTTGCCGAACTGCGCCGTACAGACCGGGCCGCAGGTGAGCCCGGACGGCGAGCTCGTGACCGTCCCCGCTCCGGCCCCGCCCTTGAAGACGTTGAGGGTCCGGAAGGCCGGCGGAGGCGGGCAGCCGACGACGCTCACGGAATCGGAGGCCGAACCGGTGCCTGCATTGCTCGACCCGAATTGAGCCGTGTTGTTGTACGTGCCGCAGGCGGCTGTGCTGGTGACGCTCACGATATGCACGTAGACGTAGTCGTCGGCGTTCAGGCTCGTCAGGCTGTAGACGAGACTCTGGTTGGGAGGCGCGCCGCTGATCGACCAGCCCCCGGTGCTGTTCACAGGATCCACCGCCCAGTAGACACCGCTCCCAGACGGAAGCGCATCCGTGAACGTCAGCCCCGTTGCGGCCGCGTCACCGAAGTTGTCCATCTCGACGTAGAACCCCATCGAGGCTCCGGCTACGACGCTGTTGGCGTCGGCGGCCTTGTAGATGAAGAGAGCCGGGCAGCCGAAGACGAATTCGTCGTCCGACGCCTCACCCGAGCCCTCGTCGGTGCTCGTGAAGGAGGCGGTGTTGAGGTAGTCGCCACAGCTCTGGCTCCCGGTGTTGCTCACGACGTGCACCTGCGAGGTGCCTGGAGCGAGCGTGGCGGAGTACGTGAGCATCTCGTTTGGCGGGGTGCCGCTCAACGACCAGCCCGAAACGGGCGCGGCGAGCGACCAGTCGACGCCGGTACCCGACGGGAGCGGGTCGGTGACCGCCACTCCGGCGGCGTCGACGGTCGGGCTGACGTTGGTCAGCGTCACGGTGAAACCGATTTGAGAGAAGGCGCTGACGGACGAGGCGTCGGCCGTCTTCGTGATGGTGACGCAGCCGACCGTTGTCGAGTCGGTCGCGCTTCCCGTGCCGCCGTTCGTTGACGTGAAGCTGGCAGTGTTGGCGTACGTGCCGCAGCTTTCATCAGTCGTATCGCTCAAGGTTGTCGGTGAACGTCAGACCGGTGGCCGCAGCATCGCCGTCGTTCGCCAGCTCGACCGTGAAGCCGATCTGGCTGCCTTCGAAGACGCTGCGCTCGTCCGCCGCCTTGGCGACCGTCACGTGCGCGACGTTGGGGCTCGTGCAGGTCGGGAACTTGAAGTTGCCGATCCGCGTCCGCCAGTTGAAGCTCGAGGTGACCTGGTAGTACTCCTGCGTGTACCAGAAGGTGCAGTCGTCCACCGGGTCGACGCTCATGTCGCTGTAGTCGCCCCAGCGGTGGAAGGTGTTGATCTGGCTGCCGGTCCCGTCGAAGAGGTGCGCCTCTCCCTGGGCAAGCGTGCCTAGTGGATCGGTTGACAGTCGACCGGCGTAACGGACCTGCGGGAAGATCGACCCGGACGAGGCGCTGTAGCCGACGGCCAGATCGCCGTCATCGTCCATGGCCGCGCTACCCATCCAGCGCCAGGTGGTGTCGGGCTGGTAGGTGCTCTGCTGGGCGAAGCCGGGTGTGCCCGACGTGGCGTTGTTCACCTCGAACCAGCGGACTCCCGCAATGCCGCTCGAAGCGACGGTCATGTTTCCGACGAGCGCCTCGCGATCGCCGTAGTTGCGGTAGGCGGAGCGGAACATGCCGCGGTCGCCGAGCGTGTCGAGGAGCTCGCCACCGAGCTGCGGCACACAAGCGCCGCCGCTGCAGATCGGCGAGAAGGGTCCCGGCGTCAGCGTTCCGCCAGACGTGAAGGTCGAATTCGCGGGGGTGGTGAAATCGACGTGGAAGCGATGCAGCGGCCAGGTGGCGTTGACGCCCGTGCTCATGAAGGGGTTCGGCGCGCCGACCGGCGGCGGGGTGAGGCCGTCGAGGTCCGCGGGCATGAACGGGTCGCTCGACGGATTGAAGAAGGATGGATCGCGGAAGGTCACGAAGGTCGCCGCGTCACCCACCAGCATCGCGTCGCGGTCGAAGGCGAACGGCTGGGGACCGATGAAGTCCTCGGAGTCTGCGTCGAAGACGTTCATGCTCATGTAGTACGCGTCCGGCCAGACTCCGAGTTTCGGGTAATCGAAGAAGTCCGTGCCGAGATGGAAGCCGTAGCGGCGCCACAACCCGGTCGCGTCGCTCGTCGTCGACACCGCCACGCACTCGTCGGTCATAGCGCCGTAGGTGTCGAGACCGGCAAACTGCGAAATCACCCAGCGGTTCGCGAGCTGGTCGTAGAGGGCAACCGGGTCGCCCCAGGCATCGTCCTCGCAGGCTCCGCCGAAGCCGCTCCAGACCGACGCGATGTCGACCGGCCCGAAGACGGACACGCCGGTGGTCTTGTTGAAGACCTGGAAGCCCTGGTTGACGATCTGGACGTACTGCGTCAAACCCACCTCGCCGTTCGTGTCGGGCGGGGCGCAGTTGCAGCCCACCCCGGGAAAGGGGATGCCCGGGAAGTTGAGGATCGGCGAGGGCATCTTCGGCGCGAAGGCCTTGCTCTGGCGCGCCGCGTCCGGGACGCTCCCGCGCGAGTGCTGGTGGCGGATCTTGAAGACCGGGATCGACCGCTTGTGCGAAGGCTCGTACGGGACGGCCGGGACGAGCCGTAGCGACCGCGAGACGTCGTTCTTGTACGAATGGCCGACGAAGACGTGCGGGCCGACCTGCTTCGGAAGGGCCGAGGCTGGCGCCCCGTTCGGCGAGGCGGCGGCCGCGCGCGCGCCGTCAGTCGTCGTGGCGGCATCGCCTGCCCAGACGATGCCGGCCTGGACTGACACGACCGCCAAAGCGGCGGCAAAGACAAGTGTGGCGCGACGTCGGCGCGTGATCGCACGCGCGCAGGCGCGCAGGCTTCTTGCCAGCTTCACCACGGGAGAGCCCCTTTCACGAATAGACCCGGTCTCGTCTGACCCTAACACCGTGTTCCGACGTCAACAAGAGGCAGGGCCGAACGGTCAGAGGGCGCCAAATAGGTGCGTTATCGGCGCCCTCGACCCACGGTCACGTTCACCTTCGAACCGCTCCTCAGGCTCTTGCCGGGCTTCGGGCGCTGCGAGACGATGCGGCCCTTCTTCTTCAGGCTCGAGGCCTTCCTCGTGACCTTCCCGAGCCGGCAGTGAGCCTTCGCGAGCTTCGCTCGGGCCTTCTTGAGGGTGAGGCCGACGAGCTTCGGCACCTTGCACTTCGGCACCTTCGCGAACGTGGCGGTGGCCGTGTGGCCAGTGCTCATCGTCAGTGCGCACGTCCCGGTCCCGGAGCAGTCACCGGACCAGCCGCTGAACTTGGAGCCCGCGCCGGGAGCTGCCGTGAGGGTGACGGGGGTGCCGTCCACGAACTGCGCGGAGCACGTTGCTCCGCATGCAATCCCGGCGGGCGAGCTCGTCACGGTTCCCGAGCCGGGGCCGCTCCTGCTGATCGTGAGCGTCCGCAGGGCCACGAAGGTC
>WNFY01005130.1_pt1 | contig 15666 bp, 9 predicted proteins | sample 5400091 | NCBI WGS metagenome assembly WNFY01 (sample SAMN13153364, study PRJNA577476) | soil metagenome | isolation source: 60 cm soil or saprolite under grassland replicate 1 | place: USA:California | collected 2016-06-15 | reverse complement strand
AGGAGCGGCAGGAGGGCCGAGCCGAGGAAGCCGGTGCCGCCGGTGACGAGGAGATTCACGGCTTCCTCGGCTTCGCGACGGTTGCGGTCGTGGTCGGGGGTGTCGGGGGCGGAGCCACCGACTCCGAATGACGGCGAAGCCGGCGGCCGCTCGCGTCAGCGAGCGAAGGCGCCGCAGGCGCTGCCGCCGGGGTCGCGGTCGGGGTCGCGGTCGCCTCCGCCCTTCGCGGCTTCACCGTCTCCGCCAGCCCCCGTACCGCCTCCTCCATGATCCTGGTCGCCTCCTTGTGCGCCTCGCCCTTGGGCAGGTCGGCGGTGCGGCGGCGCAGGTCGTCGACGAGGATGGGCTGACCGATCACCACCTGGAGCTTCGCCGTCTTCGGGATGGCCGTGCCCGGCGGCAGCGCGTCCCGGGTGCCGTGGATGTAGAGGGGCAGCGTGTCCACGTTGCAGTGGAGCGCGAGGTAGCCGGCCGTCGGCTTGAACGCCGCGATCGCGCCGTCGCGCGAGCGCGTGCCCTCCGGAAAGATGAGGAGGTTCATGCCGCGCCGCAACGTCTCCACGGCGGCGCGGAGGCTCTTCCGCACGGAGCCGGACCGCTCCATCGGGATGAGGTTCGTGAAGTTTCCGAAGTAGGCGCGCTTGAGCGGCGTGTCGAAGAAGTAGTCGCGCGCCGCGAGCGCGGCGAGCTTCCCCCCCTGCTCGCCGAGCGCGATCTTCACGAGGCCCATGTCGAGGTGGCTCGAGTGGTTCGCGACGACGAGGAAGTTCCGGTCACGCGGGATGTGCGCCTCGCCCCGGACCTTCGTGTCGTAGAGGTCGTGATAGAGGACGCGCTGACCGGCGGCGAGGATGCGCCTCCCGAGGGCGGCGAGCGGCGCCGGCACCTCGACGTCGCCCGCCGGCGCCGCGGCGGGCTCGACGTGCGCGGGCGCCGCGTCCTGCTCGCCCCGGCGCGTCGCGGCGGCGACGGCGCGCGACAGCTCCGCGACGGTCTGGATCTGGTGCAGCCCTTCGGTGGCGACGGCGGGGACGCCCGCCTCCTCCAGCGCGGCCGCGAGCTCGGTCAGCATGAGCGAGTCGAAGCCGAGGTCGGCCGAGAGCTGGCTCCGGTGCGTGACCTCTCCGCGCGGGCGCCGCGAGACCTCCGCCAGGAGGTCGAGGAGCCACGCGTCCGAGCGGCCCTCGCGCGCCGCCTCGCGCACCTTCGCCCCCTTGTGCGCGGCCGCCTCGAGACGCTTCAGCTCGTCCACCACCCACTGCCGCTTCACCTTCCGGGTGGAGGTCTTCGGCAGCTCCTGGTCCGTGAGGTGCCACGCCTTGACGCGCTTCGCGAACGGCAGCGCGGCCGAGACCTTGCGGACGTGCTCGTCGAGCAGGCGGCGCACCTCGGCGCGGTCGCGCTCCTTCCAGGCGGGGACGAGCAGCATGGCCACGCGCTCGCCGTTCGCGTCGGGGAGGCCGACGACCGACAGCTCCTTCACGAGGTCGTCCGACTTGTAGAGCTCCTCGATCTCGTCCGGGTAGACGTTCTTCCCGTCGGCGTCGATGATGACGTCCTTCTTGCGGCCGACGAGCGTGAGGCGCCCCTCCTCGTCGAGCCGGCCGAGGTCGCCGGTGTGGAGCCAGCCGCCCTCGAGGACGCCGCCGGTGAGCTCGCGGTCGATCTCGGGCGCGCCGGCGCCCGCCTTCCAGTAGCCGAGCATGACGTTCGGCCCGCGCGCCAGCACCTCGCCCACGCCGGTCGAGTCGGGCTCGTGGATCCGGAGCTCGATCCCGGGGAGCGGCTTGCCCACCGTGCCGGTCGCCGGGCCGTCCTCCGGCGAGGAGACCGCCAGGACCGGCGCCGCCTCGGTGAGCCCGTATCCCTCGTAGAGGTCGAAGCCGAGCTCGTGGAACGCCTTCTGGACGTCGGGCGAGAGGGCCGAGCCCCCCGAGACGAGGATGCGGAGCCGCCCGCCCATCTTCCGGTGGACGGGCCAGAAGAGGAGCTTGCCGAGGTTCGCGCCGACGTCCTCGCGGAGCCGCGCGTTCGCGCCCATGAGCGCCTTCATCGCGCCCTCGACGAAGCCCGGCTTGGCCGACAGCTCCTGGGTGATGCGGCGGTGCAGGAGCGACCAGAGCGCCGGCACGCCGATCATGGCGGTGACGCGCCCGCTCTCGAGCGCGTCGCCGAGCGTGTCGGCCGTGAGCTCGTCGAGGTACTCGATCTCCGCGCCGCGCGAGAGCGGCACGAGCAGCCCGCAGGTGAACTCGAACGTGTGGTGGAGCGGGAGTACGGACAGGAGGCCGTCGCCGGGCCCGAGCTCGAACACGTTCGCGAGCTTCGCCACGAGCGTCGCGAAGTTGCGGTGCGTGAGCATGACGCCCTTGGGCGTCCCGGTCGTGCCGCTCGTGAAGATGATCGACGCGACGTCCTCGCCCGACGCGGCATAGCCGGGGGCGCGCGCGGCATCGCCGGAGAGCGCCTCGGCCAGCAGGATCGGCGCCGGGCCGGCGCCGCCGCCCCACGACCGGACCAGGTCGGGGAGGCGCTCCGCGACCGCCTCGGAGAGGAGGGCCGCCTTGGCGCCGGCGCTCCTCGCGAGGTTCTGGAGCTCCGCCGCGGACAGCTGCGCGTCCACCGGGACCGCGACGCCGCCGGCGCTCAGGATGCCGAAGAACGCGATCGCCCACTCGGGCCGGTTCTCGCTCGCGAGGAGCACGCGGTCGCCCTTGGCGATGCCGCGCGCCGCGAGCACGCCCGCCACCCGCCTCGAGAAGGCGCGCAGCTCGGCGTAGCTGAAGCGGTCCTTGCGCTCGCCGCTCATCCGGAGCGCCGTGCGGCGGCGGTGCGTCTCGCAGGCGGCCTCGAGGAGCTCGAGCAGGTCGCGGTGCTGCTTCACCGCGTGCACCTTCTTCTTCGACTCCTCCTCGAGCCCGGGGAAGACCCACTCCTCGAGGCCCTTCATGTGGACGTCGAGCCAGTAGTCGCGCCACTCGATCGCCTCCGGCGCCCAGGGCAGCTTCGCGCGGTCCGCCGGCTCGAGCCGCGCGTGCAGGGCGCGGATGTTCGCGCACCGGAAGACGTACCGGTTCTCCCACACGAACGGCATGAAGAGCTCCCAGAGCAGCTTCGTCTGGGCGAGCTTGCCCTCGACCTCGTCGAGCCGGTCGGCGGCGTGCGCCGCGAGCGCGCTCACGCGCGGTGCGCCCCAGGTGGGCGCCTGCTCGCGCAAGAGCTTGCTCGCCGCGTGGGCGAGCGCGGCGAAGGCCGGCGCGCTGAAGGTCTCGTAGTGGCGCCGCGAGACCGGGTAGGGCTCGAACCGCGAGAGCAGCTCGTTGACGAGCTTGTTCCCCTCCACGCGCTCCTTGAAGAACCGGCGCCGGTAGAGCCCGACCAGCTCGACGGCGCGGCGGACGCGGAACGGGTTCGCGTCGCCGGAGGCGAGGTGGTACACGCGCTGGGGGCTCCCCGCCACGGCCTCGGCCGCGACGGCGATGGTCCCGGTCGCGATGAGGTCGACCGGCACGATGTCCAGGATCGCGCGCCCGGCGGCGGGGTAGACGCGGTGGCCCTTGAGCCCGAGGAAGGCGAGGGGCGCGCTCGTGGTGAAGCCCTCGTTCCACCCCGGGAAAGGATACGCGAGCGCCGTCTCGACGATGGACGGCCGCACGATGGCGTACTTCACCCCGCTGCGCGCGATGGCCTGCTCGCCCAGGCTCTTCGTGTACGTGTACGTGTTGGGCCAGCCCCAGTGGCGGGCGCGGTCCATGCCGAGCTCGACCAGGCGCTGCGAGACCCAGAGCGTCCTCGTCCTCGAACACCACGCCGCTGCGGTTCCCCGCCACGAAGCAGGTCGAGACGTGGACGAGCGCCGCGCCGGTCGCCTTGCACACGTCGGCCGCGTGCTGCGCGCCGAGCACGTTGACGTGGACGGCGAGCTCGAGGGAGGGGTTGAAGTCGACGAGCCCGGCGCAGTTCAGGACGAGGTCGAGGCCCGGCATCGCGGCGAGGTCCGCCGCCGCGAGCCCGAGCAGCGGGTCGGAGACGTCGCCCGCCACCGGGGTGCACTTCTTCCGCATGAACGCGTCGAACCCCGCGCCGTGCTGGGCGCGGATCGGGTCGAAGGGCCGGCTCGGCGCCACCTTGTCGAAGAACCGCGCCTCGGCGGTGCCGCCCGTCCCCGGGCGCACCAGCACGAAGATCTTCCCGATCTCGGGGTATCGGTGGAGCAGCATCGACAGCGTGACCTTGCCGACGAAGCCGGTCGCGCCGGTGAAGAGGATGGTGCGGCCGCGCAGGGCGGAGGTGACGTCGAGGGGCGCTCGATCCTCCCTCGCCCCGCTCGCGGGGGCAGGGCCCGGGAGGTCGGCGCCGTTCAGCGGGCCGTTCTTCTTGTGTCCGCCGCTCATCCGAGGTTCTGCGTCATGACGATGGGCGGGTGGTGGAGCATCGCGATCTGCGCCCCGCGGCCGTGGACGGCGCGCGCCATGTCGATGGCGTCCGAGAGGCGTTCCGCGCTCTCCCAGCCCATCATGCGCGGGACGTGCTCGTTGTCCGCGCCCACCGCGATGATGCGCCCGTAGTGCCGGCGCCCGTTCTCGCCCCAGTACCACATGAAGAACGGGTGCGCGCCGTGGTAGGCGTTGCCGGTCCGGTAGAGGTGCACGTAGCTCGGGTTCTCGGCGAACTCGCGCTCGTACTTGGCCTCGAGCACCTTCGCGTCGCGCGTCTCGGGCAGGAGCCGGTGGAAGAACTCGATGTAGCTCGGGTGGTGGTCGGGGTCGAACTCGTCCGAGCAGGGATGCGTCAGGATGAGCGTCCCGCCCGGCTTCACGAGCGGCTTGCCCCGGTAGAAGTTGAAGAAGTACCCGCAGGCCATCACCTGCACGAGCAGCGGGTTCAGGATCGAGTTCACGTTGTACGGCGAGACGTAGGGGATGCCCATCACGCCGATGTCGGCCTGGAAGTCGACGTCGACCGCGTACTGCTCCCAGCTCTTCTGGAGGATCTTCGCGTGCGTCGGCTCGGTCTTGCCCGCGTGGACGGCGATCACCTCGTACGCCGCCGGCACCGCCTGGAACATCTTCCGCTTCGCGACGCGCGGCAGGTTGCGGAGCGCCGCGCGCATCCCGGCGAGCTTCAGCCGGTCGAGCTCGGTCCACGCCTCCTCGCGCTTCATGAGGAAGTCGAGCGGCCCCTCGAACATGCGGTTGTTGATGGTGGTCTCGACGTGGAACACGTTCATGTTCTCGTCGATGAGGCGCCCGATGCGGTTCACCGAGTGGTGCAGCTCGGAGCGCTCCGGGTCCATGTACGAGTCGCTCTTCCGGATGTGCTCCGGCGTGTGGTGCGCCTTCACGCCCTCGTAGTTCGTGAGCCCGGTGCCGACCGACTTGTGGCCGCCGTCCATGGGGACGAGGTTCAGGTTCACGTAGATGAGGAGGTCGGACTCCGCCGCGCGGCGGTTCACGACGACCTTCTCGCCGTGGCGCGTCGTGCCGAGCGTGACGAGGGCGTCCGGGTCCTCCGCGTCGTGGTGGTAGTAGCGATCCGGGAACCAGGCGTCGAAGATCTTCGCGCCCACCATCCGCTTCATCTCGGCCTGCGTCATGCGGCGGTGCAGGCAGATGGCGATGACGAGGTGCACGTCGTCCACGCCCGAGTCGGCGAGCAGCTCGAGCAGCACCTCCAGCACCTGCTGCCTCACGTCCGGCGTCTTCATGGGCGGCAAGGGCAGCGAGATGTCGTCGAGCGCGATGGTGACCTTCATCCCGGGCCGGAGCTGCGCGTGGAGCGGGTCGCAGCCCTCGGGGTGGTTGATGGCCCAGCGGATGGCGGACTTCACGTTCGGGAGCCCGGCGATGGGCGGCTTCGGGTAGATGACCTTCGTGCCGATCGGCAGGTCCTCGAGCAGGAGGTCCTCGCCCGAGAACAGGACGCGCGGCGCCGAGTCGCTGTCGATGGTGACGATCGACTCCGTCTGCTCGTAGAGCCGGCTGAGGCGGGAGACCGGGCGCATCGTTAACCCTCGAGGGTGTTGAGGATGGGCCACTCGTAGGCGCGGGCCACGTTGCGCAGGCGGAGATCCGGGTTCACCGCGGCCGGGTGGCCCACGACGGCGAGCATCGGGTAGTCGGAGAAGCTGTCGGAGTAGGCGTGGCTCTTGTCGAGCGCGAGCCCCTCGCGGACGCAGTAGTCGCGGATGATGACGGCCTTGTGCGCGCCCTCGACGATGGGAGGCACGACGCGCCCGGTGGCGATGCCCTCCACGAAGTGCATCCGGTTGGCGATGAGGTCGTCGGCGCCGAGGTGGCGCGCGAGATCGCGCACGGTGAAGTCGAGCGCGCCCGTCACGAGCACGATCCGGCACCCCGCCCGCCGCGCCTGCTCGACCAGCCGGGTCGTGCCGGGGTGGACGGCGGGCAGGAGGACGTCCTGGAACAGCTCCCGGGCGAGGACGACGAGCCGGTCCTCCGAGATCCCCCGGTACGAGTCGTAGAAGACCTCGTTGAAGATCTTGCGGTTCGCCTTGTCGAGCGCCCAGAAGAGCGGGATGCCGGCCACCGTCCGCGCCGTGCGCCACGCGGTCCCGAAGATGCTCCCCTGGTTCATGGCGTAGAACGCGAAGGCGTGGACGATGTTCGTCCGGACGAGGGTCCCGTCCACGTCGAAGAACGCGGCTCGCTTCGGTTCTGTCATGAGTCGTGCACGGTCTATGCGACGGCGCGCGCTCTTGTCAAAGCCCGTGACGCCCCGCGCGGGTGGATCCTACAGCCACCGGCGCTCGCGATAGTACCTCGCCGGCCGCGCCACGGAGTCGCTATCATGCGTGCCACTCTTCGGTGCGCCATCCGCCGGCACGCGCCCTCGGTCCGGGAGCCCTCACCGCCCTGACGGGCGAGCGACGGTTGCCCGGGACGATCGCGCAACCCTACCCTAAGTCACCGCCCGCACGGGGGGCCGCTCGCGGTCTCGACGTGTGCGCGGACGAGGAGGGGGAATGCAATGAGGTTTCTCAAGGCGCTGACGGTGGCAACGTTGCTGCTGGGCTATGGTGCGGCGCAGGCCCAGGCAGTCGAGGTACGGGATCGCCGTAACCCGGTCGCGGTGGTGGCGACCGACACGCTGTGGGGTGGCCTCGCCGGAGCGGCCGTGGGCGGCGGCATCATCGGCTACCGGATGGGCATCCAGAACAACCCCGGCTACGACTGGGGCCCGGTGCTCGCGACGGGGATCGGGATCGGTCTCGGCGCCGGCCTGCTCCTCGGCATCATCGATGCCGCGTCGGGTCCTGGCTTCGGGATGATGAACGGGCCGGTGAGCGACGGGATGGCGCTCCGCGAGCAGCGGCCGGCGGATCTGAGCGGACAGGTGGCGGTGCCGCTCAAGATCGGCCGCTTCTGACGGTGAGCGGGGGGTCCGAGGCGGCCGGGACCGGTTGCGCCCCGGCCGCCTCGTCCATGCTGGGGGCGGGTTTGAGACCGGCCCGCCGCCCGGGCACGATGCGGGCGCATGCCAGCGCCCCTCCGAGCGCGCGGGGAGCACCTCCTGCGACAACTGGGTGGATGTGCGCCGGGCGGCGCCTCCGGGCTGACATCCGGGCCCGAGTTGGTGTAGGAAGATGCGCCGCTTGGCGCGCCACCCAGGGCGCGCGCTCCTCATCCCCAGACGCACAAGGAGACGAAGGTGATCGACGCTTATCTGAAGCACGAGGCGGAGCGGAAGGCCCTCGGCATCCCCGCGAAGCCGCTCGACCCCGAGCAGACCCGCGCGCTGTGCAAGCTCATCGAGGACCCGCCCGCCGGCAAGGAGGCGTTCCTGCTCGGCCTGCTCGAGAACCGCGTCTCGCCGGGCGTCGATCCGGCCGCGGAGGTGAAGGCCGCCTTCCTGGCGGACGTCGTGCGCGGCACGCGCCGCTCGCCGCTCGTCACGAAGAAGGACGCCGTCCGCATCCTCGGCACCATGTACGGCGGCTACAACGTGACGCCGCTCGTCGAGGCCTTGAAGGTGCCCGAGCTCGCCGACGAGGCGGCGCGCGCGCTCAGCTTCACGACGCAGGTCTACGACGGCTTCGACGGCGTGGTCGCGCTCGCGAAGACGAACGCGGCGGCGAAGCGGGTGGTCGAGTCCTGGGCCAAGGCCGAGTGGTTCACGCAGCGGGCGGGCGTGCCGGCCGAGGTGACCGTCAAGATCCTCAAGGTGGACGGCGAGATCAACACCGACGACTTCTCGCCCGCAGGCGACGCCTCGACGCGCCCGGACATCCCGCTCCACGCGCTGGCCATGGGCAAGACGCGCTTCCCGGGCGGGCTCGCGAAGATCGCCGAGTTCCGCGCCGCCGGCTTCCAGGTCGCCTTCGCCGGCGACGTGGTCGGCACCGGCTCCTCGCGCAAGAGCGCCATCAACAGCGTGCTCTGGCACATCGGCGAGGACATCCCGTTCGTCCCGAACAAGCGCCGCAACGGCGTGATCCTGGGCGGCGTCATCGCTCCCATCTTCTTCAACACCGCGCAGGACTCCGGCGCGCTGCCGCTCAAGCTCGACGTGACGAAGCTCAAGACGGGCGACGTCGTCGTCATCGACACGAAGAAGGGCGAGGTCCGCACGCAGGCGGGCGAGGTGGTCTCGACGTTCAAGCTCGCGCCGAACACGCTGCCCGACGAGTACCGCGCAGGCGGCCGCATCCCGCTCTTCATCGGCCGCGCCCTGACCGAGCGTGCCCGCAAGGCGCTGGGCCTCCCGCCGACCGACCTCTTCGTGAAGCCGGTGAACCCGGCCGCGAAGCCGGGCCAGGGTTACTCGCTCGCGCAGAAGATGGTGGGCAAGGCCTCCGGCGTCGCCGGCGTCCTCCCCGGCACGGCCTGCGAGCCGAAGATGACGACGGTGGGTTCGCAGGACACGACGGGCCCGATGACGGCCGACGAGCTGAAGGAGCTCGCCTGCCTCAAGTTCGCGGCCCCCATGTTCATGCAGTCGTTCTGCCACACGGCGGCGTACCCCAAGGCCGCCGACGTGACGATGCACAGGACGCTGCCCGCGTTCGTGCAGGAGCGCGGCGGCGTCGCGCTGCGGCCTGGCGACGGCGTCATCCACTCCTGGCTCAACCGGCTGCTCCTCCCCGACACCGTCGGGACGGGCGGCGACAGCCACACGCGATTCCCGATCGGCATCAGCTTCCCGGCCGGCTCCGGCCTCGTCGCCTTCGCGGGCGCGGCCGGGTTCATGCCGCTCGACATGCCGGAGAGCGTGCTCGTGCGCTTCAAGGGCAAGCTCCGGCCCGGCATCACGCTCCGTGACGTGGTGAACGCCATCCCGTACCGCGCCATCGAGATGGGGCTGCTCACGGTCCCGAAGAAGAACAAGAAGAACGTCTTCAACGGCCGCATCCTCGAGATGGAGGGCCTGCCGGACCTCTCCGTCGAGCAGGCCTTCGAGCTCACCGACGCCGCCGCCGAGCGCAGCGCCGCCGCGGCCTGCGTGGACCTCTCGGTCGCGAGCGTCGCGACGTACCTCCGCTCCAACGTGGCGCTCATGCGCAAGCTCGTGGCGGACGGCTACGGCGACCCGAAGACGCTCGAGAAGCGGATCGAGCAGGTGGAGGCGTGGCTGGCGAAGCCGGAGCTGCTCCGCGCCGACAAGAACGCGGAGTACGCGGCGGTGATCGAGATCGACCTCGCCGCGATCGCGGAGCCGATCCTGGCCTGCCCGAACGACCCCGACGACGTGAAGCTCCTGTCGGCGGTCCAGAACACGGCCATCCACGACGTGTTCCTCGGGTCGTGCATGACGAACATCGGACACTTCCGCGCCGCGGGCGAGCTCTGGAAGGGGAAGAAGTTCAACCCCGCCGTCCGCACCTGGATCTGCCCGCCCACGCGGATGGACCAGCAGGAGCTGAAGGACGAGGCGTACTTCGCGGTGTACAGCGCCATCGGGGCGCGCATCGAGATCGCGGGCTGCTCGCTGTGCATGGGCAACCAGGCCCGGGTGCCGGACGGCGCGAACGTCTACTCGACGTCGACCCGCAACTTCGACGACCGCATGGGGAACGGCGCGAAGGTGTTCCTCGGCTCGGCCGAGCTCGGCGCGGTGGCCGTGAACCTCGGCCGCCTCCCCACGCCGGCCGAGTACTTCGCGCAGTACCAGGAGAAGATCGCGCCCAAGGCGGACCAGGTGTACCGCTACCTCCAGTTCGACGAGCTGGAGGAGTACAAGGGCCTGCGGATCGTGGCGTAGCCGGAGCCGCGCCGCCGAGACGTCCGGGCGCCGCCGCGGTCCTCGCGGCGGCGCTCTCGTTCGTGGGGGTCACACGTGCGCCGTGCTCTCCCAGGCGCGGGCGGCGATCCAGCGCTCGACGGTCTCGAGGTGGCGGTGCTCGTCCGCATGGCCGCGCCGGACGAGCTCGAGGTACGGCTCGGGGAGGGGCTTCGCGAGCGCGCGGGCGTACGCGACGGTCGCCACCTGCTCGTCGTCGCGCAGCGCGTGAAGCGCCGCCTCCATGCCCGCCAGCGCACGCATCGCGGTCATGCCGCCGAGGAGGCGCCCGCGCAGGTCCGGCTCCGGCGGCGCGCGCTCGTCGCCCAGCCCGGCGAGTGCCTCCGTGATCACCTCGACGTGACGCTGGTGATCGCGGCGCAGCTCGCCGAGCGCATCGCGCAGCGCGAGGACGCCGGCGGCGGCGATCACCTGGCCGTAGGCGTGGACGGCGTCGACGTCGAGCTGGACGAGCGCGCGGAGCTCGCCGCGGATCTGCTCCTCGGACATGGTCGAGAGCTCCCTGAACGAGAAGGTGTCGACGCGCCGCGCCGCGCGCACCGGGCGGGCGCCCGCCGGTTGCCACGCGCGCGAGCGATTTCTAGTTTTTGGATAACGAGAGAAGCGGGCCCGACGGATCGACGAGTTGCCACGAGCGGGTGGAACCGGGACATCGCGGGAGGATTGACCGGAACCGCCTCTTCCCACCAATTCCGAGCCGAGGGGGTCGGAGGACGCCCGACCCCCTCGCGTTCGCACGGGCCACGCCGAGCGCTTGATCGCAGGCGTCCCCGCGCCTAAACGGGCGAGCATGATTCGCGAACACGCGAGCGAAGCGAGCGCGCCGGGGCGCTGCCGGAGAGGCGGCGCATGCCGCCTGCGGGAGCGCACGGGACCCGGCGAGCAGGGAGGGGCCCCGACGAGCTTTGCTCGGCGGGGAGGGGCGCAGCCCCTTGCGAAATGGCTAAACGAGGGCGCGATTCGCGAACGCGAATCGCGAACCCTCGTTTAGCGTGCGCGCATGCACCGCGTCACGCAGATCGAGATCGTCGAGGACCGCACCGCCAGCTCGCGCTGCGACGAGGGGTTCCTGCGCCTGAAGCGGTTCAGGGCGCGCAACCGCCGCTCCGACGGAACCCTGTCGCCCGAGTACCCGATCGACGTCATCGACCGCCCGACGCTCGACGCGGTCGCGGTGTGCCTGTGGGCGCGCGGCCCCGCCGGGATCGAGGTGCTGACCCGCCGCGGGCTCCGGCCGGCGGCCTACTTTCGCCGCGGCAAGGCGACCGTGCTGCCGGAGGGAGAGTACCTGCTCGTCGAGGAGCTGGTCGCGGGCGTGCTCGAGCCCGGCGAGGTGGGTCTCGAGGCCCTCCGCCGGCGCGCCGCCGACGAGGTCCGCGAGGAGACGGACCTCGAGGTCGCGCCCGAGGCGCTCGACCTCCTCGGCGCGCCGTTCTTCATGCTGCCTGGCATCGCCTCGGAGAAGATCCACCTCGTCGCGGGCGAGGTGGCGCGCGGCGCCGCGCCCGCGGTGCGGCCGGCGCCGGGCACCGGGGACGGCTCGCCGCTCGAGGAGGGCGCGGAGCTGCGCTGGCGCCCCCTCCGCGCCGCCATCGCCGCGTGCGAGGCGGGCGAGATCGAGGACGCGAAGACCGAGATCGCGCTGCGCAGGCTGGCGGCGCGGCTCGGGGCGTGAAGCTGCGTCCCGCGAACCGATGACGCCGTGATTGCCGGGAGCGCGTCGAGCGGGGATACTCGCTCCATGCCCGTGCTCGCCCCCGTGCTCGCCGCGCTCGCCCTCGCCGCCGCGCCACGCCTGCCCTATCCGGCGCCGCGCCTCCTCCAGCCGACGGAGAAGACGAAGTGCGACATGGGCGAGGTCCTCGTGATCGAGCCGGCCAAGGGCGAGCTGAAGATGAAGACGCCCGCAGGCATCGTCACGTACAAGGCGGGGCCCGACGTCCAGGTCTTCGACAAGGACGGGAAGCCCGTCGGGTCCATCTCAACGCTCGCCCCCGGCCAGAAGGCGCGCGTCTACTACGTCGTCGACGACGGCGCGCGCGCGGGCGAGATCGACCTCGAGTGACGGAGGGCACGGCCGGATCGCGCCCGGCCGCACCCTGCTGGCCCGTCGCGCTACTGCCGCGCGCCGGCCTCGGAGTGCATGCGGCTCACCGGGAACTCGGCGTTCTCCGAGTGGCAGATGCGGCACGTCTCCACGGGCGTGGTCGCCCCCGGCGGGATCTGCGTCATGGCGGTCGCGTGCGCGTGCGTCTCGGGGGTGTCATGGCAGGAGACGCACGCGGACGTGATGGGACCGATCTGCGCGGGGCTGCCGGGCACGTTCGCGAGGAGGCCGCCTGCCGCCACCGGCAGCGAGCCGTCCGCGTTCTGCGTGGCGGGGCCGATCTGCCAGGCGCGCGACGGAAGGGCGTCGGTGGGCAGCGAGTCGAGGGTGAACGTCGATGGGAGGTGGCAGAGCTTGCAGTTCGTGCGCGAGGACGGGAAGCGCACCTCGTCGAAGAAGTTCGCGCTGCCGCCGAAGCCGTAGATGACGAACGGCTTCTGCGTCACGAGCTCCTCGCCGGTGTGGATGGAGTGGATCATCGGCTTGAGGTGGATGGAGCGCTCCGGGAGCTTGTCGAGCGCCGTCGCCGTCGGGTTCGCCGGGCGCCGTGCGACGTCGCTGTTGTCGGGCGAGTGGCACATGACGCAGTACTGAGGGTCGTGGCGCGTCCCACCGTGCACCGAGAGCGTCTCGTGGCACACGTTGCAGTTCTCGAACGCGACCACCTTCCGCCGCAGCTGCGGCGCGCCCGTGCCCGAGACGTTGAAGTAGGCGACCGGGTTCACGCCGAAGTCGTTGAAGGTGGCGGTGGCGCCGATGTGGCCGAGCTTCCGCTCCTGGTTGGTGAGCGTGGTGTTCGTGCGGCGCGCCTCGAGGCCGGCCGCCCACGTCCCGGTCGCGCCCGCGGGGAGGGTGACGGGCGCGGCGTACTGGCCGGGGGTGGCGGTCGGCGTGGCGGCCGTCTTGACGTTCACGTTGACGATGTTGCCGTCGGTGCCCGATCCCGAGAAGTCGGGCTTGGTCGGCCCGGACACGTTGATGGCCGCCGACCCCAGCGTGGCGAGGCTCGTGACCGGAGAGCCGTCCTTGTTGGTGATGGTGAACGTCACGGTGGCGCTGCCCGCGGTGCCCGGGGTGCCCGAGGTCGGCGGGGTCGTGACGCTGACGGAGTCAATCTTGAGGGTGAGCGGGTTGAAGTCGGCCGACGCGAAGGGCGAGGTGTGGGCCTGCGTCATCAGCACGTCGGAGTGGCACGTCTTGCACTGGGAGTCATCGGTCTGCACGAGCCCGGCCACGCCGGCGTCCCCGGGGTTCGTCGCCTTCTGGTGGAGCACGTGGTACAGCGGCGGCGAGCCGTCCTGGAACCAGGACGAGTCGTGGCAGCTCTGGCAGGTGCGGCGCGACACCGCCGTCTTCCACTCGTCCGACTGGCTCCCGTACACCACGTTCCCCTGCGCGTCCTTGGCGGGCGCGTGGCACACGGCGCAGCCGCGCAGGTCGCGCGGGAAGCCGACGCCGGCCGTGATGGTGGGCGTCGCCGCCGCCGCCGCGGGATTGCGGTTCTTCACGACGGAGCCGTAGACGTTGTCGGAGCCGCGAAACCCGATGACGTGATAGGCCCACGTCTCGTCGTGCGCAGCGTTGGCCGCGACCACCGTCGGGAGGGCCTTGCCGCGGTGGATGCGGTGCACGAGGCGGCCGAGCTCGAGCGGGTTCAGCTTCGACGGGTCGCCCGTGTCGTTCGTGTCGGGGTCGACGAGCTGCGTCGTGTGGCAGGTGGCGCAGAGGCGGGTCTCGCGGCGGAACCCGCCGTGCGCCTTGAGCGTCGTGTGGCACGTGTTGCACGCCTGCGTCGAGACGAGGTCGCGCGGGGCCGGCGTCCCGCCGTTCGGCACGAAGTCGAGGATGCCGTTCGCGACGTCGTTCAGGTTCGCCGTGTTCGGGATGGGGCGCCGCTGGAAGACGGCGGCCCTGTAGGTGGCCGAGGCGTCATAGCCGTCCGGGAGCACCGCGGCGTAGGTGTAGCGATACTTCCCGCCGCCCAGGTTCTCGACCGTGCCGCTCGTCTCGGACGTGGGCTGGCTCGTCGACCCCTTCGCGCCGGTGACGGGCGCGAGGATGAGGCTCTGCCACGCGCCGATCCCGTTGTCGGGATCCTTCGAGAGGACCGCCAGCGTCCAGCTGCTCGCGACGTCGCCCGCGAAGGCGATCCCGCCACCGGCCGGGTCGGTGAGGGTGTAGTCCACCTGCACCTTCCGGTCCGCCGTGACGCGCGCCGCGGTGAGCGCCACGTTCAGGTTCTGTGCGGTGGTGCTCGGGGTGCCGCCCGGTCCCTGGGTGCCGGCGGGTCCGGCGGGCCCCGCGGGGCCGCGGTCGCCCTTGCAGGCGAGGATCCCGGCCCAGACGACGAAAGCAGCGAGGAGCGCGTCACGGAGCGTACGAGGCATGGGATCTCCGATCACCCACCGTGCACTTCAGAGAATGATCGCCGACGGGCAGTCGGCACAGGCCAGCCACGGGTTGGCGCGACTGTGACAGCGCGGGCGCAGGGGGAACAACGGGCGGGCTGCCGAGCGCGCGAGGAGGGGACGGGGAGGGTGGAGCACGTTTCCATTGCGCTCGCATGCGCAGCGCGCAACATTGCGCGAGGAAGAGGGGCCCGCGATGCGCAAGCCGAGGCCGTCCCGGGGACCGTCGAAGGCCACCCGCGTCGAGCGCGACACGATGGGCGAGATGATCCTCCCCGCCGACGCGCTGTACGGCGCGCAGACGGCGCGCGCCGTCGAGAACTTCCCCATCTCCGGGCTGTGCGCGCACCCCGCCTTCGTCGACGCGACGGTGCGGGTGAAGCTCGCCGCGGCGCGCGTCAACGCGCGCCTGAAGCTGCTCCCGGCGGCGAAGGCGAAGGCCATCGAGCAGGCCGCGCAGGAGGTCCTCGACGGCCGCTGGCGCGACCAGTTCCTCGTGGACGTCTACCAGGCCGGCGCCGGCACCTCGCACAACATGAACGTCAACGAGGTGCTGGCGAACCGCGCCTGCGAGCTCCTGGGCGGCCGGCGAGGCGACAAGGAGCTGGTGGACCCGAACGACGACGTCAACATGGCGCAGTCCACGAACGACGTCGTGCCCACCGCCATGCGGCTCGCGGCGCTCGATCTCGCCCCGCCGGCGGTCGAGGCGCTGCAGGGCCTCGCGGACACGTTCCAGGCGAAGGCGCGCGACTGGGACGGCGTCGTCAAGTCCGGGCGCACCCACCTCATGGACGCGACGCCCATCCGCCTCGGCCAGGAGGTGTCGGGCTGGGCGGCGGCGCTGCGCTCGGCGGCGGTGCGGATCCTGAACGTGCTCCCCGAGATGGG
>WNFY01003068.1_pt1 | contig 15670 bp, 15 predicted proteins | sample 5400091 | NCBI WGS metagenome assembly WNFY01 (sample SAMN13153364, study PRJNA577476) | soil metagenome | isolation source: 60 cm soil or saprolite under grassland replicate 1 | place: USA:California | collected 2016-06-15 | reverse complement strand
CATCGACATCACCCGCTCCATCCTGCGGCCGCAGACGGGGGAAGTCGACCGCCGGAAGATCATGAACGTTGACGCGATCAAGAACCGGGAGCCACGCCGAACGCGTACCAGCCCACCGACGAATTAGCCAGCAGGATCGTTGATGCGTCGCTGACGGCGTAGCCATTCCCCGTAGTCCAGCCGTAGCTGGGCCCGTTCGAACGGCCAGTGGTCCCCCGCAGGCTCGGACAGGCCCTTGTCGAAGTGGGCTTGGGCTTGCGGAGGTTCGGCGAGTAGCCCGCGGGCGCGTGCGGCGAGCTGGTGCAGCCGTCGGCCGGGAGCCGGGTCCATCGGGCCCAGTACCCGGTCGATCAGCGTCCGCGCTTCCAGCTCACGTTCGGCCCGTACCGCGGCCGCGGCGAGGTCGGCGACGCCGAGGTAGGACACGCGATGGTGCAGCGGCTCGCCGTCGTCGCTGAACAGGTGTCGCAGCTGCGCGTATGCCGCCACGAACCTGCCCTCGGCGAGTGCCGCCATTCCGGCGGTGTGGCGGGCCCGCGCGGCGGCCGAGCGGTACTCCATCGCGTCGGCGTGGGTCAGGGCGCTGGCCAGTAGCGACCGTACCTGCTCGCGGTCGCCGCGCAGGGCGTGCACCGAGGCCGTGCACAGGTCGGCGGACGCGGCGACGGTCTCCATCCGGTATGCGGCGGCGGCGTCTCGTGCCGCCTGGGCGGCGGCGAGCGCTTCGTCCCATCGGCCGCTGTCGACGCATGCCCACTGCAGCGCGGACAGGGCCCCGCCGCTGCCGCCGCGCATTCCGGGGGCGCGTAGCCGGCTGAGCGCTTCGCGCAGCAGTTGGACCGCCAGCTCGGTCTCGTCGAGTAGCCAGGCCGCGGCGCCGACCGTGGCCGGGTCGGTGAGCGTCCGTTCGGCGATCCGGTGCAGGTAGGCGACGGTTTTCGCCTGGGCGGTCAACGGCTCGGTGCACGCCCGGACCCACACCCGTTGCTCGTCGGCGTGTCCGGCCGGCCAGTCGGGGGGCGGCACGTCCGGCGCGTGCATCCGGTTCAGGGTTCGCAGCACCGCTGCCCGGTCGGCGGGTGCGCCGGACTGGTAGGCGACGGTTGCGGCGAACCCGATCGCGTTCCACGAGAGTACGGGCAGTTGGGACGACGCCTCCTCGGCGACCGGCAGCAGCGTGGTGAGCGCGGCGGCGTGCTGGTTCGACCAGACCAGTGCCCAGCCGAGGCGTTGTCGGGCGGCGATGCGCAGCTGTGCGTCGGTGGTCAGCGTGAGGACCCGGGCGGCCAGATCCTGGACCCAGTCCGCCTGGCCGGCGGTCTGCGCGAGCCCGGCGGCGGCCAGCAGCCGGCGGGCCTGATCCCGTTCGGCGGGGGTGAGTTCGGCGGCCCGTTCGAGGGCGCGGGCCGCCGCGGCGGCACCTCCGCGCCGCTGCGCCTGCGCGGCCGTCTCCTCCAGCAGTGCGGCCACCCGCTCGTCCGGTTCCAATGCCGCCGCGGCGAGATGCCAGGCATGCCGGTCCGGCTGGTCGCCCAGCGCCTCCGCGATGCGCAAGTGTGCCGCGGCGCGCTCGGCGAACGGGACGGCGTGGTAGACGGCGGCCCGCACGAGGGGATGCCTGAACTGCGGGCCCGATCCGTCCACGCGGATCAGGCCGGCCTGTTCGGCCGGTGCCAGGGTATCGGCGTCGAGTCCGGGTACCCGCGCCGCCACATCGGGGCTGTTGGCGACCGCGGCGAGCAGCAGCGCCGTCCGCGCGGAGGGGGGAAGGACGCTGAACTGGGCGGCCATGACCGTGGTGAGCCGGTCGGTCAGCGGGAGCGGCTCGGCGGTCCAGCGTCGGCCGGCGGCTGGGTCGGCGGCGATCACCTTCGACAGCTCGATCAGCGCCAGCGGATTGCCGGTGGCTTGCGCGAGTACCTGCTCGCGCGCCCGGCCGCGCGGCGGATACGGCTGCTCGTCGAGTAGCCGCCCGGCCTCCAGCGTACTCAACGGCGGCAGGATCAGTTCCGGGAAATCCCTGGTGAACCCGGGCGGGGCGGCCGTACCCCGGGCGGCGAGCAGCAACACCAGCGGCTCGGACTCCAGGCGCCGCGCGGCGAAGGCGAGCGTGTCCAGCGACGCGCGGTCCAGCCATTGGGCGTCGTCCACGGCTACGAGCACCGGGCCGTCCTCGGCCACGCCGGACAGCAGTGTCAGCACGGCGATCCCGGTCAGCAGCGCGTCGGCTGGTGCCGGATCCGGGGACTGCGCGAACGCGCTCAGCAGCGCCTGCGCCTGCCGGTCGGGCAGCGTCGGAACGCGGTCGAGTACCGGCCGCAGCAGCTGATGCAGCCCGGCGAAGGCCAGATCGCTTTCGGACTCCCGGCCGGTGGCAGCCAGCACCTGCACGCCGGCCGGTCCGGCGCGCCGTGTCACCTCGGCCAGTAGGACGGTCTTGCCCATGCCGGGTTCGCCCAGTAGTACCTGGACCTGGCTTGTGGTCGGCGGAGGGTCCACGAGGCGTGACAGCCGAGACAGCTCACTGTCCCGGCCGATCAGCCCGATGTCGGCGGTTGCCACGTCAACCCTTCGCGCCGCCCAACTGCAGTCAGCTTACGGATGCCCTGCGCCGGGCCCACAAGCGCACAGTGATGGCGTGGAGTTGGTCGTGGGCTCGGAGAACTCCGCCGCCATCCAGATCTACTACGAGGACCACGGGCAGGGCGCTCCCGTGGTGCTGGTGCACGGGTACCTGCTGGACGGGCGCTCGTGGGAGAAACAGGAAACTGCGCTTCTCGCGGCGGGGTACCGGGTCATCACCTACGACCGGCGCGGCTTCGGGGCCTCCAGCCGCCCGAGCGTGGGCTACGACTACGACACCCTCGCCGCCGACCTCGCCGCGCTGCTCGACACCCTCGACCTGCGCGGGGCGGTGCTGGTCGGGTTCTGCGGCGGTACCGGGGAGGTGACCCGGTACCTCGGAACCTACGGCCAGACGCGGGTGCGGGCGGCGGTCCTGCTGGCGCCGCTGCCACCCTTCCTGCCACGGACCGTCGACAACCCCGACGGGATCGACCCTGCCATCCTCGACGAGTTCCTGCGCGAGGTCATCGCCGACCGTCCCGCCGCGACGAAGACCTACCTGGACCGGTCCTACAACATCGACCTCCTCGGCGGTACCCAGGTCAGCGACCAGGCCTGGCAGAACAGCTTCCACGTCGCGATCGGCGCATCCGCGGCGGCCGTGCGCGGCGGCGCCGCGGCCTGGCTGGAGGACTTCCGCGCCGACCTCGCCCGGATCACCGTCCCGGTCCTCGTCGTGCAGGGCGACAATGACCGGATCATGCCGCCCGAGGCCACCGGCAACCGGCTGCCCGGCCTGCTCAACCGCGCCCGGCACGTCGTGGTACCCGACGGCCCGCACGCGATCATCTGGACCCACGCTGACCAGGTCAACCGGGCGCTCCTCGACTTCCTCGACACGCGCTGAGCGGGTGCGGGCGGCGGTGCAGTCAACATGCGGATACCCCGCCCCCGCTCCGCTGGCGAGCATGGGATCAAGCGACCGCCGTTCCGCAGGGAAGGAAGCACCGACGTGGACGCTCGACCGAATATCGTCCTCGTGCACGGCGCGTGGGCCGACGGCTCCTGCTGGAGCGGCGTCATCGAGCGCCTGCAGGCCGACGGGTACCACGTGACCGCCCCGCAGTTCCCGCTGACATCATTGGCCGACGACGTGGCGCGGCTGCGGCAGGTACTGGACCTGCAGGACGGCCCGACGACCGTGGCCGGACACTCCTACGGCGGCCAGATCGTCACCGCCCTCGGTGCCGACGCGCCGAACACGGTCGGCCTGGTCTATATCGCCGCCTTCGGCCTGGACGAGGGGGAATCCCTGGGCGCCCTGCTGTCCCAAGGACCCACGCCACCTGCGCTGGAGCACCTGTTCACCGACAAGCAGGGCTTCGGCTGGCTGTCCGAGGACGACTTCGTCAACCACTTCGCCGCCGACGTCGACCCGGTTCGCGCCAGGGTGATGCACGCCGTGCAGCAGCCCCTCGCCGGCTCCACCTTCACCGACGTGATGGGCGTACCGGCCTGGAGGTCGCTGCCGACCTGGTACCTGGTCGCCGCGCAGGACCAGGCCATCCCACCCGACGCCGAACGGCTGTTCGCCGGCCGCATGGCCGCCACCACCATTGACGTCGCGGCGAGCCACGTGGCGATGGTCTCCCACCCGGACGAGGTCGCCCAGTTCATCCGCACCGCTGCGGAAGGAGTTCGTCGTGCCGATGATTGACGTGTACGCGGTGGCCGGCACGTTCGCCGACCGGCACCAGCTCGCCGTCGACCTAGCCACTGCGGTCATGGGCATCGAGCAGGTACCGGACATTCCGATGTTCCGGCAGAACACCGCCGCGTTCGTCCACGAGCTACCCGCCGACAGCCTGTCCAACGTCGACGGCGAGCACTCGTACGTGCGCATCCAGGTGCTCACCAACACCGGCGCGCTGGACCGGGACAAGCAACTCGCGGTCGTCGAGCAACTGACTCGGATCGTCGCCACGGCGGCCGGAGACCCGACCCTGACCAAGCGCACGTGGGTGCTGCTCACCGAGGCGACCCCCGGCGGCTGGGGCCTTGCCGGTCACGCAAACACCAACGAGGATCTCGTCCTCGCCGCCCGCGCCCAGATCGCCGAACTGCAATCACGACCAGCGCCGGGGAACTGACCGACCCCAACACCGCACCGGCCCCAACCGCGGACCGCGCACGGGACCTCGGCGCGGGCCTGCTGGGCGGACGCCGCCCAACCACACCATGCACGCGGGCACGACCTCGACGCTTGCCGGTAGGGTCGTGATCGGGACGCTGGAGGGCCGGATGAGCACCGACGTGATCATCGGGTACGACGGAAAGCCACGCTGCGCCTGGGTCGGCGCCGGCGATACCGCCTCCGGCCGTTACCACGACGAGGTCTGGGGCGCGCGCACCTACGACGAGTCCGCGATGTTCGAGGCGCTCACCCTGGGCGTATTCGAGGTGGGGCTGAGCTGGTCGATCGTGTTCGGCAAGCGGGACGCGTTCCGGACGGCATTCCGGGGCTTCGACGTCGCCGAGGTCGCCGCGATGACCGAGCGGGACGTCGACCGGCTGGTACAGGACGCCTCGATCATCCGCAACCGTAGCAAGATCCAGGCCACCGTCGACAACGCCCGCGCGATGATGTCCGCGTCGCCGAGCCTCGTGGCGCTGGCGAAGTCCTACGAGAGCACCCGCAAGCGGGCACCGCGGTCCGTCGCCGACCTACCCAAGTCGACCCCGCAGGCGGAGGCGTTCGCGAAGCAGTTGAAGTCGCAGGGGTACCGCTTCGTGGGGCCGACGAGCGTGTACGCGTTCATGCAGAACGTCGGCGTGGTCAACGACCACATCCATGGGTGCTTCCGGGCGACCGACTACCGCACCACGACCCGGAGCCGTTGAAGATCGCAATCCATCAAGGGAGTGACCGCCGTCGCGCAGGCACTTCGGCCGCGGCGTCGGGTGGAAGGCCGGGCCGAGGCCCGGGACCACGACGTCAGCCGCGGCGAGGACCCGAGCCCGGTCACGGACCGTCCCGGGGTCGGTCACCACCATGGGGGTCCCCGTCATGGACGAAGCCGACGGTGCTGGCCACGGTGCCGCCGACTTACCTGGTGTGCAGCAGGACGTAGGTCGCGCTCGACTCGGTAGCTGTCGGCCTCAGCGAGCCGGAGCAGAGGGTGTCGCCGAGGTAGGCCGGATAGAGCACACAGGTGTCCAGGAACGCGGAGAATGCCACAGCGGTGGGCTCATCTCGTCGGACGTGGCGAGGCCGTCAGGTCGTACAGGCCGGTGTCTTCGCCCTCGGCGGCCAACTGGTCTAGTGCCTGGCGGCGATCTCGGCGGGTGCGTTCCTGGTAGTCGAGGACATCACGGAGAAGGACCCGGCGGTGACGGCCACGCAGAGCGTAGGGGATCTCTCCGTCGGTCAGCAGGCGTACCAGCGCCTGCCGGCCGGCCGGCAGCTTCCGCCACCGCGACCTGATCGCCCGCCGGTGCGCTGCCACCCGCTCGGCGAGGAAGCTCAGGGAGGCCCTGGACAGGTCGATCGCAGAGGGGTGCACCAACACGCGAAGCTCCGAGCTGGGCGACGGTGCCATCGCGGTCGAGGCCGACGTCACCGACCGCGACGCTGTGCTGGCCGCCGCCGACCGCGTGCAGCGGGAGGTCGGGGGCGCCGATGTCCTGGTCAACAACGCCGGCGTCATGCTGCTCGGACCGTTCTCCGCCGAGCAGCGCGAGGACTACCGGCGCATGGTGGAGGTCAACCTGCTCGGCGCCATCACCACCACCGAGGTCTTCCTCGACCAGCTCAACGACGGCGGCGGGGACGTCGCCGAGGTCGTCGCCTTCGCCGTCAGCCGGCCCAGGCGCCTGGCCATCCACGAGGTCCTCCTCCGCCCCGCCGGGCAGGAACTCTGACCCCCCGGTCGCAGCCCCACTCGCCTGACCCGCCGGCCGGTACGCCGGCGGGACCGCCCCTCCGCTCCGGAAAGGAACCTCTCGTGCAGACCGTCACGCTGAACAACGGCGTCGAGATGCCGGTCCTCGGCTTCGGCGTCTTCCAGATCCCCGCCGATCAGAGCGAGCAGGCCGTCGCCGACGCGCTCGCCGCCGGCTACCGCCTTCTGGACACCGCTGCCGCCTACGGCAACGAGCAGGCCGTCGGCCGCGCGATCGCGGCCAGCGGCATCCCCCGCGAGGAGCTGTTCGTGACCACGAAGCTCTGGGTCCAGGACACCGGCGAGCAGGCCACCGCGCGGGCCTTCGACGCCTCGCTGCAGCGCCTCGGCCTGGACCACCTCGACCTCTACCTCATCCACCAGCCGTTCGGTGACGTCTACGGCTCCTGGCGGACGATGCAGCGCCTGCTGAAGGACGGCCGCGTCCGGGCGATCGGCGTGTCCAACTTCCACCCCGACCGCCTGGTCGACCTCATCGAGCACAACGAGCTCACCCCCGCGGTCAACCAGATCGAGACCCACCCCTTCCACCAGCGCACCGGCGACCAGCAGGTGATGACCGAGCGCGGCGTCCAGACCGAGTCCTGGGGCCCGCTCGCCGAGGGCCGCAACAACCTGTTCACCCACCCCGTCCTGACCGAGATCGGCGCCGCCCACGGCAAGTCCGTCGCGCAGGTCGTGCTGCGCTGGCTCGTCCAGCGCGGCGTCGTGGTCGTCGCCAAGTCGCTACGCCCGGACCGGATGAAGCAGAACATCGACGTCTTCGGCTTCCAACTCACCGACGAGGACATGACCCGCATCGCGGCCCTGGACACCGGCCAGTCGCTGTTCTTCAGCCACCGCGACCCGGCCATGGTCAGCGCGATCGGCACCCAGCGCATCCACGACTGAACCCATGCCGGTCCCGCGCTGCCCAGACGTTCGATCCTCCGAGGACTCCTCGGCCTCGCCGCCATGGCGGTCGGTGGCAGCCCGGCCGGCTGCGCCCCCTCACGGCGGGCCGGGGACTCTCCTCAGCCCGCCGGAACCGGGCCTACCTCGTCCTCGTCCCGGCCCGCCGACCGGCCCAGCCCTGCCCCGACCCGGACCGCTGCCGGCGGCGTGCTGCTCGCGTTCTTCTCCCGCGCCGGCGAAAACTACTACCACGGCACCCAGATGCAGATGATCGAGCGATAAGCCGCTCAGCCGCCTCTACATCCTGCTCGTCATCGAACTCGCCACCCGGCGGGTCTGGCTGCTCGGCGTCACCGCCCACCCCGAGGGCAGCTGGGCTGTCCTTCTCGGAGATCGCCGACCCGTTGGCCAAACTCCGGCAAGACCTGCTCGAATCATGCGTGCTCGGCTTGGAGAGTCTCGGTGACGGGACGGCGGCCGCCGAGCGGGCGGGAACAGCGGTGAGCGCCGCCACCACGATCACGCTTGCTAGCACCACGGCGAGCAGCTGCCAGAGCGAGGGAAGCGTGGCCCTGTCGCTGTCGCCGCCGGTGATCGCGTTTATGGCGGCGAACAGTGCGAAGCCTCCAGGGAAGACGCCCACGACGGCGCCGACGAGCGCGGGGAGCACCTGCGCGGCCGCCAGTGCCGCGCTCACTTCACGAGGGGTTGCGCCGAGGGCGCGCGCCAGTGCGGAGGAATGCCGGTTGTCGAGCACCGTCGCCCAGGTGGTGACGATGGCGTTGACCGCCGCCAGGCAGAGCAGTATGACGGTCCAGACGAGGAGCACGTGGCGCAGCACCTCCACCTGAGCATGGTCATATCCGCCGGCGAGTGGTTGGGTGGTGAGGAAGGCGTTGAGTACCAGTAGGACGTAGATCCCGCTGACCGTGATCGCGATACTGACCACACCCAGCACGACCCGTCGCGGCCGGCGGGCGGCGACCCGCAAGGCGAGAAGCAGCGGGACGGGCAGTGGCGCCGAGATCGCGATCAGCCAACCGGCGCGGCGGGGTGGGCGTGGCGAGTCGGCCAGCGCGTTGACGGTGCTGGAGCGGGCAGCGCCTACGGCCGGAGCAGCGGTCGCAACTACCGCGACTCCGAGTGCCACGGCGGTCACCAAACCGACCGTGGATATGGTCATCGACGGCGTGCCCGCGCTGCCGATGAGGCCGGCACCGGACTCGGTAAGCAACGGAGCGGTCGGCGATCCTACCGCCAACCCGGCCGCGGCCGCGACGATGGCCACGAGGACATACTCCGCGAGCAGCACGGCAGCGACCAAGCTCGGTGTGCCGCCGACTGCTTTAAGGAGCCCGACGCGTCTGGTCTGGTCGGCCATCCGGCCGCCGACGAGCACCGAAAGACTAGCCACGGCGAGCAGACCAAGCAGCCAGGCTCCAATCATCAGAAGGATCTGGGAGTCTCTGGCCAGCTCAGTGGCGTCTTCGAGGATGTTCTCCCAGGGCTGCATAGGCGTAGCGCCGCCATGTTCGCCGTGGTTTGTGTCGACGAACGCCTGGGCCTCTTCCGGGTCGGCCAGCTTCAGGTTCATTACGTAGGCCAGGGATTCTGGATCCGGGGTGAGGCTCCGCACATCCGCCTTGGTGAGCCAGACCAGGCCGGGATTGCGCAACAATCCCGGAGGCAATCCGGCGGCGGCCGGATCGTCGGGAATGGCACCGTTCTTGCAGGGGAAATTGCAGGAGGCCTTTGGATAGGGCGGCATGGCGGCGGTGACCGCAACGCCGACGACCTCGAACGACCGGCCGTCCAGGGTGACCGGATCACCGACCCGCACATCGAGCGCGTTGGCGAAGGCGGCCTCGACCACCACGCCGCCATCGCGGACCCAGCTGCCCTGGATCAGCTCGGGCTGGTCGACCGACGCGGACGCGGTGTCGCGCCCCACGACCTGCACATCTGACGTTCGACCGGATGCCTGAAGTTTCGCCGGGGTGACCGGGTACGGTCCGCTGTGGTCGATGATGCCGTCGGCGCCGGCCAGTTTCGCGAGGCCGGAAGGCTCGGCGGGCTGGCTGACGCTGGCGACCACGTCGGGATGTCTAACGGTTATCGCGTCGCCGTCAAGCCCGCGCGGTACCAGGTGCAGCAACCGCCGCGGCTAGCGAGGCTGGCGCGGCGCGGCCGCAGGGCGAAACCCGCGCCGGGCGAGTCGTTCCCGTCATGGGTTGGCCGGCTTGATGGCTGTGCATGCCGGTGCCTCACGCGATCCTGACCGGCCAGCCCACCACACCCGACCTCGCGGCTGTCGAGGCACATGACGCCGTTCACCACCGCCGCCAGCGGGTCGCTCAGCCGATGTTGGAGTTTCGGAACGTGCCGCAGCTGGTCGGCCGTAGCACTCTGAAGTGGCCCTGTTATCCCGGGTCCAGCCGAGGTCGACACAGCGACTGCGTTCGTCGGGCACGGCGTGATACACCGACGCGACGACGACCTTCGAGGTTCTTGTTGGTGATTCTCGGTAGTCTCCAGCGCGCTGGTGCCCGTCAGCTTCGCAGGTAGCGGATGACGGCCAGGACGCGCCGGTTCTCCTCGCGCGAGTCGGCGATCCGGAGCCTGGTCATGATGCTGCCGACGTGTCCTTCGACGGTCTTCGCGGAGAGGAACAGGCGGTCGCCGATGCCCTGGTTGGACCAGCCCTGGGCCATGAGGGCGAGCACTTCGCGTTCGCGGTGGGTGAGCCGGTCAAGGGGGTTGTCCAGCCGCGGTCGGGCGACCAGGGTGCGGATGACCTCGGGGTCGGTGACGGACTCGCCGCGGGCGACGCGGATGATCGCGTCGCAGAGGGTGGTCACGTCGTTGACCCGGTCTTTGAGCAGGTAGCCGGCGCCGGTGGCGCTGTGCCGCAGCAGCCGTTCGGCGTAGGCGGCCTCCAGGTACTGGGAGAGCACGAGCACCGCGACGTTCGGGTGGCGGGCGCGGATGGTCAGCGCGGCGGTGAGCCCTTCGTCGGTGAAGGTCGGCGGCATGCGGATGTCGGTGACGACCACGTCCGGTGGTTGGGTGTCGACCGCGGCGAGCAGCGCGTCGGCGTCGCCGACGGCGTGTGTGACCTCGATGTCGGCGTCGCCGAGCAAACGGGCCAGCCCTTCGCGGAGCAGCACCGAGTCCTCGGCCAGGATCACCCGCACGGCAGCCTCGCGACGATCGCGGTCCCGCCGCCGGTGGGACTGGTCACGGTCATGCGTCCGCCGAGCGCGACTGCGCGGTCGCGCATGCCGGGCAGGCCCGACCCGCCGGTGGTGGTGGGGTTGGCGCCGCCGACGCCGTCGTCGCGGACGCGGACGGTCATCTCGTCGCCGGTGACGGTGACCTGGACGTGCACGACCGACGCGGCGGCGTGCCGGGCGGCGTTGGTCACCGCCTCGCAGACGAAGAAGCACGTGGTGGACTCGACGGTGTCGGGGAAGCGTCGGGATGGTGCGCTGATCTCGACCGGCAGCGGCGCCCGCTCGGCCAGCGCCGTCAGCGCGGACGCCAGGCCCCTCCTGGGTCAGCAGCATGGGGTGGATCCCACGGGCCAGCTCGCGTAGTTCGGTGATCGCCTGCTGCAGGTCGGCCGCCGCATGGTCGAGGAACCCGCGCAGCCGCGGGTCGGCGGCGCCGTCGCCGGCGCGGGCGCGGGCCTGTCCCAAGGTCATTGACAGCGCGAGCAGCCGCTGCTGCGCCCCGTCGTGCAGATCGCGCTCGATCCGCTGCCGCGCGTCCTGCCCGGCCTCGACCAGCCGGGCGGTGGTCGAGCGCAGTTCGACGAGCTGGCTGCGTACCTCGGCCTGCAGCCGCTCGTTCTCCAGCGCCAGCCGCGCCATCGCCCCGGCCGCCTGCAGCAGCGCCGGCTCCTGCAGCACGATCTCGTCCACCAGCATCACCGCCAGCGGCCCGCCCTCGCCGCCGATCGGCGCCACCGTCCGCCCCGATGAGGCGACCGGCTCGCGTGGGTGACCGTCGAGGTCGACGTACCCGTCGGTGATCGGCGACCAGTACAGCAGCTCCAGCCGTGGGTCGTGCAGCGTGGCGGCCAGCGCGTCGCGCACCCGGCCCGGCGCGACCGGACCGGCCAGCTGCGGCAGCAACGCGCCGACGCGGGCATAGTCCAGGCGGGTGCGCAGCAGGCCGACCAGGAAGACCAGCGGCCACACCGCCAGCCCGGCCGGCAGGAACTGGTACACGATCCGCGCCCCGGTCGGCGACAACGTCACGAAATCGTCGGCGACCTCCCTCGTCACCAGGTACGCGACCACCGGCCCCGCCGCCCACAGCACCGGCGCGATCACGTACCGCACTGCGCGGGTCCGGCGCCACCGGTGCCGCATGATCACCGCCCCGACGGCCACGATGACCCGCGGTGTCGAGGTAGCTGCTGACGTCGTCTCTCCATCGCTCGACGCCGGGGTCATGCACGACGAGCAGCAGGTTCGCCGGGCAGCCGGCGCAGCCCTCGGCGGGCGGGTCGAACAACAGCATCCGGACCAGGTTGTCGAGCAGCGTCCAGGCGTACAAGCCGACCATCACCCGGCGTTCGAACCCGCCCGGCAGCCGCCCGCTCGGATACGCCAGCGCCAGGTGCGCCAGCACGTTCTGGTAGAACAACGCGAAGGTCGCGGCGATCGTGAACGGCACTGCGCCGGGGATCCAGGACAGGTCGCCGACCAGCCACAAGAACCCGATCGCGGCCATCAGCAGGCCGGCCGCGTTGCCCGGACGGCGCAACATTGCCACCACACCCGTGCCGATGTAGGCGGCGGCGACCCCGGCGTGGATCGCCTGATCCAGCGGGTGCAGCGGCAGCCCACGCAGCGCCGGCGCGCCGATCGACAGCGCACAGGCCACCCCGCCCGCCGCCGCGATCACACTCGCCAGCGCCGCGGTCCCCCGACGGCTGTCCCGCCCGGCCCACCTGATCGAGCGGGAACGCAGCCACCGCCGTCCCCATGCCCGACATGGTGACCCCTCCCCGGTCTCGGCGGAACCAGGGCTAGCCCCGGGCCCCGATCCCGGGCCGGCCCCGTTGCCCCCGACCGCTCGACGTCCTAGCGTCCCGCCACGTCCTGTCCGCTCACCGACAAACGAGGTGACGAAAATGATCAAGAGGAGTGGCACCGCGGTAGCCCTCGCGCTGGCCATCAGCACGATCTGGATCCCCGCCCTGTCCGCGGCAGCCGCACCGAACCCCAGCCCGGTGGCTCCCGCGCACACCGGCACGGCATGCGCCAACGTGCTCGCAAAGAACCCGCAAGCGGGTCCCGCCTCGCACAGCGCCCCGCCAGCCCAGCAGAACTTCTTCGAGATCGGTGCCGTGTTCTGCGGCATCTCCTAACCCGCTGCCGGAACATGTCACGCCCACCGGTTTCCACCGTCCGGCGGGTACTCGCGAACGTGCGCCGGGACGGTGGCCAGCGGATTTCGCGGCCCTCGGCGCTGGTCTTGTTCTGGTGGCGCCGCACGCCGTACGAAAACGGCCGGGGTCGAGTACGTCAAGGTCAGCCGCCTGGACCGGCACCGGTTCCTGCTTCCGGCAATCATGCTGGACCAGGCCTGCCACCTCGATCCGTGAACCGCGTGACGGCGTGCCGTAGAGCAGATGACTGCGGCCCGATCCGGACCTGGTAGGTCCGGGCCCACCGGTTGTCCCGGGTCAGGCGCTGCACCGGCGCGATGTCCCAGAGCCCCCCGGGCGCCCGCAGCGCGTTCGCGGTGACTGCGCCGCAGGACCTGGGTGGCCGTCGGGTCCCAGGGTCGCGCCCATCCCGATCGACGTCGGGAACACCCCGCCCGCACCCCGCCCCCGGCAGTCGGCGATGTCGGATTTCCTCGAACGCCTCGCCCAGCCTCCGCAACCCCCGCCGCCACGGCGGTCCGCCCAGGCGCCCGGACCGCGGCCTCGGCTCGTGCAAGAGTGCCTGCGCCCAAGAACCCGTGGTCCTGGTGGCGCGCAGTGATGGTCGCGCCGATTTGACGTTTCCCGGGCAACGGAACACGGGCGCGGATAGCCGAGGTTTCCGGGTCCGGACTGAGCCGCCCGCACGGCGCTACAACGGCGAGCCGCACGAACGGCGCAGCTCGTGCGACGACACGGTGTACCTGGGATGAGACATCACGATCTACCCGAGCCGCATCAACGCCGGAACGTCGCCACCATCGGTGGTGTAGCGCCACCGATCAGTGACCGGTGCACCCGGCACCGGAGAGACGTCTGAGGCCGCCTCAAGCGGCCGCGGACCGGCGGCGGGGTCTGCCGGCCCGTCCCCGGTCCCGCTACGAGCGGAGCCCGTCGATGAGGTCAGCCAGCTTGATCAGGGCATCCACCGTGACCGCGCACCTGCCCGCGCTGACCACCACGAACGGATCCTCGGCCACCACGTCCGTCCAGCCTGCCGGAAGGGAGAACAAGCCACCCTCCCCATCCCGGCAGTAGACCCGGTCCTCGGCCCAGTTGCGGCGATGCACCACAAACTCGAACTCCCGCCCGAACAGCGGATGGAACCGGTGCGTCACCCGCACACGCCGGTAACGATCACTCGGATCGGGTGTAGTTGACGACGTGGGCGAACGGCGTCGTCGAACGGTTCTTCGGCTCCCTGAAGTACGAACACCTCTACCGTGCCGACATCGGCGACGGCGGCGCCTCGCCGTGAGGCCCACCGCTTCCGCCACCTCTACAACACGATCCGGCCGCACCAGGCGGTGGCCGACCGCACTCCGGCGCAGGTCTACACCGCACCCGGCGGTGGCCCTGGCCTCGTGTCGGCTTGACCTTCGAGTCGGGCCGCAGTCAGCTGCGCGCCGATCATGGTGATGATCTGGGTGACCCACAGGCGCCGGAAGGCTGCGGGAGGCGGTGTCCGATCGGGGCGGAGGTGTTCGTAGCAGGGTGAGAGGCCGCCCACGAGGGGGCGCCCCAAGGAGAAGGGAACCGCGATCATGAAACTGACGACCACCACGCAGGTCTCCGTCGATGGAGTGATGCAGGCAAACGGCGGGCAGAATTGGCTCGACGTCGGATTCGAGCGCGGCGGATGGGCCAGGCCGCTGTTCGACAGCGAGGCCATGACGTTCGTCGACCAGGTGTACCAGCGCGCCGACGCGTTCCTGTTCGGCCGGCGGACCTACGAGCTCTTCGCCGGCTACTGGGGCGTGAGGGAAGATCTGGGGAACCCCATCGTAGGTGCCTTGAACACCAAGCCCAAGTACGTCGCATCGGACACGCTCACCGACCCGCAATGGGCGGACACCACCGTCCTGTCCGGTGACCTCGCGGCGGCCATCGGCGGGCTGAAGGCCAAGCCGGCGGGTGAGCTGCAGGTGCACGGCAGCGGCGCGCTGACCCGGTGGCTGCTCGAGAACGACCTCGTCGACGAGATGAATCTGCTCATCGTCCCGGTGGTCGTCGGCCAGGGCACGCGGCTGTTCCCCGACACCGGCCCGGACATGGCGCTTGACCTGGTCGAATCGCGAGCCTTCCCGAAGGGCACAACGCTCCTACCGGCCGGCCGGGCGCCCGCACTATGCAACCGACTGAAGCACGTGACATAGGTGACGCCCCGAACCACAGGAGATGATCAGAGATGCAGTACCTGGTTTCCGTGATCGACGACACGGCCGGCCTCGCCACCCCGGACGAGATGGCGGCCATCAACGCGTTCAACGACCGGCTCAACGCGGAGGGTCACTGGGTCTTCGCCGGTGGCCTCGCGGCGCCCAGCGCGGCCACCGTCATCGACAATCGAGGCGAGGAGGCGATGTTCACCGACGGGCCCTTCCTGGAGTCGAAGGAGTACCTCGCCGGCTTCTGGATCATCGAGGCCGCCGACCTCGACGCGGCGCTCAAGCTCGCCTCCGAGGGGTCCAAGGCCTGCAACCGGAAGGTCGAGGTGCGGCCGTTCCTGTGAACAGGGTCGACGTGCGGGAGGCGATCACCCAGGCCCACCACGAGGAGTGGGCGCGGGTGGTCGCCGCCCTGACCAGGCGTTTCGGTGACCTCGACATCGCCGAGGAGGCGGCGGCCGAGGCGTTCGCGACCGCGGTCGAGCGGTGGCCGGCCGACGGCGTACCCCCCAACCCCGGCGCCTGGCTGACCACCACCGCCAACCGCAAGGCCATCGACCGGATCCGGCGCGAGAACAAGCGCGACGACAAGCAGAAGGAGGCTCAGATGGTGTACGACGACGACCCGCCCGAGCCTCTCA
>WNFY01003064.1_pt1 | contig 15680 bp, 16 predicted proteins | sample 5400091 | NCBI WGS metagenome assembly WNFY01 (sample SAMN13153364, study PRJNA577476) | soil metagenome | isolation source: 60 cm soil or saprolite under grassland replicate 1 | place: USA:California | collected 2016-06-15 | reverse complement strand
CCTTACCTGGCGTTTCGACCCGATGCATACCCCGGACGTGACGACGCCGCTGAGCTACGACCTGTATATGGAGCCGTTCATTCGCGGCTTCGGCATGCTCCGGCTCTGCCATCAGAACTATTACGTGTACATGCATCAGCCGGCAATGCCGCCGAGCGCGCCCGGGCCGGTCCCGGTCGAGGCCATCCATGCCGGAGCGCGCCGCTGGCGCGAGGAGATCATCCCCGAGGTGCGCGGGTTCGATGAACATTACCTGACGACGGACTTCGACTCGCTGTCCGCGGACGAGCTCGTTGCTGAACTCGACCGCCTCGTGGATGTGCGGCTGCGCTGCGGACAGCTGCACACCATCGCGAACCTGCCCTGGTGGATGGGCATGCTCAACTTGATTGGTACGGTCCAGGAGCTGACCGGCGGCGACGACCTCGCAGCCCTCAGACTTGTGCAGGGGTACGGCAACAAGAGTGTCGAGGCGGGAGAGGCGCTCTGGCGGCTCAGCCGTCTTGCCGCGTCAATCCCTGAAGCCCGCGAGAACTTGCTGACGCTGGCGGGTGCTCCCGCTGACAAGCAGTTGGCTGCGCTGGCCGACAAACCCGCGGCGGAGCCGTTCGTCGAGGAGTTCCGGACTTACCTGGACGTGTTCGGCTGGCGGTCCGGCCTGTTCGAATTCAGCGCGCCGACCTGGTTCGAAGACCCGTCTGTGCCTCTTGACCAAGTGCGGGCCTTTATGGCCATGCCTGACTACGACTTTGCGGCGGAGCAGGGCAAGCAGACGGAGGAGCGAGAGCGATATGTCGCCGAAACGATGGCGGCGCTCGAGCCGGACCAGCGACAGCGTCTCCAGGCCGCCATCGACGCGGCGGTGGATGTCGTGCCGATCCTCGAAGACCACAACTATTACATCGACCAGCGCGTGGGCGTACTGCCCCGCCGTCTCGTGCTTGCGGCCGGACGCCGGTTGACCTCCGCCGGTGCTCTTGCCGACCCAGCGGACGTCTTCTACCTGCGGCGCGATGAGCTGCGTCGAGCACTGCTGGGAAGCGGTGAGGGAATGACGGCGTTGGCGGAAGAGAGGCGGATGGAGATGGCGCGCTGGGCGCAGTTCACGCCGCCCCAGACAGTCGGCGCGCCCCCTCCGACGCAGGTGACAGGCCAGGATGAAGATCCGGACCGCTTTTGGGGCACGCACAAACTACGTTCTGACCGACCCGGCGAGCTGAAGGGCAACGGGGCGTCCGCCGGAGTCGGCCGCGGGCCGGCGCGGGTCCTCGCGACGCTGAACGAGGCGGGGCGCTTCCAGCCCGGCGACGTGCTCGTCACGCGCACGACGATGCCTCCGTGGACGCCTCTTTTCGCCGTCGCTTCGGCGGTCGTCACGGAAACAGGAGGCATCCTCAGTCATGCCGCCGTCACGGCGCGAGAGTACGGGCTCCCAGCCGTTCTCTGCGTCGAGAACGCCACACGCCTGATCCGTGACGGCCAGCCGGTGGAAGTGGACGGCAGCAACGGTACTGTTCGAATCTTGAGTTGAAGGAGGAACAATGGCGGACAAGACCGAGACTCTGAACGTGGGAGATGAGGCGCCGGAGTTCAAACTTAGGAGCACCGGAAACACGGAGTTCAAGCTCAGCGACCAGCGTGGCAAGAATGTAGTACTCAATTTCTTCCCAGCCGCCTTTTCAGGCGTTTGCTCTCAGCAGATGACCAATATCGAGGCCGAAAAGGGTCGCTTCGGCGACGACACGGTCGTAGTCGGCATCAGCGTCGATAACACATGGTCCCTAGAAGCCTTCAAGAAGGAGCGCGGAATCGACTTCCCTCTCCTGAGTGACTTCTACCCGCACGGGGCCGTCTCCCAGCAATATGGGCTCCTTTATCCCAACGGCGCGAGCCACCGCGCTGTCATCGGCATCGACAAGGAAGGCATAGTTCGCTACATCGATGACCACGCGCCCCTTGAGGTGCCCGAACTGGAGTCCTGCGCTATAGCGCTCGGCAAGTAAGCAGACGGCCGAATGCTGGAGGCAATGAGATGAACGTCGAATTCGGGTGGTTTCTGCCGACGATGGGCGATTCGGAGGTCATCGCGCCGCCGACCCGCCCGGCCACGCTCGACTATCTCGTCGAGGTGGCGAAGGCAGCGGAGGACGCCGGCTTCACGTTTGCGCTTGTGCCGGTGGGCACGACGTGCCAGGACGCGTGGCTGGTGTCGGCTGTCGTCGCCGGACGGACGGAGAAGCTCAAGTTCCTCGTCGCGATGCGACCCGGGTTCGTGGCTCCGACGCTTGCCGCGAAGATGTCGAATACGCTCGACCAGCTTACCGGCGGCCGAGTGCTGATCAATGTTGTGACGGGTGGGTACCCCGCGGAGCTGGCGGCAGACGGCGATTTCACGGACCACGACGAGCGCTATGTGCGGACGCAGGAGTTCATGCAAGTAGTCCGGAAGGCGTGGACCGAAGAGACGCGGTGGGACCACGAGGGCAAGCATTACCGGATTGAAGGCGGCAATGTCTTCCCGAGGCCGTACCAGAGGCCGTACCCGCCGCTCTACTTCGGCGGAGCTTCGGAGGCGGCAAAAAAGGTGGGCGCGGAAGAGACCGATGTCTACCTGCTGTGGGGGGAAACTCTACCGATGGTTCGGGAGCGCATCGCTGATATGAGAGCGAGGGCAGCGGCGGTGGGTCGGACGCTACGCTTCGGCATGCGGATTCACGTCGTCGTGCGCGAGACTGAGGCAGAAGCTTGGGCGGCCGCGGACGAACTGATCGCGCATATCCCCGAGGGTTTCCAGGCGGCGATGGACAAGGTACTGAGCCGGACTGACTCCGAGGGGGAGAAGCGGCAGCAGGGGATGCGCCAGGCGAAGGAGGACTTGATCATCGGTCCCAACCTCTGGACCGGGATCGGCAAGGCGCGCGTCGGAGTGGGTGCGGCGATCGTGGGGTCGGGTGAAATCGTGGCTACGCGGCTTCAGGAATACGTAGATGAGGGGGTCGGAACGTTCATCCTCTCGGGCTATCCGCATCTCGAAGAGGCCCAGCGCTTCGGCAAATACGTGATGCCATACTTCGCCGGCGAGCGCATCGAGGCGGCTGCGGCCACGGGGTCATAGGTACGACTTCTGCGGAAAGAATACGGGCGTTACAGCACATCCTGAGCCACTCGTAGGATGAGCGCAGCACCCACCCAGCCTCTGGCGGTCGCCATTTCGGGCAGCCCGCGCTCGCCCTCGCGTTCTAAGTTGTTGGCCGAACTGACGCTGGAGGCGCTGGCGGAGCGCGGGTACGAGACACGGCTGATCGATCTGGCGACACTGCCGGCTGACGCCCTTCTCGCGCGTGGTCAATCGCCTGAGGTCGACGAAGCGATCAAGGTGGTGGGCCGGGCGCGCATCGTAATCGCCGCGACACCGACGTACCGTGCGCTTTACTCCGGGCTGCTGAAGGCGTTCTTCGATCTGATGCCGCAGAGTCACTTGCACGGCAAGCTCTGCATTGGTCTCCAGACGGGCACCGCCCGCGAGCACTACCTCTCGCCGGAGTACGGGCTGCGCCCGCTCTTCGTGAGCCTGGAAGGCATCCCGGCTGCGGGGATCTATGCGACCGACGACGAATTCGTCGAGGGAGGCCCTTCGGCCAGACTGCGGGAGTGGGTCAACGAGCTCGCAGATCGGGCAGTTGTTCTAAGCGGGCGAGAGCCTACTCGACCTTAAATTCTGTCACCATGCCCTGCTGGAAGTCCCGCACCGCTTGGCCACCTGTTTCCTCGCCCACGTTGGAAACGAGGATGTATCTACCGGCCTCGAGATCAACAGTCAGGCTCTTCGACTGCGCGGGGTTAATTTCGCTGATCTCGTCGATCGGCTCCAGCTCAGGGGCTTCCTCATCGAGTGCGCCGTCAGACTGAGTGGGCAGTTTGTCGAGTGGGGTGTCCGTCTTGAACACCAGCATCTCGTGCGCTTCCTTGGGGCCCTTGTTCTCGATGTTGAACGTTATCTTCCCGGCTCTGGCAGATGCCTTCTCGGGAATAATCGAATACTCCTGTAGCGTCACGTTGATCTGCTGAACGGCCCCGGGACTGCCGGAGGCAGCGCTTGTCGAGCGTGTCGCGGTAATGCTGGTCTTCTCATCGTCTCCTCCGCAGGCGGCCGCGAAAAGCATACCGCCGAGAAGAATACCGAGAAGCGTCAGTCGCATTGTCTCCTCCCCTTCAGAGAGCGCGTTGCATTGGATTATAGCATCGGCTCGTGAGTACAGACGAAGGGCCGCTCGTTAGAGCGGCCCTTCGTGGGTTCCTGGCTGCGGTTTAGCTCAGGTTGCCTGTGCGGCGCGCGATCTCGTTCAGCCGTTCGATGCGCTTCGGGACGGGCGGGTGGGTGCTGAAGAGCGCCGCAAAGTCCACCTTGCCCAGCGGATTGACGATAAAGAGGTGCGAGACCGCCGGGTTGACCTGCATGGGCCTCGCCCGCGAGTAGTCCTCTAGCTTCTGAAGCGCGCTGGCCAGCGATAGCGGCATGTGAGTGATGTAAGCGCCCGCTTCGTCCGCGCCGTACTCGCGCTGACGCGAGATGGCCATGCGGATGATGCTGGCGGCGATCGGCGCCAGGATGATCGTGGCGAGCAAAGCGAGGAGTCCAAGGATGCCGCCGCCATTCCGATCGCGTCCACCGAAGCCGCCGAAGATCAGCGACCACTGCAGCATCGTTGCGATGAACGTGATGGCGCCGGCGATTGTGGCGACGATCGAGTTGACCAGGATATCGCGGTTGCGGATGTGGCCGAGCTCGTGGCCCAGCACCGCCGTCAACTCGCGATCGTCGAGAATGCGCATGATGCCGGTTGTTGCCGCCACGGCAGCGTGCTTGTCGTTGCGCCCGGTGGCGAAGGCGTTGGGGGAGTCGTTCTGGATGATGTAGACCTTAGGCTTTTGCAAGCCCGCCATCGCTGCCACGCTGTCAACAATGGAGTGCAGGCGCGGCTCTTCGTCCGGCGTCACCTCGCGAGCGCCGGTCATCCTGAGCGCGAGCTTGTCGGAGAACCAGTACGAGCCAATGTTCATCACCATTGAGATGATGAAGGCGAAGATGGCACCGGTCGGCCCGGCCACCAGGTAACCGATGCCGATGAGCAGGCCGGTCAGGAGGACCAGGAGAAAGACCGTTTTCACGTTAGTCACAGTTTTGTTCACCTCGGAGCGCGACACTAACGCGCTCTACTTACAGATTAATCCAACCCGCACAAGGTCACAAGTTGACTCTACACGCCTTTGTCCTTCGTGGCTTAGCTGCGTGTTGCGCCCGCGGCGATGCCCGCATCATTCGGCTCGGCGCCCCAAAGAAGCGCCTGAACGAAGCGCAGGCTTCCGGCAATGCGGGGGCCGTACCAGCAGAGATGCTTACCTTCGATCAGGTGCACGCGCTGGTCGCGGACGGCTGAAACGTAGGGATACTTGCTGACTTCCGGCAGATGCTTAGCGCCGAAGCGGTAAGGTTCGTCCGGCAGGAGGATGACCTGCGGGTCCTTTCGCGCCACCTCGTTCATGTCTGTGATTGGATAGCGTTCGTGGCGACGGGCGAAGATGTTCAGGCCCCCGCAGACGTTGAGGAAATCGTGGATATAGGTGTCGGGCCCGACGCTCATCCAAGGATTGCGCCAGATGGGGCAAAAGACGCGCAAGGGGCGCCGCGCCTCGCTTTTCGCGCGGGCTTCCGCGAGAGCGGCCGACGCTTCCTCGATGATCGGGCGGGCGGTCTCGACGGAGTCGGTCATCTCGGAAATTTGGCGCATCATGGCGATTCCAGCGGCTACGGTGCGAGGGAACGTCACCATAACGTTCAGTCCGGCGGCGATTAGCTGACGTACGTCCTCCGGCCGGTTCTCCTCGACGTTGGCGATGACGAGGTCGGGTTCGAGCTGTCGTACCTGGGGTACGTCGAGCGTCTTGGTCCCGCCGACCTTGGCCTTTGCGGCGACCCCGTCGCGCGGCTCGACGCAGAAGCGAGTTACACCGACGACCGCGTCACCCAGGCCGAATGTGAAGAGCGCCTCGGTGATGCTGGGCACCAGCGAAACGATCCGCTTCGGGGCGCGCGGGATCTCGATGGGGCGGTAAAGGGCGTCTGTGAAGATGGTCATTGGTCCCGTAATATTTACGATTGTCGCAGCTCACAGGATGGCACTTTGGGAAGAAAATCACAAGTGGTTTTCGAAGGAATTTTGCCGTTTGCTTAGCCGAGAGTGACTTCCGTGGTCTTTTGGTCCCCGCCGTGGAAGTATTCAACTTCGACAACATCTCCGCCGCGGTGCTCTGTGAGGGCGGCGAAAAGGTCGCCGCTCGTACGGATCTCTTTGTCGCCCAGTTTCACGATAATGTCTCCCTGGCCGAGCCCGGCTTTGTCCGCCGGGCCGCCCGACTGGATGCTGCGGATCCCTACGCCGTGGTCGACGGAGAGGTTGAACTGCTGTGCAAGGGAAGAGGTGATCTCTTGGATCGTCACGCCGAGGAAGCCGCGCTGGACGCGCCCCTTATCGATCAGTTCCTTGATTATCGGCTGGGCAGTCTCCATTGAGATCGCTAGGCCGATGCCCTCGGCGTTCTCGGTGCTTCCGCGGATCACGGCGGTCGTGATACCGACGACCTCACCGTTCAGGTCGACGAGCGGGCCGCCAGAGTTACCCGGGTTAATGGCGGCGTCCGTCTGGATGGCATTAGGGATCGAGACGTTCGATTCCTGGATGAGGCGGCCGAGCGCGCTAACAACGCCCTTCGTGACGGTCGGCCCACCCGGGAGGTCGAGGGCATTGCCGATGGCAATTACATCGTCGCCGACTTCGAGCTTCGAGGAATCGCCGAGGGTGGCGGGCTTGAGGTTGCCGCCATCGATCTGGAGGACTGCGACATCGGTCGGTGGGTCCCGGCCGGCGATTTTGGCGCTGTGCTCGCTCCCGTCATCGAGCGTGACTGTGATGTCCCGGGCCGGGTCGCCGCTGTCGGTGCTGACCACGTGATTGTTGGTAACGATGTGGCCCTTATCATCGATGATGAACCCCGTGCCAACGCCGGCGCTGGGCACCAGTTGGCCGAACACGTCGAGGGTCGCAGTCTCGCTTTTGATGTGGACGACGGACGGGCGGAGGAGCTTCACAAGCTCCGCCGTGGCCGTTGAGGCGCCGCCCGAAGATGTGGTCGCCCGGGGAGACGTAGAGGCGGAGGTGGTCGGAGCCGGCGCGGCATTGTCGTCTCCGCAAGCAGTGATCAGCCCCGCAGCGACGACGAGAACGGCGGTCAGGAGGGCGGGAATCCTGTGGAACAAGGTAACGCTACTTTCCCCTCATCAAATTCTAACGCTAACAGGTTATGATTGTTGCGGGGCTGTACAATGTGTACACCGCCTCGCCGCCGGACAAATCTAGGTGAATATACAAGACGTATCCCCTGAGGAAACAGGAAATGGCGAGCTCGATGATGAAGAGCTCATGCGGCGGCTTGGTTACCGAGACCTGGGGGCGTTTCGAGCGCTTTATGACCGGTACGGCAACCTCGTCTATTCAACGGTGCTGCGTATTGTACGGGATGTGCAGACAGCAGAGGATATGGTGCAAGAAATCTTTTTGCGGATATGGCGCAAGCCTGACAGCTACATGGCCCAGCGCGGGCGGTTCGTCACGTGGCTGACATCGGTTAGCCGCAATCGTGCAGTTGACGAGATCCGTTCACGGGGGCGCCGCTTCCGGTATGAGACTGCGTCTCCGGAAGAGCAGGAGCGCGAGTTGCCGACGCCGGAACTCAACGACCCAGCGCTGAGAGCGGAGCTTGCCGACCAACGGCGCCTTATTCTCGCGGCGCTGACCAGGATCCCGCTAGAGCAGCGGCAGATAATCGAGCTCGCGTATTTCGGCGGCCTTACACAGCAGGAGATCGCAGAACGGCTGTCCCAGCCGCTGGGGACCGTGAAGACGCGAGTCCGGCTGGGGATGCAGAAGCTGCGCGCCGCGTTGACGGCTGAGGTCAGGCTGGAAGAACGATGAGAGACGCCTTCGACCGACTGGACAGCGGCTGCGCGGAAACCATGGAGCTGGTGGATGCCTATGCGCTGGGGGCGCTCGAAAACCAAGAGGCAGCGGCGCTGCAGCAGCACCTATCGGATTGTGCGGCCTGTCGCGAAGAGCTGAGCAAGTCCCAGCGGACGGCTGCGCTGCTGTCCCTTTCCGTCCGCATCGAACAGGCGCCGTCGAGCCTTCGAGAGCGAATCCTTGCAAGGGCCGAAACTCAAAAGTATGAGCTGCCGGCCTGGAGGCGGTTCTTACCGAGCCGGCGGACCAGCACTCGCGCACTCGCCTTCGGGGGGGTAGCGGCGCTTGCGTTCGCGGTATTCCTTCAGGCTCAGCTGACCAATCTGCGCGGCGACAAGAACCAGTTGCAGGATCAGCTATCGGCGGCCAGTTCTGAGCTGGAACAGCAACGACAAATTGTCGCGGTGCTGTCCGCCCAAGACACTCAGAAGGTGTCTATGGAGCAGCCTCTCAGGTCTCAAGCGGAGAGCGTGTACAACTGGAGTCAGGACAATTCCGCCGGGTTTATCGTCTGCCGCAATTTCCCGGCGCAGGCACCCGGACGAGTATATCAGGTGTGGTTTGTTACGAGTGGACTAACAGAACCCGTGGCCACATTTGTGCCTCAAGATGGGGGCTGCCAGATACCGATGGATATGAGCCGAATGAACTGGCGGCCGGAGGGTATCGCGATCAGTGTAGAACCGCAGGGCGGCAGCAGGGCGCCAACGCGGCCGTGGTTCAGCTACGCCTGGTTCGACGAAGCTTCGAAGGCCGGCGGTAGCCACGACATGCGCATGGGAATAATGACCGCGGCCATCGGGCCGTAGGACGCGGCCCCGTTTTTGCTCACCCCTCTTCGCCGCCGGTGGGACGATCGTCCTTGTGGCAACGGCGATTTTCGGGCTGGTCTGGCTGTTTGCCCCGGCCCACGGCTATATCCTCACGAGCGTTCTTCATACACGCCGGTCTTCGAATCGCCTGAGATTCAGCCCTGGCCGCCATTAACAACAGGCGCGTGCCTCGGCTGCCTCCAGGGTGAGCCTTGTACGCACTCGTTCGACTGGAGCCAGCACTGCGGCCCTTGCCAGCCTCACATGATTAAACGAGGCGGAAGCTTCTAACGCTTTTGACGCTGCCGCGCCGCCGAATCAGGCTATCATAAGAGTCGCCATGAATCGGTTGCAGCCCCGGCCAGCCGACTGCTTGGCGGCAGCCGGGCTGCTGTTCGCACTCATTGCGCTGCTTATCGGCGTCTCGGCTTGCGGCGGTGGCGGATCGTCTGGCAGCGAGAAGAAGATCAAGGCGGTCACTACCCTTCCCCTGTTTGCCGACTTCGTCCGCGAGGTCGGCGGCGACCGTGTGGATGTATCTTCACTGATACCAATAGGCGTCAATCCACAGGCATGGCAGCCTGCGACGGGCGACGCCGAACGCGTCGCCCAGGCTGACATCGCCTTCGCAAATGGTCACGACTTCGAGCCCGCCGCTACGAAGGTCCTTCAAGAGAACCTTCGCCCGGGTGTCCCGCTCGTTCAGATCGCGGGAGACGACGACGAGCTGGAACGCGCCGGCGCCGAGATCTTCCACCAAACAATAACCGGCGCTCACCAGCCGGTCCTCTGGATGAGCGTCCAGAACGGGAAGGCCTACGCTCAATTCATTCGACAGGAGCTCACGAAGTTCGACCCGGAGGGCGAAAAGGATTACACGCAGAATAGCGAGGCGTATTTCAAGCGGATCGACGAAACAGAGCAATACGCGTTCAAGCGCCTGGACGCCGTTCCGCCGGAGAACAAGAAGCTCATTTCTACAGACAATTCGCTCGAATATTTCGGCAGCTACTACGCCATCGAGCTCACCGCCCAGCTTTCGGTCTACCAAGGCCAGGCGCTGACGCCCGAGGACTTCGAGCGCATCAAGAGCACAATACGAGCTCGCTCTGTCCTAGCCGTGTTCGTCCAGCCTTACGCAAGCGCGGAGAGCGACATGCTGCGGCGGGCTGGGGAAGAGACGGGGGTGCGCGTGTGTACTTTGTATAGTGACTCGCTGGACGACAACGTCAGGAGCTACATCGATCTGATCCGCTTCGACGCGGACGAGCTCTATCGCTGTCTCGGAGGGGAGAGTGCTTGAGCACTCATCGCATCGTGACGGCGCTGTAGCCGTACGCCGCCTGAACGCGGGCTACCGCGGGCGCGCCGCCCTCGAAGGTGTGACGTTCACGATTGAGACCGGTTGCCTGGCGGGCTTGGTCGGGCCGAATGGCAGCGGCAAGTCGACGCCTCTGAAGGTCATGCTTCATTTCACGCCGTTTAAGCCGACCGCGGTGCTAGAATAACGCCGCCGTGTTCACCGACATCGAGACCTTTCTCCGCTACTTCGACGGCGTGCACCGGCGCGCGCTGCGCGACATCGGGGCGCTTCCCGCGGAAGCAGAGTCATATCGCCCGGAGACGGGTGAAGGCGAAGGGGCGTGGAGCATCGGCGAGCTTGTGCGCCACATGGCAGGGTCGCGGTTGTACTTCGCGCGGGCCTATCGCGGCGAGGGCTGGGTCTTCGATTACCCTCTGCGCGACTGCGTTTCCCAGACCGACTGGCTCCCTTGTCTGAAGGAGTCGATGGCCGAGTTCCGGCGCCGCCTTGAAGGTACCCCAAGCGACTGGCTCGCGCGAAAGATAAGGATGATCGATACGGATGGCGAGCTATCCGGCTGGCGCGTACTCATGATGTGCCTGGAGCACGACGTCCACCATCGCTCGCAGATCGAGACTTACGCGGGCCTCGAGGGCTGGCCGGTACAGCACATCTACGGCCGCTCCGCCGAACAGGTCGGCGCCCAACGCGAGCGGCAGCAGCGGTTGCACCGCAAATCATAACCTTTGGTGCGGGCCGCTGGGCACTCTCGGTTCTGCTCGAATCTGTGTTATTTGCGGTACCGTTGACACGCGCAGGTATCAGACCGCGCGCCGTCGCGTCCTACAATAGTAGGTGGAATGCCTATGACGAACGCCGAGGCTGTAAAGAGCATAGACCGTAAGGCGCGTCTGCAGGTGCCGCATCAGCCCGCGCCCAAACAGAAGCCGGAGGACCGGGTCCATAACTGGCTCGAGGTGTATGAAGGCTATGACCTCGAGACGGCCAAGATTGAGGCGTACCGTTGCATTCAGTGCCCGGCGGCGCCCTGCCAGGTCGCATGCCCGCTGCACAACGACATCCCCGGGGCGTTCCTCAAACTGGAGGACGGCGATGTCCACGGCGCGGCTGACGTCTTCCGCGCGACCAAACCCGCGCCGGACATGTGCGGCCGCCTCTGCCCGCAGGAATCGCTCTGCGAAGGGCACTGCGTGGTCGGCAAGAAGGCGATCCCAGTCGCGATCGGCAGGCTCGAGGCGTTCATCGCGGACTACGAGCGCGACCACGGCGGGCGGCCGCTCCCGCACATCGCGCCGCCGACCGGCAAGGGGGTCGCGGTAGTCGGTTCGGGGCCGGCCGGCCTCGCTGTCGCTGAGATGCTCGCGATACGCGGGCATGCCGTGCGCGTATTCGAGGCGTGGCCTGAGCCGGGGGGCGTGCTGCGCTACGGGATCCCGGACTTCAAGATGGACAAGCGCCACGTTGACGACCAGGTCGAGTACCTCGAGCAGTTAGGCGTCGAATTCCAGTACAACACGCGCATCGGATATGACATAACGGTAGACGGCCTCCTCGCTGACGGTTACAATGCCGTCTTCCTCGGCCACGGCGCCGGCCAGGGCAACAAGCTCGGCGTGCCGGGCGAGGAGCTGGACGGCATATACATGGCGACCGATTTTCTCGTGCGGGCCAACCTACCGACCGCTGAGCTGCCTGAGTTCATGTGGGACCCGCTCACGGTCGGGAAGCGCCTCGTCGTCGTCGGCGGCGGCGATACTTCCATGGACTGTGTCCGCTCAGGCGTGCGGCTGGGCTGTGAGGAGGTCTGGTGCGTGTACCGCCGAACCGAGGCGGAGATGGCGGGGCGCGAGGAAGAGCGCAGGCACGCCAAGGAAGAAGGCGTCAAGTTCATCTTCCAGGCAACGCCGGTGCGCTTCGTCGCAGCACCCGGCGAGAACCGCGTCCAGGCCGTCCGCTTCCAGAGGATGGAGCTCGGTGAGCCGGACGAATCTGGCCGCCGCCGGCCGCTGCCCGTGATCGGCTCAGAGTTCGATGTCGAGGCCGATACGGTCGTGATCGCGATCGGCTACAAGGTCGAGAGGCTGCTCTACCAGACGACGCCCCGACTCGAGGCGACGGACTGGGGCACGGTCAAGACGGATGACGACGGTCGAACGAGCCGCCCCGGCATCTTCGCCGCCGGCGACAACGTTCGGGGCGCTGATCTCGTCGTCACTGCACTCGCGGACGCCAAGAAGACAGCCGCGGCGATAGACGATTATCTTCGCAACGGGACATCGGTGGCATAAGAGCGACCGCGCCTCGCCCTGTTATCGTCAGGCGCTCATGAAGCGCGCGCCCAGCCCCCGTTGGGCGAGCGCACCATCGACGCTCAGCGCCTGCCTTCCCGCGTAGACGAAGAGCAGCGCTCCTCCCGCGATGAACGCCAGATCGACGCCGCTTGCTCCTAGGCTCGTGCCGTTCATCAGCAAGAAATTGAGGTTCATGAATATTGCCGCGGCAGCCGTCAGCCTTGTGAACAAGCCGAGTATTAGCCCGACGCCCACGCAGATCTCGCCGACGATGACGAGCACCGTGAGCGGCTGGTCAATCTCGATGAAGACGTGTTCCAGCAGATATCGGTATCCAGGGACAGCGGAGTCGTCGGCCGCCTTCTGGAGCTTCATCGCCAGGTCGTCTCCGCCGACATAGCCGCTGGCGATCTGATGCTCCGCCTCCATCAGGAAGAAGAGGCCCATCGCGACACGCAGGACCAGGAGCAGCCACGGGAACCAATCAAGAACGGCACGTCTAATCGTGGGCTGGGCACTCATGCGTATAGGCTACTGCCTCGAGGCTGCCGCCGGATTACGAATCTTACGTGAGTGTAACGCCTCCAGGGGCAAAGACAGTCGCCGAGGCTCAGGCCGCGCCCGCGGCCACCTTGCCCGGACAGATAGCTCTCGTGCGCGCTGCTATACTGGTTTCGCTGTGGGTATCTTCAGCGTTCGTATTGCGGTTGGGGATCCTCAAGCGACGCGCTTCGAGGACTTCGAGGCGATGGTAGATACCGGCTCAACGAACACCTCGTTGCCCGCTTCGGCTCTTCGACGGCTCGGCGTCGCCCCTCATCATAAAGACGAGTTCGAGTTCGCCGATGGGCGGATTGCTGAATCGGATGTCGGCTATACATGGTGCGAATTGACGGCCGCGAAGCGCTAACCGAGGTCGTCTTCGCGGAAGAAGACACCGAGCCGTTGCTCGGCATGATCACATTGGAGGAGATGGCCCTGGGGATCGATCCGATTCGCCAGGTTCTTGTACCCGTCAGGAAAAGGCGGAAGTAAGCTTCGCGCGCCCGGGTCCTGGTCGCTAGATCGTCTCCATGTATTCCGCGATCGCGTCGATGTGCACCTTCTCGACCGCGATCTCAGGGGCGTAGACGATCTCGTCGGCGGCCCAAACGAGGGTCGGCTTGCCTTCCTTCGCGACGCCGATGACGCCGTTGAGGAAGTTGTGCACGTTCTCGTTGATTCGGAGCGTGTTCGGCTTGATCGGGTCGGCGAGCTTGCCGTCCTTGATGACGTAGGAATCGGCGACGACGGTGCCGGTGAAGTCCCCGGCGCGGAGGCCGTTGACCGGGTACGTGTACCAGATGCGGCCGACGTAGAGACCGTTGCCGACGAGGCGGCAGATCGCCTCTGTCGATTCAATGTCACCCGGCACGACGACGTTGGTCGGGTGGATACCCGGCTGGGTGCTGAAGTGTCGGCCGCCGCCGCGGGCGAAACGGAAGCCGTTTCGCGGCACCAGCGCGGACGCCGCCTCCTTGGGATCGACGCCGAGCTTGTCCTTCGCGGCGGAATCGCGCTGCAGCCGCTGCGATTCGTAATGATTCGCGAGCAGCCCGACCAGGCGCCCGTCCTTAATTAGCTCCGTGCGGCCGGTGGGCAGCCCTTCACAGGTGATTCCCTTCGCGCCCACGAGGCCTTTCGCCGCGCCGTCGTCCACGATGCTGAGCTTCTGCGAGGCGATCTGCTGACCGAGCTTTCCCATGAAGGGCGAGCCGGCCGCGTAGAAGACACCGGCATCGAGCCCCGGCACGACGATGTAGTGCAGGATCTCCATCACCGCCTCGCGCCCGAAGACGACCCTGTAGTCGCCTGTCGGCACGCGCACGCCGCCGATGCCGGCGATGGCATTGCGGGCGGCCTCCTTACCGGCGTCGTCGGTGAAGCCGGAGAGAGTCGTCGAGGCGGCATAGCCGCTTCCTTTCGACTCCTCGCGCTCGACCATCGAGGTGATGAACGACATGATGAGCGTCGACTCGTCCATCTGCACCTCCGGCATCGCGTGCGAGGCGATTGCCATCCGCTCCTGGAGGATGGTGACGTCGCCGCCAACGATGATCCCGAGCTCTACGAGCTTCTCCGGCCGGTCGACGAGCGCCATTAGCGATTCCGATGTCTCGAAGATGCGGAGGCCGGCGTTGACGACTTGCCAGCCAGTGTTCACGAGGTCGGCGTCCTTCATCTCGATGAGGTTCGGGTCGTGATAATCGAACAGAGTCCGCTGCTCTCCGGTCGGGCGAGCGAGCGTCGTGAACTCCGGGTCGGCGACGGCGCCCTTTCGCGCCTTCTCGAGTGCCGAACGGACTCCGTCAAGCGAGATGTCGGAAGGCTCCGACCCGAAGCCCGACTTCCGCGTCTCGCCGTCGCCTGAGCGGAAGACCGCCTGCACGCCCGTACCGTAGTTCACCAGCGATTTCGGCTCCTCGACGCCGTTGCAGGGGATGTGCGAAGTGTAGTTCAGCCGCGTGAGCAGCACGCCGTTCGCGGAGACGAACACCTCCGCCTCCTCGATGTCTTCCTGCTGCTTGAGGAAGGCGAGGCCTTCGGCGGCGGCTTTCTTGAGGTCAGATAGAGGGATCATTGATGCGACGCTCCGTTCTATTTCCTAGGCAAGTTCCCCAAACGCCCCGATCCGACCGGTGTGCTTGGCGAAGAGTCCCTTTTTCTCGCAACCTTGTTGCGGCCCACCGAACATCGTATTTGCCAGGTCACGAAGAGGTCTCCGGATTTCCTCAGTTCATTCTCCCGGTTCTTCCAGATCCACCAGCAAATATCCACCAGCGTGGCACTTCCACCTTTTTGTGCGCAGACACTGGACCATCCAGTCTTCAAGATCATATTTCGTTGTCATTGGTCGACCTCCCTATATTTGTCATCGCGGGAAGCCCTCTGCGCCGCCGCCGACCGTGATCACGCAGCCGGTCGTGTGCGCCGAGCGGCCGCTCGCCAGCCAGAGCGCCGCTTCGGCGACCGCTTCGGGCGGGACGAGCGCCTCTCGCAGGACGCTGCGTTCGGCGTAGCGGTCTAGCATTTCCTTCTCGCTAACTCCGGCGCGCTCGGCGCGCAGGCGGAGGACCTCGCGGAACATCGGCGTGTCGACGGCGTCCGCGTTGATGTAGTTGGCGGTGATGCCGTCCCG
>WNFY01004712.1_pt1 | contig 15684 bp, 14 predicted proteins | sample 5400091 | NCBI WGS metagenome assembly WNFY01 (sample SAMN13153364, study PRJNA577476) | soil metagenome | isolation source: 60 cm soil or saprolite under grassland replicate 1 | place: USA:California | collected 2016-06-15 | reverse complement strand
CCAACCTCGGCCGCTGGCACATCACCGCGGTCGAGCTCGGCGGCTAGCTTAACGATCTCCTTTCGCTTGTCGAGCATCCCGGCGTTCCGCCTGCTCGCACCGCGGCCTCTACTCTCCGAGCTCCAAGCACAAGAGCGGTGACTCGTGCCGATCTCGATGAGGAAGTCTGGGACACATCAGGGAACTCATCTTACCCAACTAAAAAACCAAAAACCCCCGATTTCCGGGGGGTTTTAGAAGCGGATGATGGGACTCGAACCCACGACCTTCTGCATGGCAAGCAGACGCTCTAGCCAACTGAGCTACATCCGCGCGGGGGGCGAAGTATAGCCCGGCCTACGTTGTGTCTAGGGCTTCGTTGACCAGCTTGTCGGCGAGCTCGTTGTGCTCTCGGCGGACTGCCTTGTAGCGCACTCGCCCCAGCTTTCGCTCCAGGGAGTTCGCCTCGTCGTTGAGCTCGCGTAGCGCCTCGTTCTTGACTCGATACTCGCCCTGCATCTGCTTGACGAGAAGCTCCGAGTCGGAGACGACCTCGAGCTCGTCGATGCCAAGCTCGACTGCTTTCTCGAGGCCAGCGATCAGGGCCCGGTACTCGGCGACGTTGTTGGTGGCCACGCCGATCGTCTCGCCGCGGGCGTCGAGGACGGTGCCGTCCTCGGCCTCCAGCACGTAGCCGTACGCCGCCGGACCGGGGTTGCCGCGGGCGCCGCCGTCGGTGGAGAGCTTGGCCTTCACGCAAGCTGATAGAGGTCGTAGGCGACTTCTTCGTAGGGATGCGCCGCGAGCAGTGCGGCCACGACTTGGTCGGTTTTTTCCGCCGGAACGACGGTTTCGACGCGCAGTTCCGGCGTCCGCTCCTCCTGGCCCGCCGTGCCAATGGTCGGCTCGGTCCCTTCGCCGCCGAGGAACGTGCCGGTGCCGGCGGTGTACCAAGAGCAGCGCTCGTAATCGCCGATCCGGCCGGCGCCCGCGGCGAAGACGGCGTCGCGCGTCGCGTCCAGCGCCTCCTCCGGCACGAACCAGACGAGCTTGTGCCGCTGTTCGGTCACGTTTTGCGCGGCGTAGGCCTAGTCGGAGGTGTCGATCTGGGCCCGCTGCAGCTTCCCGGAGTAGTCGACGTAGATCGACTTCCACTCCGTGAAGACGTCGAGTGCGGCCTGACCTGCCTCGCGGTGGCCGTTGCCGGTGTGCTTCGTGCCGCCGAACGGGAGGTGAACCTCGGCGCCGATCGTGCCGGCGTTGATGTAGGTGATACCCGTGTTCAGGTCGCGCATCGCGCGGAAGGCGCTGTTGACGTCGCTCGAGAAGATCGAGGACGAGAGGCCGTACTCGACGCCGTTCGAGACCGCGATCGCCTCGTCGAGCGAGCGCACGCGGATCAGGGCTGTCGTCGGGCCGAAGATCTCCTCCTGCGCGATCCGCATCGCGGGCCGAACATCGCCGAAGACCGTCGGGCGGTAGTAGAAGCCTTTGTCGAGCCCGTTCCCGCCGGCGACCTCGCCGCCGGTCAGGAGCTTCGCGCCCTCGTCCTGTCCGATCTCCGTGTAGGAGTGGATCTTCTCGAGCGCGGCCTTGTTGATCACCGGACCGACGTCGGTGTCGTCCTCCCAGCCGGGGCCGAGCCGCATCTGCTCGACGCGCGAGACGAGGCGCGAGGCGAGCTGGTCGTAGACGACCTCGTGGACGATCACGCGGCTCGCGGCCGTGCAGCGCTGGCCCGAGGTGCCGAAAGCCGACCAGACGATGCCGTCGACGGCGAGGTCGAGATCGGCGTCGTCCATGACGATGATCGCGTTCTTGCCGCCGAGCTCCAGATGGACATGCTTGAGGTTCTCCGCGGCCGCTTTCGTGACCGCGACACCCGTCTCGCGCGAGCCCGTGAACGTGATGATCGGGACGTCCGGGTGCTCGACGAGCCGCTGGCCGACGTCGCCGCCGCCACCGTGGACGATGTTCAGCACGCCCTTCGGCAGCCCGGCCTCGGCGAAAAGCTTCACGTAGCGCTCGCCGAGCGCGGGCGTGTCGGTCGCAGGCTTGAAGACGACCGTGTTGCCAGAGACGATCGCCGGCAAAGTCTTCCAGGACGGGATCGCGATCGGGAAGTTCCAGGGCGTGATCGCGCCGACGACGCCGACCGGCATCCGCACCGACATCTGGAACTTGTCGCGCAGCTCCGAGGGCGTCGTCTGGCCGAACAGCCGCCGGCCCTCGCCGCCCATGTAGAAGGCCATGTCGATCGCTTCCTGGACGTCGCCGGCCGCTTCGGCCCTGACCTTCCCCATCTCGTGGGTCATCAGCTCAGTGACGTCGTCTTTGTGCTCGGCGAGCAGCTGCGCGAAGCGGAAGAGCACTTCGCCGCGCTTCGGCGCCGGGACCAGCCGCCACTCCTCGTAGGCCGCCTTGGCTGCGGCGACGGCGTGGTCGACGTCCTCCAGCCCGGACTTCGGGAAGACGCCGATCGTCTTGCCGTTTGCCGGGCTCGTCGACTCGAAAGTCGCGCCGGAGGCGGCGTCGACCGACTCGCCGTCGATGTAGTTCTGGAATTTCTTCGCGCCGAGGATCGCCATCGGCAGCGATTCTAATGACCCTTGGTCAGCCGGCTTCGGGCGGCGGATCTGTATCCGGGAAGGTGCCGGGCCTGCGCCGGCGACGGTCGCGAATCAGCCGCTTCTCCTTGAACTCGTCGGCAGGCTTGCTCGCCCGTCGGTCGGGGCCCTCCCGACGATCGACGATCACCTCGACGTTCGGGTTGTCCTTGTAGTACTCGACCATCTTGTCGTAGAGCTCATCGGCAAGCTCCCGCGGGATCACGCAATAGATCATTTGCGTCGGATTGTAGGGAGGGCCTGGGTCGGCGCTAGATACGCGCGATGTTTGGGACCACGCGGCCGTGCTCGTCGAGGTGAGCGTTCCAGTCCTTGTAGAGGGGGTCGAGCTCCGCGAGCTCGTGGCCGCGCTCCTCGAGCCGGACGGGCTGGGCGAGCTCTGGCGTGACGCGGTACTGGTACCAGGAGATGTCCCACGCGACCGTGATCACGACCTCGCCGCTGACGCCGGAGAGCGAGCGGATGCTCGCCCGAGGCTCGCCGAGGCTCTTCGCAATCCCGGCAACCGTGCGCCGGAAATCGGTCTGGTTGAAGAGATCGGCCGCCTCGACGACCTCGCGCTCGGGCTCTGACAGCCCCGTCGGCGTCGTCGGGCTGCCCTCCTTCAGCCACCCGTACTCGAGCGCGATGTCCTGGCAGAGCGGGCAGACGTCGACGAAATTCTCGCCGTCGGTGGAGAAGCGGGTCGTCCGCTCCCCCATCAGCAAAGTGCGCTCACAGACCGCACAACTGTGAGCCACGGATTGCCTCGCGATCCGCATCCGCGCGACTATAGCGAGGCTGTCCTGGTTAACCTAAACCGCGGCCTCCTCCTTGTCCTGCTTGGCCTCGGCGATGATCTTTTGCGCGATGTGCGTCGGAACCTCCTCGTAGCGGGCGAAAGACATGTGATAGTCGCCACGACCGCCCGTCAGCGACGTCAGGGACTGGGAGTAGGTGAGGATCTCGGACATCGGCACCTCGGCCTTGATCGTCGTCATCCCGCCTTTCGGCTCCATTCCCTGCAACCGGCCGCGCCGCGAGTTGAGGTCGCCGTTGACGGCGCCGACCGATTCGTCCGGAACGGTCGCCTCGACGTCCATGATCGGCTCCAGCAGCACCGGGTCTGCCTGCTCGTAGGCCTGCTTGAACGCCAGCGAGCCGGCGATCTTGAACGCCATTTCGGACGAGTCGACCGAGTGGTAGGAGCCGTCGATCAGGCGGACGCGCAGGCCCTGGACGGGCGCGCCGGCGAGCTCGCCGTGCTGCATCGCCTCCTGGATGCCCTTGTCGACGGCCGGCCGGAAGCCCTGCGGGATCACGCCGCCGACGATCTCGTCCGAGAACTCGTAGCCCTGGTGTCCTTCGAGCGGCTCGAGCACGATCACGGCGTCGCCGAACTGGCCGCGGCCGCCGGTCTGCTTCTTGTAGCGCCCCTGGGCGCGTGACTCCTTGCGGATCGTCTCGAGGTAAGGCACCCGCGGCTGGTGGAGCTCGACCTCGGCGCCGAAGCGGCTCTTGACGCGATCGACGGCGACCTCGACGTGGATCTGGCTGAGGCCCGAGAGCAGCTGCTCGCCGGTCTGCGGGTCGCGGCGGATCACTAGCGTCGGGTCCTCCTCGGAGAGACGCCGCAGCGCGGTGCCGACCTTCTCCTCGTCACCTTTCGCCTTCGGCGTCACCGCGAAGCTCATCACCGGCTCCGGGAAGCCGAGCTCGGGCGTCTCAACCTCTCGCTCGGCGTCGAGCAGCAGGTCGCCCGTGGTCGTGTCCTTCAGCTTGGCGACGGCGCCGATGTCACCGGCGCCGAAGGATTCTTCCTGCGTGTGCTCCTTGCCCTGGAGCGCGAGCAGCTGGCCGACGCGCTCTTTCGAATGCGAGCGGTGGTTCGCGAGTGTCGAGTCCGACCTCACCTCACCGGAGATGACGCGGAGCACGTTGATCCTGCCGGCGAAGGGATCGGCGATCGTCTTGAACACGAACGCCGCCGTCCCGTCGCCCTCGACACCGAGGTCGATGTGCTTCTTCGCCGGCGAGGGAACGCCCTCGACGAGCAGGTCGAGCAGCGCGGTCGTGCCGAGGTTCTTCGTCGCAACCGCGCAGGCGACCGGGAAGATCTCGCCGCGCGTGACCGCGTCCTTGAGGGCGTGGGCGACCTCCTCGTCGGAGAGCTCCTGGCCGTCGAGGTAGCGCTCCATCAACGCCTCGTCGGTCTCGACGACGGAGTCGAGCAGCTTCTCGCGGTACTCGGCGACCTGGCTCTCCATCTCCGCAGGGATCTCGCTCGGCGCGGCCTCGCGCTCGGCTTCAGGGCTCGTGTAGGCCTTCATGTGCAGGAGGTCGACGACGCCGGTCAGCTCGTGCTCGGCGCCGATCGGCAGATGAACGGCGACGCAGCGCGGCGAGAGCTGGTCGCGGAGCGCCTCGAGCGTCCGGAAGAAGTCGGCGCGCTCGCGGTCGAGCATGTTCACGACCACGACACGCGAGAGGTCGTAATCCTCGGCGCGCTGCCAGGCACGGGAGGTCTGCACCTCGACGCCCATGACGGCGCTGACGACGACGAGGGCGCCCTCGACGACCCTGAGCGCGGCGATCATGTCGCCCTGGAAGCCGGGGTCCCCGGGGGTGTCGATCAGGTTGATCTTGCGGCCCTGCCACTCGACGTGGCAGAGGGACGCGGCGAGCGACATCTGGCGGTTGTGCTCGTCGTCGTCCCAGTCGCCGGTGGTGCTGCCGGCCTCGATCGTCCCGAGCCGGTTGATCGCGCCGGCCTGGAGGAGCATCGCCTCGACTAGCGATGTCTTGCCCGTGGAGCGGTGACCGACGACGGCAACGTTGCGGATCTTTCCGGGCTCGACAGGCATCTGGCGGGACTCCTCCTCGGTTTCGTTGGCGCGGTCGATCTTATCGCTGCGTCTTGTCCCGGGACCTAATCCAGGGACATGGCCCGGGACCCGGTCGCCGGTCATATCCTCTGCGGCCGTGGCTTGGTGGGAGCAGGCGGTCGTCTACCAGATCTACCCGCGGTCGTTTCAGGACTCCGACGGTGACGGCGTCGGCGACCTCCGCGGGATCACCCAGCGGCTCGACCACCTGGTCTGGCTCGGCGTCGACGCGTTCTGGCTCTCGCCGATCTACCCCTCGCCGCTGGCCGACTTCGGCTACGACGTCTCGGACTACACCGCGGTCGATCCACAGCTCGGCTCGCTCGAGGACTTCGACGAGCTCATCGCAGCGGCGCACGAGCGTGGCCTCCGCGTCCTGCTCGACCTGATCCCCTGCCACACGTCGATCGAGCACCCGTGGTTCCGCGAGCACCCCGACTGGTACATCTGGTCGCCGGTCGACGCGCCGCCGAACAACTGGGTCTCCGCCTTCGGCGGGCCCGCGTGGAGCCGCGACGAGGAGACGGGCCGCTGGTACCTGCACTCGTTCTATCCCGAGCAGCCGGATCTCGACTGGCGCAACTCTGAGGTCGTCGAAGCCTTCGAGGGCGTCGTCCGCTTCTGGCTCAACCGCGGCGTCGACGGCTTCCGGCTCGACGCGATCGACAAGCTGATCAAGGACGACCAATTGCGCGACGACCCGCCAGCCACCGACACGTTTCCGTTACCGCTGCGCGAGGACGCCGCCCAGCTCCAGCGCGTCTACTCCGGCAACCGGCCCGAGGCGATCGAGGCCCTCGGCAAGATTCGTGCCGCTGCCGGAGATGCGCTGCTCGTCGGCGAGGTCTTCCAGCCGACGACCGAGTACGCGCGCTACCTGGAGGTGCTCGACCTCGTCTTCGCCTTCGAGTTGTTGTTCTCGCCGTGGAAGGCGAAGCGGCTTCGAGCCGCGATCGGCCCGGCCGCGGACCTGCGGCGCGTCGCCTGGGTGTTGTCGAACCACGACTTCGAGCGGCTGGCCACCCGGATCGGGCCCGAGAACCTGCGGGCCGCCGCGATACTGCTGCTCAGCCTCCCGGGCGCAGCCGTCATCTACCAGGGCGACGAGATCGGCCTCGCGAATGGCCCCGGAGCGCAGCCGCCCTACGACCGTGCCGGGCGCGACCCGATGCGGCACCCTATGCAGTGGGACGCGAGCCCGACCGGCGGTTTCACGGGCGGCGAGCCCTGGCTGCCACCGGTCGATCCTGCCGGGCGCAACGTCGAGGCGCAGCGGGACGACCCGGGCTCCCTGCTGCAGCTGTACCGCCTGCTGATCGAGGGCCGCCGACTTTTCGGAGACGGGTTCCAGCTGCTGGAGGGCTTTGACGGCATCGTCGCGCTCGAACGGCCCGAGCACCTCGTCGCGATCAACGTCACGGCCGGCCGCCAGCCCGCACCCGTGACGAGTCAGCCCGAGCTGACGACGCACCCCGATCCGCTCGCCGAGGGGTGGCTCGCGCCGCATGCGGGCGTCATTGCTCGAAAATCGGGTTAAGCTCGCACCGACAGAGGAGGATCGTGGCCGAAATCGAGTTCGACTCCGTTCAGAAGATCTATGCCGACGGCACCCAGGCTGTCCACGACCTCGATCTCGAGATCACCGACGGCGAGCTGATGGTGCTCGTCGGCCCGTCCGGATGCGGCAAGACGACGGCGCTGCGCATGCTCGCGGGGCTCGAGGAGATCACCGGTGGCGAGATCCGGATCGGCGAGCGGGTCGTCAACGACCTGACGCCGAAGGACCGCGACATCGCGATGGTCTTCCAGAGCTATGCCCTCTATCCGCACATGACGGTCGAGCAGAACCTCGCCTTCGGGCTGAAGCTGCGGAAGCTGCCGAAGCAGGAGATCAACGAGCGGGTGCGGCGCGTGGCGAAGATCCTCAAGATCGAGGAGTTCCTGAAGCGGAAGCCGCGCGCGCTCTCCGGAGGCCAGCGACAACGCGTTGCCATGGGCCGCGCGATCGTGCGCGAACCGCAGGCGTTCCTGATGGACGAGCCGCTTTCGAATCTCGATGCGAAGCTGCGCGTCACGCTGCGCGCGGAGATCCACCAGCTCCAACGGAGCCTCGGCGTCACGACGATCTACGTCACCCATGACCAGGTCGAGGCGATGACGATGGGCGACCGGGTCGCGGTCATGCAGACGGGTCATCTGCAGCAGGTGGACACACCGCAGGTGCTCTACGACAGCCCCGTCAACGAGTTCGTGGCCGGGTTCATCGGCTCGCCGTCGATCAACCTCGTCGAAGCTCAGCTCGACCGGAGCAACGGCGGCCTCACGGTCGCCTTCGGCGATTACAAGCTGGCGGTCGACGACCAGCTCGCGCGCAATCGCTCAGGCCTCGCCGACTACGTCGGCCGCACGGTCATGCTCGGTATCCGCCCCGAAGACTTCGAGGACGCGAGCCTCGAGTCCGATGCACCTCCCGATCGGCGCGTCGAGGCCGTCGCCGATCTGACCGAGCCCCTCGGCTCCGAGGTGCTCGTCTACTTCTCGGTCGAGGCGACCGGAATCATCTCGAGCGCCGTCACCGCGGATGCCGCCGAGGGCGACGCGGACATCTACATCGCCGGCGATGATGACGGCGATGCCGCCGGGGGACTGACCCGGCTCGTCGCCAGGGTGAGTCCCCGAACGCGGATCGCGGTGGGCAGCAAGATCGAGCTCGCCGTAGACACCAGCCGCCTCTACTTCTTCGACCCGGAGACTCGGGAAGCGATCTAGCCCTTAACTGCCCCCGCGGTCAAGCCCGCGAGGATCCGCCGCTGCAGGATCAGTGTCGCCGTGATCAGCGGCAGGGTCACGATCACCGTCGCGGCCATGATCTGCCCCCAGGGCTGCTGAAACGTGCTCCCCGACTTGCCGACGAAGGTCGTGATTGACAGCGGCACGGTGTACTTGTTCGGCGTCTGAATGAACGAGAGCGCGTACAGATACTCGTTCCAGGCAGCGATGAACGCGAGCAGGCCCGTCGTTACGAGCCCCGGTGCGATCAGGGGTAGGAGCACCTTGTAGAAAACCTGTAGGGGGGTCGCTCCATCGACGTATGCCGCTTCCTCCAGGTCACCCGGAAGCCCACGCATGAAGCTCGTCAACACCCAGACGGTGAACGGCAGCGTGAAGATCATGTAGCTCAGGATCAACGCACCCAGCGTGTCGTAGAGATGAAAGTCGTTGATCATCGTGTAGAGCGCGCCGAGGATGGCGATCTGCGGAAAGATCGTCATCGAGAGCATCAGATAGAGCACCGCCGATTTGCCGCGGAAGCGGAAACGGCCGAGCGCGTACGCCGCGAGCGAACCGATCGCAAGCGAGATCAGCGTGACCGCGCCGGCGACGATCGTCGAGTTGATGAGCGCGTGCTGGAACGTCGGGGTGCTCAGGACCTCGTGGAAGTTCGCCCAGGTGGGGTTCTCCGGGAAGTAACTGATCGGGGTTTTGAACTGCTCTCCGTCCGGGGTGAAGGCCGAGCGGATGGCCCAGTAGAACGGGAACAGGGCGTAAATGAAAATCACGGCGATCAGAAGCCAGAACGGCACCTTGGTGATGAACCGCCCCATGGGGCTCCGCCGAAGCCAGTGGCCGCGGCTGACGGGTCGTGCCCGTGCCCGTGGAGCTTCGGCGACTGTGCTCATTCCTCGGCCACCCGCATGAAGGTGACGTAGATGACGACGAAGAGGCCGATGATCAAGAAGATCGCGACGCTGATGGCCGACCCGTAGCCGACATGCCCGTCGCCGACGATCGTGGCCTGATCGTAGATCGCCATCGTCTGTGTATCGGGGCGGTTCCCGAAGAAGACGTAGAAGACGTCGAAGACACGCAGGGCGTCGAGCGTCCGGAAGATCAAGGTGACGAGGATTGCCGGACGAAGCAGCGGCAACGTGATTCGCCAGAACTGCTGCAGCTTGGTCGCGCCGTCGACCTCAGCCGCCTCATACAGGTCACGGGGGATCACTTGCAGACCCGCGAGCAGCAGGAGCGCGACGAAGGGCGTCGTCTTCCAGATGTCGACCGCGCAGACGGACGCAAGCGCCGTGCTCGGCTCGGAGATCCACGCATGCGGGTGCGAAAGAATGTGCAGGCGGACGCCGGCGTCGTTGATGACGCCGTAGACGTCGTCGTACATCCACTTCCACATCTGGGCGGCGACGACAGTCGGAATGGCCCATGGGACGAGCATCACGGCCCGCATCGCGCCGCGCCCCTTGAAGCTGGAGTTCACGACCAGGGCGATGATCATCCCGAGCACGAACTCGAACCCGACCGTGATCAGCGTGAACTTGATCGTCGTCCATATCGCAGTGCGGAAGATGCTGTCGTGCCAGAGCTCGCGGTAGTTCTGAAGCCCGACCCACTTCGTCGGCTCGATCCCAGCGAGAAACTCCTGGTTCGTGAAGCTGTAGTAGACGGTCTTTCCGAGCGGATAGATCGCTACGAAGGCGACGACCGCGAGCGCCGGCAAAAGCAGCGTCCAGCCTAGGCGCGTCTGGCGGCGCTGGAGGCGAGTCCTGCGGCGGCGGCGAGGCGGGGCTGCTGACGTGGCGACAGTGTTCATCGTTCAGATAGGTGAGGGAGGATGACAAATGCCATCCTCCCTCGTTTCGCCTTAGCGTGTAGCCGCTACTTGATCAGGCTGTTCAGCTTCGAGGCGATGCTCGGCAACACATTCTTTGCAGGCGTGCCGTTCAGGATCTGGCTGATGCCCTGGTAGATCGCCTTCGACCCTTCGTTGTAGTGCGTCTTCAGGTACTTCCCAGGCCGCGTGACGCGTGCGACGTTCGCGATCGCGGGCGTGAGGTACGGGTTCGTCTTGACGACTGCCTTGATCTTCGCGACGGCAGGAATCGTCGGAACATTCGAGTTGTAGATCGCGTTGAACTTCTGCACGGCCGGGCTCGTCATGTAGCGGACGAACTCGATCGCGGCAGGCTTGTGCTTGGAGAACTTCGAGACGCCGAGCTGCCAGCCGCCGACGGTGCCGACCGAGTGGCCGGCGGCGCCGTGCGGGAGCACGGTGACGGCGAACTTGCCCTTCACGGGCGTGGTCTGGTTTGCCGAGTAGGCATACGGCCAGTTCCGCATGAACATGGCATTCCCGGCGGCGAACACGTTTCGGGCGCCTTCCTCGTCGTATGAGGTGACACCGCGCGGCGTGAGCTTGCCGACCTGGTTGCGCATCGCGTCCAGAATCGTCGCCGCTTTCGAGTTGTTGATCGTGACCTTGCCGTTGTCGATGAAGTTCCCGCCACCGACCGAAGCGACCCACTCGAGGGCGTCACACGTCAGACCCTCGTACGAGTTGCCCTGGTAGACCAGGCCGTAGAAGTTCTTGTTCGACTTCTGCTCACCGTCCTGGATCTTCTTTGCCATCGAGAAGAGCGTGTTCCAGGTCGTCGGCGGCTTGCTGTAGCCGTACTTCTTCAGCAGATCGGTGCGGTAGTAGAGGATTCCGAAATCGCCGAACCAAGGCAAGGCGACCAGCTTGCCGCCGATCGTGTCGTTTTGGACGATCGACTGGATGAACTGCTTCGATGCCTTGCCGAGAGCCGGCTTCAGGTTGACGAGGTACGGCGCAAACGCACCCGGCCAGACGACGTCGATCATCGCCACGTCCGGCTTCGACGACTTCGACCCGAAGGCACGCGCGAGCTGCGAGTACGCCGCGTCCGAGCCTGACGGGTGCGGCACCAGGTTGACCTTGATGCCGGTGTCCTTCTGGAAGCGTGCGACGAGCTTGAGGTCGCGCTTGTGGCTAGCTCCGACGGCCGCGTCGCCGATGAACTGGATCGACTGGCCCTTGTACTTGGCCCTGATCGCCGCGGCATTTGGCACAGCCGGCGGCGCGATCGCGGCGGACTTTGTTGGTGTGGCGTGACTCTCGGGACGCGACGTCCCGGCAGCCGCGACGCTCAGCGACACGGCGAGTGTCCCTGCACCAACAAGCCCTGCCACGATGAGCAGTGCTCGATGCTTCACTGTTTCCCCATCCTTTCTTGAGACCCAATCCCGGTGTGGACCCCTCTCCACACGGCCGAGATTACTCCGTTTATATGGAGTCGCTCAAGTAAGACGCGCCGGCGGCGTCGCGGTTAGCGCTCGAGCGGCTCGCGCGCGGGCGAGCCGGCGAGCCGTGACTTGAGGCGCAGGATCGCCTTCGTGTGCAGCTGGGAGACGCGCGATTCCGTCACCCCGAGCACCTCGCCGATTTCGCGCAGGGTCAGCTCTTCGTAGTAGTAGAGCGTGACGACGAGCTTCTCCCGCTCGGGCAGGCGAGAGATCGCCTCCCCGAGGGCTTCCCTCATCTCGGTCTCGGCGAGCGCCGATTGCGGCTCGGGGCCATGGGTGTCCTCGAGTGTGTCGATCAGGGCGATTCGGTCGCCTCCCGACGCCGAGACGGTCCAGAGCTCGTCCAGCGCGGCGATCGACGAGCGGCCGATCTCGCTCAGGCTCTCGTCGAGCTCTTCCTCGCTCATCCCGAGCTGCTTGGCGACCTCCTCGTCGGTCGGCGCGCGGCCGAGCTTCGCCTCGAGGCCGCCGATCGCGCGCTCGATGTCGCGCGCTCTCGAGCGCACCGAGCGCGGCACCCAGTCCATCGCCCGCAGCTCGTCGATGATCGAGCCTTTGATTCGCGCGAGCGCGTAGGTCTCGAACTTGACGTCGCGATCGGGGTCGTAGCGCTCGATCGCGCCGATCAGGCCGAGGAGCCCGTACTGGACAAGGTCGCTCTCGTCCACGTGGCTGGGCAGCCCGCTGCCGACCCGGCCGGCGACGTACTTGACGAGCGGCGCGTAGGTCAGGATCAGGCGCTCGCGTAGTGCTTTGTCGCCGCTGCGTCGGTACTCCTGCCAGAGCGGCAGCGTCTCGTCAGGCTTGGCGGCCACCGTCAGAGAATACGGGCTAGGACGGCGAGTTCCTTAGTGCGCGAAACGCCAGCAGGCCCAGCCAGAGCGCGAGCGCCCCTGCCGCAAAGGCGATCACGACGAGCCTCGCTTCGTGCCTGGCGGCGTCGGCCGCGGCGGTGGCGACGCCCGCCAGCATCAGCGCCAGCACGAGAAAGAGCGCGCCGAGCACCCGTCGTTGGCCCGGAGGTCTCAAGGAGAGAAAGGATGCCGAAATCACCGGGGTACAATCGCAGCCTCGAACCGCCTAGGGGCGTAGCTCAACTGGCAGAGCACCGGTCTCCAAAACCGGGGGTTGCAGGTTCGAGTCCTGCCGCCCCTGCTGGCCGTTGAAGTCCGGCTTCGGCTGCGCCGAAGCCATGACGACTTCAACGGCTTCGGCTCGAGTTCCAAGGTTGCTGCGCCGCGCCCGCCATGTCGGTCGCGGCGGCGAAATGCAGGCAGACAGGAAGGCTCGTTGTGCCGGGAGACGAGGAGGGGCCGGCTGGTGTCGGCCCCTCCTCGGTTGGCTTACGGGTTGCTCACGGAGCGCGTGTGACCGCGCTGAGCGCGTTCACCTCGCCATGTCCGTACCACGAGTTGTATCCGGCCCCACCCGCGCAGGTCTGCGGAGCTCCATTCGAGAACGAGGGGAACGGAGCGTAGAGCGCGAGCGTCGCCGGGTCCGGGCAGGCGATCGAGTCTGCGGTCTGCGTGATCATCGAGGTGGCTCTCCCCGGCGATAACGGTCCGTACCGGCTCTCGATCAGCGCCGCGACACCTGTGACGTGTGGCGTAGCCATCGAGGTCCCTTGGAGGTAGAGGTACTCGGCACACGGTGTGACCGAGCAGTCGAACACGCGGAACGGCGCAAGGATTGTCTCGTAGAACGAGCCCGGCTGAATCGTCGACAGCACGAGCCCGTTCGGCGCCGCGGGAGTCGTCTGCAGAGCGATGTCCCCGCCGGGCGCCGCCACCTGGACCACACCCAAGCCGTAGCTCGAATAGGACGACTTGAGCCTCAGGTTGCCCGTCGCCGAGACACCGATGACGCCGGGTATCTCGACCGGGATCACGGCGCAGTTGTTGCGGATCCGCCGCACCTCGCCCGGGCCCGTGTCCGGGCTGATGATGTCCTGCGTCGGATGCGCGAGGTCGTCAGAGAAATTCCCGGCTGCGGCCACGACCACGACGCCCTGGCTCATCGCGAACTTGATCGCCCGCCGCTCCGCGTTCCAGATCGCCCTCTGTTCAGGATCGTTGCGGCAGTTGAACAGCCAGGGATCGGCGAAGTAGCTGTTGTTCGTGACGTTCATGTGGTGATTGCCGGCCCACATGAACGCGCAGACGATCATCTCCGGAAACAGGAAGAAGTCCGGGCTGATCGCCTTGATCGCGGCGATCCGCACGTTCGGCGCTACACCGACTGTGCCGACGCCGTTCGAGGCGGCCGCGATGATTCCCGCGGTGTGCGTGCCGTGCCCGAGCAGGTCGTTGTCCGGCGGTAGGGTCGCCGGAGCCCCGCTGGAGCAATCAGTGCTGTTGGCCGCGTCGTAGTTCGGCGCGAGGTCGGGGTGCGTGAAGTCCATGCCGCTGTCGATGTCGCCGACCAGCACCGATCGGCTGCCGCCCGTGATCGCGTGGGCTTCAGGCGTGTGGATCTGGGCCATGTCCCACTGGAGCCCGGACAGGTTGTCCGAGTCAGTTGCAGGAGAGTTCGGGAACCCGCCCGGAAGAGGGCCGCTCGGCGCCAGGGTCTGATCCTTGAGCTTGACGCCGAATCCCCGCGTCGATGCCGCCGAGTCGATGCGCGAGTCTTTGAGCACCGCACTGCCGAAGCTCGACGAGCTCGATCGGGCAATCACTACCCCGATCTGCGGATAGGTCGCAATCACCGAGCCGCCGGCCTGCTTGACCGTCGCAGCTGCATCCGAAGCGACCGCGTTCTGCTTGTAGAGGATGACGTAGTTCTGCGCGAAGGCGTTCAAGGCGAGCGCCAGGCCCGCGATTGCGAGAACCGCGGTCGCCACGCAGAGGCGAAGCACAGGCTTCTTCATGTCCTGCCCTCCCTTTGAGGCGGAAGCGCGAGTATAGGTTGTGGCAACCGCAACGTGGCTCGCTCCTGAGGGGACGATGACCCCGACCCACGACCCGCTGTTACGAAGACGACAGCGTCGCCGGCCAACACTTCCTGAACGCCGCGGCCCGCATCGGGCCAAGTCTTGCAACGCGAACGTGGTCAGTCCCCGCGGCGATAGGCTCAGCCCGTGGCGGTTTTGGAGTCCCATGTCGAGCTCGGCGAGGAGCACGAGCGCCGTCGGGCGCGGATGGAGCAGCTCGTGGCCGAGCTTCGCGAGCGCACGGCGCGCGTCGCGCTCGGTGGCGGCGAGAAGGCGGTCGAACGGCATCGTTCGCGCGGCAAGCTGACGGCGCGCGAGCGGATCGACCGGCTCGTGGATCCCGGCAGCACGTTTCTCGAGTTCTCTGCCCTGGCGGCCTGGGACGTCTACGAGGGACAGGCGCCTGCGGCGGGAATCGTCACCGGCGTCGGCGTGATCGAGGGGCGAGAGAGCGTCGTGATCGCCAACGACGCCACGGTCAAGGGCGGGACGTACTTCCCGCTGACGGTGAAGAAGCATCTGCGCGCTCAGGAGATCGCCGACCAGAATCACCTGCCCTGCGTCTACCTCGTCGACTCGGGCGGAGCCTTTCTCCCGCTGCAGGCCGAGGTCTTCCCAGACCGCGACCACTTCGGGCGGATCTTCTACAACCAGGCGCGGCTTTCCGCCAAGGGCATTCCGCAGATCGCCTCCGTGATGGGCTCCTCAACGGCCGGCGGGGCCTACGTGCCAGCGATGAGCGAAGAGACGATCATCGTCAAGGGAACGGGCACGATCTTTATCGGCGGGCCGCCGCTCGTGAAGGCGGCCACCGGGCAGGACGTGTCGGCCGAAGAGCTTGGGGGCGCGGACGTGCACACGCGGCTCTCAGGCGTTGCCGACCATTACGCGACCTCAGACGAACACGCCTTGGCGCTCGTCCGGCAGATCTGCCGGAACCTGAACCTGCCTCCAAAGGACATGCCTTGGGACCTGGTCCCGGGACAGGAGCCCGCTGCCGACTCGGCGGAGCTCTACGGCCTGATCCCCGACGACCACCGGGAGCCGTTCGACCCGCGGGAGGTGATCGCCCGGATCGTCGACGGCAGCCGCTTCGACGAGTTCAAAGCGCTCTACGGCGAGACGCTCGTCTGCGGCTTCGCGCGGATCGAGGGATTTCCGGTCGGCA
>WNFY01009443.1_pt1 | contig 15686 bp, 12 predicted proteins | sample 5400091 | NCBI WGS metagenome assembly WNFY01 (sample SAMN13153364, study PRJNA577476) | soil metagenome | isolation source: 60 cm soil or saprolite under grassland replicate 1 | place: USA:California | collected 2016-06-15 | reverse complement strand
CAGCGCAGGAAATACTTCTTCAGCCAGCGCCGCCGCTGGGCCTGTGATCCAAATAGTGTGGGCGGAAGCGCATCACCACTCGCAGCCTCGTTCTCGCTCCACACCTGGGCTTCCCAGTTGGAATATTCATTGTGCTTCTGGATGTAGCGAGCGAGGCTGTCCACGTTGCGATGCACAAGCTTGTGTCGCAGGCGGCGGACAGTCCCACCGGCCATGACGTGCTCGTGCACTTCCATGTCGCACATGGACTCATTCTGCTCGGCAGTGCGGCACTCGAACCGACCCAGCCCTCGCCTGAAGAGACAAAGCTTGTAGAACGTCGCACCGCTGTGACGGAGACGCCGGCCCAGGAAGAACATCTGCAGTCCGACGTAGTAGCCGTTGACCTCGGGATTGCGCAACGCGTGGCGGATTTCGGCCGCGAGTTCAGGCGTGACCGATTCGTCCGCATCGAGCAGCAAGACCCAGTCGTGCCGCAGCGGAAGATTGTCCAGCGCCCACTGGCGTTTTTTGGGCCACCCCCCGCGGTAATAGAACTGGATCACGTTCGCCGCGAACGAACGCGCGATCTCGACGGTCGCATCGGAGCTTTGAGAGTCAATCACCAACACTTCGCCGAAGTTGCGCACCGACTCGAGACACTGCGGCAGGTTCCGGGCCTCGTTTTTCGCGGCAATAATTACGCTGACTGGCAGCGTGGAGGTGTCGCGCAGCACGGGACCCGCCTCCTCCACACGGGCAAACGGCAGCCTGTGACCTGAGAAGCTCAGCGCCGACATGGCGAATTGTGGCATGAACAACCGCGAACCTGCCGCCATCTTACTCGACACTGGCGTGCGGAAAACTTCTACGGGAGTGCACAACTTTGTACTCGGAGAGCCAGGGATCCCTCAGCTATGCTGGGCGCGTGTCAACTACCACGACATTGCCTTACGCAGAAAGAACGAACCATTGGCACGCCGAGCCCCAAATGCGGGAGGTTCTCGCGCTCGCATTAGTCGGAGCCGCTCTCTTCGCCGTTACCATCCTGCACTTCCGCGACTACCGGGCCACAGTTGAGAATTTCGGAGACAGCGGCGCCTACGTTTCCGTCGCAAACGCAATCCGTCATTGGGATTTCAAGGCGATACACGAAAAACAATTCTGGGGATATTCCTATGCGGTGGCGGCGCTTTCCACAGTCACGCGCATTCCAGTCAGTGATTCACTTCTGCTTGTCTCAATCCTGTCATCTCTCACGAGTACGTGGATTGTGCTCCGTCTGTGGGACGGATGGGCGGCTGCGCTGTTTGCGATTCTAAATTTCGACTGGTTGCAACGATCGTACCTCGGTGGATCAGAGCCTTTATTCGCGTTGTTTCTATTTGCGAGTTTCTGGGCCGCACGGCGAGAACGCTGGATTCTTGCCTCGTGTCTGGCGGCATGCGCGACTGTCACGAGGCCGGTTGGCATTTTTGCTTTGGCTGCCATTGGCCTATTTCTCATCACAAAGAAACGCTACCGCGAGGTTTTGAGTTGTGCCGCGGCGGCAGTCGCTCTTGGCATTCTCTACATTCTTCCGTTTTGGATCTATTTTGGGGATCCGCTGTACCAGGTTCATCGATATCAGACCGCCGATTGGCGCTCCGGACCAGCCATCACATGGCCCTTCTATGCGATTGCACAGAGCGTAATTCACAACCAGCAGCCCTGGACAAACATGCTGCTCACACTAGCATGGATCGGACTCGTCGCCGCTGGCGTCGCTGCCATCTACAAAAATCGAGCCGATCTCGCACGTCGTGCTCCCGTTGAGTTGTACTTTGTGTTTGGATATGGCGCCTTTCTTTTTTGCTACAACTCGCCCCAATGGGCCAGATCTGAATTCCCGCGTTTCGCGATACCCATACTGCCGCTGGTCTATGTCGCGTTGAAGAAGTGGGTGGGCCGCGATCGCAGAATCATTTGGGCGCTAGGGGTGATTTTCCCTGTGGTGGCTGCGTGCTCTGCCCTCGGCATTCGGAATGTCGTCGCTGCTCTGCACGGGCACTAACGTGTCTCTAGACGTCGTCTGAATGGTCACGTCTTCGTGGAAACAGTCGGAGTTTATGAAGCCGCTCGCGAATGTGTCTCCAACGACCGCGAACCTGGAAACTCGGCGGTGCGCTCGTGGCCCGACAGCCGCGCTGCTATCTCCAACAACTGCCTCCCATGATCGGCCCAACTGAAACTCGGTTGAAGCAGCTCTTTCTTTCGATTCCCGGTCACTCTATTTTCGGCTGCCAGAAACAGCCGTTGCGATAACTGCTCCGCTGAGAAGCAGTCGAAATACAGGGCTTGCGGACATATCTCTCTGTGTACAGGAAGGCCAGAAGCCACAATCGGCAGGCCGCATGCCGTGGCTTCCACCAGGGGATGAGCGAAAGTCTCCGTATATGCGGCGGTCACATAAATGTCGCACGCGCGGTAAACACGGTGTAATTGGTGATAGGGGACGGCCCCAAGTTCCACAACCTCTTCGCGAATTCCGAGCTCTCGAATCAGGCGTGCGGCTGACCCGGTTTTGTATGCGCCTGGAGTCATTTTGTCGTCCAGCGTGCAAGTGAGAAATAGCCGCACCTTTCGGTTGGGCATGCGCTCGCGCAAAAGAGCAACTGCGCGAAACACAGTCTCAAAATTGCGGTAATAGTTGTAGTGGCTCACAAACAGAAGGCGCAGACAATCGTCGGTCGAACAGAGCTTGTCGTTCACTTCCGGCGGCAATGGCGAATTGTCCCCGAAGAAGACTCTCGCGTCGAAGCCGTGGTGGATGGCCATCACTTCTCTGCCCGTCCACCGCCCCAGGTCATCCGCGAATGCCTGGCTGGGAGCGACAGTGCAATCAGCCCAGTGCACAGACTTTTTCGCAAAATGCCCTTTGAGTTTCGTATCCAGCCACATGCGGTATTCGCCGCGCTGCCAAAGGTCTCTGGAGAAAGCTGCCGAAGTGTACAGTGAATTCCCGCTCAACAAAATCTGCGGGACTGGAGAGTTGCGGACAGCAATATTGCCGGCCGACAACAAAACGTCAGCTCCACTGTCTCGAATCAGCTTCGGTAGTTCACGTTGCTCGAACCAAAACCTTCGTATCGCACCAACAGGAACGGCGGTCTTAAGCACGGTGACGTTCGGCAATTCCTCAAATTCCGGCCGCAACTGCGGTTGAACCGCAAGCGTGGTGTGAACACCCGGCGCGGACCCCAGTCGCGGGACGACATTATACAAATACGTGAGCCCGGCACCGGCACTGGCTCCGAGACCATTCAGGAAGATGTGCGTCATCGGGTGGCCGCCACCGCGGCATACGGCTCGCCGGGCGAAGGCATGACCAATTCAGGTGAATAGACGACCGTCGCGCGGGGGAGTAGATCGACAAGAATAAAAGCCATTGCCCAGAAAAAGACACACATGTAGTAGCCCACTGCAAAAAGCCAATCTTCAAACATTGCGTCGATTAATCCGGCAGTTACGATGGCGGCCGCCGGTAGAGCAGGAGAGAATACGTCTTGAGTACGCCGCACCCAGGAAAAGACGGAACGCACATTCAGGCAGGCCAGCATGACCAAAGCATAGAACGGGAGCACTCCCAGGAGACCTGTCCACTCAGCAATGGCGAGGTAACTATTGCCATGCTCGCGCTCGACCCAGGTGTCGATGTGGTTCTCGGCATACTGCAGCTTCGTCATATCCCCGGAAATGGCACTGGTGCCAAATCCACTTCCGAACCATGGCTTGTCGCGGATAGCGTCCCACGTCTGCTGCCAAATTCCTCGTCGGGAACCAAAGACGCCTTGTTCGCGCTTGCCCTTGTAGAGGAAAACATTGCTCATCGAGCTTGACCCGTCCCCCGACGGAGCATCGGCGTGCTGTGGAACGAACAGGATGGCGCAGACGGCAAGCAAGCCTGAGAGAGCGACCCCCTTCAAAAGCAACCGGTACTGCCGCGCCGAAAGACAGATTAGTAAGCAGGAAATCGCGGCGGCGGCGATCGCTGCCCGTGAAAAACTGCTCAACAGCAGGAGAATCCCTAATATCAATTCGACGCCGAGCCGCAGCCTTCCTGCCCGAGAATGTGCCGTCAGAAATCCCCACAGGAGCACGGGTGCAACGGCCACACCCATAATTGCACCGAGAGAGTTGGGGTTCCCAAATATCGATATACGCAGGAGGAGGTAGCAAGCCACGCTGACCCACAGCAGGATTTCGGCGCCGCCGAGGATCATGGCGAAGAAGCGTTCCTGTCGCAGGAGAACGGCCGTTCGAGCCCCGGCGGTGACGTAAAGGAACAGCAGAAGCAAGCTGAGTGCCTTCAACAGGGACTCCTCTGGAAATGCTGAGACCAGAGCAGAAACGAACGCCGACAGGACACAGAAGAAAGCCACCAGGTGAAAGGTCCCAAATGTGTGGGTCTCAGCCTTGATGTAAATCGCCAGGCCGACAACAGCGCCAACCGCCAGCACCACCCAACGTGCTTGCAGAAGTGCAAAGCGAAACGGAAGATCCGTGCCAGCGACCAGAAAGCAGACCACAATGACGGGGAAGAAGGCTTTGCGATAGTTTGCAATTGCAGCCAGCAAAATCTCGGAGAAAATCAGGAGACTCAAACCAGATGTAGTGGCGAAATAGGCTGGCTTGAGAAACAGCGCGCTGGCCAGGAGTAGAGCCGCCGCAGAAAGAATGAAGAGTGTCTTCCCGGCGTTAGCGGGCATGAGCCTCCAGCGCAGAACTGGCATCCGCGAGACCAGCGGCGCAACTTTCAGGCGAATAGGTTCGAATCAGTTCGCGGCTTTCGGACGCCATCCGACCGCGCAACGCCGGGTCTCGCGCAATATCCTCCATGGCTGCAGCAAGTTCGCCGACGTCGCCAGCGGAGACCAGGCGTCCATTCGCGCGTACAAGATCTGCCGCACAACCAGCGATGCGAGTGCAGATCACTGGCAAACCGCAAGCCATAGCTTCATTCACCACGAGCCCCCACGGATCAGTATGGGTCGGGAACACGAAACACTCGGCAAGTGTGTAGTAGCCTGGCAGTTCCTCTCGATGCACAAAACCAGCGAACTGCACAACTCCGGGATAGATGTCCCGCGCTAGGCACTCAAGTTCGGATCGGCTTGGGCCTTCTCCAGCCAATACCAGGCCGAACTGTTGTCGCAAGGCCGACGGTAGCAGAGTATATGCACCCAGCAGATCAAACACTCCCTTTGCACGTACGAGACGCCCCACAAAGAGGAAGTATTTGTCTGGCAAACCCAGTTGTGAGCGCAGGGGGTTGCGACGTTCCACCTCCAGATCTCGTAGACGCGAGAAGAGCGCTGTGTCCACGGCATTGGGCGCGACAAAAATCTTTCCGAGAGGTAATCCAAACTGCTCCAGATAATCGCGCGCCGACTTTCCCGGCACTACAAACGCGTCGCAATTCTCCAGGAATTTTCGCTTCAGCAGCTCCAGCAGGGCATGCCTGGAGCGTTGGTCGTCCGATGTGCTTTCAGACCAGAGAAGAAACGGCACGCGGTTGCGCTTTGCCCATCGCAATGCCTGCCACGATGAGACGTAGTTGTATCCGCCGCAAATAATCGCATCTGGCGACGTTAGGCGCAAAGCATTCGCCAGGCCTCGATTGAGCAAACCGTTGTATTTGCCAACGCGCTTTCGCCAGCACGGCAGGACTTCATAGGAAAACCGTATCTCTTCTTCGTAAACGCGCCACTCCCGCATGCTGGAATCGGTACGGGAGAGGAAGATCACGTGCAAATCAACGTCTGGCCGGTGCGCCAATGCATTGAAAACCGGAATCCGATAGGGCGCGATAAGTTCGGTGAGGATAACCAAGCGTCGCTTCATGGCACACACTCCAGGTACAACGCAGCCAGCTGCTGCGCCTGGTGGTCGAGCGTGTATCGCCGCCGGATGGTGTTTTGAGCTACTGTTCCTATCCTGCGCCTCAACTCTGGATCACGAAGAAGTGCTTTGAGTGCGTCAGCCAACGCGGCGGCGTTTCCCGGAGGAACCAGCAAACCGTTGCTGCCATCCTCAATAATCTCGTCGATGCCCTGCCCGAGGCACCCAATTGCCGGTCTGCCACATGCCATCGCTTCTAAATAAACGCAGCCCAGACCTTCGTATCGGCTCGGCAAAGCGAAGACTACGCAGCCCTGCATGGCCACGGCAACAGCGTGACGGCTCTGGCGTCCTCTAAAGACCACGCGCGAGCTGATACCCAACGTGTCTGCCAATCGGACAAGGTTGTTACGCTCGGGGCCATCGCCGATGATCTCGAGTTCCGCATTCGGAATCGTCTTCAGCACGTCTGCAAACGCACGGAGAAGTGCGGCATGCCCTTTGATAGGGATTAGGTTCCCAACGCTGAGAATTCTCAGGCGGTTAGCCGATTCGCAGGTTGCAGCGAAAATCTCTGCATCCACTCCGTTGTGGATAACTCTTGTTTTCTCCTGCAAATCTTCAGGAATCTGTTGCCGCACCTTTTCACTGATGCAAACCACACCTTTGGCTTCACGATATACCCGCATTGAAGCACGCTTGGTCCATGGCCCAATGAATTGGCCAGCCTGCTTTTCCGCAAAGACGTCGAGACCATGCACCGATACCACGAAAGGAACATTGAGAGTCCTACCAAGAAACATCGCTGCTGCGCCGCATGGCAGTGCCGCATGAGCGTGAATGAGGTCAATAGGAAAAAAACTGTGCAGTTCGCAAACTCTGCGCCTTAATGCTCTACCAAGAAGGCCCCCGGAGGTGGCCAGTCCCAGGTTGCCTGGCAGACTGGGGAAGTTTCTCCACTCACTGGGCACCTGATCGCGGCAGGATTGCCGAGCGGCGCGATAAAACGGATTCACGGCAATGACATGGTTTTGGATTCCGAATTGAGAGAGCCGCCTTGTTGGCTCGGCGATGAAGCAGCCCTGCGCTGGATCCTGAGCGGAGGGATAGAAGGGTGTCAGAGTCAATACGCGCAATTGCCTCTTCGCATTCGGTGCTTCGAATGCTTGGAAGAAAGACGGTAGCGGGTTTGCAACAGCGGCGCTCATGAGGCGCACCTTGAGGTCCCGCTCCATGCGATCTCGGAAAATGTAGCTGCCCACTGCTGCGCGATCACGTTCCAGTCGAAGTCTTCACTGCGCCGCCGTCCCGCCCGGCCCATTCGCAGCCTCAGTTCGTGGTGGTTCAGCAGCAGTTGCAGGAAGGAATACATTTCTTCGTCGGAATTAGCCTGATGGCCGGTAACGCCGTGCAATACGGTCTCAGGTGAGTAATCCTGAAATCGGCATGGGGAAATCGCGCCGCGGCAAGAAGTAGGACTTCCGGTCGCTTGAGTCTGCGCAACGACCCCACAAACAGGACCTGCGGACGCGGGTTTTGCGTCCGTTCCCAGTCTGGCGTGAAGAACTGCGTGTCGGCCCCTGTGGGGATGACTTCGCTGCTCATCCCGTATTCCTTCTTCAAGCTGCGCTGAACGTTGGTGGAATTGCTGTACAAGCGGTCGCACCGCAGTATCGTTTGTTCCCACAGACGAACTGTGTCCGGCGAGAACTCGGCTAATTCTTTCAGGTTGCACTGCGATTCGATAGTACCGATCGTGACGCGGCGGTCACGCCACTTCTTCCTCAAGCTCAGATACCATCTGCTTGCCGGCGACGCCTTGAGGTAGAACAGCAATTCGTGCGCGCCGGCAAGAAACTCGGAGAGAATTCTGACGGTCTGGCGCCGCGCCGGAAGCTGAATCAGTCTTGTGTTTTTCCGCCCAGCGATACGCGGATCCGGGTTCCCCAGTACAAACGTGCTTATATGAAAGATGTCGGGATCAAGGCGACAAACAATCTCGCGGGCGTTGCCCATCTGCGCATTCAGAAGGCCCTCGTCGGCAAAGCTGTCAACCAGAATCCGAATTGGCCTCATCCATCTCCGCCACGCCAACTAATTTTCGCGATTTTGAGACACTGAACGCGCCAATTCTAGCCGAAACTCCCGGACCTGCGACGCGATTCGCTTGTCGAAGTCCCGTGACTGAGAAGATTCCACCACGTGTTTTCTCGCGTATTGCAAAAGCTTGTTCCGCACATCCTCGGCTTCACCCAAACCCAGCGGGTTCTTCTCCGCAGGGTCCCGGCTCAGGTCGTAGAGATGGCCCGAGGCTGTGGAAAAATCGAGCACCAGCTTGTATTGATTCAAGCGTACCGCGAGAAGTCTCGTACCCATCCGGTCGCGCGGATAAAACGGGTTCGTGCAGTCATAAATACACTCGCTAACTACGGGCCGTTCCTGAGATTGCCCTCTGCGAAGTTGACTCCAACCGCTACGGCCGCGGAAGTCCGCTGGACTGGGAATGCCGACTACATCCAGGAGCGTTGGCGCAAGGTCAAGCAGACTGAATGGAGGTTGCACCTGGTGCGCAGCGGCATTGCCCGGCACTCGCAGCAGCAACGGAACATGCACCAACTCCTCCGTTAGCTTTCGAGGCAGATGGTATCGCCCGCCGTGGTCCAAAAACTCTTCTCCGTGGTCGGCTGTCACCGCCAACGCGCATCGGTCCCAATTATTCAGCTCAACCAGTTTTCCCGCCAGCCTGCGAACTTGTTCATCAACCCAGCGGATGCCGGCATCATAGAGAGAAACTACTGCATCTCGTTTCGCCCGCAGCCGCTCGGGGCTCAGATCGCTGCGATTCCAATACGAATTCAAGTACACCGCTTCAGGTGCATCGATATCTTCGGCGCCAATCATCTTTAATGCTTCGGGCTTGGGAAAATACGGGCCATGCGCGTCCATCAAATGCAGCCATAAGAAGAAACGCTGCTCAGAATTTTCCTTCAGCCATCCGATGGCCTGATCTACCAGGACATCGGCACTTGGGAATCTTCTCGCGGATTCCAGAGAAATATCACGCGCAACGGCGATTTTTTGACAGTACTGAAAATAGAGTTCGTCGTATGCCGCGCCCAGAGCGCCCACTGAATGACAGGCATTCGCTATGAATCGGTTCGCTCTGCTCCGAAAGCTGGCGGTTGCGTCCACTTCCTGCCCGAGAGCCTTAGTGCCTTGCAGAAAATCCGTGAACACCTCGAAGCCTCTGTCGTAACCGAATCTCGCACACACGTAAGGATTGGCGGCAGAAAACGCTGCAGTTGTGAAGCCCGACTCCTGAAGCACCGACGCGATGGTGCTCTCCTCGGGAGCGATCCCCAGCACGTCACGCCCCAGCGCGAGCGGATACCGAGAAGCAAGTATGGGCGGCATCGCATAGTACGTAGGCGCTCCGGCTGTAATTGCATTTTGGAAAACAAAGCTTTCTCCAGCGAGACAATCCAGAAATGGCGTGGTGGGACGGCTGTACCCGAGAAATCCGACGTGGTCGGCACGGAGACAGTCCACCGTGACCAAAATAAGGGAACGTGGCGGCACTATATGGACCCTGTCTGCGCAATGCTTCGACTCAATGCGCGCTGGTTCACGGAGACTTTGACTTTGGCCGAACCGCCCGCATAGGCCCCCGCGGTCACCATTTGATAGATATCTTCGTCATTCACGTACAACAGTTCCGAATACTTCGATTCCAGCGCGCTCAGCAGTTGGTCGAGCGCGCGGATGCTGGGCGATCGAAAATCCTTCAACGTCGAATGAAAATTGATAGAGTGGATCGAAATGATGAGTGGGAGACCGCGCGCAAAGCAAAGCGCAGCGAGTTCGAGATATTTTTCAATATCCAATTCGTGCTGGCTCGGTTCAAGATCAATGTTCCGATAGACGTGCAGAACCCCATACTCGTCCATATGGGGGGCCTTTAAACCATCTCCGGTCCCACTGACGGCCACATGAACGCCTGCCTCGGCCCATGCGTGACAGGTATTCGAGTTCGCGCGGTAACCCGGCGCACAAGCAGAAAGCGGTGGCGTTCCGAAGAGCTGCGAGAATCCCTGGCATGATTGGTTTATGAGTTCGCGTTGCCGGTCTGCGCTGAGGAAACCTCCTTTTGGCTCTTCCGGCCCCCAATACTCGTAGCCGATCCACGGCATGCGCCAGAAGATGAAAGGGGTCTCCGCCTCCCACAATGTTTGCAGGAGCCGCGCGCGGTCTCCGTTTTGCGCCAGAGCTTTCGCGACGGCCACATCACAGAAGTGCGTCGTACCGTGAACGGCTGGTTGGAATAAACCCTCCTTGATCCCGGCGCGATACGCGTCAAACAAGCCGGGACGCGACCATGATCCTGGCAGGCCCACGCTCAAGGGTAAGTGAGTCGTTCGACGAAACCCGTCTGCGCGCATTTTGCTGAAGTCCAGATTCGCGGTACATGTGTTCATCATCAGGCACGGCGGACGGCCGTTCGCATCACGGTGGCGTCGCAGCAGATCTGCCACTGCAGAGAGGTCTTCCGTCGTTTCCAAGGTATAAAGGTCGTACGGGCGCTCTCCGAGGCGTAACCCGCGCGAACGCAGGAATTCAAAGCCTTCGCGGTCGCGCACGCCGACTCTGCCCCAATCGTCACTGTGCAGAGCCACCAGCGGCCTCGAAAAGGAGAAGGACTGGCGGTCCTTGTTTTCTCGCCTCAGATTCTTTAGAAAGTGCAGCACGTACCCTCGGCCAATCTCGTCACCTCGTCAACACGAGACCCGAACAGTTCCCTAAACGTACCCCAACCCACGCAGCCTCTGCTCAATGATTTGGAGCTCTCGCTCATCCATCTTGGATGCGTCGTCGCGTAGCAACTCCTGCAGCAAGCTCACAATGAGTTCATCGACGGAGGCGAAGCGCTGGCCGAATCTCTTCTCCGCAGCCTGACAAAGCTCCTCAGGTAAACAAATGCTACGCGTACTGTTCATCCGGTTCTCCATTTCGATTTCCACGACGAATCATGTTCCACGCCAATCGAGCGAGCATGCGGTCTTCGGCCTCAAGCCCCAGCAAAACTATTCCGCCCAAGAAAACTACGTAGGCAGACACGATGCCGAGCGCCGCTACTCGCCAGGAACCGTGAGCGAACATTCCACGCTGCACCACGAGAACGGTTGCCGTCGCAGCGGCTACAGGAATGAGTTTCAGATACGTTCGATTGTAGGGAAACAGACTCAACCTCTTCCGTACTGTCTGCAGCGCCCACAAGTTAGTCCCCGCGATGGCGATACTCGCTGCCAGCGCTGCCCCCAGAATCCCGAACCGCGGTACCAAAAGCAGGCTAAGGGCAACCATCACGACCGCGTTCACAGCTTCGATTCTCATCAATGCAACCTGGTTCCCCGACATCAGCAGCAAGAAACCTACCGATCCAACCGCACAGTTGAACAGCTGTCCAATGGCTCCCACCGACAGCACCGCCGCTCCTCCCTGGAACGCCGCACCAAAAATGGTCATCAACGAGGCTGAAAAGATGATCACAGAAAGCGCGAGAGGCGCCGTAGTAATCAGGATCCATTTCGTCAGCGATGCGTAGAGCCTCTGCAGCAGCACATGGTTACCGACAGAGTGCAGCTCCGCAATCGTCGGCGAGAAGATCTGATTTACCGATGTCAGCGCGATGGGCACGAAACCAACCATTGCCATGGAAACGGCATAGACTCCAACCTGCCTCACGTTCAGGTAGTAGCCGAGCGTAATTTTGTCCGCTTGAGCAAGCACAAAATGTACGATTGCAATTCCGAACGAGGTCGCTGAAAAGGCCACTACTCGCCTTTCGATGTGACCCAATCCGCCGGTCGAGCGTGCCTGCGTCGGAATGCGTTTCCAAAGTGTAATGGCCATCAGCACCAGCACCACGGTCGCACTCGCAACTTGAGCCGCCAGGTATCCCGCCAAACCGAAATGCAAAGCGACCAGAACTACGGATAGGACGATAGTCACGCTGGTCCCGGCAAAGTGGGTAACGAGTGTCCGTTGCGCGATAGCCCGAAACCCCGCCATGCATTGACCCAGAAAACTGTTTAGAACGCTCAACAACATGATCAGCGCGAAACTCCACGAGTACGCTGTCAGGGCGTGCGTGTGATAAAAATGGACCGCAATCCACGGGGCCACAGCTAACAGAATGGCTCCCAGCGCAATGTTCCCAATCCCGAGCAGGCTGATCCCGCCGCGAAGAAATGCGCCCAGGCGCGCATAGTCACGCCGGGCCGAATACTCGGCGACGAACCGAGCCCCAGCAGTCGGCAGGCCGACAGCATTGAAAATGCTCACCGCGGCGACAATGCTCATCCCCAGCGCATACAGACCTAAAGCCTCCGCCCCAAGTGCGCGAGCAATGTAGATTTTAAAAAAATATCCGGCCGCCGCACTGAACAGGGTCCCGACAAAGTACACCAGGGAATGGCGCGAAATACTGCTCATGTGCTGACGAAACTCTAACGTTTCCGCCTGAGTTGTCGCCATTGGCGGTGGGGCTCCGGAAACCGGGATGTTAGTCGCCGCACTCATTGCCAAGTTGCCGGGTAGAGCTAGCGTGCAGGATGAAAATTCTGCGCCGAAGAGACTCGTTTTGAGAATATTCCGAGTCCCATTTTTCTGATATGCCAAGGTGGGTTCGTATTCCGCACAAAAGTTGCTGTGACGTGGAGTGAAGCGTGGTGCAATCAGCGGCTGTATCGAGCGTGCCGGCTGCAGCGGGACGGGACTGCATGGCCCGCGCATCATGATTATGAACGCGGATTGAGCACGCGCAGCAACGGGCCAATCAACGTCATTCCCGAACCACCAGATCCGCACCTTTTTCCGCGGCGTGCCGGAGTGCGAGTTGCTCAGATCGCATTGCCGCTACTACCCGCGCGGCGCCACTTCCGTCAACCAAAGTCCGGCAACGGTCCGATAGCCGCTGCCTGAGCGCTTGAGAATTCAACAATTCCTGCAACTGAGTGGCTAGTCTCTCCACAGACAGGGCCTGTCCCGGACCTGCATGTATCGCGTAGCCGCCGCGGTGCAGGGATTCCGCAATCGGAGTCTGGTTGGGTGCAAGGTCGATCAACAGCGAAGGTGCTCCCAGAAGGCACAACTCCCAGCACGTGGCTCCTGCAGCCGACACCACCACGTCAGCAGCTGCCATCAACTCCGGCAAATTTGCGGGATTTGTTACAAATGTCACAACAGGTGACACGGTGGCCTGCTCAATCAACTCAGGATGCGAAGTGCTGCCTCCGATCACAAAGTTCACGGCCAGGTCGTTCATCTGAATACGCGCGCATGCCGCTAGAACCGTGCGGGCAACCGCCAAGTGAGTGCTGCCGCCTAGAGTCACCAGGACAGATGTGGCAGTTACCGGGACCGTCCGCTTCCAATCCCGCCAGTAGGAGAATTCTTTACGAAGCAGCACGTAACGCAACCCCAGTAAGTGCCGCGATCGTGTGCCTTTCCCGTACGTCTCCGGACTTGCGGTCACGTTCTGGTTCAGGATCAAATCAGCGCCGTGTTCCCCGCAGCTGCCGTCGTCATCAATGCACAGCAACCACCACGGCCCTTTCCGTACAGCCTGGTGGTACTCCGTGCCGAAGCGATAGCCGTCCAGTACGATCCACGTGGGCCGAATCTCATTCGCGTACTGCATCAACCGTTCACAATCTTCGCCGCTTGCTGCGGGCGCCGGGACACCGACGACTTCGCAATTTTCTGCGACAAGTCGTGCGCGAACCGATGCCGTCGATTCCGCCGTGGCGAAAACAACCTGGCCCCCCTGATCGCGCCACTCCTGCGCGAGCGCCAGGCAGCGCATGACGTGTCCTGCGCCAATCTCTGGACTGGCATCCGCGCGGACCAGAAGTGTTTCCAAAGACATCTCTGTTTCCATTTCAAACCGCTGCTGCAAGCCTTGCTCTCTCCGGCTGCGACAATATCTCCTGCAGTCGCTCCGGCCGCATGGCTTCCCAGAACTCGGTCGGCGGCGTGGGTGCAAACTTCTCCAACATGTCAGGAATTCGCGCAATATCTCCCGGAGCTTGCATGGCGATGCCGGCCCCAAACTTTATGAACTGCGCGATGTATCCATAATTCGAATAGTCCAGCCATGTGCAAAGAAAGACCGGAATCCCGCCGACGGCGCATTCCACCGCCGTTGTCGATAGGACGGTCACCGCGAACCACGTGTTCCCCAGTAATTCATCGCGAAGTGGACCTCCGATGAAACGCACATTGTTGTACTGCTGTGAAGACAGGACTTTTTTTACCAGACGTCGGCGTTCTCGCAAACTTTCCGCCGGGTGTAGTTTTATGGCCAGCTCCCGCCCTCTCGCTAGCGCCAGTTCCGAAAGAGCGGGTAATATTTCGCCATAAAACTCCAGTGCCCTTCCTCCCAGGATTTCGTACGGTTCAGAAAAGAACACGACCGACGCCGTGCTCTTTCCCGAATTGCGCCTGGAAAACTCTCTGCTCTGCGGCGCCCCCACTTCCACCGGTTGCGAACTCTGACAGGCGTTCGCAAGATAGTCCCGCTCCATCGGACCCTTGGCAAGAAACAAGCTGTTTTGCGGAGGTCGATAGCGATGACGGCCGTCGAGCGCACCGTGGTGACAAGAAATTGCTGGCAATCCCTGTCGCTCGGCCAGCAGCAGAGGTATTCGCGTCGAAGGGTTAGCATCATCAGCGCACAAGACCGCTCGCACAGGTTCTCGCCGCAAAACTTGCAGCCACGCGTCGCGAATCAGCAACCGGTTGCGCAAGGACTTCGGAAATGATTCCAACAGCCCCATGCGATGCAAGATCGCGCTGTCTTCGAAATGCATGAGGTCGTCTTTGAGTTTGTTCCATTGCCTCAATAGACTCTCAAATTCGATTCGGCTGGAACCAGCGCATGCATACGACGCAAGCTTCGCGACCTTCACATTTGCCGGGGGGGCCGTCACCCATCCACTCTGCCGCGTCGTGACAAGAAGAAAATCGGTTTGAGGCGCCGTCTCGGCATACTGCAACGCGGTTCGCGTGACATTAATGTAAGCAGACGGCAACAACACGACCGGACGTTCGCACGGCTGCTCTCGAATCGAAAACAAGCGGCGAAACTGATAACCCGAGTCGTATTTGTCCCCCGCGATCTGTAGCAACTGTGAAGGGGACAACTTAGTGGTCAGGCGAGCGTAGTGCCTCAACTTCTGCGCCAGAGCATTCCCGCGCAATAAGCAAGTCACAGGGCGACCCATCAAAACCTGCAGAGCTTGCGCATGGAAACCCTGCTTCGTAACAAATATTTCGTCCCCGGCGTTCAACTTCCCCGCAACTCTTCTTAACTTTCTGAGCTGCTCGAGCTGCTCGTGATAATCGAAGAAGCTCAAGTCCCACCAATCCAAGCCATGCTCATCCACGAGCTGGCTGGCCCCGTTGCTGAGCACTTTGCGGATCTGCCGCGTGTCCTCGTCGTCAAGTTTAGGAAGAGGTTCGATCGGGCACTGCAAAAGCCGCTCCCATGACTCGTAAGTGGTCGGCCCGGCAACTCCGAGGTCAAACACTCGGTCCCACTTGCGTGGCAATCGCCGAAGCTGTTCGGAAGAAGTTCCCGGAGTGATCAGGAGTGCGCGCACTAACAGGCTCCGGGATCGGCCAGCGCCGCCCAACTGAGATATTCTCCGGCCGGCAACGGACGAACCAGCTTGCGGCCGCACACTCTCGAGAGTTCATAGGGCATGACCGCATCGCGCGGTGCAGGCCGCAGCGCTTCCAGCATTTCTGCTCGCAACACGGTTCCC
>WNFY01003058.1_pt1 | contig 15689 bp, 17 predicted proteins | sample 5400091 | NCBI WGS metagenome assembly WNFY01 (sample SAMN13153364, study PRJNA577476) | soil metagenome | isolation source: 60 cm soil or saprolite under grassland replicate 1 | place: USA:California | collected 2016-06-15 | reverse complement strand
GGAGTGCTACGATCCAAACAGGCACGGTATTGGACTCAAGAAAGCAGGAGGAACGCGTCATTAGCCTGCCCTCGCGAGCGTCAAGAGCGCGCCTGCGGCAGATGAGTCCCATATTAGTATATCGGTATTTTCAAGAGAAAAGCTCTATGCCTATGAAGGACTCGCGTATGAAACTACAAAAACATCAGAGTGTGCAAAAATATGTATCGGCGCTCATATACAGCGGACTGGCGCTTATGCTGCTCCTGTTGAGCGCATGTGGTTCCAGCACTTCAACAACGCCGGTAAATAGCGGATTAACTGGAGCCATTGCCACGCCAGCAATCGACCCGGTCCTCACAAGCCAGGGAACAGCCCAGCTACAATCCTTCCAGCAGTGGATCGGACTGCTCAAGCAGTACGGCGGCGACACCACGACGTACCAGCAACAGTATAGTGTGGATCTGCAGGCACTACAGCAAGCGAAAACGAACGCTGATTACAGGAGTGCGTTGAACGCCTTGAACGGCCAGGTCAATGCGATTCAGATCCCTGCAATGAAGATAGAAGATCAGAAGTTGCAGCAACAGCTCAAGCAAGAGGTCACTGCCTGGGGGCAGCCGCACAAGCATTACAATGCCTACGACAACACCAATTATCCGCTTGGCTACGAGTATGGCAATAACGGCATCGGCGGCTGGGTCCAGGGTGACCTGACTTCAGCGAAGACGCTGGCCGACTACCAGCAGGCCATTGAAAATCTGAATATGTACCTGTCCAACTTCCAGGCGATGAAAGACAACTCGAAGGACAGCACACCGTACAACAAAGTGCACCAATCCGATCTCGAACTGATACAGCACTACGGCAAGACCAATCAGAAAGTGGTTGTCGTCTCTCTCGAAGAGCAGGCCATGCGCGTCTATGACAACGGCAAGCTCGTCAACGCCTTCCTGGTTACAACGGGCCGGCCCGATCGCCCGACGCCGCCGGGAGTCTGGTGGGTCGAGAGCAAACAATCGCCCACCGTATTCAAGTCAGGAGTGCCACAGGGGTCGCCCGACTGGTATCCCGACACGCCGATTAACTACGCCATGCAGTTTCATAGCGAGGGGTACTTCCTGCACGATAGCTGGTGGCGCGATGACTACGGTCCCGGAACCAATTACCCGCACGCTGACTCCAGCGGTGACTCATTCTCGTCGCAGGGCTCGCATGGCTGCGTGAATCTTTCGAAGACTGACGCAGGTTGGCTCTATGGATTTGTAAAGTTATATACGAGTATCATCATTTATTAACAAAAAAGAGCGGAGCCGGTTCAACCGGTTCTCCGCTCTTTTGCATGCATAGCCCGAAGAGTTGTGTCGTCTAATTCTGAGGCTTCAATATAGCACTGAAGCCCTGCCACATACCCGAGAACATAGCGTAGGACATACGCTGGAAGTTCGCAGGCGAGGAATCGGCGATGTAGACATACTGGCTATCACCACCACGCACCACAAAAATATGTCCGCCGGGATAATAGACGCTATCGCGCACACCCACGATAATTGGTGACCCCTGGTTAGCGATGTTCACGAGGTCCTGCACGGTACGGGTATGGCTGGCATCGGTAGTAAAGCCAAAGGTCGCAGCGGTCTGGGCGATACCCTGTTCGCGCAAGAGGCCGAGTTGCACATCCCAGACGCCCAGCGCGAGCTCCTTTTGCAGCACATCGGCGGCGATCAGATGACGTCCGTAGGCGTTCATGACCATCTCCATGGCGATACCCGAACACGAGGAGTAGCTCCAGACCTGCCATTGATAGTCACTGTAGTACTGATCGCGCAGGGCAGAGTTGATACGCTGCAAGCGGAGACTCGCCGTCAATGGGAGAGTCTGATACTGGATGACCGGGCGCACATCGGCAGGCTGCGTATAGGCTTGAAAGGTCAGATTCAGATCGTGAGAGATGCTCTGGATTGGCCCTTCGCCCAGCGTCGTCTGCATGAAGAGTGTGAGCACGAGCATGATCAAGAAGCCCAGAGAAACGAACGTACGGCGACGCGAGTACCAGGCAGGGGGCAGGGTAAACGCAGGCACCGGCTTTTCGATTGCCACGATATTTCCTTCATGCAGGTGCAAAATAGCGGTAACGTGGCTATCAAGCGGGTGAGCGGGTAAGCTCAACTGGGTAGCGAGTCTTTGTCTATGACGGGAGTACTCACGCCAGGCTCCGATGAGGAAGGTGGTAATGATCAGCAGCATCACCCCTAGCAAGAGGGTTGTGATGATGACAGACAACATACGTAAACCTCTCTAAAAAATTTGATAGTAGCGATTTCACTGCGTTTAGTATAACTCACCTCGCCAATGGGAGCTATATTTAGGCCAAAAACAGCCACATAGGGCTATTATTTTTGCCCTTTATTTCGATGAGATCAGCCTCGCTGGTAACCACGCAGATCCTCCCTTCTGTAGAGATACTACGCAAGGAGGGTTGCAAAAGGTTCCCATTTTTAGGCTCAATTTACTCCAGGTACTGTATTACGCACTTCATAGAGCAGAAATGCAGCCGCGTGCTCTCTGGACGCACTGCGCAGCGCGCGTGTACCTTCCGCGTGCAATAGAGATTTGCGCACGAAAGCAGGACATCTTCTTGTGACGTATGGCAAACATGACACTGTGTATCAACCTGTGTCTCTGTGTTTTCTTGTTTTTTGATGGTGGACATAGATACCTTCTCCTGACCAGACTTCTACATAGACCACACCGAATATTTTTCGGTTACGAAGAGAGTTTAGAAGGAAAAAGTGGGGAATGCAATATTGTGAGGGGGGCGCTGAAAATGGTCCTATTCCCTTTGCATTGATCATTCGTTTCCTCATTTATATCCAGCGCAGAGAATACGTGTGCTATACAATAGTGACACGACAGATGTTTCGTTCTGATCCGATCACTACTGAACAATGTTCTCAACGTCAAGCGACGCTTTCTGATGATAAGGAGCTGTAACCATGTTCTACATCGGCTGCCCAATGTGGGGATATAAAGAGTGGACGGGGAGCTTTTTCCCCGCGCGTACGCCCGCCAGCGACTTTCTGCGCCTGTATAGTCGGCGACTGAATACAGTGGAGGGAAACACCGCCTTCTACGCGCTTCCGTCGGCGGAGACGGTGAGTCGATGGCGGCAGGAGACGCCGGAGACGTTTCGCTTCTGTCCCAAGGTGTCGCGCGATATTAGCCACGCGGCACGATTGGATGAGAGAAGGGACGAGGCGCTGGCCTTTGTGGAGCGCATGCGCGGGTTGGGGACGCGGCTGGGACCGATCTTTCTGCAGCTCCCCCCGGCGTTTGGACCGGCTCAGCTCGCGCAGTTGCAGGCGTTTCTCGACTTCTGGCCGAGAGAGGTACGCCTGGCGGTGGAGGTGCGCCATCCTGACTTTTTTGCACAGGCACACGCGGCGAAACTAAATGAGCTGCTCGATCGGTATAATGTGACACGGGTGCTGATGGATACACGCCCCATACGCGTCGGCCCGGCGAAAGAGCAACAGGTGTTGCAGGCAAGGGAACGGAAGCCGGACCTCCCGCTGCAGATCGCGCTCACCAGCGACATTGCCTTTGTGCGCTACATCGGCAATCCAAGCATGGAGGTGAACGAGCGCTTCCTTGCGGAATGGGCACGGCAGTTGGGGCAGTGGCTCACGCAAGGCATAACGGTCTACGCCTTCTGCCACAGTCCATTCGAAGAGCACTCGCCCGGTATCTGCGCCGAGCTCTATAAAAGGGTTGCGGCCCTCGTTCCGCTTCCACCCTTACCAGGGCAAACGGGAACGGAATTTGAGCAGGCTCGTCTGTTTTGACAATTGATGGGGAATAATCAAGAGCTTCTTTGCAGAAACGACGGAGGGAACAGCCATTGAGCAGGCATTGAGAGATATGTGCATTTTCTAGAGGTTCTTTTGACTTCTTACGCGCTACACTACTGAAGTAGGAGCAAAATCCTCGAGGCCACAACAGCTTTTTCAGTATAGCGGCGGAAGAAAGTGCAGCGATGAGTTCCATATCACACATCCAGCCAATCGAGACGGCGGTAGAGCCAACATGGCAGCGCTATCTTTTTGATAGTCTGTTCGCCATTGTGGGATCGTTGTTGATCACTGCAATTATCGCCCTATTGCACCTGTATCCACGCATTCCCAATATCTCAATTCTTTACCTGCTGATCGTCTTAGGATTGGCAAGCTCGCGCGGACGGTACGCGGCTATTGTAGCATCGATCATTGCCTTTCTTTCCTTCGATTTCTTCCTGGTGCCGCCACTCTACGTGTTTACTGTTGCGCATGCGGAGGAGTGGATAGCACTCTTCGCTTTTCTGGTGACGGCCTTATTAACGGGACAGATGGCATCAACGCTACGACTACAGGCGCAGGAGGCGCGCCGTCGCGAACGTGAGACGGGCATTCTCTACGAACTCGTGCGCACAACGAACAACGACGAGAGGCTTGAGCAGCAACTCAATACTATCGCCAATGCTATCGTGACGGTCTTTTCGTCGTGGGGGATACGCGAGTGCGATCTTCTCCTGCCCGATTACTATGGGATACTGACCATGCAGGCCAGTGCGCCACGTTCTACACAACAGGTCGGGCTGCCAATTGACGAAAAGGAGATCGCGTTGCAGGTGATGAAGAGTGGGAAAGCCATCGGACTACACGATGTCGCCCTTGCTCCACAGCGACTGCCCGGTTTCTCGCCACGCATCATCATTCACAGTTCGACGGCTGGCTACGCTGCGCGTGTGCGCCTGCTGCCACTGAAAATAGGGCAGCAGGTTGTCGGCGTCCTGCGTCTACGCATCGAGGGCGGTCCATTTCACCCGGCAACTGAGGAGTCGCTACTGGAAGAGCAGGAACGGGCTGATCCGCGCACAACCTTTTTCTGGACCTTTCTCGATCAGGCGACCTCGGTGATCGAGCGCGCACGCCTGCGCCGCGAGAGCATGCATGTCGAGGTACTCCAGCGTACCGATGCACTGCGTAAGGCGCTGCTCTCGTCAGTCTCGCACGATCTACGCACGCCGCTTTCGTCAATCAAGGCGGCGGCCAGTAGCCTGTTACAGCAGGATGTGCAGTGGAGCGAGGAGGAGCGGCACAGCTTCGCGCAGGCTATCGAGCGTGAAGCCGATCGGCTGAACCGGCTGGTGGGGAATCTGCTCGATATGTCTCGCATCGAAGAGGGCGCACTGAAGCTTGAGAAGGACTGGTACGGGGTCGCCGACCTGATGCAAGATACGCTAGAACGGATGCAGCCTCTTTTGCAGCAGCGCGAGGTTCATACTCATATAGACAAGAACCTGCCGATGATCGAATTTGATTATGTGCAAATGGACCAGGTATTCACCAACCTGATCGAGAACGCCGTCCGCTACACGCCAAAGGGGACACCAATCGATATAGCTGTGCAAAGAGAGGGAAAGCAGATCCTCGTCACTGTGGCTGATCGCGGTCCGGGCATTCCTGCCGTCGATCTTGAGCGCGTCTTCGACAAGTTCTACCGTGTGCAGCGGGATAAACATAACGGGAACTACCCGACCGGAACGGGACTGGGGCTGGCCGTCTGCAAAGGCATTGTCGAAGCGCATGGCGGACGCATCTGGGCCAGTCCGCGCGATGGCGGTGGCGTCGTCTTCTCGGTCCTGCTGCCGATCAGCCAGACGGAGAAGCTCTCCGCTCAATAAGAAGAGAGAACCCTCTCAACCGACTCTCTTCCAAATTCATGGACAAGTGTATGATAAATCCCCATTAATGTACCTCCACCCCAAGGCCCATGAGAAAACACGAACTCACACACATCTTCTAGAGTAAAAGGAATAGCAAAAAGCTTTTTGTTTTCCATTTTATCTTTTACTCCTATTTGCCAGTTTTTCATAATTTCATGGGCAGTTTTTGGCGATTTCATTAACCCACGTAATCCGCACATATAATATTCTGTATCCAATCCAAAGCCAAGAAAAAGAATATCAGATACAGAAAAATCACTGTTTTCAATTAAGCCTAATTCTTCAAAAAGGCCACGACATGCACAACGATAGACATCTGGTGCATCACTGATCGTGCTTCTATCCAATGGTCTGCTTAATCCTTCTTCAACTGATGTCATGAAATATCCAGGGCGTACCCCCAAATTTCCTTCTCTCTGAGCAAATAAGATATATCCATCTACAGTAAGAAGAGATAAACCGATCCCGAAAGGGATGGGAAGAGAGGGAAAAAGAATTTCCCAATCATATCCCAGGATATACTTTTCCCGAAAGATATTCTCCTTCAAACATCTATTCTTTGCTAAGATGGTAAAATAATCTGTGGGAAGAAACCACAAGTTCAACTTCATGTGTTCATGGACGGGTTCTCTACTCAATTGGTAGTTGGCAAGATGGTAGATATCCCCATTCCATTGAAGCAGCTTCCCGTTTATCTCATTTTGTGCTTGTTCTTTCTCTATTCTTCCTCTCGTTTGTTCTATCTCTTCAATAAATCTTATTGGACGAGAATCATAGAAAGTACGAATGTTCTGCGGGGAATATGTTTCCGTTCCATTCCCATCAAGCACTATTAAAGTGGTTTCAAGTTTTCCAAAAGAAAAAAAACCATTACTCTCCAAAGCAGGGAGAGGTTTTTTATCATCTGTCATACGGTGTCTTAACCCCAATTTCCTTGGCATATCGATCTTCGCATCATACTGCGGTGCTAAATCGTGTATGTCGCAGCCAATGACCTGTGCAAGTTTGACGCGGTCTCTCCTTGGAATAACTTGCTCGCCAGCAATATAGTGACGCAACGTCCCTTCAGGAATGCCGGATTCACGAGCTGCTTCTCGCTGATTTAGTCCAGCGACCGCAAGCAACATCCTGAGCTTGTTCGGGTGTGGTGCTTCTTGCATTGCACGCTCCCTTTCGGCAAAATCTGAGCGATTTTTGGTGACTGTGTGATGACATCTGGACGATTTATGATCACATTTGAATGATTTATGGGCAATTACTTGCCATTTTTTCCCTGCTCATTGGGTAGACTTCTGAGAGAAGCGAGAAGGCACTCTATCCCTCCTGACTCTGATGGTTGGTATGGTTGGTGTCTCCAACGTCTCCACGAGATGGAGGTTTACGAGGTCCTCTCGGTCCTGGCTTGCGCGGGGTAGCAAGGAATTTCTCTAGAGAGTCAGAATACACAAACCACTCGCGGCTGAGTTGAAAGCCCTCTAGAGTGCCCTTTCTGAGCAGTTGTGCGAGATAAATCCTCGTCAAGCCCGACCGCTCTGCGGCTTGCGGCGTTGTTAGGTACTCGCGGTTTGTATCAATGTTTTTGAGCATACGCACCTCATAGCGGCTTTCAAAAGATCCCATGAGAGAAGTGTAGCATAATTAACATCCCTTGACAAATCTTTTTTCTCAAGATACAATATTCTCAGGATAATTATTTTTCTGAGAAATCTAATGGAAAGGTGCTTATCGACTAACGGTCAGACGGCGACGGAGCGGCATATGGGTAGGCAGATGCCGGTTTGGCAGAAGGAAAGGCAGTAAGCATAGAGGTAGGTCGTCACCTCTGGCGGCTCCCTCATCCCTGGCACCTCGTCAGAGTGCTAGAGATGAGGGATGGACCCTCAAAAGTGAAATGAGTGAAAACAAGAACTCAATGAGGTGTGCGCCCCGCTCCAATGCTCTGGTCGGGATTGGAGCGGGACTAGCCTACAAGAAGGAGTCATCTTCATGCAGACTGATACTATTGTACCAACAAATGAAGTCATCGTAAAAAAGTTAGCGAAGGCGTTGTGTGATGAGGATGGTTACGCCAATGAATCCCACAGCACGTTCGATCAAATGCAGGTCACAACCGTTGTCCCTTTACTGTCCGCCTTGCTAGAAAATCCTGAGTTCCAGAGAGGATTGGCAATCGGGCACGAGTTCTTTGATGAGAGTTATGAGGAAGCCCCACTCACTGAAGACGAGATAATTAAGGAAGTGGAAGGAAACTTGAATCGTCGTATGGTTGAACAAGATAAAAAGATCGCTCGTGTAATGGGCGATGAGCCAACCTCCTACTTCTACAACCTTGGATTTGTGATGGGGACCATCGACAAAGGACTCACCTATACACGCTAGCACGGCTTCAGGAGTGGCGAAAGGAGAGCGGCATCATGCAACTGGTTGAACAGCACGTCATTGATCGCAACGATCCACGTTTTCCCGTGCTTGATGCCGCTGCCTTTGCGTCGAAGAATTTGTACAATGCAGCGAACTACGAGTACCGACAAGCCTTCATTCACCAGGGGATTTATCTGAACTACAACGAGGTGCAGAAACGCATGCAGTCGAGTGACTCGTACAAAGCACTACCAGCCAAGGTCAGTCAACAAATCCCGATGGTACTTGACCGAAACTGGAAGGGCTTTCGAGAGGGGTTAGAAGCGTACTACGAAGACCCTTCTAAGTTTCTAGGGCGGCCCAAGTTGCCAAAGTACAAGCACAAGACGCAAGGTCGTAACATCCTGGTCTACACGATCCAGGCCATTAGCAAACGAGGCTTGAAACGTGGGCTCATTCAACCCTCGATGCTTCCGATTGAGGTGCAAACGAAGCAAAAGGATGTCGATCAAGTTCGGATCGTGCCGCGTTCGGGCTTCTACGTCGTGGAGGTGGTCTACGGGAAAGAGGTCAAACAGGCAGAAGTCAATCCTGCTTTTTACGCTGGTATAGACATTGGAATGAGTAATCTGGTTGCGCTCACCTCAAACAAGCCACATTTCAAGAGCATCCTTGTTAACGGGCGTCCAGTGAAGTCAGTCAACCAATTCTATAACAAGCGTAAGGCAGACCTACAGAGCAAGCTCGGTCACACCGGTACAACGAAGCGTATGGAGCGCATGACGAACAAGCGGAACAGGCGTATCGAACAGTATATGCACACTGCCAGCAAAAAGATTATTGATCTGTTGGTAAAAGAGGGGATAGGCGTACTGTGCATCGGGAAGAATGACGCCTGGAAGCAAGAGGCAAACATGGGCAAGCGCACAAACCAGAACTTTGTTCAGATCCCTCACGCTCGTTTTATTGCGATGTTAACCTACAAGGCGGAACTGGTAGGCATTCGCGTCGAGATCACAGAAGAGTCCTACACGTCAAAGGCATCACTCTTGGACCTGGACCCGTTACCGAAATGGGAGAAGGGCAAGAGCAATGAGAAGCACACCTTTAGCGGCAAGCGCGTGAAGCGTGGACTCTATCGCACATCCAGTGGACGCTACGTGAACGCCGACATTAACGGTGCTGGTAACACGATCAGAAAAGTAGCCCCTGATGCCTTCGGGTCGGAGGGGGTAGAGGATGGTAAAGCGGTGCTTGCATCGCTGGTAGTCCATCCGGTGAGGATTGTCGTTCCCCTCACGAAGCCGAAAAGCACACGTTTGGCGACGAAAGCAAGCGGTCAATAGAACGCGAGATTTCGCTACCCAACGCTATAGTTTTTTGGAACTATAACCAGCATCATCCAGGGTCGTCTCGATCAGTTGCAGCGAGACCTGATCGGGATGATAACGCAGATGGACCGTCTTTGTGGGAATGTCGGTATTGACTTTTTCCACGCCGGGGAGCGCGCCGAGCGAGGTGTCGATCGTCTTGACGCAGTGCTCACAACTCACATCGGGAACGGATAGCGTGATCTCCTGTACCTCTGCCATCGTAAAATCCTTTCAACAGCCGCAGTGGGCTAGATACTCTTTTTTAGCGATTTCCTGCAATATTGTAGAGCTGGACCAGTTCCTGGATAACCTCGCCTTCGCGGTCGCCCTTGATCCCTTCGGGCACGCAGGTCTGCAGGTGTCCCTCTAACACGATGCTTTCCAGCTTCTCCAGGGCTTTACGCACGGCGTATGTCTGGCGCAGTACATCGACGCAGTATTTATCCTCCTCCACCATTTTACGGATGCCAGCGACGTGGCCCTCGATATAAGAGAGTCTCTTCAAGACATCTCGACGACGTTCATCTTGCATAGTACCCGACACCTTTCTCCATTGAATACGACTGCGATTCCCAAAAAGAAGCTTTCTACACGGTACTATACCATACCCCCTGGGATGGGGTCAAGAGCGTTTGACCTTAAGGGTTTTGTACGATTGACACGCCGGATTAGAGTTCTAATAGAGGCACTATTTCACTTTTCTATTTAGAAGGGCCAGTGAGAGACATATGGCATCGACGCAACCAACATCGCCGATTGCGGACGAGCAGGGGCAGGCGGGGCCGAAGAAGAGACGGCGTCTGCTTATTATATTTTTGGCATTCGTAGTTGTCGTTCTCCTCGTCGGCTGGCAGGTAGTGAGTACGCGCGGCAACAACACAGATCCAAAGGTAGCGGGTCGCCCGTTGTCCAATCCACAGACGCATCTGCACACGGTAGCGGTAGGAGATAGGCCGGGCACGCTCTACCTCGGCACGCACTACGGCATCTTCACCAGTACCGATGATGGGCGCACGTGGCCACAGGCACGCGGCGTGCTAAATACGCTCATGGTAACGACCATCGCTACCAGTCCTGGGGATGCTAATATGCTGGCGCTCATTGGTATCCCCAGCGTCACGGGAGGAGCGGCTGCCGGCACCTATTTTAGCCAGAACGGAGGCGCGAGCTGGACGTTGCGCAATCCGCCCAACCTCTCGCAGGCGGCGTACCCTTACACAATAGTGGCAAGCAAGGCCAACGATCAGCATTTTTACGTCTACTACCTGTACGCGGGCTGGTTCGAGACGCGGGACATGGGACAACACTGGCACCCCTTCGCCCAGGGTAATCTGACGGCTATGCAGACACCTTCTCTGCTCACATTCGCCAACAGTCCGAATCACCTGCTACTGGGCGGAGATCAGGGGCTTTTCGAGAGCAAGGATGACGGGCAAACCTGGCACACGCTTGCCGCCGTGCAGGGCGACGTCTATAGCCTGGTGTCCTCAAAGACATCGCCTGCGACCATCTTTTGCGCAACCGACCAGGGGCTGTACACATGGCAGGACGGAGCGACACTGATCCGGCAGTTGCCCGGCACAACCATCTTCTCACGGCTGGCTGTCGACGCAACGGGCAAGATCCTCTACGGACTCGCGGCGCGCAACCTCTGGTACTCACAGGATGGAGGAGTCACGTGGGCAGAACGCAAACAGTTCCAGAGGGGAGACTTTACCGCGATGCTCCTCGATCCTCAACAGGCAAGCAGGCTCTACATAGGCTTCTTTCTCCCGGCGCAGGTAGTCTACACCTCCGATAGTGGCAAGAGCTGGCATGTTCTAACAGACAGCACAACACCTTAAGGCGGAAAAATAGGGATTCATCCTAATAGACACCCAGCGGAACGAGGGATAAGCTACGACGTGTATTCATTCATAGGTGTATTCAGGACAACTATATGAAAGGTGAAAAGATATTTATTATGCAGAATAAAGCATCGCGTGCCTATATAGCACTGCTCGCATCGTGCCTGAGTCTCGGCCTGGTACTCTTTGTCGCAGTCGGGACCGCCTCAGCCCATGCCAAAGTGATCGACTCCACACCGAAGGCCGATTCGACCATCACGAAGGAGCCTGCCAGTATACAGGTCACGACGGCGGAGAACATGACTATCGACCCGAAGCAGACCAATCTATTTGTTTATGGACCCAACGGTGAGCTTATCAGTCTAGGAAACGCCACCATTGATATCAACAACCCGATTCACATGTCCGTGAAGATCAAAACTGGTGCGGGCAATGGTATCTACATTGTACACTGGATCACCAAATCGGCGGACGATGGCGATCCAGATGAAGGCGCATTCGCGTTTACTGTCAATCCCAACGCGGTCCAGGCGCCAGCCAGCAAGCAGACCACCGCAACGAACACGACAGCGATCAGCAATAGCAGTTCTCCCATTGTGCCAGCGATCGTCGTCGGCGTGATCGCCCTGCTGGTCGGTCTGGGAGCAGGCATCGGCATCGGGCGCACACGTCCAGCCGCTGCACGCGTTGATAGCAGCGCAGAGGCGACGCCAGAGGGCAGGGAGACAACGCCCAGGCCGTAAATCAGCTCACTTGCAAGACCTGCCGCATTTTCACTTGACCTCTTAGGATTTCGTGTATATACTTCCTTTCGGGGAGGCCGTAGAAGTCTTTGTTCCTTTACGACCCGTTTGAGGGTACTGCAACAATAATACTATGCGTATACGACCATTCTTCTGGTGCCTGTTGGCCTTCGTGTGCGTGAGCGTGTTTCTTTTTGCGGCGACCAGCCGGGAGCATGCACCCGCTTTGCTGTGGGTGCATGTCGATCAAGAGAAGATCACGGCGGCCAGCCTGACGACACTGGATCTGCATCTCACCGATCCGCAAGGTATCCCCATCGAGGAGGCGCACGTGCTGCCGAATGCGCGCATGACCAATATGGACATGCAGGCCAGCTACAGCACGGTGAGCGCGATAGGAAAAGGCCAATACAAGGTACAGTTGCGCCTGTACATGGCTGGTCCCTGGCTCATTACGCTGCGCGCAAATGCTGATGGCTTTCGTCCTCTAGAGCAGACGCTGCAAGTCAATGTCGTCTAGATCGCAGATCTGCCCCGCGCTTTCCTTGCGAAAAAACACCATTCCGTGCCCGCCGATTTCGTCAAACGGAGCTCAAAGATTTGATACCACTCTATAGCTTGTGCGTCCTTGATAAAAGTGGAGCTTGAGCGTATAGTGGTAGTACGAAATAGAGAAAGCGCATGCATATCAGGGAGAAAGTGAGCTCGTTTGCCATGAACCACTGCCGGAAGATCCGGCGTGGCTTGTAGATCACCATCGACCGAGACAACGCCTATTCCGTTGTCTCTCCGGTGCCACGATGGGCTGCATGACAACAGCCCGTTGGTAGCTGGCCCAACATTTTTACACAGCAAGGCCATTCGTTGCTGAAACCCATATGTTGTTGAACGTGCAAACCGGTGGCTCTCCGCTACCAGAGAGTGTCTTAGCATTGGTAGCATAGCAAAAGCGGTAGGATATCGCAAGAACGCACAAGAAAGGACAGCGAAGAGAGTGGATACATGGACGAGAGTGGCAGCGGCGATCGGAGTAGAGTACCGGGTCCGACTTTCATTCCTCCCCTGGCTGAAGCCGTAGGGCTTCCTGAAAGGAAACCGTGTGAAAAGGATCGCCCATTTCTTTATCACGCTCTTGCAGCGTTGGCACCTCTCCCTCTTCGAAAAAGTTATCCTGGTGAACAGCCTGATGCTGGTCGGAGAGGCGCTGGCGGGACTATGGGTAACGAGCCACAATCTGGAGAGCCAGCACTACCTGATCGACACAAGTTTCATCATCCTGGCAACGCTGCTCACCCTGTTCACCAACATTCTGCTGCTACGTGTGAGCTTTCGTCCCCTCTTCGGTCTCCTCTCGACGATCCGCGAGATCAGCGCGGGCATGACACAGGCCAGGGCGCCACAATCCCGCTCGGACAGCGAGGTCAACGAGCTTGCGGAAGCCTTCAATACGATGCTTGATCGCCTGGAAGATGCGCGCCGCCAACAGGCCACAGTGATTTTACAGGCGCAGGAAGACGAACGGCGGCGCATTGCACTTGAACTGCACGATGAAGCGGGCCAGAACCTTACCGCGTTATTAGTGCACACGGAACTTTTGCAGCAGAGCCTTGCGCAAGCAACTGGGGACAGAGATGGCACGTATCAGCGCCTGGAGTCGGGCCTGCAACAACTGGCAAAGCTGACGCAGGACACGCTGGAAAACATTCGCGTCCTCGCGCAGCAACTGCGACCCAGCGTTCTCGACGATCTTGGGCTGCTGGCGGCGTTCCGCTGGCTGGTCGAAGATAGCGAGGAGCGTTTGCACCTGAACATCGAGTTGCATACCGATGGCATCACGAACGGGGCGCACAGTCTGCCGCCAGACTATGAAACGGCCCTCTTTCGCATCGCCCAGGAGAGTCTGACCAATATCGCCCGTCATGCCCAGACGCAGTACGCGACACTCTCTCTTATCCAGAGCCAGAAGCAGATCTGCCTGTTGATTCAAGACAGAGGTTGCGGCTATGACGCGGCGCAACATCCCACCGGTTCAGGCGTTTTCGGCATGCGCGAACGAGTTGCACTTCTGCATGGTCAATTTACCATCGACACACAGCCTGGACGCGGAACAACGGTGAAGGCGCTTCTGCCTCTTCCTGAAACAAGGGCGGAGCTTACAAAAGAGCCGGTACAGATGCAGATCCAGGCGACGGAGAACTCTTATTATGGCAGCTGAATTCTCAGAGACAGAACCGATTCGCGTCTTATTGGCAGACGACCACGATATTTTGCGACAGGGTTTGAAGTTGCTGCTGGAGGCACAGCCCGATCTACGAGTCGTGGGCGAGGCGCGCACAGGCAAGGGAGCCCTGGAACAGGTTGCAGAGTCGCAGCCAGACATAGTTGTGCTGGATATCAGCATGCCCGATACGGATGGATTGGAGGCGTGCCAGCGGATACGCGGCCAGTATCCAGACACGCAGGTCCTCATACTGACGATGCACGAGAGCGAGGAGTATTTCTTGCAAGCGCTACGCGTGGGAGCGGCGGGCTATCTCGTCAAAAAGGCGGCTCCTGCCGAGCTCTGTGCCGCCGTGCGCACCGTAAAGCAAGGAGGGGCATTTCTCTACCCCGGGTTGGCGAAGGCGCTCATAAGGGCATATCTATCGCCACGAAACGAACCGCTATCGGGTACCGCGCCGGATGCGTCTGCTACAGGCGTACTGGACGTTTTAACGCCGCGTGAACTGGAGGTCTTAAAACTGGTAGCCGGCGGTCACACCAACCAGGAGATCGCGGACCGGCTGGTACTGAGCATCAAAACGGTGCAGGCGCACCGGGCCAATGTGATGGAGAAGCTGGGACTACACGATATCACCCATCTGGTTCGTTTTGCACTGCGTCACGGCTTGATTCAACCTGATAGCTGAACCGGATGATGAGAGACCTGCAGCGACGGCACGCGAGAGTATATAGCGAAATCAGGTAGCTTTTCAATTAAGGATATTAGGAAGAGATAGAGCGCACGGAGAGTGACGAATCTGGAGGATGCACGTTAGTATATAGAGAACGAAATACAACAAAGGAGAGCCAGCGAACTGAACTCTCCTTTGTTGTCCCCCTAGAATAGGGACCCGTACGCTAAGAGCGTGGCACCTCCCCCAAGATGCCGCACCATAGCATATACCTGTTCCTGGAGACGCCCGCCGGGTTGTAGCCATCGAGCGTCTCTTTCCTGCTTCTCTCAGGATCACCAGGAAGGTGGCCCTGTCCACAGGCGTTACTTCCCGCCGAACAGGCGGTACGCGTCCCTTGCCATATGTTACCGTGAGAGCGTTGGACCCCCCCAGGACCACCGCCTCGCGTAACATTTCGTTCCCCACGCATATAATACCCAATAGCCAGTAAGAAGAGGTTGACGACGCGTTGAGAAGTTATGGAGATTCATCCGAATACGGCGATCCAGGGTTAAGAAAACAACATTGAAGGAAAATCGCTGTCAGATACGCCCAGAACTGGCGAATTTTCCAGGAGTTGTTATCATGGCAACAATGAAACCACCGTTACGCCCGCTATCACTCCCATCACGACATAATCCATGGTAGCGAACGTCGTTTCGTGGAGCAGGGTCTGGCGGCCCTCA
>WNFY01004091.1_pt1 | contig 15693 bp, 10 predicted proteins | sample 5400091 | NCBI WGS metagenome assembly WNFY01 (sample SAMN13153364, study PRJNA577476) | soil metagenome | isolation source: 60 cm soil or saprolite under grassland replicate 1 | place: USA:California | collected 2016-06-15 | reverse complement strand
CCAGATGGGACGATGACGGCGTCGCCAAAGATTCCGTTTCAGTGGGAGCGACTGACGGACGAAGCGAAGGTCGCTTTCATCGATTCCGCGAGAGTCGCGATCGAGAAAGCGCGCGCGAGCGGGCAGTTCGGCACTGGTGGTGGTGGTCCGCAGATCGTCGCTACTGGTGGTGCACAGGGCGCTCCTGCTGGCGCTCGGCGCGAGGGACAGATCGGCGCAGCACCGGCACCTGCACCAAATGCGCAGCCAGGCACGATGGCAGTAACATCTGGCGGAAATACGACCGTCACCGCCGTCGGTCCCGGTGGCGGAGCACTCGGAGGGCCGTTGCCACCAATCACGATGATTTCGCCAAGCGAGTTACCGGATTACAAACCGGCATTTGCGCCGGGATCGACTCGTGCCGACGCCGAGGGAGATCTCTGGATTCGCACGAGTCAAAACGTCGATGCGCGTCCGGTCTACAACGTCATCAACCGCAAAGGCGAGCTGATCGACAGAGTGCAGCTGCCCGCCAATCGTGCCCTTGTTGGATTTGGGACAGGCGGCGTCGTGTACCTCGCAGTTCGTGATGGGGCCACCGCCCATTTGGAGAAAGCGCGCGTACGCTGACTACGTAGAGTCCGCCACCTGAAACGTTCCCGGGCACCTCGAATACCGAAGCGGGGAGCGGCCAGCCAACAACGCTATTTAGCTCGGAGCTTCACAAGCGCGCGCGGAAAAGCTCCAAGCTAAAAAGCTGCGCGGCTAACCGCTCCCCGCTTCAGTTCTGTGGATGCCGGCTCCGCGAGTAAGCTCCATTCTCATAGAAGCCCGAGAGCAACATGACGAGCGAGTGCCATGATGGTTATCATCGGATTAACACCGGACGACGCCGGAAACAGACTCGCATCCGCAACGTAAGCCCCGCTCATCCCGAACACCGCGCCCGAAGCATCGCACACTGCAGATGCAGCGTCTGATCCGATGCGGCACGTGCCCATCTGATGTGCGCTGAACAACGGTAGTCGATTGGGAGATGTAGACGCCGCATCGATCTGCTTACAGAATTTCTCCATCGAGCCGCCGCTTTCTCGCTCCCAAACCAGTCGGGCCGAGTGCAAGGTGATGATACGCTCGGCCCCAGCAGCGTGATGCATTCGCGCGGCGGTCACCATTCCATGCCTGATCAAACGCCGCTCCTCTTTCCCTAACCTGTAATCGAAGTAGGGCTGACCCGCGCTGGAGAAGCGTACGCGACCGCCGTTCGAATCGCGTGTGAGCACGATGAATGGTGCGGCACCCCGTAGGCGCTGCATCTCCCGACGGTGATCACGTCCATTCTTCCACGGAATTCCTACCGACATCAATCCAGGATGCGCGGGCGCAGCCTCGATTCGGTAACCGTAACCGTCAGAAAGATTGCTGAACTCGTCGCACACGATCGTTTGCGGCGCGCCCTTCCAGGACTCGACGGGGGTCGAGTACAGGCCAGTCACCGCCACTGTCGGATGAAGGAAGAGATGTTGGCCGAGGTGCAGGGAGCTGAGGCCCGATCGCATTAGGAGCGTAGGTGTGTCCAGTGCACCAGCGGCGAGAACCACCCTTGTCGCGACGATTGTCAGTGGACGCGGCTCGCCGTGTGGATCAGCGTAAAGACCCACGACGCCCGTTACTTTGTCTCCCGTCCGCCGGAGCTTTTGCGCGGTGTACTGCCTCGCTTTCGTCGGTCGACGCCCCGATCCGTCCCCACACTGCGTCGAGCGATTCGGTGAACGAATCGCCGGTGAAGAAGCTGCAGCCGGAGAGCTCCGCCCATTCTTCACGTACGTCGTCGGGAGTGCGGAAGCAGGATTGCCAGTTTACCGTTGTCCCGCCGCCAAGTCCGGTACCGGCAAGAATCGAGACGCTCAGATCGCGAGTTCCCGACAACCCAGCTTCACGAAATAGCCTGTGCATTCCGATCAGCTCGTGCTGATCGAAATCACCGGCGCTCAAACCGCTGCCCGCTTCGACCACTATGACGTTCTGGCCATTCGCCGCGAGCTCCGCCGCAACGACGCTTCCGGCAGCGCCCGAACCGACCACGCACACGTCGCACTCGATTTCCGTTTCGGGTCCCGGCTTCGAAAGCGGGATGCGTGGTGCCGATGCTTTCTGATTGATCTCCAGCAGTTTCAGAAAAAGTCGGAACGCATCGCGCTTGGCGGGCTCGATTCTCTCGAGCGCTTCGGCCACCAGTGCCGCAACGCCGAGGTCCCTCGCCGACATGCTGAAGAGGGCGGGATCTTCGTCCTTCTCAAACGCGAGCGAGGGGACGAAGGCGTCGCACAGGGCGTCGAGTGCTTCAGTCTCGCGGATACTTAAGTTCATAAAACGCGAGGGTTAGATGGCCTGCGTTCCCGAAGGACATACAATACTGAAGCGGGGAGCGGCCGGCCAACAAACGCGACTCAGCTCGGAGCTTCACAAGCGCGCCCGGAAAAGCTCCAAGCTAAGACGCTGCCTAGCTAACCGCTCCCCGCTTCAGTTCTGTGGATACCCGAGTGGGCCCCGAAACCCGACCCGAATCTTGCGATGTCAGGCTCCGACGCGAATCTTAGGGTCCACGACGGGAGGCTTTCTGGCCGGCTACGACTTCACTACCAGGGTGCGCGGCGCGCTGATCAAGGCGCGCGACGAAGCGCATCGCCGCCACCACGAGTACGTGGCGCCCGAGCACCTGCTGCTCGGCCTCCTGGCCGAAGACGACGCGCTCGTGATGGACGTTCTGGAGAACCTCGGCGCCAACCCGATCGAGATCCAGACCGCCGTCGAGCACATGGTCCAGAATGGTCAGCCGACCGCCAGATCACGGATGCCGGATTTGCCCTACACCACGCGAGCGAGAGTCGTGCTCGATCAAGCGATCGGAGCGGCCCATGAGTTCGGCGACGGCTACGTCGGCACACAGCACTTACTGCTCGGTCTCATTCGCGAGCGACTGGGAATCGCGGCGCAAGCACTGACTTCCGCTGGACTGACGGAGCCAACGCTGCGACGCGAGATAGTGCGACTACTTCAGGGGGAAGGCGTTGCTGCTGCGATAGACATCGACACCAGTGGGAAACGCGAGGAGACGCAGGTGCCGCTCAGCATTGCTGTCGAACTGCGTTACGAGGACGGGACGCTGGCGAAGAGAATTTTTGCATCGCCCGATGATGCGATCGGGTTCCTTCGCGATAGATCCAAGGAATAGTCTTCGGGCGCGGATCACCCTACCTGTGATTGCGCTACTTCTGGGTGCAGCCCGTAGCCCACCGCCGGTCCGCCGAACGCCCCGAGCCGGTAGTCTTCAGTTGCATTTGACCTATCTCTCCAGCTCCGTCATTCTCTTCACCGCGATCCGGATCGGCATGAAAGTCGCCGCCAGGCAGACCAAAGTCGCGCCGCCAAAGCCGAGCCAGATCGCCGAGGGATCGGGGTCAGTGCGCAAGAGACGAGCACCAAGGTACTGATAGACCGGACGTGCCTCGAGCACGATCACCAGACCGATCAGAACCACCGACGCCATCATCAGCACCAATCCACCGAAGGACGTCGGAATCTGCGCGGCGTTCTCGGTGTTGAATTTCGGAAATAGCGCGCCGAACCCGAGGGCGAGGCCGGCGATCGCGAACGTCATCATCGTGATGGTGAAAATCGAAACCGCCATCATGAATCCGCTCACCTGCAGCAACACGTCGGTCGCGAACACGAGCACGAGCGCGAGGCCAAGCAGCGGAATCGTACCGACCCAGAACTTTGACCAGAGGAGTTGGCGCATCTCGAGCGGGCTGGATCGCAACAGCCAAAGGGTGCGGCCCTCGAGACTGATCCCCGGAAAGATGAAGCGCGCCGCGATAGAGGCGAGTACGAATCCCGCCAGAATCAGGTTCACGAACGGAATTACGTTGGCCAGGAAGAAGGTCACGCCTTCTCCGCGCAGCGGCAGGAACTTGATGTTGAATACGTACACGACGACCAACACCGTCAACAGAATGAGCTGCGACCATTGCGTCGTGTCGCGGAAGAAAAGACGCATCTCCTTGAGCACCAGCTCTCGTCGCATGACGCCCCACGGTCCGAGCACACGTGAAACCAGGCGGCCGAACGTGCCCTGACGCACCCAGCGCTCTCCACTCTCCTGCGATTTACTGAATCCGCGCGTGTAGAGCCAGCGATGGAGCAGGGCACCAAACACCACCGCGACTGCCGCCGTCGACCACAGCAGATAGAAGTGCAGAATTTCCGGATCGTCCCTCAGCCACGTCATGATTCCCTGGGCGGCCCACTCGCTTGGCATCCACGACGAAGTGGGCGTTCGCAACAGCGAGATGAACTCCACTAGCGAGCGGAACCCTTCGGGTCGCGCCAATCTCTCGGGCCTCACGAGGCGGAAGACCAGCACAACTCCGGCTGCAGCCAGGACGGCGATCACGCTGAGGATGTCGCGCGTTCGTCGCGCCGGAAAAATGTTGACCAACAGAAGCGTAACCGCGGTCCCGATCGCCGCCGGGATGATCAGAAAAGGCGCGACGGCTGCGATTGCCACGAACGGATAAAGGAAACCGCCCTGATAACTGATTCCGTACGCGGTGAGCACCGGTGTCGCGACGAGTACCACCATCCAGCTGGAGTGCGCCGTCGTTTCGAGCAGCTTCGCGCCGTACAATCGCAGCCAGTCAACCGGTGCAGCGACGAGGAGATCCAGATCCTTTGCCAGAAAGAAGCTCGAGAGCGCGGTAACGACGTTCGAGAGAATGAGAATTCCGAACAGGCTGACGAACATCAGTCCGAGTAGCTTGGCAGCGAGCAGAGCGCCGATCTCGGGAATACCGCGGAAATATTTCAGGAGCCGGTACAACAGCCCGAACACGAATACCCAGAAGATTGCGCCGATTGCAACGAACAGGATCAGCCTGCCTGACCGATTCTCGGTCGTGCCGAGCGGACGTGCTCTGACAGATAGAAACTTCGGCGAAAGTACATGCCGCAGGCTCGGCGACGCGGGCAGCTTCGGAGTCGCTGCAACGGAGCCAGGGATTTCCGAAGCGGTAGACTCGAGCGTCGGGGTCGCATCGGTGGCTAGCGAACCGAGTTCGCTACGCATCGAGCACATCCATCGCTTCTCGCGCCGCGCGCTCTCCGGTGAGCTTGAGGAATATCTCTTCCAAGCCACCCCCACCTGTAGCCTGCGTGCGCAGCTCCTGAATCGTCCCGACAGCGCGGATTTTCCCGTGCTGAATGATCGCGATGCGGTCGCAGAGCGTCTCGGCCACCTCGAGCGTGTGGGTGGACATCATGATAGTGTGTCCACGCCGCACGTACTCGCGGAACAGATCCTTGAGAATCCGCGATGCCTTCGGATCCAGACCGACCATCGGTTCATCGACGACGATGACTTCGGGTCGATGAATGAACGCGCTCGAGATTATGAGCTTCTGCCGCATCCCGTGGCTGTAGCTCTCGACCAACTCGTCTGCCCACTCCTCGAGATCGAACAGCGCCATCAGCTCGCGTCCCCGGTGCTCGAGCTTGTCACCGTTTTGCCCGTAAAGCCCGCCGACGAAGCGCAGGAATTCAGCACCGGTGAGCTTCTCGTAAATAAATGGGCGGTCGGGAATGAAGCCGAGCTTTGATTTCGCAGCGAGCGGATCTTCGGCGAGATCGATTCCCGCGAGATGAATGCTGCCGGCGGTGGGCTGAAGGATTCCCGCGATCATGCGCAGTGTCGTTGTCTTCCCGGCGCCGTTTGGACCCAGAAATCCAAACAGCTCGCCGTCCGGAACCGACAGATCGATTGAATCGACAGCTGTAAAGGAACCGTATTTCTTGGTTAGAGCACGAAGTTCTATCATTTGGCTTTTACGTTCTTGAATGCGATTTCAAAGGCGGTGCGAATCGCGGAGAGCCTTCCCGCCCGCGCCGCAACAAGTCGTCCCTCGGCATCGACCCACGTGGTCATGCCGGTCGGCGCTCCTTCAATGCGCCAGGCACGTACGGTATCGCGATGCGCCGGTGCCCAGCTGCCGTTCGGATCCAGCGCCGCGCTATCCACGACAGTGAACAGCGACTCGGCCCGGATCTGAAGCTCGGGTCGGATAACGATGCGAGTGGTCGGATCGAATACTGACATCGTCTGCTTGCGTCCGATCATATGCGGACCGCCCAGCATGAAAGCGACCGGTGCCAGCGACGGAGTAAATAGTGGAGGCTTGAAAGTGTAACGCGCCGGTGGATGCCCGCCCGTCGTCTTCGTCCCCGCAATGAACAGAAGAGTATCCTCTTCGACAGAAGCGTTGATCGAGAAGGGACGCGTTTGTCGGGCAATGTCGATCGTGAGATCCGCGAGTCGGAATCCGCGCGTTAATCTCGTCTGCCAGCGCGCCGAAGTTCGTTCGACCGATTTCGGCGTTGGATAATCACCGACGAAATACTCCTCGCTGACGAGTGTGTTGACCGTCGTATCGACCGCAGATGATGCCGCGCCGATTTGTTGTCCGTCGCTCTCGACGACGTAATAAAACGTTGCCGGCTGAAGTCTCAGGGCAACCTCGGTCAGCTGCTGTGCCTCACTCCGGGTCGCATTGCGGCGAAACATCATCGCCATGCCGCCCAACCAGAGCGCGACGATGATCACCGCAAGCACTGCACGCTTCGATTGCATTGAGACTGGCTGCTGAAAAAGGGGCGGGATCTCACCCCTATAAGACGATTTAGACGATTGTTAGGCTCGTCTCGCTGTTGATCCAGCCAAGGTAGCGTTCGAGACCACCGGTTACCGGAACTGCGAGGAGCTCAGGAACTTTGTAGGGGTGGAGCTCCTTGAACGCGCGCTCGAGGCCGTGAATCGCGCCGGATCGCGTCTTGAGCATCACCACGACCTCGGTCTCGTCCGCCAGTTTGTCCTCCCAGCGGTAGAGCGACCTGGCCGCTGGCAAAATCGTGCCGCAGGCAACGAGGCGCCGATCGAGCAGTGCCCGAACGAACGTCGCGGCTTCGTCAGTATTGGCGAGTGTGGTGAGAACGACGACAGCGTCAGTGTGCCCCACGTCTCCGATCCGGTGAGATGGTGAGGAATTTAACCGCGCGGCGGCACATATTTCAGTCTGGCTATCGAAAAGAGAACATGCCGCCCGATCCTTCCCTATACATCAATCGCGAGCTGAGCTGGCTCGAGTTCAACGCCCGGGTCCTGCACGAGGCGTTCGACCCGAGGAACCGGCTGCTCGAGCGCGTAAAATTTCTGTCGATCTTCAGCACCAATCTGGACGAGTTCTACATGGTGCGAGTGGCAGGATTGCGACGCCAGGTCATCGCCGGCATCCAGCACACTGGCGCCGACGGTATTCCGCAACCCCAGCAGCTTGATGCCATCGACGCGCGCGTCGCTGAGCTGATGGAGCTGCAGCGCAAGTGCCTCTACGATGTGCTGCTGCCAGAGCTGGAGCAGCATGACATCAAGATCGTTGGGATGAACGAGCTTTCTCGTGCTGATTGCGAGCGAGTCGATCAGTTCTTCCAATCGCAGATCTTTCCGGTGCTTACGCCCATCGCAGTCGAGCCGGCTACTCCTTTCCCATACATCCCCAATCTTGCGCTATTGCTCGCGGTCCAGATAAAAGATCCGACAACCGACGCATCTCGGCTCGCACGAATCAGAATACCAAAGAGTCTCCCGCGCTGGGTTCCGTTTGGCCCCGAGAAGCACTTCGTCCCGCTCGAGCAGGTTGTTGGCGCGAATCTGAAGGCCTTCTTCCCCGGGATGGAGATCGGTGCCTTCGGCACCTTCCGCGTGACCCGTTATTCGGACCTCGACCCCGCCGCCTTCGATGAGGACGACGACCTTCTTACGGCTATCGAGGAGCAGGTTTTCAAGCGCCGGTTCGCCGAAGTAGTGCGAGTCGAAGTGGAGAAGGGCATTTCGCGAGAGCTGCGTGACATGATTCTCCGCGAGCTATTGGACGATCAACCGCCGGAAATGCCAATGCTTTCCGAGTCCGATTTCGTGGAGACCGGGCCATTGCTCGATCTCGGCGATTTGATGTGGCTTGCTACGATGAACATCGCTGAGCTGCGCGATCCGCCATTCATCCCGGTGACTCCGCCGGAGCTGCGGGACTCATCTCGTTCGATCTTCGACGCAATTCGCGACGGGGATATTCTCGTCCACCATCCCTTCGATTCTTTCTCCGCTTCTATCGAGCACTTCCTGACATTAGCCGCGCGAGACCCGAACGTGCTCGCGATCAAGATGACGCTGTATCGGACCTCCGGCGACACCGAGATCGTGCGAGCACTGACGGAGGCCGCTCAGAGCGGAAAGCAGGTTGCTGTTTTGATCGAGCTGCAGGCGCGCTTCGACGAAGTGAACAACATTGCCTGGGCACGCGCTCTGGAAGGATTCGGAGTGAACGTCGCTTACGGGCTTCCCGGTCTCAAGATCCACACGAAGACAGCGCTGGTGGTGCGCAGAGAAGCCGACGGCGTTCGGAGTTACGCGCACATTGGCTCAGGCAACTACAACTCGCAAACGGCCCGGGTTTATACCGATCTCGGTTTGCTCACCGCCAATGCCTCGATCGGCGCCGATATCACTGATCTCTTCAATTCGCTGACCGGCTTCTCGCGGCAGAATCTGTTCAGGAACCTGCTGGTAGCGCCGCGCAACATGCGCACGCGATTCACCGAGATGGTGGACAGAGAAGCGCAGCTGGCCAAAGCGGGGAAGCGCGCGCGCATTATCGCCAAAATGAATGCGCTGGTCGATGCGGACATCATCCAGCACCTCTACGACGCCTCGCAGGCTGGAGTCGACATCGACCTCATCGTGCGCGGTATCTGCTGCCTTAGACCAGGAATACCTGGCATCAGCGATCGTATCCGAGTCATCAGCATCATCGGCCGCTTTCTCGAGCATTCACGCATCTTCTATTTCGCCAACGACGGCAACGAGGAATTGTATTTTGGATCAGCCGACTGGATGCCCCGCAACTTCGATCGACGCGTCGAGGTTGTGACTCCGATTGAGGATCGACACCTCCATCCTCGCGTCTGTGCGCTGCTGGAGACGTGTCTTGGCGACAACCGGCAGGCGTGGGATTTAAATAGCGACGGCAGTTACGTTCAGAGAAAACCCGGCACGGATCCGGTAGTGTCGACGCATGAGCGCCTACTGCAAAACTCCTGGGGAGTTCTCTCACTTCCTTTACCCCGTCGCGACGGCGAAAATCCATCGGCCGCCTCGACTTCCGTGCATCAGACTGAAACTCAGTCGGCTGCGCCTACCTCATCGTCGTAGGTCGTCACGGATCCGTCGGGACCAACGATTTCGACTGGAACGCCGGCCAGCTCGGAAAGTAGCTTGGACTTTCGGCTCGCGCCCCATAGATCGAGCCGCAGATTCGCACCGTGGCGAGCGGGTACGGCGGTCAGTCTCAACGCGCGTTCAATCCAGCGAACTCTTATCTCCGCGACGGCGCTTGCGTGACCTCGGTCGAACCCGTCCGCTACCCGGAGAATTGCGGACAGTCTCTTGATGGTCTGTCTCACTGACCGTTCGAGACCACCATAATTGCGGTGCTTTTTTTTCGGCTCGGTGCCGCGATGATAGCGCGCGACATTCGCGACGATGATTTGCTCCACCGGAGTCATTCCAAGCAGCTCGGCGTGCTCGATGAGATGGTACGAGTGCTTGTTGTGCTTGTCGTAGCTGATGTGATAGCCGATGTCGTGGAGAAGGGCAGCGTCTGACAGCAGCTTTCGATCGTCGGGTATGCAGCCCAGGCGCTCACCGATCGAGTCGAAGAGCTGAAGTGACAGCTTTTGGACATGCTTCGAGTGCGGCGCTTCGTAGTGCGTGCGCTCCGCAAGTTGAAGCACCGAGCGCTCCCGTGCTTCCCCTGGATCGGCGGGCGATGGCGCGACGTGCGCGCTTTCGAGCAGAATGCCTTCCCGAATTCCGTAGGCTGAAACCACCAGCTCCTTTGCTTCCACCCGTGCGGCAACCTCTGCCGCCACAGCGAGTCCGCCGACGATGATATCACTTCGTGCCGCGCTCAAGCCAGGCACAGTTTGTCGTTCGGCGACGGACATATTGTTGAGTGTATCGATGATGTGCTCCAGCTCGACGCGCGGTATGACTGTCCCGTGCACGGTCTTCGCCGCTTCCATCCCAATGCGCGCCAGATACATCGATGCGAGACTGGTGAACGTTCCACCCGAGCAATAAATACGCGGTGTGTTCCAGTGACGCGCTGCAAGCCGCCGCTTCAGCTCCTGCCGAACGTGCTTTCTCAGTTTGCGCATGCCTTTCTTTTTCATGTCGTCGCCGAGGTACCGCTCGGACATGTGGATGGCGCCGAAGGGCAGCGAAATGAGGCGTTCGACAAGACCGTCGTCGCTCAGCGCGAGCTCGAGTGAGCCGCCTCCGATATCCATCACCACGGCGCGTCCGGCTCCGAGATCAAAATGCGCCAGCGCGCTTCGGAAACTGAGTCGGGCTTCATCCTCGCCGTGAAGAATTCTCACTTTAAGGCCCGTTTCAGCCCGCACCCGCCGCAGGAGTACTTCGCTGTTCTCGGCGTCGCGCACTGCGCTCGTGGCCACGACCTCAGTGTGTTTCACACCGAGCTGGCTGGCCAGCGTCGCCATTCTGCTCAGCGTGCTGATGGCATTCTGAATTGCGATCTCACTCAGCACTCCACTCTCACGAAGACCGGCGCCCAATCTCGGCGCGGCCTTCATTTCGTCGACGACGCGGATCGATCCGGTAGGCGACACGTCCGCGATCGTCTGTCGAATCGAATTCGATCCGATGTCGATTGCGGAGATGCGGATGTCCGAGTCGCTCCTTTGCGTAGGAGCGCTCGGGCTCAGAGTGAGATGCGGTTTGGCGGATGTAGACATGTCTAAAAGTTGACGCATTACCGGCGCCAAGGGAAACTCTTTTTTTCAGTGACATTTTCGTCCGCTGGGATCCCAAACTCTGCCGTTCGTGTCGATGAATGCGTGAGTATACTCACCGGCGCCGAGTATCAGCTTCAGGACTCCGAAGCGTCCGTGAATCTGTGCCGCTGAGTTTCGGGCGACCGGATATCGCACCATGCGCAGGACTCCTCCGCCAGTACCAGCGATGATCTCTTCGACTCCATTTAGGGAGTCCGCGACGCCCAATGGTGTTTGCGGGAGAAACCGCTCGTAGTCGTGCTCGTGTCCGTTGAGGACCAAATCGACGCCGCCGTCGAAGAGTATTCGCCAAAGCCCCTGCACTTCAGTTGCAGGGCCGTAGGTGCCGGAGCTGAAGAGTGGCCGGTGAAAATAGGCAAGCGCGCAGAGTGAGCGGTGTTCCCCGAGATCTTTTCGCAACCAGTCTTCCTGGGCTTTTGCTTCCGAAGGATCGTTCGACTCAAAATAGACCTCGCTGTTGAGCGCGATCACGTGCCATCCGCCGACGTCGTAGCTGTAGTAGCCTTTTCCCGACGGTCCTGCGCGATCCCCGAAAAATGCGAAATACGCCGCCAGGCTTCCGCTGTCGTAGTCGTGATTCCCCGGCGAGGGTCGAATCAGCTTCATGATGCGGTCCTTTCCCCACGAGCCGGCAAAACAGCGTTGGAAATCCTTGTCGACTCCCCCAGAGCCCGACGGGTAGGCGTTGTCACCGATTGTGAAGACGACGGTCGTCACCCTGGCAACGCTATCTGCTCTCACGACGCTGTCGACTATTGCACCCGTTGCCTCGTCTCCGTTCGTGCCACAGACGGCGATGTCGCCCGCGCCGATCATCACTGACGCGCCGGCGAGCGCAATCTCCTGTGGAGGAGAGCCTGGCGGAACCGGCGTCGGATTCTCGTCGCCCGAGCAGCAGAGGAGGGCAAAGAATCCCAGGCAGACCACGAATTTCGTCAACTTCATAGATCGGAGGAGTCTGCTGGCCACTACAAACTTTCGCCTGAAAACTGCAACTGAACGAGCGGGAGGCGTCAGCCTCAAGGCGCGAGGCGTTATGTCACTACGTCGGGACTTCACCGGCGCCATTCCGAGCGCAAGCAACTGCCTGTGCCGTAAAAAGAGTAGGAGCGTCCCGAGTCCTGACCTCGAGCCTCGCGCCTGCCTCGCTGACGCCTCCCGCCCGTTCAGTTGCAGTTATCAGACTGAAGCTTGTAGTGGCCAGTTGTCAGAACGCGAACCCGAAGCTCGTGGTGACTCTCCTCTGCTTCCGATTCGTGAACAGCACGTTCACGCTGCGTCGCGGGTCGAGGAATCCAACCCAGAACCCGGCCCCCGCAGCCGTATGCCATCCGCCGGGAGATTGGCCATTCAGGTAAACCCGACCAGCATCCGTGAATCCGAGCGCCCCGACATCCAGCGGCAGAATGAATGGAAACTTCGCGATAGGAACTCGAAGCTCCGCGTTGCCGTAAAGCGACGCATCACCGGCGTACCTTTGCCGCTCTTCAGCACGGAAGGATTCCGCGCCGCCGAGAAACGCGGCGTCGAAATAAGGAAAGCTACCCCACAGTTTCTTGGCGCCGCCGCGAAACGCCAGCACCGGCTTCTTCGCAATAGGTAACGTGAAAAAAGCGGCGGCCCAACCATCAAGTGATTCGTACGGAGTCCCGACATCCCACATTCCCGGGTATCCGCTGCCGAGTACGTCGACCACGAAGCGCGGTTTCAGAGTATCCGGGACGTAACGACTATCCAGATGCATCTTTAGCCGAAGTCCCGCCTGGCCGAACTGAGTAAATCCGTATGGCCGCTGCTGCGCGATGAACCGATTGCCCACGCTGTCGGTGGTGGTGTACCGAACGATCGGCCCAAGCGAAATGTCGCTGACGGGATTGAGCGAAAGTCCGACGCCCGGATTCAGCAGCCACTGCCTCTGCCGAACATCGTAGAACCGGCCGCGCAGATCCGGAACATCGTTGCCGAAGCCGTGGAACTGCACGACCTCGAACTGTGACATGTGCGCCGTCACGGGAACGTGCACGTCGGATTCTTCGAAGCGCTTGTCCAGTGCCGCGCGAACCCGCCAGCGATTGCTGCCGGTCCCGTACGCCACATCGGCTTTGGTCATCATCGAATACGGCACCTTGCGGAAGCCGTACGAGTAACGCGTAACCCCGATCACCGGGTAAATGCCGACCCCTCGTAGAGAGTGGAGCTCCCCGATCGGGCGCGTTCCGCCGCCGCGATCGGTTTGTGGCGGAATCAGCTTGCCGTAAGCGCGCAGCCACGGCCGGCGATTGAAGTAGTGATTGAATGCGTTGTCGACGTTGATGTTCTCGTCCACCGTGTCACGCGCGTACTTCACGTTCTCTACCGTCCCGGCATCGTAGAATCGCGTCGGGTTCCTTCTTCCTCCCACCATCGAGACATCGGTGAAAGTGTTGGTCCCATTTCCACCGATGATCCTGATGGGGATGCTCCGTCCGACATTCCCTTCGACGGTCGCGCGGTCATTCCCGCCGTGCAGATAGATGCGGATTTCCCGCGTCTCGCTCGCGATGAAGCGCCGTGAGAAATACGGCGCGCTGTTGCCGGACTGAATGCGAACATCGACGATCCCATCGCCCGACCGTATAACCGTGGCTTGATCGTCGGCGTCCGTCCCATGGATGTCGGCAACTGTCCACAGCTCGCGGTAATATTTGTCGGCGGCGCCGCGCAGTCCGTCGCGTCGCACCTTGAGCTTGGCGGCAATTTCGCGGGAGCTGCTAGCGTACTCCGGCGGCATCGCTCGCACCGCGTTGTCGATGACGGGATCAGTGATTCGCTGCATCAAACTGGTCGCGACCGAATCCCAGACCGGCTTGTCCAGACTGCCAAGCATCCTCCGATCGAATTCGCCGGCATTGGCGAAAAGCGCGCTCGGATCGGAATAGCTGCTGCGGAAGGTGACGAGATTAGGCAGCCCGAAGCGGGCGATATTCATCAGCAGGCCACCGTAAGAGACGAACACCTTGTCGCGGTCGCGCGGGATCGGCTCCCATGGCGCGTCGTCTTTTTTGGTGAGTCGCGCCCATTTCCATTGGTCGGGATGACGGTCATTGTCGCCGAGCAGCAGATCCATCTCTCGCGCGGCGAGCAGCTGACGTGCATCGACAACCGTGTTCGCGTCGGCATTGATTCGCGCGAGCAGGGTATCGCTGTCGATGATCTTTTCTGCGCCGGCAAAGGCTCGGCCCTCCTTCGGAACACTCGGGTACTCTTCAACCATTCCCAGATCGCCCGAGAAATCCTTCCTGAACTCGCCGAGAAGCGAGTCGTCGGGCATGAAATAGAGTTTGGGGGTTGGATGAAGCAGGCTGGCGGCACCGAGCATGGGGGCCGCCGCGATTGCCCCAGTTGGATGTGACGCGCTGCCTTCGTCGCGCACGATGTACCAGATGATTGTGTGCTTGTACTGATCGCTCAGAATGAGATTTGTCTTTCGCACCAGTCGGAAGACGTATTCGGAGCTATCAGGTGCGATGAGTCGCAGATTCTTCGCCTGCTTTCCACCGCCTTCTTTTACCGGCTTCAGGCCGCCGTGAAAAGTTTTCAGATCGAGGATCGGTACCCTTATCGGCGTCGTCCACGCGTCGCGATAGTTATCTCCTAAAAGCTTTCGATGAAGATTTCCGGCCCTGTAGATCTCGCCGGCGACAATGATCACTGTGTCCTTCCCGACTCTTCGCACGCTCGTGTTCTGCGCTGCCGCCGGGCGAAACGCTCCGCTCGCAATTCCCGCCGTTAACACGAGTGCCCACGTATATCGCGAGCAGCAGAACGTGCTATTGAGCTTTCTTCGGCTGCGCATCAGGGTGCCAGCGATAGAGTGTGATTGCCGCAGGCTTGACGTTGGCTTCGTCACTCACTAGCAGAATGCCGTCTCTGGTGATCGCCACGCCTTCGGGCTGGCGGTGGTCGCCGGGCAGTGGCTCGGAGCGCACGACGTCACCATCCGGCGTGATCACGACCAGTCCCTTTTCATGCGACGCAATGATCACGTAATTCCCTGTGGCCGGGTCGATCGTCATGTCCGAAGCGTGGAAATTCTTCCATTGGTTTGAACCCGCCACTTCGCCGATGGGGATGGTGATCATCGACGCGCTCGAGGGATTTGTGAGAGGCAGTGGAAAGCGATAGATCACCAGCTCGTGCGGCGCGGACTTTTTCAGATTCCGCTTGCAGGCCATGACCAGTCGCGAGCTGTCCGCTTCGTAGGTGAGGCTTTCGAGCTCGCATTCTTTGCCGAGGCGGGTATCGAACATCTGGTAAGGAACATGTTGGGCGTCGGCGCCTTCCTTGAACCGGAAAAGTCTCCCGTTACTGGTCATCAGGTAAATGTCGGTGCCCGCGATCGCGATCGACTCGAAGTCACCGCGCGGATTGCCTTCGAGCGAGAAGGCCTTCAGCAGGATCCCTGTTTTCGGGTCGATCTCGAACACTCGGCCGACGTTGTCGTCGTGAGTTAGAACGGTCCCTCGCGAGGTTAGCGCGAGACCCGAGATCTCGTGCAGCTCCGGCGGCATGAGCCACATTGCCAGCGGGACCGCCTTCGTCGGATTAGCGTCTGCTTCACGGATTCTCTGTTCGAGCTGCCGTTCGCGTGTTGCTCGCGCCGCCCGGGCCTGCGCCGCTTTTGCTTCCGAGGCCTGTCGGCAACCAAAGCTGCACGCTACCAGAATCGCTATGAGCGCCAGGCTC
>WNFY01005496.1_pt1 | contig 15697 bp, 17 predicted proteins | sample 5400091 | NCBI WGS metagenome assembly WNFY01 (sample SAMN13153364, study PRJNA577476) | soil metagenome | isolation source: 60 cm soil or saprolite under grassland replicate 1 | place: USA:California | collected 2016-06-15 | reverse complement strand
GTTTCGCAAGACAACCCGAGCGGCGTCAGCCGAATCGGAGGTCAGGCCGGGACCCAGGCTCCCGACGCTACGCGCCCATCACGTCAAGATCAGGGAAGCCGCGCCGGTAGCACTATCCACACTCTCCCTGCCGAATCTGCTCGGCGATGTGTCGCGCTGACGATGAGATCGAATGGGCGCACATCGCCCTGTTATGTGCATAACCCATTGCCGGCCTTATGTGGGCAACCTGCCGCGGGGAAGATGAGCCGCCCGAGCCTTACTGATGCCGCCTGACCCCTTGAATCTCGCAGGCGGTGAGCGGCTCGGTCAGGCCGGGAATTGCGGTTCGGCCGCCGCAGCCGGTCCACGTTTCCGGCTGGCGGGCGCGCATGTCCGCAGGACGGCTGCGAGGTAGCCGAGGGACACCTGCCGGGCGGCGGGCTGCCCGTCCCTGTGGACCGTAGCCACCTGCCCGAGCAGGGCAGTCACGGGCGGGCCTTCGTAGGCGAACACCGGACGTAGCCCTGCGGGTCGGCCAGGACGAGCGTCCCGGCCAGTTCGCTGGCGCGGCGGCCTGGTCGCCGGTGACCGCGGGCGCTCGCGCCTGCAGTGCCCGGACGGCCCAAGCCGAAAGTTACAGCAGCGTGACCACGACCGGCCCGGCAAATGCACGGCTCAGCACCCCGGCGACCCGCTCGTCCTGCGATACGAGTCCGCGACCAGGAGCTTTCGGTAGGTCTGCGCTGATCAGGCTTGCGGTCGCCGGCGCAGTGCAGGGAACAACGGGCCGGGACCCGGCGAGCGCGGAGCGATCCGCGCTTTACAGTCCACGGCGAGCGCCCCGCTGGGACCGACCAGGATCGGGTTGAGGTCGAGCTCGGCAAGTTCCGGAATCTCCTCGGCCACCCGGGCCACCGTCTCGATCAGCGTCACCAGCGCCTGGCGATCGGCTTTCGGCGCCCCCCGGTAGCCGTCCAGCAGCGGCGCGGCCCGGAGCGACGCCACCATGGCGTCGGCCGCGCCAGGCTCGAGCGGCGGGACGGCGAATTCGCGATCCCGGAGCAGGTCGGTCATGATCCCGCCGAGGCCGGCCATCACGACCGGCCCGAACTCCGGATCAGTGGCCAGGCCGACGATCGCCTCGACACCCGGCGCCGCCATCGGCTGGACCACCGCACCGCCCATCTGTGCGCCGAGCCGCGCCTCCATCGTCTGGTATGCCGCGCGCACAGCCCCGGGGTCGTTCAGTCCCAGCGCGACGCCGCCCACGTCCGACTTGTGCACCAGATCGCCAGCCCGAGCCTTCAACGCCACGGGGAACCCGACGGCCTCGGCGACCGCGACCGCCTCGGCCGCGCTCGCCGCGGGCTGGGCCGGCAGCACGGGCAGGCCGCACGCCGTCAGCAGCCGGGTCGCCTGATCGAGCTCAAGCCAGCCCCCCTCGGGGCTGCCGGCCAGCCTAGAGTCGACGATCTCCCTTATCACCGGATGGTCGGACGGCTCTTCGGGCTCCCGTGCGGGCAGCAAGGCGCGTCGGCGCCACTGTGCGTAGTTACAAACGCGGCCAAGAGCCACCGCCGCTCGCTCCGGTGACGGGATCTCGGCGACTCGGGCGGCACCGCTTGGCCCGGACGGGGCGGCCGCCTCGACGGAGCAGGCCACGACCGGCTTGCCCGCCCGCTGCGCGACGCGGTCTATGACGTGGCGCGCCGCTGCGGCCGAGATCGCCATAGTCTCCACGACGACGGTGATTACCGCGTCGACCGCGTCGTCAGCCAGAACGATGTCCAGCGCCCGCTCGAGCATCGCGGCGGTCCCGTCCGCGGTGAGGTCCACCGGGTTGGCGGTCGCCGCCGCGGCGGCCAGCACCTCGCCCAGTGCGTTCCGCGTCGCCTGCCCGAGCTCCGGGACGGTCAGCTCGCCGCCCTCGCACGCGTCGGCGGTGAGGATGAGCGGGCCGCCGGAGTTCCCGACCAGCGCTACCCGGCGCCCCCCAGGCAGCGGCGACGCGAGCAGGATGGCCGAAACGTCCAGGAGTTCCTCCAGGCGATCCACCTTGATCACCCCCGCGCTGCGCAGCAAGGCAGCCACGGTGACCTCAGGAGTCGCCGCGGCAGCGGTGTGCGAGCGGGCGCCCCTGGCCCCCGCCGATGTCCGGCCCGCCTTCAGGGCCACGATCGGCTTGGCCGCGCCGACCCGCCGGGCGATGCGGGCGAACTTGCGCGGGTTGCCAAGCGACTCCAGATACAGAGCCACCACCGAGGTCCGCTCATCGTCCTCGAAGAAACACAACAGGTCGTTCGGGCTCACATCAAGCTTGTTCCCGACGGACACGAAGGCCGACAGGCCAAGGCCCACCGCGCGGGTCTGCTCGCTGAGCACGATCCCGACCGCGCCGGACTGCGAAACCAGGGCCAGGTGCCCCGGCAGCGGGTCCAGCGAGGCGAACGTAGCGTTCATCCGCACAGCGGGATCGGTGTTCATCACGCCCAGGCAGTTCGGGCCCACGATCCGCATCCCGTGCCTGCGGGCCACGCTCAACAGCTCGGTCTCGACCGCCGCGCCAGAGCGGCCCGTCTCGCCGAAGCCCGCGGTGATGATCGTGACGGCGCGCACGCCGGCCGAGGCGGCCTCATCGATCACGCCGGGGACTGCCGCGGCGGGAACCGCGACGACGGCCAGGTCAACCGGCTCGGGTATCGACAGCAACGCCGGAAACGCGGGCACGCCGCAGACCGCCCGCGCCGCGGGATTGACTGGGTAGACAGTTCCCGAGAAGTCACCAACCAGCAGGGACCGGACCACCTGATGCCCCACGTTCTCCGGACGGCGCCCGGCCCCGACCACCGCGATCGAGCGCGGCCGCAGGACTGCCGCGACGCTGGCAACCTCCGCGATCGCCTCCCGCCGATCGCACGACGCACGGTAGGCCGCCGTCGGCCGCAGGTCGACCTCGACCCGCACCGTCTCCGTGCCGCCCCGCCGGGTGCAGCGCAGCCCGGTGGCCGCGAAGATCTCAAGCAAGGCCGTGTTCTGCGCCTTCACCTCGGCGATGAAACGCAGGATCCCCCTGGCCCGCCCGTATTCTGACAGGCTCTCGAACAGCAACGTCGTCGCGCCCTGGCCCTGGTAGGCGTCAGCGAGCATGAAGCTTGCCTCGGCGGTCGGAACGGGCGCGTCGAGGCGGTCATAGCTGGCCAACGCGACCAGTTCGTCCGACACCAACGCCACGAAGGCCATCTGGGCGTCGTAGTCCACCTCGCTGAAACCGGCCGCCGTCTCCAGGCTGAGGGCCGGGCCAGTCAGCAGAACATGCCGGTGCAGCGTGCCGGGCGACACCGCTCCGTGCAGCCCGACCAGCGCCGGCGCGTCGGCCGGCCGGATCGGACGGACCACGACCGCCTCGCCGTTCCTGAGCAACCCGTCGAACTCCCACTCCCGGGGATATCCAGCCGGTTCCGCGGCGTCGTGCACGGCACTGTCCACGGTAGCCATCGTTGCCTCCTCCGCGACCTAAGCTCCTCGCGTCACCCCGATGCCGCCAGGGCCGGAGGTCCCCAGGCCCCGGCCGGTTCAGCCCGCGGGCGGAAGCACCAAGAGCCCAGGCACCCCCTTGACGAGGTGCCCGGGCTCAGCGGAGGCGAGCGCCCCCTGGCAGGCCCGCAAACCGGTCAGGCGACCCTGGCTCAGGCCCTGCGACTTCTTGATCATCCTGGCCTCATCGATGTCCTCGCGGTAAAGCCCGCCGGACAGGCCAGGATCTCGCGCCAGAAGCAGGCGATGCTGGCGAGAGGACACCAGTCACCGTCACCGCGATATCGCGGTGACGGACAGGAATCGACCACACGCTGAACAGGTTCAGCTTGGTCAGCCAGGCCGCACCCGCTCAAGGGCCGGCAATGACTACACCATCGCGGAATGAACAGATCACCCATTCGCGCGCGGTGCCGACGGACCGCGACAGCGACCGAGCAGCCGTCCAGATCGGCGGGAGTGTGCGCGTTCTCCCCGACCACCCTTGTCACTCAGCGTGATGCTGAGATAGAGACACGGACGTTCCCGGGAGCCGGGTCTTCTGCTCCCCGGCAGCCTGGACTGCATCCGCGGGCCCGGCGGCCGAGAGGGTAACGGGCATCTGCCGGGCCCGGGCGGCCCCGTTCTGCGATCATGCCGGGTATGCCCAGCGAGCCCGGCCAGGACCAGGCAGCCGGCCCCGCGGCACCGGGGCTGTCCCGGCCCGGGCAGGTCGCCGTGGTCACCGGCGGCTCGGCCGGGCTCGGCCTGGCCATCGCCGCCGCCCTGGCCCAGGCCGGCACCGCCGTCGTGCTGGCTAGCCGGTCCCCGGAGCGCTGCGCCGCCGCGGCTGCCCGGCTGTCCGCCCGGACCGGGGCTGCCGTGCACGCCGGGCCTGCGACGTCACCGACGAGCGCGCCGTCGGCGCCCTGATCGACGGGGTCCTGGCCGGTCACGGCCGGATCGACGTGCTGGTGACCAGCGCCGGGATCCAGGCTCGCGGCGCCCTGGACCAGCTCGCCGTCCAGGATCTGCCGGCCTGCCTGGAGGTCAACGTGGTTGGCACCTGGCTGTCCTGCCGCGCCGCCGCCGCCCCGGTGCGCGCCGCCGGGTACGGCCGCATCCTCACCATGGCCAGCGCGCTCGGCCTAGCCGGCGCCGCCGCCCGGTCCGGGTACGCCGCCAGCAAGGGCGCCATGGTCCAGCTCACCCGCAGCCTGGCCGTCGAGCTGGCCGGCACGGGGATCACCGTCAACGCCCGGGCCCCCGGCCCGTTCCGCACCCCGCTGAACAAAGGCACCGACGACGACCCGCAGGTCCGGCACTTCCTCGCCGCCGAGATCCCGGCCGGGCGCTGGGCCGAGCCCGCCGAGATCGCCGGCGCAGCCCTGCTCCTGACCGACCCCGCCTCCAGCTACCTCACCGGCGTCATCCTGCCCGTCGACGGCGGCTGGACCGCCCACTGAACCCGCCAGACGCCGCAGCCACCGGCCGCACCCGTTAACAGCAGTCATGAAAGTGCACCTGATCACGGCAAATGAGGACGTTCTCTGGCGCAGCGACAATGCATATTTATACGCTGCGAGCCGCCATCTGCCCCCTGATCCAGCGGCTGAGCCCGCGTCGGGTGCTGAATATCTGGATGCTGGCCATGCTGCGGGTTATGCCCGGCCTCCGGAGATGTACCGGCGGCCACAATCTGGCGTGGGCTAAATAGTATCCGCTGAGGTTCGCAATCTTTCTGCCAGTCAGCAGAGCGTTATTGCGGCGGGCGGATCCGCGCGGTCTAATCGGGAGAAAGCGGTAACCGGAGCAGCCATGACACCTCCGCTGAGGACACCATGCTGAGTATGGTCGTCGAACTCGAGAAGCCTCTGCCCGCGCCGGAAGTGATACTGATCGGGCTGCTGGCGGCGGTCGTGGTGCTCGTGCGGGCACTCTGGGAGATTGCGGGCCCTTTCGAGACCGTGGTACACGAGAGCGCGCACGTGCTCGCCGGGATCCTTACAGGGCGCACAATCCGAAGCGTGAGGATCGAGGAGACCGGCGGCGGCTCCACGGATATGGTACCTAAGAGCGGTTGCGGGTATGGCGTTGCCGCCTTCGTCGGCTACATCGGCCCGAGCGCCGCCGGGCTCATTGCTGCAGGGCTGATCTCCACCGGACGGATGTACGCAGTGCTGTGGCTGGGCCTGGTGCTACTTGCGGTCATGCTGGTGACGATCCGCAACTTCTTCGGCGGGCTCGTCATAGTCATGGGTGGCGCGCTGCTCTACCTCGTGGTGCGTTACGGGACGGCCGAAGTCGAGACTGCCTTTGCGTACGGCGTGGCTTGGTTTTTGCTTATTTCCGGTATCAGGCTCGCGCTTAGAGCTGCCGGGAGGCCGAAGGATGTCAAAGATGCGGAGATCCTCGCGGGGATGACCTTCCTCTTTCGGTGGGTATGGTGCTTGCTATGGCTGGCCGGGACGATCGCCGCACTCGCGGTCGGCGGAAGAATCCTTATCCGCAGCTTATGAATTGGCCTTACGAATTCAGGTATGTCTCGGTGGCACCTCTGCCGTTTCCTCGAGCACGGCCAGCGCCGGAGGGTCGTTGCCTTGCACCCTGGCTAGCTGCGCACGCAGGTCGGCGAGCTCCCGTTTCTTCTCGGCCATTGCCGCGGTGTACGCCTCGGCGAGCTGTACTTGCAGTGCCTCGTGCTCCTGGTCGAGCTCCATGGTCGCCTGCCGGCCCATGCTCTTGTGGGGTGGTCAGGACCTTGAGAAGTGTCAACAGGGATGAATTCACGCACCGACGACAGAGAATGGCTCATCCAACTCTTTTCAAACCGTTGGTGACGGCGATTCACGTATTCCAGAAGGCCCAGTTATTCGTCGCCTTGAACGAACCTAACCAGCGCTTGAAAAGTGTACCGAACGGCGGGTCCGCGTGCGTTCTCCTTGAGTCACTCATCACTCAGCGTGACGCCGGGATAGGGTGCGGGCGCTCCGGGCAGCGACGTCCTCCCACGTCCCGGCGAACTGAACCGCAGCCGGCCGGCCCTGTCGTGACGTTCCCGGGGCCTGGCCGCCTGACGGGGGCCGGCCCGCTGGATGATCCAGGGCCGGCTGCCGGCGTCCCCTGGCCGTCCGGGAGCTCGTGCCCAGGTCCGGGACCTGGTCGCGGCGTCCCGGCCGGGTCCCGCCGCCTGCCTCCTGCGCCGTGACCCGCGATCAGCTTCACCGCTAGGGGGCCATGGGCCGGTGCGGCAGGCACGACGGACGCAGTACCGGCGACACGGCGATCAGCGAAGACCCTGCCCGCGGCATGCAGATGCGGACGGTTCCGCTGCGCCGGAGTGTGCCGGCATCGCCCGGCCGCCGGCCTGACCAGAGCGTGACGGATGCCCGCGGACGGGGGCCGGTCAGTCATCAGCTGCCGGGAGCTGCGCCGCGGGGACCTGGACGGAGATCTCCCCGCCGAGCCGGGCCCCAGCGGACAGGCGGAGGTCATCCCCGCTCCAGAACCGGGCCGGGGTCATGCCAGTTCGCCGACCGCCGGGCGGGCAGCAGGCCCATGGCCTGGTAGGTGACGGCCACGACCTGGGCGCAGTAGGCGGTTTCCAGGGCGGTGTCGCGACCGCCCCGCCCGGCCGGCGGCAGCCGCCCGCGCAGCCACCCGGAGGCCACCCGGGCCGCGGCCGGAAACGGCGTGCCGTCCAGCCGCGCGATGGTGCGCAGCAGCGCGTCGTCCATCGCGCGGCCGGCCGGCGGTTCCAGCTGGCGCAGCCAGGCCCGCTGACCGTACCTGGCGGCCCACAGCGTGACCGCCGCGCGCAGGTCATGCAGCTGCGCGCCGCGGTGGCGGCCGCCCGGCCACAGGTCGGGCAGCGGCCTGCCCAGCTCGGCATGCCACATCAGCGCAGGCAGGTCATCCAGGACCACGGACATGCCGACGTGGCTGACCGGGCTGTTGGTGGTCAGCTGGATAGCCCGGCCGGCCGCGGTATGCCCGCGGAACAGCCATACGTCACCGGCGCGGGTCACCTCCAGGGCCTCATCCAGGCCGATGCGCACGCCAGGCACAGTCGTAGCCTCGGCAGATGCGCTAGTGGAAGATACTCGGCCTGGCAGCCTTCGCAAGCGTGGCGGCCAGCGGGATAGTGATCGCCCGGGACCAGCGCCGCCGCCGCGCCTGCACCCCGGAGGAGATCCGGGCACGGCTGCACGCCCGGCTCGCCGAGGCGCCCGCCACCCCGCCGGCAGCACCCGGCAACTCCGGGCCAGAACACCGCCACGCGGGAGTAGTGGGAGTAAAGGCCACACACGCAGCGGCATGAGCGGATGACGCATCGAGCGTTACCCGGGGAGCGGGCGGGAATGATCGAGTATGGCAAGGGCTGCCGCGCTTCTCGGAAAGGACTGGGCCGATGGCTGATGATGAGCAGAGCACGCCTGACGCGGCGCCCGGCCTGGCGCAGGGCTTCATCGCCCAACTGCGCACGATCACCGAAGGGCTGGAGGACCTGGCCGGGTTCGGCGAGCGCCGCATGCCGGGCGGGTTCCCGCTGCCTGGCGCACTATCGGCGGCGCAACTGGCGTCGGTCGCTTCCAGTGTCGCGGCGCAGCGGCGCAGCATCGAGGCGCTGCAAGCTCAGCTTGCCTCCTTCGATGAGCAACTCGCGGTGCTGGAGCAGATCCTGACCCCGCTCGCAGAATGGAGCAGGACGTGGGCAGGGCTCGAACAGCGGCTGCTGACCGTGCACCACGCGCCGCAAGCCGAGAACCCTGCTAGCGGTTCCTGACGGGCCAGCCGCCACGGCCTGAAGGCGCGCTTGCGAGAACGCGGTCGACCTGGCTGCCGGTGCCACGGCATTCCAGATCGACAACCTGCACGCGGCATGACAGGGCGTTTCCGCGGAAGCGGCTTGTGAAATCGCGCACAAAGCGTTTCCGCGGAAACGTTACGTATGTGACCACTGCGGCCATGACAGGTTCGAAGGACGCTCTGTCGGCGGCATGAGCGCGCGCAGTGCCGGCGCCGGCCAGGTATGTATATTCATGCCGTGAGTCCTACCTGTCCTTGGCTGTCGCGGCAGCAAGCGATGTGACAGGGGACGGCTTGCCATCAGGCCCATCCATGACCGCCGCGCCATGCCCCGAACCCAAGCCACCCGCTGTTTGCCGGGGGTTTTTACTGTTCGCTGTTCCGAGCCACTTGGTGGCCAGGCCGATTACCGCGACAGTGCCGACGAGTATTGCGGTTGTGGCGAATACCAGGGCATTGCCCTGGATGATCAAGGCCAGCGGGTTACCGGGCATTACTAGTCCCCACGCCGCGGCTGCGGTACCCGCTGTCAGGCACTCTGGGATCGGCAGCTTCCGGCTTTCCATGGTGCTTGCCGTCGAGCGTTGCTGGAAGAGCGATAGTGGCGCTAGCACGGCAAGAGCGATGAACGCTGCGTACGCACACCAGCGGAACGGCGCGTATGCCGAGCCGATGTTCGCCGCGAGGACAACGCCGATCACTGCTGTGTATGCGGCAAGGGCCTCGGTAGGCACGGCTGCCACAAGCACATCGGTGGAGTCCTTGACTACCGATTGGCCGGGCGGGGTCGTATCCCGGTCTGCTGCTAGCTTGGCAAGACTCTTAGCGCTCATATCCTCATTCTCTTTCTCCGGGGCCGATACGTACTGGCGTTATTTGAGGCTTCCGAGAGCATAGGCTGCGTACCCCGGTAGAGCTGGCCAGGTGTGAATCCGTGGGCCAGGCCGCAGCGGCTGGCATATGCAGGTTTGCGCCGTACCGGGTGGCCGGAACCCGTCGGTGCCCATGCCGGCCCGAGGATCCGGCTGCGGCTCGCAGACCCGACCGGTAGTTTTCGGGCGCAGAAGTCATCGGTTGCTCCATTCCTTACTCAGGCAGAGCAGGCCAGGAACGAAGATGATACTTACCCCAAGGCCATTACTCCCTTACCTTTTCATCACGAAGGAACCGACACTGGTGCAGCCAACGACGTCCATCCGGGCTTCGGGGTTCCTCAGAGGCGCGGCATTACGATGACGGTGTGCTGCGGCCTTCGCCTCGCCTGCGGTCCAGTGACCTTGTGCCGACTGCCCATCTGGGGTTTGGGTTGCCGGGACGGGCATCAACGACGTCCGCCGCCGCCGCGTAGTCCTAGAGTTGCCTGAGACCGCCAAAATGCGCACATTTCAAGTTCCCCGCCAGGTCGACCGGCAGGAACGCAAATAGGATCTCACGAATTCGATGAGGCATGTGATCCGGTTACTCCGAACGGAGAACCAAACAATGGTGCCCAGAGTAATGCGCCACCAGATGGAGTGCTGCTGCGGGGCGCATTCAGCGTAAGGGGCGGCTGTGACACAAACAATGGGCCCAGAGCCTGTGATTGCCGCAACCGATGGCGGCATGCAGATACCGCACAACTATACGGTTGTGCAACATCCTCATTTCGGCACGAGTGCGCGGACTGGGGCATCGTCGGGCGTCGCCGCTGACGGCGTGAGACAGGACGGTATCGTTCTAGGTGCGTCGGCGCAGCCTGTACCACCGCGGCGCGGTCTTGTTAATCGGCCAGCCCAGGCCCGCGGTGTCCGCGGTCTCGGCCGCGAGCATCTCCCAGCCCGCGAAGGCGGTCTCGACCTCCTCCTGCGACGCGCCGCCGACCAGCCGCCGCCACCGGCTCGGACCGAAGCTCAGCATCAGCACGGTGGCCCCGGGGTTGGCCAGCGCAGAGACACCTGTCCCCTGCGACACCCGCTGTCCGGCGTCCAGGCCCTGGAAGCAGCCGATGTCGAGGAAGAAGTCGAACGTCCCCAGGCTGGCCGACGGTAGCCGCGTCACGTCGCCGACGACGTAGCTGAGCCCGCCCACGCCCTGGCTCTTGGCTGCTGCCGCCTCGATCGCGGCCGGCACGTAGTCGATACCCACGGCCTCCCACCCCCTGCGCGCGAGCTCGGGGGTGTACTGGCCGCGGCCGCAGCCGAGGTCCAGTGCACGGCCCAGGGGACGGGAGCGCTCGGTCTCCTCGCGATCCAGCAGCGCGGTGATACTGGCTGCCGCCGCCGTTGCATACCGCTCCCAGGGTGTGATCCCGAACCGGTACATGCGGGCGTAGTTCGTCATGGACTGACCTCCTGGCGCCATCACAGCAGGGGAGGCGTACGACGGTGCCAGGCTACGCCGCAAAGCGCCCATTCGCTCATCGGCGATACCGGGCGTCTCCCGCGGCTCGAGCCGCGGGAGACGCAGGGCCAGGCTAGGTGCCGGAAGCCATGTAGGCGGCCAGGATGTAGTTCGGGTGGCGGTCCAGGTTGTTGCGGGCCCGGTCGTACCGCATCGTGGTGCGCGGATCGGCATGGCGGGCAGCGATCTGCACGTCGCGCAAGTCAGCGCCGGCGTCGAGCATGGTCATGACATAGGGTGGCGGAGCATGTGCGGGCGCGCCCTGGACATCTGGATGCCGGCGGTCTCGGCGAGGTGGCGCAGGCGGCGGGTGGCCGCGTGCCGGTCCATCCGGGCGCCGCGGGTGTTCAGCAGGATCGGCCTGCGGTCCCGGAGGCCGATTGCCCGGTCGAGGGCCCGGCCGACCGCTGGTGGCAGCGGGACCAGGACGATCTTGGTGCCCTTCCCGCACACCCGCAGCACCCGGTGGCCGTGCTCCTCGCCGAGATCGGCGATGTCTGCGCCTGTGGCTTCGAAGATCCGCAAGCCGAGCAGCCCGAGCGTGGCCACCAGCGCGAAGTCGCACGGGTTCGCGGAGTCGCGGGCGGCGTTGAGCAGGGCCTCGAACTGCAGGTGGGTGAACCCCAGGGTCGGTGACTCGGCGGGCACCGCGGGACGGCGCACATGCTCGGCGGGCGAATGATCCATGATTCGAACACGGTGGAGGGCTTGAACCGGCGGATCTCCTGCATCCACCGGATGTACAGCTCCAGGTGCGGCCGCCGGGCCGCCAGCGGGTCCATGCCTCGCTCGGCGCACCAGGCCAGGTAGCAGCGCAGGCCAGATTCGGTATGCTCGCGGGAGGAGCCCCTGAAGCGGCCAGGTAGGCAGCCACTGCCAGCCGCAGCCGGTCAGTGAATAGCGCCAGAGGATCGGAGGGAACTGAGGCCAGTTCGGTGAAGGTCATCATGCCCCGACACTGAGCCGGCCCCCTGCTTTCCGCGAAGTGGGCGGAATCACACTTGATGCGGCAGAAGAGTAAGACTTCGCGGGTGACATGGGGAATCCTCGACTCGTGGCGGAAATCGGTTCGTATCCGCTGTCACGACAGCGGATCATTGAGCGCGTGACCGAGGAAACCGAGACTGTAACGCTGTGGCGGCCAACGGGTCCCGAAGAACTTGCGCTGGTCGAAGCCTCGGGATGGCGGGAATGGCCGCCCCGGCTGTCCGGTCAGCCGATCTTCTACCCGGTGCTCAATGAGCCGTACGCCACCATGATCGCCCGCGACTGGAATGTCAGGCAGTCTGGCGCGGGATACGTGATGCGTTTCAGGGTCCGCCGGTCTTTCCTGGACCGCTATGAGGTCCACCAGGTGGGCGGCCAGACCATCCTGGAGTACTGGATCCCCGCCGGAGACCTCGACGCGCTGAATGCCAGCATCGTCGGCAAGATCGAGTTGATCGCGGAGTTCCACTGACCAGCGATCACATCGCGGCAGAAGCGAGCGTTCTCTGCGCATCGTAACGATGCATTGTTATGCAGACCAGCGGCCTTTTCCTCAGGTGCCTCGAAATTGCCGGGCCGCCGCTAACGCGAAGATCATTGCTCCCGCGCCCGCCCGCCGTCGCGGCGCGGCTGCTGAGACGGCCCGCAGATACCGCGGCGGCAGGCTCAGCACGTCAGGTGCAAGATGGCATTGGTGTGCGCGCCAGCCTCGGTCAGCGTGCCGATCGCCTGTGCTGTGGGCAGGACAACCAGTTCGACCTTGCGGCGGCGGGCCTCGTTCCGGACCTGCTGCATGACCGGCAGCGCGCCAGCTGCGCCGGTGCCGATCACCAGCCGGCGGTATCGCCACGGGATGTCCTCCTCGGCCGAGTGCGGGCTGTGCCCGTACGCGCCGCGGAATTTCCGGGAGGCGGCCTTCTTGCGCTTGCGGACCTTCCCGCGGTCAATGATCAGGTCGTGACCGTAGGTCACGCCGTCAACCCTGATCGATCCGAAGGAGTAGCCGGTGAACTGCATGCTAATGCTCCTTCCCCCGCAGCGGGATCGTACGGTCGGTTCCGGCGGCGGGTCCAGATCGTCTCGCCAGTCGTCTCACGACAGTTGCTCCAGCAGGGCGGGCAGGTCGGCGAAGGAGTCCAGGACATGGTCGGGGGTGCCGGCGGCAGCGCGGTGCGTGCGCGGGAGGTACTTGCCGGTCTTGACCAGCACCCCGGTGAGCCCCTGGCGCTGGGCGGCGAGCACATCGGTTTCGACGTCGTCGCCCACCATCACGGTGTCGGCCGCGCCGGCGCCAAGGCGGGCCAGCGCGGTGGCGAAGAACGTCGCGGCGGGCTTGCCCACCACGTCTGCCCCGGTGCCGGCGGCTTGCTCGAGACCCGCGAGGAACGCGCCGGTATCGAGTTGCAGGCCCTCGCTGGTGCGCCAGTACAGGCCGCGGTGCATGGCGACCAGCCTGGCTCCCCGCTGCAATTGGCCGAAGGCCTGGTTGAGAGCCTGATAGCTCAACTCCGGGCCGGCCCCGCCGATCAGCACCACGTCCGCCGGCGCGCGGTCGCCCGGGCGGGCCAGGGTCAGCCCGGCCAGGTCCTGGGTGATGTCGCCGCTGTTGAGCAGCAGGCACCGGGCACCCGGGTAGCGGTCGTGCAGGTAGGCGGCGGCGATGACCGGCGCGGTGAGGATGTCGCTGGCGGTGACCGGGAAGCCCGCCCCGGCCAGCGCGCCGGCGATCGATGCCCGGGTGCGGGAAGTGGTGTTGGTGACCAGGGCCAGCGGGACCGCGGCGGCGCGCAGCCGATGCAGGGCCGCGACCGTCCCGGGCAGCGGTTTCCACGAGACGGTCAGCACGCCATCGATGTCGATCAGCACTGCGCGGATGCGCCGCATGCGCCGACCATAACCGAGTCGCCGCGCCAGCCCAAGACACCGGCACAGCTGCCAGCAGGCCAGGCCTGAAGCTGGCCGCCGGCCAGCCCGCCGCCAACGCTTCCCGCAGCGGGATCTGAGGTGCCCGACATGCGGCAAATGAGGATGCGCGCCAATCAGCAATGAAATCGTGGCGCGCGGCATATGAAGATGTCCAAATGCGCAGGAGGCTCAGCATACCGAGGGAATGGCGGCAGCCCTATAGGCCTGAGCTATGGTGAGTGCTCATGACTGAGCAGGTAGTGCAGTCGCTGGCCGGCATCCGCTGGGATCCGAATTCTCCCGCCGCCGTGCTCATCGTCACAGATGCCGGACTGGCCGCGCTGGCGCTCAGACCGCACCCCGCCGACACCGGCGATGACTGCGTGGTCCTGGTCTGGTTCGGCACGCAGGAGGCGACCATGGGCGCCCCGAACGATGAGGCGCTGCCGGGTCACCGGCTCTATGAGCGTGGCCTCGCCGAACTCACCTGGGCGGGAGTCGTCGAGCACAGCGAGCGGATCGCCCGTCTTGAGCAGGGTAACCGGGTTCACCCCCGGCACGACGCAGAGCGCTTCAGCCGTCTGCAGCACTACATCCTGCCGCTGAAAGAGGACGTCGTGGAGGTCATCGCCGAGACCGTCACCGTGCAACGGCAACCAGAGCCGCCGCTTCGAGCCGCCTCACTGGCCTTGTGGTCTACCTGAAGACAGGGACTCGGTCGGCGGCATGACAGGACGTCGTGACTTGGGCACGTGGGAGTATGTAGCGGCTGGGGAGCTGTGTTCTGCGGATGGCTCCAAGGTCGGCAGGAAAGGCGAGCTAAGTAAGTCGTGATCGCACTTGGCAGCAATGTGCATATCTTCGCGCGTCCGCACCGGCGCGAGGAACTGGCTCAGTGCTTTGAGACGGTCCTGGGCAGCCCGGTACGGAGCGTTGAGCTTCCGGGCATCGATCAGCCGATGCTCATTGTCAGCTTCCCCGGCGGGGGACATCTCAGCATCGAGTTCACCGACGAAGCACCCGATGACGAGCAGCCGCGTCTGGGTGCCTGGCTGGAACTGCGCGCCGACAACGCGGCTGCTGTGCTCCAAGCGGCGCTCGAGGCAGGACTTACCGAGGTTAAGCATCCTGGCCATCCGTATTACTTCATGATTCCTGGCGGCCAGGTGTTCACCATCGCGCCGGCGAGCTGAACGCGGCAGAACCGGACGCTCGACTCGCGGCATGACAGTATGTCCGATCGCTGTCCCTGGGAACGAGCTTAGGTCGCCGGGAACGTCTCCCGGGGAACTCCGAGATCAGCTGTGGTGTAACCGTGCTCAGTGACGGCGACGATGCGCGAACCTGGTCGCAGCGGTATAAGGCCAACCTGGAGAAGCTGGCGTCAGGGGATCTGGTCCAGGTGGTTGAGGTAATCCGCGACCTGGCGGGCCGGGAGGTCAGCTACGGCCTGTCCGCGGGAAGCGGATGCTGGCCAAGGCGCGCCTTATCCTGCTCCAGGAGGGCTGACGCGCCTCGCATTCGCCGCTCGCCGAGTCCGTGGCCCTGGCGGCCCAGGGTTTCCGCGCTAACGACGGCTCACGCAGAGGCGGCATGAGCGGGCGTCTGGATGTTGCCGTGTAGCCGAACACGCTATCATTAGATATCGCCTGGAGGCCGACATGACTGATGTGCTGATCCGCGATGTGCCCGATGAGGTCATCGCGGCAGTGGATGCCCATGCCGGGCGCCTGGGACTGTCCCGGAGCGAGTACGTCCGCCGCCGCCTGGCCCAGGACGCCGCCACGCCTGGTTCCCCGGTCCGCGTCGAGGACCTGGCCCAGTTCGCCGGCACCTTCGCGGACCTGGCTGATCCGGACGTGATGGCCCGGGCCTGGACGTGATCGCCTGGCTCATCGACAAGTCCGCGCTAGTCCGCCTGGCCGATAGCGCAGATGCGGCCGAGTGGGCCGCGCGGATCGAACGCGGGCTGGTCCGGATCACGACTGTCACCCGCCTGGAAACCGGCCACTCGGCCCGGTCGGGCCCGGAGCTGCGGGCTGGGTTCGCCCGGCCGCCTTTGTCATCGATGCCAGTGGAATACCTGACCCCCGCGATCGAGGACCGGGCGGTGCAAGTGCTC
>WNFY01003053.1_pt1 | contig 15706 bp, 11 predicted proteins | sample 5400091 | NCBI WGS metagenome assembly WNFY01 (sample SAMN13153364, study PRJNA577476) | soil metagenome | isolation source: 60 cm soil or saprolite under grassland replicate 1 | place: USA:California | collected 2016-06-15 | reverse complement strand
GATGTCGGCCGATGACAGGGAGCTGAGCATCCGGTGCGTGACGCCGTGGGATCCGATTGTAAAGAGGGAGGGGTCGAGGCGGCGCAGGGCGTCCGGAGGCACGAAGAACCGCCGGCCGACGAAATCCGTGGTGACAAAGAAGAACGCCGCCATGCCGCGTTCGGCAAGCGCAGGCGCGGCGCATTCCACAGCACCGCGCCAGCCATCATCGAAACAGAGCACCACACCCCCACCCCCACCCCCCGCCCCCGCGAGGCAGCCACGCATCGCAACTTCATCGAGGCAGGTGAGCCCGGTGTCTTTGATCACATCGAGATGCGACAGGAACGCGCGGCGCGAGACGTGGTACATGGTCGCCGACCGGCCGAGGCGCCCATAGTCACGCGTCTCTTCCGGGTGCACATCGTGATAGACGAGCGCGACGAAAGAGCCGGGGATCACGACGGGCAGGCCGGAGCTGATGTGTCGGCGCAACGCTCCACACTCGTCGCGGGCAAGGCGGCGGGATGCGCACCGGCGTCGAGTAGGCGGAGCCACTGCATGGTCTCCACCACGAACGGCGCCGGATCGCGCCAGTGCCAGACCTCGCTGCGGTCACGACGGGAAAAACGGAGGAACGCGCGCAGCGCTTGGAGCGGGGCTTTCCCATCGCGCAGGCGCAGATACAGATGGTCTACGTCCCCCCAGAACCAGCGGCTTCGGACACCGACGCGGTAGCGACCAGATTGCGGCACAGCCTCTCCCGCAGCGCACCGGACAAGGAGTGCCGGGAAGTCGATCCCGGAGTCGATGGCCAGCTGCAACGAGCCCCAGAATCGCCCGTTCACCTCCATCAGGACTTGCCTGTCCGTCCCAGTTTCCCGCTTACACTCGATCATCGCGACGCCCTGCCAGTCGAGCGCGTCGAGCAGGCGCAGACCGGGACCGGCGAGGCGCTCCTCGAGCGGGATACTCTCCCGGTAGACGCTGACCCCGCCGGCAGGCGGCTTCTCGCGCAGGCGGCGATGGGCAAACATGGCGATCGCCCGGCCACCCCAGCGCAGCGCAAAGAATCCCTCGCCGATGCCGTCCACGCGCCGCTGCAGCAGGATAGGGAATGCCGCGGGAGGCAGCGCGTCCAACGCACGGCGGCACGCCGCGGCATCCGCGACAGGCGTGACCATCAGCTTGCGGCGGATGCCGCCCGTCGAAACAACCGAGCGGTGAGGCTTGACGACGGCCGGGAAAAACCCGGGATCGGGCACGGCGCCCTCCGCGTCTCCCGGGGTGGGGATGACGCGGGTGTCGGGCACGTCGTAGCCGCAGTCCTGCGCGAGCGTAAGCACGCGCGCCTTGTCCGACGCGGTGCGGTAGGTCGCCAGATCGGGGAACGGCAGCGCGAGCCGGGGTGGCAATGCCGCGCCGTGCGTGAGCACGGCCTCGACCGACGCGTCCGTCATCGGCAGCAGGACCTCAGCCTCGTGATCCCGAGCGATTCGGGCAAGCTCAGCCGTGTAGCCCGCCGCGTCCGCGAGCGGATCCGCCGCGAGCACACACGAGCGAACGCCGCGTGACACGCCAGCGAGCGATAAGCGTGTGGGGGCGGCCACCCATACCGAGTGACGCGCCCGCACCAGCGACCGCGCAACCGCGAGGGCAACGCGCTCGTTGCCGTCAGTGATGAGGATCCGCATCGTCGACCTAGATGGCACGCAACATGTGGGCCAAACCGGGACCCGCCGTGTGGTGGCGACGCTACAGTACGGTGGCGTCGGTTTTGCAGTGGACCCCGGGCATGACCACCACGGCGCGGCGGCTCGATGTCGCCCAGCCCGCGCGTGACGTCGCAGCGCCAGTACGAAGCGCGGTGCCGGGCTGGGACGCACTGCTGATCTGCATCGGCGTGTACGTCGCTGCGGCGGTCGGCCGCATTCACGACCTGTTCCCCGTTCTCCTCCTCTTCAAGCCCGCGCTGACGGCGGGCGTCTTGGCCATCTGCTTGTACCTGCTTCAGCGATCCCGCGAGCGGCGCATGCCCCTGCGCTCGCACGCCGCCACCTACCTCATCGGGCTCGTGGTCTGGGCCGCCCTAACTGTCCCCGGTGCGCTGAACCAAGGGACGGCCTTCCAGGCGTGGACGGAACTCGCCCGGACCGTCGCGATGTCTTTCGTGATCGCAGCCAGCGTGCGCACCGCGCGCGATGTCGAGCGCGTGGCCGTCGTCTACTTCGGTGTGACCGTCGTGTACGCGGCCGTGGTGCTCTCACGGTTCCAGCTTGGCGCCGACACCTGGCGGCTCGGCCGGCTCTACTATTACGACGCGAACGACATGGCGACGTTGATCGTGACGGCGATGCCGTTGGGATTGTATTTCGTGCTGGGGCAGCGTCGCCTCGTCGTGCGGGCCTTCGCGCTCGCCGGGCTGGCGGGGCTGGCGGTGTGCCTGATTCGATCGGGTTCGCGCGGCGGCCTCCTCGCGTTTTTGTTCGTGGCGGCGTTTGTGCTCTTGCGAGTCACGACGATTCCGGCGCGATCGAGACTCGCGGGGCTGGTCCTGATCCTGGTCATACTCGCCGCGACGGCGAGCGACCAGTATTGGGCCCAGATGCAGACCATCGTCCACCCCAAACAAGACTACAACCTCACGTCAGAGGAAGGCCGTCTGAAGGTCTGGACGCGCGGCATCGCGTACATAGCGGACGAGCCTGTGTTCGGCGTGGGCGTGAACAACTTTCACGTCGCCGAGGGCACGATATCGCCGTTGGCGAGGCTGCAGGAGCACGGCATCGGCGTCCGGTGGGGAGCTGCGCACAACAGTTACATACAGGTCGCCTCCGAGCTCGGGATTCCGGGGTTCCTGTTGTTCATGGGAGTGCTCTGGACTGCATTCGCATCACTGCGCCGTGTGGCGCGACGCGGGCGAGGTGTGCCCACCGATGACGCCTCGCGCCTGGCTCAGAGCCTGCTGGCGGCGCTCGTCGGGTTCGTCGTCGGGGCCTTCTTTCTGTCGCTCGCGTACACGGACATGCTGTACACGCTCGTGGCGATGAGCCTGGGCCTGGCGAAGACGGCGCGCCGGAACGGCGTATGACAGCTCGGCCGCGCGTGCTCATGCTCACTCAGTCCCTCCCATACCCGCCCCACAGCGGGGTCGCGAACCGTACGCTCAATGTGTTGCGGCAGCTGCGGCTCGAGTATGACGTCGACCTCGTCCCGTTTTCCCGGGCCAACCACCAGCCCGATCGGGCCGCGCGCGAGGCGGCGCGGCGCGCGTTGCAACGGGTCGCTGCCTCGGTCGCCGAGCCGACCCCTATCCCCAACGAGCAGTCGGTGGTCCGCAAGATCTGGGACCACGTGCGAGCCCTCGTGAGCGGCCAGGCCTACACGTACTACGAGTACCAGAGCCGCGCATTCGGGGAGCGGCTCGCGGCCCTCCTCCGCGCGCGACGCCCCGACCTCATTCACTTCGACAGCCACGACCTCTACCGCTGGCTCCCGGCCCTGCCGCCGGCGCCGATCGCCTGCACGCATCACAACCTCGAGTCCGAACTGCTGCGCCTGTACACGATCGGACTCAGGCCGGCGGTGCTGCAGCGCTACGTGCGGCTCCAAGCGGATCGCGTCGAGGACGTGGAGCGGCGACTGTGCCCACGTTTCGCCCTCAACGTCATGGTGTCCGATGTGGACGCACGACGCCTGCGCGCGATCGCTCCCGGGGCCGCCACGGTCGTGGTGCCGAACGGGACGGACACCGACTACTTCCAACCGACCAGTGCCCCACCAGTCGCCGGGCGCGTCGTATTCGTGGGTCCGACATACAGCCATCCCAACAGGGACGCGGTGGAGTTTCTGCTTCAGGACATCTGGCCGTGGATTCGGGCTCGGGAGGCACTTGCGACGCTGCAGTTGATCGGGCGCAACGCCGACGCCGACAGGGCGCGCTACTCCGCGACGCCCGGCGTCTCACCGTTGGGCTATGTCTCTGATATCCGCCCCATGCTGGCCGCGGCCCGCTGCTGCGTCGTGCCCATCCGGATCGGGGGCGGGACGCGCCTGAAGATCCTCGACGCGTGGGCCATGGGCAAAGCCGTCGTCTCCACCTCTATCGGCTGCGAGGGTCTCGACGCCGTGGACGGAGAAAACATCCTGGTGCGCGACACCCCCGACGCCTTCGCCGGCGCTGTCGTCGAGGTGCTGCGCGACGGGACGCTCCGCTCGCGCCTGGAGCGCAACGCGCGGCGTACGGCGATCGAGACCTACAGTTGGAGCGTCGTCGGGCTGCGGCTGCGTGCGGCGTACAACGCGCTCCTGGGCCGCCCGGTGTCGCCGCCCGCGTATCGCGGCCCCGCATTCGTCACGTGAAGCGCATGCCGACTATGACGATCGTGCTGGTCACCTGGCTGGGTGCGGCAGCCTGCACGCCCCCGCCCGAGTGTCCCGGCATCCCGGCGTGGCCGGGTGTCCCACCTCTGCAAGAGCCACCCGGATTTCGAGCGTTGAGCGACCGATCGTGGAATGCGCTGCGCAGCAACGGTTGGGACTACCTGCGGCGCACAAGCTCGCAGCACGATGACATCTGCACAGACACGGCGAGCACGCGCTCCGCGCTACGGATCATCTTCACGCCCGACATGGCCCCCAACAGCGAGCCCAGCGTGCACTGGCTCCTCCTCCCGCGAGTGAGCGCGGTGTACGCGGCGTGGGACGTCCAGCTCTCGCCCAACTGGACGTCGAGTCCCGCTGGTGGCGGAAAGATCACCTTCCTGCACACCCCGACGGGGCAAGTGTACACGGGGTTCTTCGGCTCGAACGCGCCACACCACGTCAGCGTGAACACGGAGTGGGACCCGTACGGGCAAAAGATCTGGGATCCCAACGTGACCACGACACCCATCTCGTACGGCAAGTGGTACCGGATCGAGTGGTACATGCAGTGGGAGTCGAGGCCGGGAGCAGGTGACGGAGTAATGCGCTGGTGGGTCAACGGCGTGCTGAACGGCGACTACAGAGATATCCGCTATCCCGTCGGAGCCTTCACGCAGTTCGAGTTCGCTCCCACGCTGCAAGATCCTCCACCGAACGAGCAGTATATGTACGTAAGCCACACCTACATCAGTACACCGTAGAACGCGCAGCGAGAAAATCGGACCGGAATGCTTGCACCATGATATCCTGGTACTCGTTACGCCCCTGCGGGGAAGCCCACACCGACCCGATCTGGTAATCGAAGCCCGCCTCTTGGAGCAGGCACAGAAAGTCGCCGAGACTCGCTTTCCCGTGATCGACGTGATGATGGTATTCCACGACGAATTGTTTGATTTTTCTGATGACGCCGCTTTCGACCAGGTCCCTGATTACCAATCCTTCGGCGCCCTCGATGTCGAGCTTCACCAGATCGACGGGTGTTCCGTTGACGAAGGCGGACAATTTCGTGCCGTCCACGATCGTGCTCTTGTAATCAGCTTCCGTTGACCGCTGTGGATCCAGGCTCATGAGCAGCGATCCTTCTCGACTCGCGGAAACGAAGAACTCGACGGCTCCCACCGCATCCGACAACGCGACGTTATGCGGATGCACATCGGTCAGCTGATTCGCCTGGACGTTACGTCGGAGCATCTCGAACGTCGGCCGGTCGGGCTCGAAGCAATGGATGACGCTGCGCGGGTACAGCCACTTGAAGAAGAGCGTGGCCATTCCGATGTTTGCACCACAGTCGAAGATGAGCGGTTGGTCACTCGACGCGTCGAACCAGTACTCGCTGCGGACGAAGATTTCCCGGAACAGGAAGTGCAGCGTCTCGTAGTCGAACGACTCGAGGCGAAATCCGAGAACGCGCTCACGCCTGAGGCGAAGGAGTGGCGCCACAGTGACGAGCTTGAACGTGAGTCGCCAGTAGGCGAGCAGGATGCGAGCTTTGCGGGCGGTCTTGTGCCGGCTCCGCAGGACGTGCGCGCTGTCAAACACCGCTCTCGCGAACGCTCGCAGGGGGTTCACACCCCTTGGTGCAGCAAGAGCGGTGCCCGCGATGCGCCACGCAGGCCCCCCAGTCTGTCGCGCCCACGCAACAGCCGGCCGCCACAGCCCTGAGCCGCAACACGCCATCGAACGGCCTGCGTCTTGCACGCTCGTGAGCGCAACCAATGAACATCCTGATCCTCTGTGAGGGCGACGCCGAATCGTGGGACTCCTGGTCCGGAATCGCTAGAAGCCTCGTTGAACACCTGCGCGCGGCCGGTCACACGGTGATGTCGGGCGACGTCGATTTGGACGGGGTGGATCGGTGGCTCGCTGCCGCGCTGACATTCGCAACCGACCGGCGACGCTGGGGCACACGGTTCCACCTCAGCAACCTGCCGTTTCAGCTACGCTCCCGGCGGGCGGCGCAGCGCATCGCGGCGCACCGGGACCGACTCGACGTCATCGTGCAGGTGGGCGCGACCTTTCAGCCGCTCGGGCGTGGCACGACTCCATACTTCCTCTGCTGCGATTCGAACATCCGGATGGCCGAGCACGGGGCACCATGGGGGTACAGCGACGCGGTCACGCTCACGCGCGCAGAACTGGCACGGGTGCGCGAGCGCGAGCTGAGCGTCTACCGCAACGCGGCCGGCATCTTTACGCTGAGTGAGCGGCTGCGTCGTTCATTCGTCGAAGATCTCGGGCTGTCCCCGCGACGCGTGCACGCGATGCTCGCGGGACCCAATCTCGACGTCACACGGATTCCCACGACCTTCCCGCGCGGCGCCTCGGACCACGCTCCCACCATTCTGTTCGTCGGTCGTCAGTTCCATCGCAAGGGCGGCGACGTCCTGATCGAGGCCTTCACGCGCGTGCGCGAGCGCATTCCTGATGCTCGCCTCCTGATCGCCGGACCAGCGTCGCTCGTGGTGCGAGAACCCGGGATCACGGTGCTCGGTGACTTGAACAAAAACGAGCCAACGGGATGGGCCGCCATGGTCGACGCATACGGATCGGCGGACGTTTTTTGCCTGCCGACGCGCTTCGAGCCGTTTGGCATCGCGTTCATCGAGGCGATGTACTTCGGTCTGCCCTGCATCGGCACCAACGCGTGGGCAGTTCCTGAGATGATCACCGACGGGGAGACGGGATTCACTGTACCAATCGATGACGTGGACGCGCTTGCGGACCGTTTGCTCCGCTTGCTTGGCGATCCCGCATTGGCGCGTCGCATGGGCGAGTCCGGGCGGCTCCGTGCACGGCAGCACTTTACGTGGGAGCGAGTCGTGGAGCGGATGATGCACATCATCGAACCGATGGTCGGCGCGCTCCCCCGGGCGGGTTGAGCATGCCATCGCTACGCTCCGCCGGCGCGATCCTGTGCTTCCACGGTGTCACCAGCCCCGCCACGCCCGGTCAGAACCAGGCACACGTGACCTTGCCGGCATTCCAAGCATTCATCGAGTCCGCTCGACAAATGGGACAGCTCGTTCCACTGCGGGAGCTCGTCCGCCGGCACCTCGCTGGACGCAGCACGGCCGGGCTCATCGCCCTCACCGCCGACGACGCATACGCCTCCTTGGGCGAGGCGTCCGAGTATCTCACCCGGGAGGCGATCCCTCTGACGGTGTTCGTTGTCGCGCGACAGGCGGGGGTCGGCGCACGGTACTGGTGGGATCGGGTCGACGACCTGTTTGCTCGAGTACCCAATGAGCGCTGGCGCCAGTTCGAAGACGCCTGCGGTCTCACCGAGTCCTACCGTCGGGGCCAGCCCGCTCGGTACGGTCCCCTGCGCCCGTTCCGTCAATGGATGCTGGCCACGCATCAAGGCCGCTGGCCCGCCGCGCTCGAGCCCGAGCTCCTGCGTCTCGAGCGAGAGTTCGGCAATCAAACCGCACAGCGTTCGATGACGTTCGCTGAGCTCGCCCGCTTCGCCGCACACGGCTCGATCGACGTCGGCGTGCATTCGCTCTCACATCCGGTCCTGCCGCTGCTGTCGGATCAGGAGCTCAGCTGTGAGATTTCAGCGGCGTTCCATATCCTGCGCGAGCATTTTACCGACGCGATGCCGATCCTCGCCCTGCCGTTCGGCTTATTCGATCGGCGTACCCTGGAGGCGGCGCGCGCGGCGGGCATGATCGCATCGCTCACCCTGGCCAGCACGACGCTCAAACGATACGGCGGCCGAGACGATCTGCCGCGATTCTGTCTCTGTCGCCAAGACCGTGCGACCAAGCTCCGCGCGCGGTTAACGGGCCTGTTCGAGTTCACTCGTTGGTGGGATCCTGCGGCGCGCCGGTATCCGTCCTTACCCTCGGCCACCACGTGACGACGCCGGTCAGCGGACTTTGCATCGCTCACTTGATCGAGACGAATGGACCGGGGGGCGCCGAGCGCATGCTCGTGCATATGGTCCGGGAGCTTCAGGACAGTGGCTGCCGCAGTATCGTGATCGCACCTGCGGGGGGCGAGCAGTGGCTTGAGCACCAGCTCGCCGAGACGGGCGTCACGGTCGAGCCATTCGTCCTCGACAAACCGGTGTCGCTGAAATTCGGCAGATGGTTGACCGCACTGTTGCGACGGCATCGTGTCACCCTCGCCCACAGCCACGAGTTTACGATGGCGGTCTACGGCGCCTGGGCTGCGTGGCGGGCCGGGATTCCGCATGTCACCACGATGCACGGCAACCGCTACTATGCCAGGCGAATGCGGCGCCGTCTCGCCCTGCGTGCGGCGTTCGCCGTGACCGGCAGAGTAGTGGCCGTGTCGGGCGCTCTAGCCAGGCAGCTCCCTCGGGACCTGTGGATACCTGCTTCCAGCATCACGACCATCGGCAACGGCGTGCGTCCCCCGCCCGAGCGCGGCCGGAGATCGGACTTGCGTCAGCAGCTCGGACTCGGGTCGCAGGACCGGCTCGTCCTCGCCGTCGGCAATCTGTACCCAGTGAAGGGGCATCGCTACGCCGTCGAGGCACTGACATCGCTGCCCGGAGTGCATTTGGCGATCGCCGGGCGCGGCGACCTGGCCGACGCGCTTCGTGACCAGGCAACGCGGCTCGGCGTGGCCGATCGCGTGCACCTGCTCGGTCTGTGCTCGAACATCCCGGACCTGCTGGCGGCCGCCGACGTGTTCGTCCTGCCATCCCTGTCCGAAGCAGTGCCGCTGGCGCTACTCGAGGCGATGTTCGCTGGATGCGCGATCGTGGCCAGCGACGTCGGCGACGTCCGAGCGGTGCTGGATGATGGGCGGGCCGGCATCCTCGTACCCGCCGCCGACACGGGCGCGCTCGCAGCCGCGATCGCCGAGTTGCTCGACGCTCCCGCGCGCGCCCGCGACCTGGGCGCTCGAGCCGAACAGCGAGCTCGCGAGGAGTACGACGTCTCGCGAATGGTCGCTCGGTATGTGACGATCTACAAAGAACTGCTCGGGGGCGAGCCACGTGCACCCGCCCCCGAGCAGTTCGCGTCGCAATCCTACGGCACGCTGACGTAGGTGTGATCGATGGACATGTACTGCACCGCGGGCGGCGGGTTCTGCAGCGTCGGCGCATACTGAAATTCCGTGAAGCTGCTCGCCGGGTAGTGCACGGTCGTGTAATTCCCGTTCAACACCCCGTCCACCCACCAGCGAATGATCCCGTCGCCCGAGCTCCCGGGCGTCGTCTCCCACCGATAGTACACCTCGATCCGATGCCATTCGCCCGGATTGATGAACGTCGTCGTGACGTTCGGCAGCCACACCGCCTGCCCGTACGGCGCCCACTCCGTGTTCACGCCGATCCGGTACGGCGGCCCGTTCACCCAGCCGGTCACCGGATCGCCCCCCTTGTGGTAGTAGCCGGTGTAGACCTGGCCCGCGTTGGTGAACAGGAACGTGATCTTGCCCGCCCCGGCCGGACTCGCCGTCCAGTTGGGCGACAGCTTGCCCCACCACCCCGTGTAGATCTCCTTGAGTCCCGGCAAGGGGATCCAATGCACGCTGGGCTCGTTATCGCTCCCCATGTCGGGCGTGAAGACCATCTGCAGCTCGTTGAGCGGTGAGAAGGGCGCCGACGGATCGATTGCAATGCCCGGATTCAGCGAGCTCGCGCGCCGCAGCCAATTCCAGCTATTGCCTGTCAACAGATCCCAGGGTTGATCGTTGAACACCCGGAACCCGGCCGGCTCATTGGGCCAACTGCCCGGCGGGGGGGGCGGCGGCGGCGGCGGTGGGGGTGGCGGCGGTGGCGTGCTCGGATCTACGAGCGTCGAGCCGCTTGACACGTTCGACAGCGCACCGAACACCGCGTCCACATCCAACGTCCCGCGGAAGGCTACGACCTGGAACTGATAGGCCGCGCCTGCCGCGAGGCCTTGCACTGTGCACGTCCGCGGCGAACCGATGGCCATACCGAGCACCGGCGTGGCACAACTGCCGCGCGTGACGTTCGGCGCGGTGGACCAGGAAATTATACCGGCCCCCCAACGCACATCGTATGCTGCCGGTAATCCCGTTCCGTCGTTCGTTTCCGTAAAGGAAAGCGTCACGGACGAATCCGTCGCCCCAGCGACGGCCAAATCAGTGACACTACCAGGGTTCGTCGCGGTCACAGTGACGGCTGCGCTTCCGCTCATCCCTTCACTGCTTGCCAGAACCGTCGCCGATCCCAGCGCGACGCTGTTTTCAAGACCATTGGCGTTGACCGTCGCAACCGCCGGATTACTCGACGTCCACGCGATCGCACGGCCTGTGAGAACCGTACCGCCGGCGTCTTTGAGCACCGCGCTGAGTTGCTGGGACGTGCCCGCCAATTGACTGACGCTACCTGGTGACACGACGACCGACGCAACCGGACTGGGGGCCGAGTCGGCCGCCAACGTTGCACCGGCCGCGATGTTCGACAGCGCGCCGAACACCGCGTTGACATCCAGCGTCCCCCGATAGGCAACGACCTGGAACTGATAGTTCGTGGACGCAGCAAGACCCAGTACAGTGCAGGTGATGTTCGCACCGATCGCCGTGCCCGCGACCGGCGTGGCACAGGTGCCCTGGGTGACACTTGCCGCCGAGCTCCAGGTTAACGCGCCGGCCGCCGGCCGTACGTCGTACTTCGCCGGACGTCCGGTGCCGTCGTTGACCTGAGTGAACGACAGGGTCATCGAGGAGTCGGAGGTAGCGACGACTGTCAAGTCGGCCACTCGAGCGGGCTTGATGGCCGTCACGCTAACCGTCGAGCTTCCCGTAACGCCTTCGCTCGCCGCCGTGATCACAGCCTTGCCGGTCACGATGCCGGTGACGAGCCCCGAAGCGCTGACCGTCGCGACCGCGGGCGCGCTGCTCGACCACGTCACAACTCGTCCTGTCAGCATCACACCAGCCGAGTCGAGAGTCGTCGCGGAGAGCTGGACCTTTTGGCCGGCTTTCACGCTGCCGGGCGCGGGAGTCACGACCACGGATCCGACCGGCAACACAGCGAGCGCCTGGGTGGAGCCGCTCGCCACGTTCGATAGCGCGCCGAACGTGGCGTCGACGTCCAGAGTGCCTCGGAAGGCCACCAGTTGGAACTGGTACGCCGTGGATCGATTCAAGCCTGCGACAGTGCACGTCCGCTTGGCGCCGATCGCCGTGCCGGCGATAGGCGTCGCGCAGCTCCCGTGATTCACGCTTCTCGTCTGCGACCACGTGAGCGAGCCGACTGCGGCGCGGACGTCGTAGCTCGCTGCCGCCCCTGTCCCATCATCCACCTCTGTGAACGACAACGTCACGGATGTATCCGTCACGCCCGCAACTGCGAGATCGCTCACGGTTCCCGGAGCGGTAGGCGACGGCGGGGGTGGGGGCGGTGGGGGTGGTGGGGGAGATGGAGGTGGAGGCGGCGGCACTGACGCTGACGGTGCCGTGGTGACGACGAGATCGTCGACGTAGAGATGCTGCGTCTGCGGCGCGCCACCGGTGCTGAAGGTCAGCTGCACCGAGTTCAGCATGAGGATCGAGCTGCTCCGGAAACTGATGCCCGACCATGATCCGCGCTGCACGCCATCGATCCAGAATTTTTGCGCTGCATCGGCCTGCCCTGGCGTGTTCAGCTGCATCCAGTACTCGATGTGATGCCACACGCCAAGCGCCAAAGGCGACTGCGCGTACGTCTCGGTCCCGTCACCAAACCGACCGTAGCACGTCACGCCATCCGGCTCGCGTGCCATCGCCGGGTAGTAGGAGTAGAAGTTGGTCGCCGCTTGGCTACCGGCCGGTGTACTCACGACCGACGCGTCGAAGAAATCCGTCCCGTTCGGGCATTGTCCGGCCTTCCCGAATGCGGACCACTGATTGTCCGTGCGCGAGCCATAGAAAGCGATCAGCTTGGTGCCACCTTGCCAGTTTGTCGGAAAGCGGACCCAATAGCTGACAAAGAGCGAGTCGTAGCCGGGCATGAAGAAACGCGTGAGCCACCCGCCGTCAGCCCCGGCCGGGTATGTGACGTCGAGGTAGTGGCTGCCCGATTGCGCAAAGCTTGGGTCGGTCACGACCTGCTGACGCGTCGGATCGACGCCATCTTGCCAGGCGTTCAGGTTGCCCGATTCGAAATCGTCCGTGAAAACTGTGTCGGCCTGTGATTGCGCGACGTCAGCGAGGGGAATCCGATCTGGGGCGAGGCCTGCATCCGGTGCCGTGCAACCGATGAGGACCACGGCGGCCGCCAACACGATATCACGCATCAGCGCGAGCCGGACCGATAGTTTGTGTTTGTACGCCATCGTCTCTAACTCCCTTCAATTGAGGTTCAGCTTTTAGGCACACCTCCGGTGTCCGGGGCTGAGAGGTTCCTCAGCCCCGGGCGACCGCTGATGCGTCTTACGGGATACTTACGTGCGTGTGATCGACGTACATGTACTGCGTAGCCGGCGGTGGATTCTGCAGCGTCGGCGCATACTGAAATTCCGTGAAGCTACTCGCCGGGTAATGCACGGTCGTGTAATTCCCGTTCAACACCCCGTCCACCCACCAGCGAATGATCCCATCCCCCGAGCTCCCCGGCACCGTCTCCCACTTATAGTAGACCTCGATCCGATGCCACTCGCCCGGATTGATGAACGTCGTCGTGACGTTCGGCAGCCACACCGCCTGCCCGTACGGCGCCCACTCCGTGTTCACGCCGATCCGGTACGGCGGCCCGTTCACCCAGCCGCTCGTCGGATCGCCCCCCTTGTGGTAGTAGCCGGTGTAGACCTGCCCGGCGTTGGTAAACACGAACGTGATCTTGCCCGCCCCGGCCGGACTTGCCGTCCAGTTGGGCGACAGCTTGCCCCACCACGCCGTATAGAGCTCCTTCAGCCCCGGCAGGGGAATCCAATGCACGCTCGGCTCGTTATCGCTCCCCATGTCCGGCGTGAACACCATCTCTAGCTCACCAGGCGCCGAGAAGGGCGCCGCCAAATCGACCGCGATGCTCGGATTCAGCGAGCTCGCGCGCCGCAGCCAATTCCAGCTATTGCCTGTCAACAGATCCCAGGGTTGATCGTTGAACACCCGGAACCCGGCCGGCTCATTGGGCCAACTGCCCGGCGGCGGCGGCGGTGGGGGTGGCGGCGGTGGCGGTGGGGGCGGCGGGGGCGGCGGCGGATTCGGGTCCGCCAGCGTGGCGCCGCTCGCCACGTTCGACAGCGCGCCGAACACCGCGTTCAGGTTCAACGTCCCGCGGAATGCCACGACCTGGAACTGATACGCCGTTGAGGCGGCCAGTCCCAACACCGTACACGTCCGCCGAGTCCCGATGGCGAGGCCAATGACCGGCGTGGTGCAGCTGCCGAGCGTGACGTTCGACGCGGACGGCCAGGAAATGGTGCCGACAGCCCAACGCACATCGTACGCCGCCGGCAGGCCCGTCCCATCATTCACCTCCGTGAATGCCAGGGTGACGGAACTGTCCGTCGCGCTCGCGACGCTCAAATCGCTCACAGTGCCCGGATTGGCCGGTGGGGGGGGCGGTGGCGGCGGTGGCGGCGGCGGCGGCGGTGGCGGCGGTGGCGGCGGTGGCGGTGGCGGCGCCACAGCGGACACCGTAACGGCCGACGTATCTGCTAACGAGCCGCCGTTCTGCTTGGCGATGGCGCGGTAGGTTCCCGAGGCCTGTCCCGCTGTATAGCCGCCAGCGCTCGAGATGGTACCACCCGTTGCAGAGAAGCTGACCGTAACGTTCACGGTATCGCCGGTGTTCTTGACACCGAACGCAGAGAATTGTTGGAAGCCGCCCGTTGAGAGTGTCGTGCTCTTCGGATTGATGACGACCTGTACGAGGCGGCGCTTCTTCACACTCGATGTGCCGCTGATGGTCGACGTGGTGAGCGAAGCCGTCACCAGCACGTCGTTGGCCGACGTGTCGGCCGTGTACATCCCGCCCGACGTGATGAGCCCTGCCGAGGCCGTCCAACGAACCGAGACGGGGACACTGTCGCCGGCCTGCGTCCGGCCGAAGGCGTGAAATTGATAGCTCTGGAGAGGATCGAGAATCAGGCTGTCTGGGGAGACAAAAACCTGGGCAACGGCGCCGTCAACTCCCGTGCCCGATCCGCGCAGCCTCAGGTCGCACGAGGCGATCACGAGGGCGGCGACCGGGAGTAGAAGCGCCGCGGCTTTTATGCGCGCGAGACGCTTGGACAGCTTGAAGGTGAATGGCATACCGTTACCCTCCTATTACGGTCGCCCGGTCGTGACGACCAGGTGATCCACGTAGAGGTGCTCGGTGAGCGGGGCGCCGCCGCTGCTGAAAGTCAGCTGCACCGAGTTCAACATCAGGATCGAGCTGGTGCGGAAGCTGAACCCCGACCACGCGCCGCGTTGCACGCCATCGATCCAGAACGTCTGCCGCGCATTTGCCTGGCCCGGTACGTTGAGCTGCACCCAATACTCCACGTGATGCCAGCCGCCCAGACTCAGTCCCAACGGCGGCACGTAGCTTTCGGTCCCGTCGCCATAGCGCCCCCAACACGTCACGCCGTCGGGCTCCCGCGCCATCGCCGGGTAGTAAGCGTAAAACCGGGTCCCGATGGGGCCCACCGGATCGCTCACCACCATCGCCGCGAAGAAATCGGTCCCGGTCGGGCATTTGCCCGCCTGGCCGAACGCCGACCACTGGTTGTCGGTACGCGAGCCGTAGAAGGCGATCAGCTTGGTAGTGCCCTGCCAGGTTGTCGGGAAGCGGACGTAGTAGCTGACGTAGAGGGAGTCATAGCCCGGCATGAAGAAGCGCGTGAGCCAGCCGCCGTCGGCCCCGGCTGGGTAGGTGACGTCGAGGTAGTGGCTCCCGGACTGCGCAAAGCTCTGGTCGGTCACGACCCGGTGGCGCGTGGGGTCCACCCCGTCCTGCCAGGCGCTGAGATTACCCGATTCGAAGTCCTCGGCAAACACCGTGTCCACGGGCGCCCCAGTCGCGGTGGTCGTCCCGCTGACCACGCTTGAGAGCGCGCCGAACACCGCGTCCACGTTCCACGTGCCGCGGAACGCGACGAGCTGGAATTGGTAGGTCGTGCTCGACGCCAAGCCCAACACTGTGCACGTCCGCGTCGCGCCGATCGTCGTTCCCGCTATCGGAGAGGAGCAGGTTCCCAGACTCACGCTGCTGGCTGATGCCCATGAGAGAGTTCCGGCTGCTTACCGGATGTCATAACTCGCTGGCTGACCCGCGCCGTTATTCACCTCCGTGAAGGAAAGCGTCACGGAGTTCGGCGTCACGCCGGCCACAGAAAGGTTCGTAACAGTCCCCGGACTTGCCGGCGGCGGCGGCGGCGGCGGC
>WNFY01003639.1_pt1 | contig 15710 bp, 13 predicted proteins | sample 5400091 | NCBI WGS metagenome assembly WNFY01 (sample SAMN13153364, study PRJNA577476) | soil metagenome | isolation source: 60 cm soil or saprolite under grassland replicate 1 | place: USA:California | collected 2016-06-15 | reverse complement strand
CACATAGGCGGCCATCGAGGGAATCGAACCTCCCACGCCGCTGCGCCACAGCCAGTCGCCGGCCACGAACGGCGCGATCAGCAGGTGCGGCAGCGGGAGCCAGACCGAGCCAAGCTGGTCCGAGCCCGGACGCATCGAGTCATAGAGCCGGCGCGCGATGTTGAGGTGCGGGACCGCATCGCCCCAGAGCAGAAGATCGCGATTGCGGTAAAAGAACAGGAACGCCAGCAGCGAAAGGAGGGCGGCAAAGGCGGAGACCACGAGCAGTTCCCTGCTCTTCTGCTCTGCCGGAGCTTCCGAATCCCAGCTTAGCGCTGAGCCTCGTTCCGAACTACGTCGGTCCGGACCACGGGTGTCCGAACCACGGGACGAAGCTGGGGCGCCCGCAGGTTTGCTCATAGTGCCGCCTAGTCCAAATGGGTCAGGTTGCGGAAGACACGGAAGCGCTCTTCGATCTCCTCGCGCGTGAGCGTGAGAAGGCGCTCGGGGCCGAAGCGCTCGACGGTGAACGAGCCCATCACCCCGCCGTAGAACATTGCGCTCTTGAGCACCGAGGGCGTGAGCTTGGGCTGCGAGGCGATGTAGCCCATGAAGCCGCCCGCAAAGGTGTCGCCCGCGCCGGTGGGATCGTGCACCTCGGCGATGGGCAGCGCCGGCGCGCGGAAGGGATGCGAGCCGTCGCCGAAGAAGATCGTCGCGCCGTATTCTCCGTGTTTGATTACCAGCGAGCGCGGACCAAGGGTGAGGACCTTGCGCGCGGCCCGGACGAGGCTGTTGTCCTGGGCGAGCAGCTTGGCCTCCCCATCGTTGATCAGCAGAATATCGACTTCCTTCAATGTTCTCAGCAGCTCGGTGCGCTTGATGTTGATCCACAGGTTCATCGTGTCGCCGCCGACCAGCGCCACGCGCGGCATCTTGCGGCGCACGTCGAGCTGCAGCTCAGGCTGGATGTTGGCGAGGAAGAGGAACCTGGAGTCGGCGTAGGCCTCGGGGATCTTGGGGACGAAGTTTTCAAAGACGTTCAGCTCGGTAAACCTGGTTTGCGCCTCGTTGACGTTTTCGCCGTACTCGCCACCCCAGTGGAAGGTGTTGCCGTGAGCGTGCTCGATTCCGCGAGTGTCAATGCCGCGCGCGGTGAGCACGGCCTCGTGCTCGGCAGTGAAGTCCTCCCCCACCACGCCCACAACCCGCACCTGGGTGAAGAAGCTGGCCGAGAGCGCAAAATAGGTCGCCGCGCCGCCGAGAATCTTCTGGCGCTCACCGAAGGGCGTCTTCAGCGTATCGAAGGCCACCGAGCCTACCACGAGGATGGACATGCTATGCCCCTGCCTACCACATTGCAGGCGTTCTCCGCGTTTTGATTGAGCACCGCGACGATCTGCTCGACCGTGACGCTGTCATGGCCCGGATGCCAGCAGTCGTAGTCGGTGACCATGGCGATGGTGACGTAGCAGATCTCGGCCTCGCGCGCCAGCTTGGCTTCCTGCAGGTTGGTCATGCCCACGACATCGAAGCCCAGCGAGCGATAGACGTTGCTCTCCGCCTTGGTGGAGAACTGCGGGCCTTCCATGCAGACGTAGGTGCCGCCGCGCTTGGTCACCACTCCGGCGGCCTCGGCTGCTTTCGCCACGGCAGTCGCCAGCTCGGAACAGATGGGCTCGCCGAAGCCGATGTGTGCAACGATGCCCTCGCCGAAGAACGTGGAGACGCGCTGCCTGGTGCGGTCGAAAAACTGGTCGGGTATGACAAAGTCGGTGGGCTTGTGCTCTTCCTTCAGCGAGCCGACAGCGGAGACCGACAGGATGCGCTCGACGCCAAGCTGCTTGAAGCCGTGAATATTGGCGCGAAAGTTGAGCTCCGTGGGCAGCAGGCGGTGGCCGCGTCCATGCCGCGCCAGGAAGGCAACCTTCCGCCCGGCGAGTGTGCCGAGAACGTAGGGATCAGAGGGTGGGCCAAATGGGGTCTCGATCGAAAGTTCGCGGACGTCGGTGAGGCCCTTCATCGAGTAGAGGCCGCTGCCGCCGATGATGCCAATCTCTGCCTGTGCCAATGCAATCTCCCGGTGATACAAAAGGTTGGGCGAAGAAGGGATTATACCGGAGGAGAGGTGGCGGGCGGCCCACGTCTTCAGACAGAAAAAGGCGGCGCTCCCGACATCCGTTATAATCGGACGTTCGGCGGTAGACGGACAGGAAATATGTTTGCCACTTCCCTTTCCCACATCATCGAAGCGCCGGCGGTCACCGGGGTTTATGCCGGCGCGGAGACCGTGTTGCGCTTCGGACCCGTGGCCGGCGAGCTGCACACACTGCGCCACGGCTGCGGCATCTTCGACCTGGGCTGGCGCGGCAAGCTGGTGGTGAGCGGCGAGGACCGGGTGCGCTGGCTCAACGGGATGGTCACCAACAACACGCGCGACCTGGCGCAGGACACCGGCAATTACAGCTTTGTGCTCGATGCCAAGGGACACATCCAGGCCGACCTGCTGGCCTTTCAGCGTGGTGAGTTCTACCTGCTGGAAACCGAAGTCTCGCAAATCGCTTCCCTGCGCGAGTACTTCGATCGCTACATCATCATGGACGACGTGGAAATCGGCGACATCAGCCTGAAGCTCACCTCGCTCGGCGTGGGCGGGCCGCTGGCGGCCGAGACGCTGCGCAGCGCCGGCCTGATCCACCCCAGCAAGCCGAATGCAGGCTTGCCGGGGACCCCGCCGGAGCAGTTGAAGCCCGGACAATTGACCGACGGAAGCTGGGAGGGGCGCGGCTTCACGCTGGTGCGCGACCCGGTGGCGGTGCGTAACTGGTACGAGATCTGGCTGGCGCCGGAAAATGCCGAGGCGTTCTGGAAGCGGCTGCTCTCCGCTGGGGCCTCGCCCGTTGGCGCCGAGGCGCTGGAACAGCAACGCATTCTGCTCGGCCTGCCTCGCGTGGGAGTCGACATCGGTGAGCGTGAGCTGCCGCAGGAAACCGGACAGAATTACGCGCTGCACTCTGCCAAGGGCTGCTACATCGGACAGGAGATCGTGGAGCGAATCCGCGCGCGCGGGCAGGTGCATCGCATCTTCTCCGGCCTGCTTCTGGAAGGACTGGCCGCCCCGCATGGCAGCAAGATCATGGCCGGGGACAAAGAAGTGGGCGAGGTCACCAGCAGCGCGGAGATTGCGGTCGATGGCGTGACGCGAAGAGTTGCGCTCGGCTATGTAAGGCGCGGCTCCGCAGATCAGAGCGTGGGTCTGCAGGTGGAGGGGTATCCGGCAAAGACTGTGCCGCTGCCGTTCGAGTTTTGAGAGTTCGTACTCCGCAGTGATTGGATGATTGAGATGGAACGAGAGAAGAAGCCAGAGTTCGTAGTGACCGACCGGCGCAAATTCACCGTGGAAGGCGAGCCGCGGACAGACGCTCCGGTAGAGAGCTCCTCGCCTGCGAGCACTCCGCCGGCCGCAGAGCCACCCGCGGGCACGCCTCAGCCGGAAAAAGCCAAGCCTCCTCAGCAGGAGAAAGCCGCCACGCCGCATCCCGAAAAGCCCTCCGCTCCAAAGCAGGAAAAGCCCGCGCCAAAGCAGGAGAGTGCAGGGGGAGCAAAGCAGCCGGAAGCATCCGCGACCTCCGGGCCCGACCTGGCGACCGGCTACAGCGCCGAGCGCGAACGTGCCTCCTTCGGCGGCCAGAAGATGGAGTTCGTTCATCTGCTCGATATGCTGGTGCAGACCGCGATGATGTATGCCGGCGCCATGGACACCGGAACCGAGCGCCGCGTGGACGTTGTGGGCCTGCGGCAGATGATCGACCTGATCGCGGTGCTGCAGGAAAAGACGAGGGGCAACCTGAGCGAGCAGGAAGAGGCCGTCCTGAAGAACACGCTCTTTCAGCTGCGCATGACGTACATGGAGATCGTGAACATGATCGACCGCCAGGCCATGCAAAAGGGACCTGGCACAACGGGGCCTGCCCGCAAGTGAAGCCGGGCACGGTGACGGTGCTGGGCAGCGGCACCTCCATGGGCGTGCCCACGATTGGCTGCGGCTGCGCGGTCTGCCACTCCCAGGATCCGCGCGACCGGCGCACGCGCCCTTCGGTGATGGTCGAGTGGTCCGGGCACCGGATCGTCATCGACAGCGGGCCGGACTTCCGCGAGCAGGCGGTACGCGAAGGGATCGACCGGCTCGACGCGGTGCTGTACACGCATGGCCATGCCGACCACATTCTCGGCCTCGACGACCTGCGGCCTCTCACCTATGCGCGCGTCACCGGCGGTGCGCGGCTGCCTCTCTATGCCAGGCCGGAAACCGCCCAGGTTCTGCAATCGGTCTTCCGCTACGTCTTCGACGACAATTACAAGTACGGCGGCATCGCCCAGGTCGAGCTGCGCGAGATCGAGGGGCCATTCGAGCTGCTGGATCTGCGCATCATTCCGGTCCCGGTGATTCACGGCGACAGCGAGATCATCGGCTATCGCATCGGAGAGTTCGCCTATCTCACCGACTTCAGCGCTGTGCCGGATGAATCCATCGCCCTGCTCGAAGGCGTGCAGCTTGTCTTTCTGGATGCGCTGCGCTATGTGCCGCATCCCACTCACTCGACCCTCTCCAATTCGCTGCAGATCGCCGCAAAGATCGGCGCGGCGCAGACCTACTTCACCCACATCAGCCACGACGTGGAGCACCGGGCCGCCGATCCGACGCTTCCGCCTGGCGTGCGGCTGGCCTACGACGGGCTGCGCCTTTCGACCGACCTAGAAAGCCAGGAGGACTGAAGGTGAGGATCTTCGAATCGCTGGACGAGATCCCGAAAGACTTTGGCCGTGCCGTGGTGACCGTGGGCAACTACGACGGGATCCACCTGGCGCACCAGGCGATTCTGCGGACCGTGATCCGGCGCGCGCGCGAACTGGAGGCCAGTTCGCTGCTCGTGACCTTCGATCCGCATCCGGCGCGCATCCTGAAGCCGCATGGCAGCGGGCCGCCGCTGATCACGCCGATCGGCCGCAAGCTGGAGCTGCTGGCCGAACTCGGCTTGGACGCCGTTGCAGTGGTGCCCTTCACGCGCGACCTCTCCATGATGACGGCCTTTGAGTTCGCCGATGAGGTCCTGTTCAGCAGGATGCACGCCGTGGAGGTGCACGAGGGCTACAACTTCCACTTCGGACACAACAAGGAAGGCGACCAGCAGCGGCTACAGGATTTCGGAAAGAAATTAGGCTTTACCGTCATTTCGCATCCGCCGATGAAGTGGGGGGAGCTGGTCATCTCCAGCAGCAACGTGCGCGCGCTGGTTCTGGGTGGGAAGGTGGAGATGGCGCGGCACCTGCTGGGACGCCCCTTCACCATTGACTCCACACCAGGCCGCGGCCACGGCATCGGACGAAAATACACCGTGCCCACGATCAACCTGGCACGGTACGACGAACTGGCGCCGGCATGGGGCGTCTATGTCACGCGAATTCGCATCAATGGCGAAGAGTTCGAAGCCGTGACCAACGTAGGCAACCGTCCCACCTTCGGCGGCGATTCATTTGCAATCGAGAGCTACATCCTGCAAGGCTTTCATCCGCTTGAGTTGTCGAGCGACACCCGGATCCGGCTGACGTTCCTGCACCGCCTGCGCGAAGAGAGGAAATTCGAAAGCGTGGAAGCACTGAAGGCGCAGATCCTGCGCGATGTCGCCCGCGCCGGGAGGTATTTCCGGATGTACAACGCGCTGCGCGGAAATATGAAAAGCACACCGGCGCAGTGAATCTTGCGATTATCTTCTCTTTTTCAGTCGCTTTGAGTTGGCCTTGGAGCGCTTCAGCCACGGCGCGATGAGCGATGTGATCGCAGGATGACCATTGGCGGCCATGATTTTGTAGCCGGTCTCCATTGCCGCCTGTGCCTTCTCGCTGACCATGCGGTGAAATTCGAGTGGGGAACACCGGTTCTGGGCAATCAGCAGCGAGCGCTGCGCAATCGTCTCCCAGGAACTCAACATCAGGTCCGTCATCATCCAGGGCAACGATACTGCGCTTGCCGTGGGGACTGCTCTTCGACTTCTTCGGCTCTTCACTGAACCTCACTGCTGGCGCGGCATGGCACCGGACGGTTGGATGAGCGCCCGGCGTCGGAGGTCGCAAATAAGCTGCGGCAGGTTAACCAGGCGGGTTCGCCCGTTGCTCAGAAGAAGTGCCTGGATTGAGTAGCGAACATTGGCTCGGCCGTCTGGCGGCCCAAGAGCCTGCCGAGCGACAGTGAAGATTTGCGCGGCGCTGGCGTCCTTCCCCTTCGCTCCGCTCAGGGTCAGGATGACCCAGTGTTGTTGAGGATTTCTAGCGCCGGTTGTCGGTCTGCGGCTCGGGGTGGATGAGGACGCGCAGCAGTTGCGGCGCCTCCTGCTTGAATCGCGTCTCCAGCTCGGTCTGCACCTCGTGCACGCGCGCCAGCGCAAGATTGTCCTGCATCGTCACATGGCAGGAGAGAAACAGGTGCCCGCGCACGCGCTTGAAGACGATCTCGTGCACATCCACCACGTCGCGAAAGCTTGCGGCAATGGCCTTGAGCTTCGTCTCCAGCGCACGGTCCTGCAGAATTGCCTCGCCGGTCTCGACCGTAGCGGGCTCGCTCTCGATGTGGGTGAGAATCGAGGCGATCTCCGGGACGCGCGCGCGGATGTCGGCCTCGAGCGCGGTGACGCGGTCGTGCGCGGCGACGAGCGTCATAGTCTCGTCGAGCTCGACGTGCAGTTCCACGTGGATCTTGCCTTCGAGGTCCTGCACGCTGATGTCGTGCACCGGGAGATTGTTGCGCAGTGCGGCGGCGCGGATGCGGTCGAAGGTGCTTTCCGTATGCGGCGCGCGAGGCACGGCATTGACCAGCACATCGGAGTCGCCCAACACGCCATGAATACGATGGCGCACCTCAGCGACCAGCGCGTCTGCTGCCTGGAAGGCCAGATTGCGCGGCACGCCCACGGCAACGTCTGCGAAGTAGCGGCTTCCCGCGCGGCGAATGCGCACGCGCTCGACTCCGAGCACGCCGGGGACTGTGCCGACCTGGGTGATGATCTCATGACGGACGCCGCGCGGGGCGGCATCGAGCAGCGCGTCGAGCGTCTCACGTGCAAGCCGCCAACTGACCGTCATGACGATGACGGCCACGCCAAGCGCGGCGATTGGATCGGCCTTGATTAGCCACGGAATGTGATAAGCGCGTCCGGCCCAGACAAACGCCAGGCCGGCGATCACGACCGAACTCGACCAGATGTCGGTGGCAAAGTGCAGCGCGTCTGCCTGCAGCGCCTGGCTCGAATATTTGTCGGCCACGCGCTTGAGCGCGCGCGAGCGCCCATAGTCGAGCGCGATGGAGACCACCATCACCAGCAGCGCCCAGATGCTCGGCTCGATCTCAACGGCCTTGAAGAACAGGCGCTGGACCGCCTCGTAAACGATCCAGACGCAGGTAGCCAACAGCAGGCCGGTCTCGATGAAAGCAGAGACATTTTCGACTTTGCCATGTCCATACTGATGGACGGAATCGGCAGGCAGGTCGCTCATGCGCACGGAAAAAAAAGTGATGATGGCGGCGACTAGATCGAGCAAAGAATGCAGCGCCTCGGAGAGAATGCCCAGGCTGCCGCTGAAAAATCCGACTACAAACTTGAAAACGGTGATGACTATCGCGACGAATACGCTGTTGCGCGCCACGCTCTGCTTCTCGGCGCGCATGCTGTCGTGGTCGAACGGCAGCCCCGGATGGGTGATCCTGTCCGGACCGGCGGCCATGCTACTTCCTTCCCCAGTAAACGCCCGCGACGCCGAAGGTGTACGGAGTGTAGGCGGCCTCGCGGAAGCCCGAGGCCTTCATCAGCGCGAGCATCTCCTGCGGCTGCGGAAAGCGCGCCACGCTCGCGGGAAGATAGGCGTATGGGCCGCGCGTGCCGGAGATCAGCGAGCCGATGGCGGGCAGCACGCGGCGGAAGTAAAAGCGGTAGAGCTTGCCCGGCAAACCGCGCGGCTCGCCGAAATCGAGGATCGCGACCTCGCCGTCTGCGGCGAGCACGCGGTGGATCTCGCGCAACCCCGCCTCATAGTTGGCGAGATTGCGAAAGCCGAAGGCTGAGGTGACGAGGTGGAAGCGGCAATCGGCAAACGGCATCTGCAGGGCGTCGGCCTCCACCCATTGCAGCGGCAGTCCGACGCTCTTGCGGACCGCACGGCAGAGCATGGGATGCGCGAAGTCAGCGCCCACAATGGAAGCGCCGCCCACGCCCGCCTGGCGATAGAGCGCCAGGGTCATGTCGCCGGTGCCGCAGCAAAGGTCGAGCACGTGCGCATCGCCGCGGCGCAGGATATGGCGAAAGCGGCGCGCAGTGCGCCACCACCAGTAGCGGTCCACATTCAGCGAGAGGACGTGATTGAGCAGGTCGTAGCGCGGCGCGATGCTGGAGAACATATCGCGAACGGCATCGGCGGCGGCCGTCTGGTCCTGCTCGGGATCAACGCGCGCACCCAGCGTTGGAGTCCCCAACGAGCCCGTATCTGGCTTGTTGGGGTGGGACAGCGCGGCCTTGGCTTCGGGAGTCAACTCGCTGCGCCCCTGCTCCATCGGGGTCCCCGGCGCGCCCGCAGTTGGCGTGCTGGACCGGCTGATCTGGTTGCGCTCGGTCATCGCGTTCCGACCCGCACATCGCAGGCGGGCTCGGCGGGTTGATTCTGCGAGATGTCGCGCAACTCCTCAATCGCCTGCAGCACGACGCTCTCCGGCACATCGGTTGCGATCTCGACTTCGCCGATCTCGCGCGCGAGGATGAAGTGCACGCGCCCATCGAGCGTCTTTTTATCGCTCACCAACCGGCGGACGATGGCCTTGGGGCGCACCTCAACCTTGGGGAGTGGAGCATAAGCCAGCACCAGCTTGCGTATGCGCCCGGCCGACTGTGGCGAGAGCCGCTGCATCGCGGCCGAAATGGAAGCGGCGGCAATCATGCCCCAGGCCACAGCCTCGCCGTGCAGAAAATATTTGTACCCGGTCTCGGACTCAAGCGCGTGGGCGATGGTGTGGCCGAAGTTAAGGATCTTGCGCACGCCATGCTCCTCCTCGTCTTCGCCGACCACGTCCGCCTTGACCCGCACCGATTCGGCAATCAGCCATTCCAGCGCGCCGGGATCTTTGGCCAGCACCTGCTCGCGGTTCTGCTCCATAAACTCGAAGATGCGCGGGTTGCGAATGATGCCGGCCTTGAGCGATTCGTACAATCCGGAGCGGTATTCGCGATCGGGCAGCGTGGCAAGCACCTGCGGGTCCGCCAGCACCAACTCGGGCTGCCTGAAAACGCCCACCAGGTTTTTGCCGGATCTGAGGTTGACGCCGGTCTTGCCGCCCACCGACGAATCGACCTGCGAAAGAAAAGTGGTCGGCACCTGCACAAAGCGGATGCCGCGCATGTAGATGCCCGCCAAAAATCCGGTGACGTCGCCGACGACGCCGCCGCCCAGCGCGATGAGCACGCTATTACGGTCGGCATTGAGCTTGACTAATTGCGTAGAGAGCCGCTCGATGATCGAGAGGTTTTTGTAGCGCTCGCCATCCGGCATCTCGATCAGGTCGACGCGCGCCGGATCGCCGGAAAACGAATTGAGCAGAGGCCCGCTCCAGTGCTCGCGTGCCGGCCCTGAGGTGACCACCACAAAGTGCCGTGCCTTGGGCAGCGACCCGCGAATATGCGCTGCGGCGGAGCTCAGCACTCCTGGCTCGATCAGCACCTCGTAGGACTTGGTTCGGGTTGGAATCTGTATGCGGATCAAGGCTCTATTTTATCAGTTGAGATAAGACTTGGCTCGCTATTGCACCGGCGTCTGACCGGCAAAGCTCCGGCTTTCACGTACTCCGGGTGTACCATACTCCGGGCGTAACATGGGGCGTAAGTAACATCGGGCGTAACATGAAGCGTCTCGTCAGTCCAATGCAGAGGCATCGCCTGCCCTACCGCTGTTCCACCCCAGCAAGCCGACAACAGGCTTACCGGGGTTCCCGTTGCCGTGATGAAATCTGAGTACGACTTTATCGTTGTGGGCGCCGGAATCGCCGGACTGAGGGCTGCCATCGAGCTGAACCAGCACGGCTCGGTGCTCTGCCTGGCCAAGCGCGAGCTCACCGAATCCAACACGCAATACGCGCAGGGCGGCATTGCCGTAGCGCTTGCGCCGGACGACTCGCCGGAGATCCATCTGCGCGATACGATAGCTGCGGGCGCCGGGCTGGTGAACGAAGAAGCGGCGCGCGTGCTGGTGACCGAAGGCCCGGAACGGGTGCTCGAACTGCTTCAGTGGGGCGTGCGGTTCGACTGCGACGAACAGGGCGATCTGGCCTTCACGCGCGAGGGCGCGCACTCGCGCAACCGCGTGCTGCACGCCGGGGGCGACTCTACCGGTCGCGAGATCGGCCGCGCCCTGCACCGGCACGCCAGCCTGCTGCCCAACATCCACCTGGAAGCCTTCGGCTTTACCCGCGACCTGCTGCTGAGCGACGGCCGCGTGGCGGGCGTAGAAATCCTCCACCCCGGCAAGCCAACCACGGACTCGCTGGGGACCCCACAGGAGGACGGCACAACCCAGCTGGTGACGGCACGCGCGGTGCTGCTGGCCACCGGCGGCGCAGGCATGGTCTTTGCCAACACCACCAACCCCGATGTTGCCACCGCGGACGGCGCGGCGATGGCCTGGCGAGCGGGCGCCGAGCTGAGCGACATGGAGTTCGTGCAGTTTCATCCCACGGCGCTCTATTTGGCTGGCGCGCCGCGCTTTCTGCTCTCCGAAGCCCTGCGCGGAGAGGGGGCATACCTGCGCAACCGGGCGGGCGAGCGCTTCATGCCGCGCTATCACCAGCTTGCCGAGCTTGCGCCTCGCGACGTTGTGGCGCGGGCGATTCATCGCGAAATGCAGACCGGCACGGGGGACGAGGCGATGGTCTATCTCGACGTCACGCATCTGGACCCGGCCAAGCTCAAGACGCGCTTTCCGCTGATCTACGGCACCTGCCTGCGCTATGGGCTGGACATCACGCGCCAGCCCATTCCCGTCCGCCCGGCGGCGCATTACGCGATGGGCGGCGTGCGAACCGACCTCGACGGGCGCGCATCGCTGGCGGGACTCTACGCGGCGGGCGAGGCAGCCTGCAGCGGCGTGCACGGAGGCAATCGCCTGGCCAGCAATTCCCTGCTCGAAGGTTTGGTCTTCGGCCTGCGCGCCGCGCGATGTATGGCCGGCGAGCGTGCCGCGGCAGGCAGCGGCCGGGTCGCCGAGACAGCGAAGCAGAAGAACGGCGGCGAAGAAGATCACGCTCGCCTGAGAGAAGAGGCGCAGCAGCTCATGGAAAGGCTGGTAGGCATGGTGCGCGAGCGCGATGGGCTCGCCCAGGCGGTGGCGCGGCTGCAGGAGATTCGCTCAGCGCTGCCGCCGTCGCTGGACCGCCGGCGCGCCGAGACGCGCAATATCGTGGAGAGCGGGCTGGCCATCGCTCGCGCCGCGCTGGCTCGCGAGGAGAGCCGGGGCGGGCACTATCGCAGCGACTTTCCTCATGTGGACGATGCACGCTTCCGCAAGCACTCGGTGATTCGCGGCGATGCAGTACGCTTTGAATAGATGCCCGCCGGCAGCTGCTCCGCACCTCAGCGCGGCCGCCCGGCTGCCGTCGATTCTGTTATCATGAAGACAACGCAATCCACCTGAACGTGGGGCTATAGCTCAGCTGGGAGAGCGCATCGTTCGCAACGATGAGGTCGTCGGTTCGATCCCGACTAGCTCCACCATACAATCAAGCACTTCCGGATCCTGCCACACCTCCATAAAGGGACCTGCGCTCCATGATGCAGTCCGCGCCAGCGCTTAGTCTAGCCCTAGTCTCGGTCTCCATCCTGGGCTTCCGCCACGGGTTCGATTATGACCATGTGGCGGCCATCCTCGATATTGCCAGCGGGCAGAGCAACTCGCGCAGCGCGATGAAGGCGGGACTCATGTATGCGCTCGGTCATGCAGCAACGGTCGCGGCGCTTGGAACGGCGGTCATTGTCTTCCAATTCAGATTGCCTCCACGGCTTGATGTATGGATGGAGCACACCGTCGGCATCACCTTGCTAGTGCTTGGCTGCTATGTTCTTTGGACAACCTTCTTTCAACGGGAGGGTCCCGATCACTCAGGCCATTCGCACGACCACAATCACGTCCCCGGGACGCGTGTCACACTCATCGCGAATGCCATTCTGTGGCCGGTGTGGCGCTTACGCTCCGTGTTCAGCGGCCAGCCGTGTGCGCGATATCAACTGTTCGGGAACGGCATCGGGAATTCACCGGCGCTTCTGGTTGGCGTAATTCATGGGCTTGGCGCTGAGACGCCCAGCCAGTTGATGCTCTTCCTGCTGGCGGCAAGGCTCGGTGGAATCAGGAATGGCCTATCCGGGCTGATGGCATTCCTCGCCGGCATGCTGATCATGAACACTCTAATGTGCGCGGCAGCGACCGGGATCTTGCGCATTTCGGTGAATCGTCGCCGCACATTTCAATGGTTCACGGGACTGAGCGCGGCTTACAGCATTGTGGCGGGCATGATCTTCCTTGCCGGAACAGCGACTGTTGCCGCGGCACTGGGACGGTGAAGACAGTTGTGCGGCCGCCGTTGGCCTGATTCGATCGAAGCGCGCTACTCAAGCAGCGGTCTCAAGAGAATGCGACTGCACGACCTGAAGTCCGTTGCTGGAGGACAACACTTCGTAGCGGGAATCCTCCTGCTCTCTCCAGAATCGCAGCGTTACCTTGCCGCCGCCCACACGAAGGTTGTGCAGGGTGATCTCCGGCAGCCAGTGCGGCAGAACAGGGTCGACATAGAGCGTGTTGCTGTGCGCGTCCGCATTGAGTCCGAGAATGGCGCGCAGCAGATGGAAGATGCTGCCCGCTGCCCATGCCTGCGGCACGTTGGCGCCCAGGTACTGCACAGGGAAAGAGCCCGGCTGACGCCGCGTTCCGGCATAAAGCTCCGGAAGGCGGTGGAAGACGAAGTAACTCGCCGCTTCGCTGATGTCGCGCGCGATCCTGGCCGCTTCCTGCGCGAATCCATACCGCCTGAATCCCATCGCGATAATGCCGTTATCGTGGGGCCAGACAGAGCCGTTCTGATACGAGAAAGGGTTGTAGGCCGGATTCTCTGCCGATAGGGTACGAATGCCCCAACCGCTCCACATATCGGGCTGCATCAGGCGTGAGACAACGCGGGCCGCATGCTCGCGGCTGGCAATTCCGCTCCACAGCAGGTGGCCGGGATTCGATGCGATGGTCTTCACCTGGTTCTTGCTGCCGTCCAGCGCGTAAGCATAGAAGCCGGTCTCTTCGCACCAGAAGAGCTCCTCGACTTTCTGCCGCAGCTCCGTCGCTTTCTTTCGCAGATTTGCGGCAAGCTCTGGCTGCTTGAAATAGTCGAACGCCTCGGCCATACGCAGCCATGCGTCATACGTGTAGCCCTGCAGTTCGCACAGGGCCTTCGGGCCTTTCACCGGGCTGCCGTCGGGGTACATTACGGAATCCCCAGCGTCCTTCCACGCCATGTTCTCGTAGCCCTGGGGCGACTGGGTCTGATATTCCTGCAGCCCGTCGCCATCCATGTCGCCATAGCGATCGATCCACTCGAGGCACCTCTTTGCAACATCCTCATGTTCACGGAACAGCCGGTCGTCTCCCAGCCACTTCCAGGACTCGTGCAGCGCGATGAGGTACAGCGCAGTTGCGTCGGCGGTGCCGTAGTAGGGTGTGTGCGGAATCAGCTTGCGCTCGGCGAGTTCTCCCACGCGGATCTCGTGCAGGATCTTGCCGGGCTGCGCGTCACGATAGTCATCTACCTCGGTCGCCTGTAGCCTGCCTAGAATGTCCAGCGCGCCCCGCGCAAAATCCGGGTAGACGATCATGTTCTGCAGGCTGACGATGAGGCTGTCGCGGCCAAAGACGGCAACGAACCACGGAACGCCCGCCGCCGGAATAAACTCATGCTTCACTTCCTCGCGCGGCAACCGCAAGGCGGCCATGTCGTCCACGGACTGTTTGAAAAGCCGGTACACGTCCTCATTGGCGCTGGTCGCCGAGGTGGTCATCTCCTTCCACTTCTTGAGATCTCTTTCAATCGGGCTGTCTGGACTGCGCAGCAGGTGCACACAATGGTGGCTCTTTCTTTCCTTCCTTGTGGGATCGCTCAGCTCGTGCTGCACGCACGTGTGCCATGACGCCATCGGCTCAAGGTCAATTCCGAAGCTGATCCGGCCGTTGCTATACATCGGAACTGATCCGCAGCGGTGCAGACTGGTGATGAGCGATCGCTTGAAGCCCTCGTGTTCATAGGCGCTGATCAACTCCGCATTTTTCTGGTCCCAGTCGGTAGTGACGTGGCCTTTGCGGACCACACGGTTCATCTTGACCTCGAAGATGTCGGCGAAATCAGTGCGCAGCGAGAGCTCGAAGCAGAACCGCACCCGCCTCATGCTGTAGTTGCAAATGTCGATGTCCTCGTGAATGCCGCTGTGGACGGCCCTGCTGAGGGTGAGACTGAGGGCGCCGGCCCCGATCTCGCCGTATTCGGTCAGGAGTTTGGGGTTGATCAGATAGGCCCGCGAGGCATAGTAGGCGATTGCCCCGGAGTTTTGCAGCAGCCAGCGCTCGCCGTCGGCGAACATATCATAGTGGCTGATAAAACGCGTGTCGCGCGAGTAGACGCCCTGGTCGGTGTACGGGCTGATGCAACAGTTCGGCTCGGAGATGACGAATGTACTGCCGCGTGTGATTGTGATCAGCGGCGGGCCGACGGTGACCTCAATGGCCATGTTTCACCTGCACCTGGGTCCCCCCCAGCGCGCCTGCTCGTTGGCGTGCTGGGGCAGACTAGCGTAAGTCTCACGGTTGAGCGCACCACTGTATCGCACCACTGTGTCGCGCCATTCTGTTTCGCGCACCGGTGCGTCGCGTACCAATGTGTCAGATGCGCCGCGCTCCCGGGCGGTGCAGATCTCCACGATTTTCCCAAAACTTGCTAGACGCTCGCCTGGCGCGCGAGCAGTTGCTGAAGGTTGTCGTTGAAGATCAGCCGCGCAGTCTCCTCGGTTGCGCCGATTGCGCCGAGCGCCTTCACCTGTGCCTGGAAGACCTCCGCATTCCAGCCTCGCGGGAAAAACGATGAGTCGGTCCCGAAGAGCAGGCGGCGCGCTCCGGCAACGGCGAGCGCGCGGCGAAAGACGGCAGCAAGGTCACACTCGCCGCCTTCGAACTTCATCCAACCGTTGCTGCTCGATGTATCCAGGTAGACGTTCGGGCACAGGTCGCAGAGCATGAGCGCCTCGCGAAAGTATCCCGCGCCGAAGTGCGGCACCACAAAGCGGAGCTGCGGATAGCGCAGCGCGATCGAGTGCAGGTCGATGGGATTGGAAAAGCGCATGTCGAACTGCGAAGGCAGTCCGAGTTTCTGCCGCACGCCCACGCTGAGCACGCCGCAGTGCACAAAGACAACCGCCCGGCTGCTGGCGGCAGCGTCAATCAGCGCGGCGACGCGCTCGTCGTGCAGCGAATAGCAGTGCATGGCGGGAAAGAGGCAGAGGCCATGCATGTGTCCGCCCTGCAGCGCAAACTGCACGGAGGAAATACTGTCCGGCAGTAGCGGATTCACCATCATGTATCCGAAGAAGCGCTGCGGATATTTGCGCACCGCGGCA
>WNFY01008498.1_pt1 | contig 15712 bp, 17 predicted proteins | sample 5400091 | NCBI WGS metagenome assembly WNFY01 (sample SAMN13153364, study PRJNA577476) | soil metagenome | isolation source: 60 cm soil or saprolite under grassland replicate 1 | place: USA:California | collected 2016-06-15 | reverse complement strand
CCGAGGGCGGTCCAGGCACCCCCGCGTCAGCCGCCGACCTGGCCGGGTACGTGCGCGACTACGACCCGGAGGACCCCGAAGACCCGGACGGCGGCGAGCCCGGCGAGGCGGACGAGCCCGGCGAGCCCGACAGCTTCTACCTCTCCGATGACGACGAGTACGACGACCTCACCATGGAAAGCCTGTTCCTGCCCGTGACCTCGCTGTGGCAGGTGCTCGGCGCGATCGACGACGACGAGCGCCTTACCGCGCTGGGCTGGTGGGGCCTGCCCGAGGCCATGCTCCGGGTCTGGGCCCCGTCCGGCGGCGCGCAGGACTAGCTGCGGGCTCGGGACCAGTCAGGATCATTCTTCCGAACGGTCGCCGGTTCTCGCCTTCACTCATCGAGCGTTCACCGATTCCGGTAAGGGGGTTGTACCAGCCGACTGCTATGCGGACAAGCGCATGGCGAGCTCAACCCGGTCCAAGAGAACGTCCAGGTCAATCTCTTCGATCTGTTCACCGTCAACGCAATCCTCGGCCGCGATCCACAGCGATCGCCGCTTATCCCACAGGAAGGACCATTCGGCCGCCAACTGGTCCATCCTGTTGAGCTGGCCAAGCGTGAGGTTCATGATTTCCTTGCGTGCGATCATGCCGTTACATCTCTAGTTGTCTAGAGGTCTAGTACTTGTATAGAGGAGTTGCGCCGATGAAGTCAAGCCTCAGCGAGCGGGCAACTCGTAGGACAGTTGGTAGGCGTTGGCCGCCATCACGGTGTCACACACCTCGACGGGCCGATTTTCCAAGTCATAGGCGGTGCGGATCAGCCGGAACACCGGTACGCCAGGAGGGAGGTTGAGCAGGCGACTTTCCTCGGGAGTCGGCATCCTGGCCGTCACGTCCTCGGTGAACCTTGCTAGGACATGGCCTTGCTCCTCCAGGCGGGCGTAGATGCCGCCGCGTCCCGGGTTGAGGTCGCCGATCGGCGTGCCGTGCGCAAGGTCAGCAGGTATGTACGATACGGCGATCTCGACAGGCTTGCCGTCAAGTAGATAGCGACGGGAGCGAATCACGACGCTGGTGTCGTCACCGATGCCCATCCGGTCAGCGACCTCTGCCGGTGGCCGCGACTCGCTGACCTCGATCATGTCAACCTGCGGTGTGGCACCAATTTGCTCGGCTTCCGTAATGAAGGCAGCCTTACCTCCCTTTCGGTGACGCTGCGCGAACCGGTCAGAGGCAAGGCGCCGGACGGGAGGCCGACTGCGCACGTAGACACCACGGCCATGCTCGGCGGTCACCAGGCCTTCATCCAGGAGCAGGCGCATCGCATTGCGAATGGTCATCCGGGCGACGCCGTAATGATCCATCAGCTGCGCCTCGGACGGCAACTGGTCACCCTCGCGCAACCGACCTCGTGCGATTGCCGCCCGAAGGTGATCGGCGATCTGCTTGTAGACAGGACGGTCGCTGGCCGCGTCGATGGACGAAGCGAGCACAGGGCCAGCCCCCATGCGCCTCACTCCTCCACTCGTACAGACATCTACACTTGCAGGCTACTGCTGAAAGAGGGAGATGAAGACAGCCGGAAGGCACTCGGTCAGCGTCGCGGGCGTAATCACCGACGGCGACGGCCGAGTGCTGCTCATTAGGAGACGCGACACCGGGCGTTGGGAACCTCCCGGCGGCGTGCTGGAACTCGATGAATCCATCGAGGCAGGACTGCGGCGCGAAGTCCGCGAGGAAACCGGGCTGACAATCGAGCCTGTGGCTCTGACCGGTGTGTACAAGAACATGGCACGCGGCATCCTCGCTTTGGTCTTCCGGTGCAACGCGCTCAGCGGTCACCTGAGTGTCAACGAGGAAGTTTCGGGATTCCGGTGGGCCACGCCCGAAGAAGTCAATGCCATAGCCGACGAAGCGTTCGCCGTCCGTGTACTCGACGCTCTTGCTGAGCGGCCAGCGCCGGCTGTGCGCGACCACGATGGACTGCGCATCGTCTGATGCGTAGACCCTGAGACGGTGACTGGGCCAGATCCGGCTTGATGCCAGGTCGGCGGTGGTTTCCGGTACCTCACCGGGCTGGCAGGCATCGGCTACCGTCTTCACGCCCGCCCAGGCCGCGCTGTTCGTGGCGGCCGTGTTCGTAGCCTCGGCGAGCTGGCAGCTGATTCTGGTCAGCGGCGGAGCGCTGATCGGCCGGGTGGCCGGCAGCCAGCGCGGCACGCTGGCCGCTTCCCTGGCATCCAGCCTGCTGATCGCCGGGATCGCGTTCCGGATCCTCAGCAGGTGACCGGCGGCACCAATCGGCCGGCAGCCGGGAACCCGCTGGTACATAGCCCCGCTGACCAGGCCCAGGCGGTGCAGCTGGCCCTGTCAACGATCACGAAGTGCCAGCCAGCCTTGCCCGGGACAGGCCATCCCCGCCCCGGCTACGCACAGCGCGCAACGTGAATGTTCATACGTTTCGGACCGTCCCGCGGGATGCGGGGGCATGTTAAGTTAACGACATGGTGCGCGATAACGATCGCGGCACTGTCGTGACATGAAGCAGGCCGCGCGGCTTGGGTGATGTTGTGTCGCATTACCTGGGCCGCACGGCCTTGTCCAAGCGTATCTTCACCGGCCTCCAGCCGCGGCGCCTCGGCAGACTCGTCGCTGAGCTGGCTGGCACCTGGATGGCTTCTGAGGAGTCCCGGCTGCGTGAGCGCCGGGGTCACGAGCGTTTGCGTGCGCCCGGAGCAGGCCCGGACCACGAGCTCGTGTTCGCCGACCGCGTCATCGTGACCCTGGTGACGCTGCGCTTTCAGCTCCCGCACGCGGCACTGGCAGAGCTCTACCGGGTGGACCGCTCCACGGTCACCCGCGCGATCCGCGAGGTCCGGCCGCTGCTGGCTGCCCGCGGGTTCGCTGTGCCCGGCCGCCCCGGCTTGCAGCTTCGCATCCTGGCGGACGTCTTCGCCTACGCCTCGGCCCAAGGCGTGGAGCTGCGGCTGGACGGCACCGAAGTCCAGGTCCGCCGCCCGCGGGCCAGCAAGCCGGGCCGCCGCGCGTTCGTCTCGGGCAAGAAGAAGATGAACACCAAGAAGGCCACTGTCGTCACTGACGGCGAGGGGCGCACGCTGTGGGCCGGGGCGTTCCGGCCCGGCCGCATGCACGACCAGACGGCTGTGCGAACCGAGGGCATCGCCGACCTGTTCGAGCAGTTTCCCGAGGTCAAGGCCAAGGTCGACGCCGGGTACCGGGGCCTGGCCAAGGAGTTTCCCGGCCAGGTCCAGGCCCCGCCGCTCAGACCGAAGAAGGACGCGACGCCGGAGGAAGCCGCCGCCTGGGACGCGGCGCGCCACCAGCAGTCATCGGAACGGATCTGCGTGGAGCACGCCAACGCCGAGCACAAGCAGTGGCGGACCCTCCAGCGGTTCCTCGGACGACGCGAAGACTTCGACGAGACCTACATGGCCGTTGCCGGCCTGGTCTCCGACCGCGCCGCCGAGAGGTGATCACCAAACAGACAGTCCGCCAGGCCAGCACGCCCCGACCTCAATCGCGCACCACGTCGTAAGCCTGCCCGGGGCCCGCAGTGACTGTTCACCGCGGCGGCGTGGCGTGGCGCGACAGTACCGTGAATCAGCTTCCGGACTTCAGCTTGCGCCAGCCACCGGCGCGGTTGTTGGCGATGATCTGCCGGAACATGGCGGTGAGGGCAGGCGCGTTGATGACCTCGCCCTGGCGGATGGCCACGGTGCGGGCAGCCTTGTTGTCGTGGCCGCTGGTGATGATCCCCTCGGGGTCGGGGACGATGGCGCCGTCGTAGAGGAAGACGTTGACGTGGTCCTTGGCCGCGAGCAGAGCGCAGATGTTGCCGTCCAGCACGAAGTACGGGCGGCTGGTGCGCTTAATGGTCTCGGTGACCTGCGGGTCGGCGGCGTGAACCAGGTCGCGCACCTGACGGCAGATGTGCTGCTGCCAGCCTGGCAGAGCATCGATGTAGGCGTCGACTCGCGGGTCGGTGGTGTAGGGCATCTCTTTTCCCGTGTCCTTGGCCGTGTAGTAGCTGAGGAACATGTCCACGCCGCTGGTGAGCAGATCCTCAGTGGCGCGCTGATCGAGGCTTATCCCGAACATGGAACGGACGATGTGGGGGTAGACGGTCAGCGCGTAGAACTGGATCACGGCCAGGTCCGGGTCGGGGACGTCCAGGTCCCCGGGGCTGGACAGGTCCCGCAGGGCGGCGGCGATCACCGGGGCGAACCGCTGCGGGCTGCGCTCGAGCCATTTGCGGGCCAGCCCGGGGAAGCGGCGCGAGGTGCCGATGACCAGCAGGCGCAGGTCGGTCACCTCCGGCCGGGTGATGCCGGCCACCCAGCCGCGCGCCACGGCGGTGAGCCGCTCGCGCAGGTCTTCGCGGCCGGTCAAGTCGGTCAGGGTCAGCTTGGCCGCGCCGCCGAGCGCCTGCTCGAACGCCTCGCTGATGACCTCGGTGAACAGCTGCTCCTTGCTGCCGAAGTGGTTATAGATGGTCACCTTCGATACGCCCGCTGCCTCGGCGATCAGGTCCATCCCCGCGTCGTAGCCGTGCTTGAGGAAGATCTCCCGGGCGGCGGCGACGATCGCCCGGCGCTTGCGCTCGGCGCGCAGCCCGGTGGGCCGCCGGCCGGGCAGCGCCTGGGTGGCCTGCGTCATGGGATCGATTATAAGCCCAGCTGAACTGAACAGTTGATTTCAGTTAATATGTGCTGTACTGTTCAGTTCATAATCGGGTGGCTGCGGCCGCAGGCGCGGCCGCAGCGCGAACCGGCGCGGCGGCCACTTGGTCCCGGCCGCGACCGTGGACGGCCAAGCGAACAAGGAGCACGGAAGTGAGTGAGACCGGTAGTCATATCACCAAGGTGGAGGCGGTGGGCCTGCCCGTCACTGACCAGGACCGGGCGCTGGAGTTCTACCTCGGCAAGCTCGGCTTCGAAAAACGTCGCGACGTCCCTTTCGGCCCCGCTGGCCGCTGGATCGAGGTGGCGCCGCCCGGAGCGGTGACGACGATTGCGCTGGTTCCCGCCGGGATGCCTGCTGGCGTCCGCCTGACGACCTGGGACGCCGAGGGCGACCATGCCAGCCTGCGCGCCCAGGGGGTCGACACCGATCCCGAGATCATGCGCATGGGAGGGGCCGCACCGCCGATGTTCTCGTTCCGCGACCCGGACGGCAACAGCCTGCTGATCATCCAGGGCAGCTGACCCGGCAGCCCAGGCCCGCCAGCCTCGTGCGCGTAGCCAAGGCCGACCAGGCCGTTGTAGCCGACCCAGCCGTCGGCGATGACGCGGGTGCCCGGCTCGAGTTGCCGCTGACGAACGGGCCGAGCGCGTCGGCGGACGCGTCGGCCAGCACGGCCATCCGGCGCCGGCCGGTGCCCTCGGCCCGCCGATCCCGGCCGCGATGCCAACCGGTCAGGCCCTGATGCAGGTGGCCTACCGCGGACCGGCTCAGATCGCGCGCTCCAGCCGGTCAAGGAGAACGTCTAGGTCAACCTCTTCGATCTGCTCGCCATCAACTGAATCCTCGGCCGCGATCCACAGCGATCGCCGCTTATCCCACAGGAAGGACCATTCGGCCGCCAACCAGTCTATCCTGCTCAGCTGGCCTGGCGTGAGATTCACGATTTCACCTCGCCTACGTGATCGATCAGCCCGGGCCCTTGCTGTCCGGACCCGGGGCGCAGCCTCCGCTCCACGGGCGTTCACGGCACAGCCGAGAGAACCCGTCCTCACGGGTCGATGGACAGCATGCTCATGCTTCAAGACCGGCTCCATCCAAAGACACTATAAGTTGACTTAAATATGCAGTCAAGGTGAATCAGGAGAGTATCACCGCGCGGGCGAACCTGGCCGCTTCGGGCCCTGTTAGCGCGGATTCATGCAGCAGCGAGAAGATCCGTTCGTAGGCGTCTACATCGTCAGGGTCAGCGATGAGGTCTTCTTTCGTGTAGCCCTCGGCGAGTACGACGGGGCCTCCAGGAATATGAAAGACGGCGAATCCGTGAGAGTAGACGGCACGAGCCTCGCGGCCGAACGGGATGATGCTGAGCGTGACGCCAGGAAGCGCCGCGGCGGCCATCAGCTTGCCGAACTGTTCCTGCATCATGGCCTTCGGTCCCGGCCGCCAGCGCAGCGCGCCTTCGGTGAGCACGTAGTCGAACCGCCGGCCGGGCTCGCGAAGGACGGACTGCCGTGCCATGCGCTCCTTTACCGCCGCGTCTATACCGCCCCGGCCGCTGACATCTCCAAACGTCAGAACGCGCCGCGCATAGCTCTCGCTCTGCAGAAGTCCCGGTATGACCGATGGCTGGAAGTGGAGGATTCCCGCCGCCGAGCGGTCCAGGTCCGCCATCTCACGCTGCCTGGCCGCCAGGCCGCCCCGGTGAGAGGCGCGCCACGACCTTGCCTCGGTCCATGCGGAATGGGCAAGGCGTGAGAGTTCCTCGCGAGCGGAGTCGTCAGCTCCCGTAGCCTCGGCCCATTGCTCGGCGTCGGCCGCGGTGGCCTGCGTGCGCCCGTTCTCGATCCGGGTCACCTTGGACTGGCTCCAGCCCATCGCGCCGGCAAGCTGGTAGGTGGTCATCCCCGCTCCGGCGCGCAGGCCGCGCAGGACGGCGGCGAGGCGTACCTGCGCCGGGCTCAGCGAGTTGCTCATGCAGGTGTCTCCTGGCTAAGTTATTTAAGTCAGCTTAAGAGTGGTAATGATTCAAGTTAGCGCCTAGCCTAGACGTATGGTCAACGCGACCGGGGTGATCACAGGCCGACGACAGCAACGATGTCGGTTGCGTGGAGGTCGCATTCCACGGCGGCAAGATCGGCGTGCGCGACTCCAAGGATCACGGGACCGGCCCGGTGCTCGGCTTCACCGAGCATGAGTGGGAGTGCTTCATCCAGGGCGCGAAGAACGGCGAGTTCGACCTGCCCGGCAACGCCGGATGGATTTAGGCAGGCTCACCAGGCTGCGGGTCGTCCGCGGCGAGCAGCTCGTACGCGGGGCCCAGCACATCGGCCAGGTCTTTTCCCCTGACCTGGACGGGTGGCGGGGGGAACATGCGTAGCAGAAGGTCGGGGGCTGCGGCGTCCGGTGCGGTGGCCAGCGCCCGTAGCCGGGCCGGGCTCAGCCCGGGCGACCAGAACCCGTCTAGGCCCTCCTCCAGCGGCGGAGCCGGCACGTCCAGGCCGGACCGGGCGGCCCCGGCCGCCGCCGCGCCCTGGCCCGGGCTGACCTGGCCCGAGCCGGCCTGGATCCGACGCAGCGCGCCGAGCAGCTCGTCCCTGGCCTTGCCGCGCCAGGCCAGCATGCCGAACGGGTCACGGTCGAACTCCTCGGCCAGCACGTAGCAGACCGCGGCCAGGTGCTTGCACGGCACCTCCCAGTCCGGGCAGCTGCAGTGCATGTCCAGGTCGGCGGCCGACCGCGGGAACAGCGGGGTGCCGCACTCGGCGAACACCTCCTCGATCTCATGCGGCATCTCGCCCGCGAGCAGCTTGGCCCGGAACAGCGCCTGGCTGGCCAGCCGGTCCTGCACCCGCCGCCACTGGGCGGTGGTCAGCGGCAGCACCCCGATCCTGACCTGGTACGGGCGCACCCGCGACCCCTGCACCCGGGCGGTGACCTTGCCCTGGGACAGCTCGAAGTCGAGCACCTGCCCGGCCCGGGCGTAGCTGCGGCCACGGGCCAGCCGGCCGCTCATGCCGTAGGACTCCAGCACGCTGATGAACCGGCGCGACCACCACTGCTCGCCGATCGCGCCGCGCTTGCTCTTCGCCCTGATCCCGCCGTCCACCCGGATCGGCCGGGCTGGCGGCCAGTCCTCCCAGCGCCCGCCCATTACTCGCTCACCGCGTCGGCGGACAGGGTGAGGACGGAGCGCAGGTCCTCGGTGGACAGCTCGGTCAGCCAGCCTTCGCCGGTGCCGACGATCTGCTCGGCCAGCGCCTTCTTCTCCTCGATCATGGCGTCGATCCGCTCCTCCAGGGTGCCGACGCAGACGAACTTGCGGACCTGGACGTTCCGCCGCTGACCGATGCGGAACGCCCGGTCGGTGGCCTGGTCTTCCACGGCCGGGTTCCACCACCGGTCGACGTGGATCACGTGGCTGGCCGCGGTCAGGTTGAGGCCGGTGCCGCCCGCCTTCAGCGACAGCAGGAACAGGGCCGACTCGTCGAGTTCGCCGAACGTCTCGACCATCGCGTCCCGCTGTTTCTTGGTCGTGCCGCCGTGCAGGAACAGCACCGGGCAGCCGAGCCTGGCCGCCAGGTGCGGCTGCAGCATCCGGCCGAACTCGGCGTACTGGGTGAAGCACAGCGCCTTGTCGCCCTCGGCCACGATCTCGTCGCAGATCTCCTCGAGCCGGGCCAGCTTGCCGGACCGGCCGGACAGCCGGGAGCCGTCGCCGAGCAGGTGCGCGGGGTGGTTGCACACCTGCTTGAGCTTGGCCATGGTGGCCAGCACCAGGCCGCGGCGGCTGATATCGTCGCTGGCCTCCTCGATCCGGCTGAGCATGTCGGTGACCGTGGCCTGGTACAGGCTGGCCTGTTCGGAGGTGAGGTTGCAGAAGACCTTCATCTCCTGCTTGTCCGGCAGGTCGGAGATGATCGTCTTGTCGGTCTTCAGGCGGCGGAGCACGAACGGCTGGGTCAGCCGCTTGAGCGCCTGGGTTGCCTCCGGCGAGCCGTGCCGTTCGATCGGGACCGCGTACCGCTTCCGGAACCTCTCGGCCGGCCCGAGCAGGCCCGGGTTGGTGAAGTCCATGATCGACCACAGCTCGGACAGCCGGTTCTCCACCGGCGTCCCGGTCAGCGCGATCCTGGCCGCGGCGGGTAGCGCGCGGACCGCCCGGGCCTGCTTGGTAACGTGATTTTTTATGTTCTGCGCCTCGTCGCAGACCACCCGGGCCCAGTTCACCTGGCCGAGCGCGGCCTGGTCCCTGGTGGCCACGCCGTAGGTGGTGATGACCAGGTCGGCGTCGGCCAGGGCTTCGGCGAGCGAGTCCCCGTCCAGCCGGTCCGCGCCGTGATGCACGTGCACCCGCAGGTCGGGCGTGAACCGCGCCGCCTCGCGCTGCCAGTTGCCGACCAGCGACATCGGGCACACCAGCAGCGTGGGGCCGCGCCCGTCAGACCCGGCCGGGCGGGCCGAGACGAGCGACAGCAGCTGGATGGTCTTGCCCAGGCCCATGTCGTCGGCCAGGATGCCGCCAAGGCCGAGCTCGCCGAGGAAGGACAGCCAGGACAGCCCGCGTTCCTGGTACGGGCGCAGCTGGCCGGAGAAGCCGGCCGGGGTCGGCATCGGCCGCAGCCGGTGGTCGGCCTGACCGGACAGCAGGTCGCCCAGCCAGCCGTCGGCGTCCACCCCGACCAGCGGGATCTCCTCATCGGGCTCTCCGGGTCCGTCCGGTCCCAGGCCCATCCCGGCCGTCAGCGCGTCCGCCGCGGTCATCGTCCCGGCCTGGTTGCGCTCCAGGAATTTCAGCGCCGCCTTCAGGTGCGCGTCGTCCAACTCGACCCACTGGCCGCGCAGCCGGACCAGCGGCACCTTCAGCCGGGCCAGCTCGGCCAGCTCGTCCGGGTCGAGCGCCTGGTCGCCCACTGCCACGTCGTACCGGAAGTCCACCAGGTCGCCCAGGCCGAACCTGGCCACGGCCGCCCCGGCGGCCGGCGTGCCGGACGCGGTGCGGGACCGCGTGGTCAGCTTCAGCCCGAGCCGGGCCTTGCGCACCCAGTCCGGAAGCAGCACGCCGAACCCGGCGCCGGCCAGCAGCGGCCCGGTCTCCTTGAGGAACCGGAACGCGCCCGGCGTGTCCATCACCAGCTCGGCGGGAGCCGCCTCGCGCAGCGCGTCGTCGAGCTCGGCGAAGAGCCGGGCGGCCGAACCCAGGCCGGCCAGCAGCTCCTCCACCGGATCGCCGTCGGCGGTGAGCCCGGTCCCGTCACCGGCCCAGACGTCGGCGGCGGAGATCATCAGGCTCGGGTCGTCGGCGGATTGCAGCGCGAACTCGACCCGCCAGGGATCGGCCTCGGGGGTGGCGGGCTCGGCCAGCCGGAAGCAGGTCCGCACCGGGCCGGCCGGGATCACGGCGCCGTCCCGCCACCCGTCGAGCTCGGCGGCCAGCGCGGCCGCTTCCGCCTCGTCCTCCGGCGTCACCACGTCGACGCGGGCATCGGCCGTGGTCAGGGCCATCACGAACCGTTCGGCCAGCGGAAGGCGCGCCGGGATGCGGCCGCGCCGGGCGGGCAGCAGGGGGGCGGTCAGCCGGGTCCGCGCGGCGGCGTCGGCCAGGGCGTCCAGGGCGCTGCCGAGCAGCATGCCCGGGGCCTGCCCGGTGGCGGCCCGGCAGGACGGGGGCATGGCCGCGGCCAGGTCACGGGCGCGCTGCGCGTCGGCACCGCCGAGCACCGGCCGCCACCGTGCCGTATATCCATCCCCACCCACCATCACTGATTCGAGCACGGGCAGCACCCGGCCGCCTGCGGCCAGGCCAGCCGCGAAACGCGCCACCGCGGTCAGGTAGGTCAGCGACCCGCCGGCGATGGCGGACTCCGCTCCGGGATCACACAGCAGCGCGAGCGCGGCGGCGGGGCCGAGGGCGAGCACGGGCACCCGCCAGCTCGCCAGCGACACCCGGCCGCGCCGGGCCGGAACCGACGCCCCTGAAGCTCCCGGCGCCTCGGGTGCTCCCGGCGCCTCCGGGCGGACGAGCTCCGGCGAGGCCAGCGGGCCGCCCCCGGCCGAGGGCAGCTGCAGGGTCAGCTCGTCGTGGACGGCCTTGCGCACCGCGCCGCCCGCCAGCGTGCCGGCCGACCCGGACGACCCGGCCAGCAGGTCGGCCAACTCCGCGGCCTGGCAGGCGAACGGATGCGGCCGGGGCAGGTGCACGCCGGACGGCGCGGCAGCCGACCGCGGCGGCAGGTCCGGGTCCTCGGCCCACAGGCAGAGCGCGCCGTGCGCCCAGACCCCGTGGATTACCCGCATGAAGTGCTCCCGATCGCGCCTTCGCCCACGCTAACAAGGGCTAGGACAATTTCGCGCCGCGAACCGCCGGAGCCGTCCTACTTGGGTGTTTCCGGCCTGGACGGCTCGCCGGGGGCGGCCTTGGGTCCGGGGGCAGTGTTGGCCGCCGTGGCGCCGTCCGCCTTCGGGGCGATCTTGCGGAACTGCTTGTTCATGGATTTGAGCAGGAAGACCAGGGCCACGCCAATGGCCGCGACCACCAGGAACCCGAGCACCCCGGGGGTGACGTCATCGCTGGGCGGCGAGGACGCGGCGACGGCCGCCGCCAGCACGCCGAACGTCAAAGGCACACCCTCTCCCGGACGCCCGCGAACAGGTCGTCCTCGGGCAACTCGCTATCAACGACCGATCTAGCCAGATGATAGTCCTCCGTGGGCCACGCGGCCTGCTGCACCTCCAGCGGGCAGCGGAACCAGAAGCCGTCCGGGTCGATCTGCGTGGCGTGCGCGATCAGGGCCTGATCCCGGACCGCGAAGTAGTCGCCGCACGGCACCTGGGTGGTGATCTCCGGCTCGCGCCAGTCGTCGCCGCGCTCCTTTTCCCGGTCCGCCCATTCCTCGAAGATCTTGGTGTACGGCGACTCCAGGCCGCGGCGGAGCATCTCCTCGTGCAGGGCCACGAACTTGGCCCCGTGGAAGGAGACGAAGTAGTACAGCTTGAGCGGCTGCCAGGGCTCGCCGGAATCCGGGTACGCGTCCGGGTCGGCGGCGGCCTCGAAGGCGGCCACGCTGACCTCATGGGTCATCACGTGGTCCGGGTGCGGGTAGCCGCCCTTCTCGTCGTAGGTGAGCATGACGTGCGGCCGGAACTCCCGGATCGCGCGGACCAGCGGCTCGGCCGCCTCGGCCACCGGCGTGAGCGCGAAGCAGCCCTCCGGCAGCGGGGGCTTGGGGTCGCCCTCGGGCAGCCCGGAGTCGACGAACCCGAGAAAGCGCTGCTCCACCCCGAGGATCTGGATGGCCCGCGCCATCTCGGCCCGCCGCACCGCGGCGATGTCCGCCTTGATCTCGGGCCGGTCCATGGCCGGGTTCAGGATGTCACCGCGCTCGCCGCCGGTCAGCGTGCAGACCAGGACCTGGGCGTCCTCGCGGACGTAGCGCGCCATGGTCGCCGCGCCCTTGCTCGACTCGTCATCCGGGTGCGCGTGCACGGCCATCAACCTGAGCTGGTCGGCTCCACTGTCCAAACTGTCCAACGCTGATCTCCCTCGTAACCCCTGCTGGCCCCCGCGGGGACGACTCGCGAAAACTTCTAGTGCCGAAACACCAGTTCGGCGGTGCGACATTCCCCGTTCCGGGTCAGTTGGCCCGGTCCTCCCATTTGACTAGAACGCATTAGTCGCCGACCCTAGTTAGCCTGAGAGATTACCCCCGAGGACCGACCATGGTCCCGCGGACTGCAAGTCCTGCGCAGTACCAAGGAGTGCCCGTGACTGAGACGCGCGACGACAGCGTCACCTGGATGAGCCAGGAGGCGTACGACCGGCTCAAAGCCGAACTTGACCACCTCTCGGGGCCGGGGCGCATCGATATCGCGAAGAAGATCGAGGCGGCCCGCGAGGAAGGGGACCTGCGCGAGAACGGCGGGTACCATGCGGCCAAGGACGAGCAGGGCCAGATCGAGGCGCGGATCATCGTCCTGCAGCACATCCTGGAGAACGCCCGCGTCGGCGGGCCGCCGCGGACCGACGGCGTGGTCGGACCGGGCATGACGGTCACGATCCGGTTCGTCAAGGACGACGACGAGGTGACGTTCCTGCTCGCCTCCCGCGAGGAGAGCGGCGCGCCGATCGACGTCTACTCGCCCCGGTCGCCGCTCGGCGCCGCCATCATGGGCAAGAAGGTCGGCGAGAAGGCCACCTACTCGCTGCCGAACGGCCGGGCCAACACGGTGGAGATCCTCGAGGCGGTCCCGTACGTAGGCGCCTGAGGTCTTTTATCAGCCCGAACGGGCCGTGGTGACCGCTACCACGGCCCGTTCCGCGTTTCCCGGTCGTCGCCCCGGTCAGGAGACTAGAGTTCCGCCGCACACCCCAGACCCGAGCAAACCAAAGCCGTCCTGACAGCATGACACGCAGCAGCCGCATAACTGCGAAACCTCAGTAATGACCCGAGAGCGCATATGATCAGGAGCGCTTCGCCTGGCGACTGGCTGCTCATGATCCGGTACCGGGCACGCGCCAGGAAGGAAGGGCTGCGCGATGTCGCCAGAGGAAACCTTGTCGGCCGACGCCGACGGCGACGAGATACGGTCGAGGCTGGTCGCTGCTGCGGGCAAGGTGCGGCATCCCGCCCTCGTTCTCAGCAGCTTCACCACCGGGCTGGCCGAGGTGTCCCGCGACGAGGACGACGACGAGCTTGCTGATGCCGATGCGGACGACAGCGTTCCCAAGGAAGAGCGGGAGCAGGCGAGATTGCGCCGGGCGGCCCTGCTCGTGGCCGCGCTCGACATCGTGGATTGGTGCATCGATGACCTTCGGGCATCCGCATTTGGTATGAATGGCCTGCCCGACCCGGAGGACGCCGAAGAGTCATTCGTATATGAGTGGTTCCCGGAGCGTCACCGCGGCGCCTACGACGAGGGCTTCTTCCGCAAGGTCATGGTCACGGCGGTAAAGGTCGCCGCCGACCTCGGCGACCCTGATGGCGGCCCAGCCTGTTGCACGGCCGAGGAGATCGTCCGCCACGCCGCGGGAGCGATCGCGGGGAGGCTGTGCGAGCAGGCCGGCCTGGGCCGGCCGTGGCTGGATCCGGATGAGTTGCTGCTGGAAGATGTCGATTTCGAGTTCCTCTACGACGCTGACATGGACGGGCTGGAAGACGACCCGGGCACCCAGGCGGCCCTCGGCGTTGACCTGAATCCGGTCCCGGACTGGTTCACTCCGTTCAACAGCGAACGATCCGTCCACCCCTACGCCGAGACACCAGCCACCGCTCCCGCAGTGCACGACCTGCGTCGGCGGCTGTGCGGGGACGACTCTCCCCGCGATGTCCTGGTACCCGAGGTCGTGGACGCCGCGACGCCGCTGGCCTCATTCGCGGCGGACAGCGAGGTGGTCGCGCTGGCGCGGCAAGCGGCCCCCGACGTCGGCGGCGACCGGTGGGTTGCCGATGACAGCGACCGGGAGCGGTCCTTCGCGGCCCTGGTCACGGCTGCGTCCGGCGGCTATGGCAGCGGCTGGCTGGAGTGGGAGTCGTACGACGGCGCGGACACCGTCCGCGCCGACCCGGTCATCTTTCTTGCTCCCCACCGGCATTTTCCGGTCGGGGACGACCAGCCGTGGGTCGATGCGGCCATCGGCACAGGACCGGTGCTGGCGATCCCGCTGCGGTTCGTCGTCTCCTACCGGCCCGATCCCCGGGTGCGGCAGCTCTGGGCACAGAGGGCAGTCACGGCCGACCCAGGGGAGATCCACAGCACTTCTTGAACTTCTTCCCGCTGCCGCACTGACATGGCGCATTACGCCCTACCTTGACCGTACGCGCCGACGGGCTAGAGGGCATCACGCCAGTCGCGTTAGGAGCTGCGGGATTCACCTCCGCCTTGACAGTTCATGAACAGGACAACTTCAAGGCGCTGTTCGAGGCGATCGAGCGGGAGCAGGCCCGGCGCGGCAACCTCTGATCCCTTTCATCAGATAGACGCCACCTTACTGATGCGATAGCATCAGATGCATGCGCACTACCTTGTCGCTGGATGACGACGTGCTGCTCGCCGTCAAGGAACGAGCGCGCCGAGAACACCGCAGCGCAGGTGCGGTACTCTCCGATCTTGCCCGCCAGGCACTGACCCGCCAGCACCAGGCAGGCCAGTCAATCAAGACCGAGGAGTTCCACGGCTTCCAGCCCCTCCCCCACCGCGGTGACGCGGTCTCTAACGCGCTCATCGACAGGCTCCGCGAAGATGACGTTGCGTGAAGCGCGCACTCCTTGACATCAACGTCCTGCTAGCCCTGCTGGACAGCGACCACGTCGACCACGAACGCGCCCGCGACTGGATCAACACCGAAATCAGGCATGGCTGGGCATCCTGCGCTATCACGCAGAACGGCTTCGTGAGGATCATCAGCCAGCCCCGCTACCCCAGCCCGGTACCTCCCGGGCTGGCCGTCGAGCGGCTGGCCCGCGCGAGCAACACCGAATACCATGAGTTCTGGCCATGCTCGGTAAGCCTTCTCGACGAACATGCCATTGATCGCTCACGCCTGGTCGGTCCACGCCAGGTGACCGATGCCTACCTGCTGGCCCTGGCCGCCCGTCACGACGGCCGGCTTGTCACCTTCGATCGTTCGATCCCGCTTGATGCGGTGCATGGAGCACGCGAGGCGAACCTGACCGTCCTGTGACGGGTGGTTCACGTCGTTCGGCGAGGCCCAGAGCCGACCAGCATGTTCGCGCTGGCAACCATCTGCGCGGTCCTGCTCGTTGATCCGCCTCGTCGCCATGTGCCCGGAGCCGTCCGCTTGCTGCTAATGCTCGCGGCTCTCGTGCTGGCGGCTGCTGTCTCCGCCGCGATGGTGGCCACAGGCGCGCATCACTTCACCGACGCCGCGGCAGGTGCCGCAGTCGGGACGGGACTGGTTCTGGCCTGCACGCTCATCCTCGACCTGGTGATAAGCCGAGCGCGGCAAGCACGAGCGCCGCGATCTCTCCCTGGCGGGTGACAAGCGGGGGAAGCGGCCCGCGAG
>WNFY01005857.1_pt1 | contig 15715 bp, 10 predicted proteins | sample 5400091 | NCBI WGS metagenome assembly WNFY01 (sample SAMN13153364, study PRJNA577476) | soil metagenome | isolation source: 60 cm soil or saprolite under grassland replicate 1 | place: USA:California | collected 2016-06-15 | reverse complement strand
TGACGTTGTCGTCGTCGCGAATAATCACCGTTTGGGACTTCTCGGGTATTTGTTCTTAGCTGACCTCGCGGGCGAGGAATACGCGACTTCCGGTAATCAAGGCATATTAGACATTGCCGCGGCCCTGAAGTGGGTCAACGAGAATATCGAGGTGTTCGGCGGTGATCCACATAATGTGATGGTTTTCGGCGAATCCGGCGGCGGCGCAAAGACCTCTTGTATCTATGCCCTGCCTTCGGCAAAAGAATATTTCAATAAGGCGTCCATCGAGAGCGGTCCGGGTGTTCACATGGCGCCCCGCGATATCGCAACCGAAACCGCCAAGATGTTACTGGGCGAACTTGGTGTTTCAGAAAAGGAGGTGCTCAAACTAAAACAAGTACCGGCGCAAAAATTTGTGGAAGTCCAAGGGACACTAGCGCAGAAGAGCGGCATGGGATTAAGCCTAAGTGCCGGCAGAAAAGGCATGGTGGTTTCGCGTCCGGGCGGATTCACGCCTGTAGTGGATGGGACCTACCTTCCGCATCATCCCTTCGATCCAACTGCGCCGGAATTCTCGCGGGACAAACCGCTGATGGTCGGGACCAACAAAGATGAGATGGAGCCGGCCTAGTGCCTCTCCGGCAGACCTCTATGTGGCGATCACCACAGCCCGCGGCTTCTGGCTGGGGTCCATTGAAATTGCGGAGAAGAAGTACGAACAGAAATCTGCGCCCGTATACATGTATATGTTCACGCATGGATCGAATATGATTGTCCCCGGAACGAACCATCGCCTCGGCGCTGCCCACGCGACCGAGATGTGGTACAAGTTCGACAATGTTGATTTGGAACCGCCGAAGGATGCTCCTGGACCGCCGCTCATCGGCGACGACCGGGATCGCAAGAAAGCGGCGCTGAACATGAGCGAAATGTGGACAACTTTTGCGCGGACAGGTCACCCGGGAGCGAAAGGTCAACCCTCATGGCCTGCATATGACACGCAAAATCGCGCAACCATGATGATTGACGCGCAATGCAGAGTTGAAGATGATCCATTTGGGCCGGAGCGTGTTATGTGGGACAGTCTAAAAGCATAACGAAAGTTCAGGCGGGAAACTTCACGAGGACCCGGGACGATGGCGGATTCCAAAGTAAACTAATAAGTGACCTTCAAACTTCCCATACCGCCTGGAGTCTTCGAAGCCTACCTGTTCGATTGCGACGGCACCGTAGCAGACTCAATGCCTCTGCACTATCTCGCTTGGAAGCAAGCGCTCGGCGAGTGGGGATGTAGTTTCACGGAAGAGCGTTTTTATGAGTTGGGAGGTCTTCCGATCGTTCAGATCATTGAACTCCTCGGTCGCGAGCAGGGAATTCATATGCCCTTGACTGAAGTAGCAAAGCGAAAAGAGGATCTCTACTTTGAATACCTTCCCAAGCTGCAATGTGTCCCTGAAGTGCGGGAACACATTGACCACCAGCACGGGCGGATTCCTTTTGCAATCGTCTCAGGCAGCACGCGTGATTCGGTCGAAGCCTCCTTGCGTGCTATCAGGCTGCTGAACAGGTTCGAGGTGCTTGTGTGCGCTGGTGACTACACGAAGAGCAAGCCAGATCCCGAGCCATTCCTGATTGCTGCGCAGCGTCTAGGTGTCATTCCAGAAGCCTGCCTCGTGTTTGAAGACACTCAAATGGGTATCGATGCTGCGAGAGCTGGCGGCATGGCCTTTATCCGCGTTCCTGCACCATGGGAGCGCAGCGCCAAGAGGAGGAAATGCGAGATGAGCTAGCTTACAGACAAGAGGCACCGTCGTGCCGGACGAATAAGTATGCCGACATGAAAATGGCGACCCAAAATCTGGGTCCGATTAGGGTCCGTTAGTAGCTCCTGAAAGTTCTGTCTGGCTCTAAAGTTGGCTGTCAGCGCCGTAGATTTCAGTTAGTAACCTTCCAAATATAGTCTGTCACGGCACTTTCAGGAAGTTTTGGGAATCTATACGCAGCCGGAGGAACACGCGGTAATCGTGAGGAATTGATTTTCGAAGCGGGGCGTAGTTCAGCTGGTTAGAACGCCTGCCTGTCACGCAGGAGGCCGCGAGTTCGAGTCCCGTCGCTCCCGCCATACTCACGATGGACCGTTGCCGAAAGAGAATGGGCCGCGTGGCACAAGTCTTTCGTCAAAACTTACGCGATCTGCTAGGCCATCGGCTCGGAAGGCCTTGTGCCGGACTCGCGCAGAGCACGCACGGTATACGCAAAAACAGGAAATTTGCCCTAACGCACGGACCTCGCTCGTAACAAATACTTCAGTGCCGATCCCCGACTGACCAAGGCAGCAGAGGCACTGAGTATCGCCTAGACCCCGTGGACTTTCCATTTCAACGAAATGGCCAGTGTTCGATCGAGTCCGTGGATGAGGATGCTGCAGAAATCGATCTTCGAAGGAGACATTGATGGCGCGATTGCTAGGGGAAAAAAGAAATGAAACAGATCCAATGCAAACTGACGCGAGCCTTGAGCGATTCTCGTGCCGTCTTGGCGCAGTCGACTAGACCTCAGCAGTACGAATCGGGTCAATTCAAGTTCCTGTACCGAATATTTCGGTATTCCACTTTGAATGGAGGACCAATGTGCATCTGGAATCCCACAAGTCCCTCCGGCACGAAGTTCTTTGAATCTTCGTCGATCGTCGCGGCGATCAGCTGACCATTGATAATTTGAAGAACGACGGGCCCTCTCGCAATGATGTGATACGTGTTCCAGCCCCCGACGTTAACTACGCCACGCAAGAGCTTCGGGTCGCCGATGGTTGCTACTGTCTTGTAATGCGGACCGTCGGTAATCCGAGTTAGCATTCCTCGCGGCGCCAGAACTACGTGCCCGGGTTTGCGGCCGCGTTCCTCATGCACATTACCGGTCAAAAAATTTTGGAAATCCATATCGGCCTGATATCCCTTGAGTACCCACTTGCCTACGTCCGGGAGTTCTACGCTGCGGTATTGAATTCCACTGTTCGTGCCGCCGAGCTTGAACTCAACTTTTAACTCAAAGTCCTTGACCTTGCCCCCACGCCAGATAAGAAAGTTATTGAGTTTTACCACCTTGTCTGGAGTGGTTTCTCCAATTAACTCACCGTTCTCCGCCCGCCAGAACGTTGGGTCTCCGTCCCAGTCCTTCATGGTCTTCCGCACGCGTGCCTCTCGGCAGTGCTTCCAGTAGATTATGATCCTGTCCGGGTGCCAGCTTCGCGGCCTTCCACCAGCACATGCTGGATATGTTGGTTGAGCTGTTTGGAAAGCGGAGTGCGCGTCACTTTGTCAGCGGAGCTTTTTTCGTCACCACACCGCCCGCAGTAACTTATGGCTTCTCGGATCGATGGGAAACGCGAAACCTCTCCCATTTCCAGTGCCCAGGTCAGCGCTGTGATCGGGCCCACTCGAGGAACGGTCCTGAGCCGTTTGATTTGCTCTGCCGGCAAAGGATCGCGATGCAGTGAACGATGAGTGCTTTCTCGTTGGACATCGAAGGAGTGTGGCGGCGAACCCCGGATCATTGGCTACGCCGAGATAATTTCGGGAGGGATTTTCTACGTCCGGTGCCAGTTTACTTGGAAATCGCTCGCACAGCAACGAGTGAGGAATTGCCAGGGACGGCGTTTTCCACCGTGGTAGAGAGCAGGGCCTGGAAATACGCTGGGACGGTTTTGTGGTCGGCTGAAAGGGCCATCAAGGCTCTGCGGAGCTCTGCCATCCGTTCAGGATTCGTCAGATACTCGATCGCCGCTTGAGAACCCTGAGTGTAGATGCCGTAGATCAAGAGAACGCGTTTATCGCTTCTTTCGTTCGGGAGCATCAGCACGAGTGCATAATCACGTCGGAGCTGGTTCGTGACCGGATCAAATTCCGGCTTGTAAACGGACTTTTCCTCGGGCTGAGGTTTCGTATTCGTAATCACGCCATTCTGGAAATGAAAACCCTGGACGTTGAGAAACACCCGGCCACTCCAGGACTGATTCCCTCCAAGCAGGATTGCGTTGTTTCCCTTGATCTCCTCGAAGTTCACCAGTCGCGATTGCTGCAACCGGTACTTCTGGCCGACGTTGGAGAACATCTGGCACAAGCTGACGACTCCTATGGTTTCACCGACGGACGTGAAATCCGTCACAGAGGGGACGAACCGAAACCGCTTCAGCTCGTGAAAATGGATTGTATCGCGAAACTCAGGCAGCTCTACCTTTGATATCTCGTGGCCGCGAGCCAGCGTTTGGGGGCTGTCCCCGTCGTGCGCAGCCCGCAGCAACGGATGGTTCGGGATTACAATCAGCGGCGGTTCGGCGGGCGGAAGAAATGGTTCCCAGAACCACTCAAGCGCCTCCGGTAAAGCTGTCGCAGTAGGTACAAACTGTGGATTCGCACTTCGCCAGCCATGTGCAACCACCAGAAATGCGAGCACCAGGCAGGCAGCAGCCAGAATCAGAGTGATCGCCAGATGCAGATTGCTTCGCCGGCGGTCGAAACCAGGAATGGCCACCGGTTCTATCGGGAATTCAATATCTGTTCCCGCTGCGCACCTGCCGAAGACGGGAACATAGGCGCCGGATGGCAGGTTTACGCGTAGGAGGCTGTCTTTGCCGTCTTCCTCATAATACTTCTTCAGGAGGCGCCTGATTTCGTGCGCCTGTACTCGCACGATGGGGTCTTTTTGCGAATTGAACTCGGAGCCCCGATCGTAAACTTCGACGCCGATCAAATACTCATTCAGCTTGTCGCCATTGCCGAGAAAGGCCTGTTCCGAAACAAACTCAAGAAACCGGCTCTTCTTTGGCGAGGTGGCAAAGTATTTGCTTTCGAGAACCCGGCGTAACTCCTCTCTCTTCTCAAAAAGAGATATAGGAAGAGCGACGGGGGTGTGCAAGGTCGTCAATTTCTGCTACCTCGGACACGTCTCCTTGAGAAGTTTGCGCAGAATGACCTGATATGTCTATATTTACTGCCGCACAATACACCTAATGGCCTCGACAGTCAACGCGCGAAGCTAGGGGCAACTTCGTCGATCAATTAACCGTTACTTGTCCGGATAATCGCGGTTATTTTGCGCTCTAATTCTGGACCTGCCCCAGATGATCAGCCAGCATTTAGGGGCGACCGGTGGATTTTGCCAGCCGCTGGCCTCACTTATATAGCCGATACATAGCCCGAAAACCGGCTGCGCGACCCCCCGAAACACCAGATCTCATAAAGACGGGCCCCGAGGGCAAAAAATGCGCCCATTTGCAGGCTTGATCTTCTCGTAACAGCCAGCATAACCGTTATTGCCTTGAAGGACGAGAATCAGGGCGCGTAGAAGGAGGATGCCGTCAGTGCCGGCGGGAGCGCGTAGGTTCCGAGCGCAGCCGAAACTTGCGGAATGCAGTTTGCCGAATTAGGCCAATACATAAGGTCGGTGGCCAGCACTCGGTCGGTCAGATTTTTCTTCTTTGCGGAGGGAATGGTGAGAATCCAAGTAGCTTCGGCAGTTGTGCTGTTTTGTTTGTCCATTGGGCTGTTGTGCCCATCCCGGCTGATGGCGCAAGGACTATTTGGAACCATCAGCGGAACCGTCACGGATTCAAGCGGGGCTGCGGTTTCTGGGGTAAGGATTAAGGTCACGAATGTTGACACCAACGTTAGCAAGACGCTGACCAGCAATGGTGCGGGCATCTACAGTGCGAACAGCTTAAATCCAGGCAACTATCAAATTGAGGCGGGCGCCAGCGGTTTCAAAACAGCGATCGCGAAAGGTATTCTTCTCGGAGTCGGCTCCAACCGAAAGGTGGACTTGACTCTCTCGCCTGGCGCAGTCAACGAAAGTGTGGAAGTGACTGCATCCAATACGGCACTCGTACAAACGGAGACATCAGATCTCGGACAGACCGTGGAACGCAGGGAACTGGACCAGTTGCCAACCAGTCGTAGTGTCTTCGACAGTTTTTTATCGCTGGCCGCTGGGGTGTCCCAACAATCGAACTGCGCGGGTTGCGGGGACAACGGTAACGTACGCATCAATGGCGATCGCCCGCGCAATCAGGACTACGTTCTCGACGGCACGACCGTGGTGGCTCCCGTGTTCGGGGGCCAGACGGTGAACCCATCAGTAGATACGATCCAGGAGTTCCGGATTGAGCAGAACAGCATGTCTGCCGAATACGGGAAAGCGGGTGGTGGTGTATTTATCGCAGTAAGTAAAACAGGAACAAATGCGTTCCACGGCTCGGCTTACGAATACACACGTAACCGAAATCTGAATGCAAAGAATTACTTCGAAGTGCCCACCAACCCCAAAAACCCCTACGACAATAATGATTTCGGCGGCACCATCGGCGGCCCTATCATCAAGAACAAATTATTCTTCTTTACCGATTTTGAGGGTATCAGAAACCACTTGGCTCTCCCGCAAACCAATAAGCAAGTGCCAAACGCTGCCTTCCGCAGCGGAGATCTCTCGGCTTTGTGTACCGGAACATTCGACGGAGCGGGTAACTGTTCGAATTCCAGTGAACAGATTTTCTTTCCGGGTACCAGCAATCCCGTGCCTTTCAACCAGATTACCTCCATCAGCCCGATTTCCCAGAAGCTACTGGCCATCTGGCCAACCGGGCCGGACCCCGGGCAATTTATTGGGGCAAATGGGCTTACATTCAACTCGCCATCCAGTAATACAACCAATCGTTTTAACCCGCGTATTGATTTTAATCCGACCGCTTCTGACCACTTTTTTGGCGCCTACCACCGCGATTCGGCCTCGGGAAAAAATTTCGACCTGATTGTTGGACCTGCGGGGGAAAGCGATGGCGGAGGAATAGCCAGCGACTCGGTCACGGCGGGGTGGACCCGCACATTGAATCCCACGTTTCTAAATGACTTTCGTTTTGGATATATGCACCGGGCTGGCTTTAGAGGCCAATTTGGCCAGGGTTTCACGTCGCCGAGCGACTTCGGCATCAACGGAATTCCCAATTGCCCGGCGAACGTTCCGCATACATCAGGCGGCACCAAGTGTGGGACACCGGCAGTGTCGATTACCGGATTTGAAGGGCTTGCAGGCGGACAAAGCTTGTACGAACCCGTCACTACCTATCAATTCAGTGACATCGTGACGAAATTGGCCGGTCGGCACAACATAAAGGCAGGAACGGAATTCCGGCACTATTCCATCGATAATTTTCAGCCGAATGGATTAACCGGAAGCTTCAATTTTTTTGGTTCCCAAACTGGGGACCCTTTCGCCGACTTTCTCTTTGGCGCCGTGAACAATGGCAATGTCCAGGTGCAAAACATTTTTGTTTCGTCGCGGGCATGGTCCTACAGCTTCTTTGTGCAGGATGACTTTAAATTCTCTCCAAAGCTGACTCTCAACCTCGGGCTTCGGTGGCAATATGATCAATCGTTTCATGAGATACATCATGGCGACGCATTCTTTGACCCCTGCGCGGTTGCCTTTACCCATGGAGCCTGCACTCCCCATTGGGAACAGTTCGGCGTGAACGCCCCGGATACGACCTTCGACCCTTCCAAAAGACAATTTGAGCCGCGAGTTGGATTCGCATGGAATCCATTCGGCGGGTGGGTTGTTCGAGGAGGATACGGCATTATGCATCCTGGCGCTATCGGACATGGCCGCGCAGGGGATGGTCAGCCCGGACCAAACCTGTTGTCGAACACCCCATTTGTTGCGGGCACAAATTGGGCAAGTTTGCCGGCGATTAGCAATCCGGACCCAAGCGCTGTCACGGCGCCCATTCCAGTCACCAGTAATGTTTCATTTTCTTTCTGGGCTCCCCGGAAGCAGTATCCCACCTACGTTCAGTTATGGAATTTCAGCATCCAGAAACAAATTGATGCAAAGACTTCGGCTCAGATCGCCTACGTGGGCAGCCACGGAACTCATTTGCCGATTAATTACGCGTATAACATTTGTCAGCAAACACCCGCGAGCACGCTGGCGAGCGGGTTTGGCGCCACCAGTTCTCCCTACTGCCCGGCGGCCGCTGCTGCGGTTAACGCAGGCGCAGGGTTTAACGCCGTGTACTGCTGTCTGACCGTGAACCCTGGCTGGTGGGGCCTGGCGGACTCGGAATACCATTCGCTGCAGGCACAAGTTGACCATCGCTTCTCGCGCGGCTTCTCCCTGCTAGCGAACTTCACCTGGAGCAAATTGATTGATGACTCTTCCTCTGATTGGGGCGGCTTCTGGTCTCTCGACGTCTTAGGACAGAACTTTTATGACCGCAGATCGGAACGCTCGGTCAGCGGCGGCGATATCCCCAAACGCTTGACGCTGGCGCCAGTCGTGGAACTGCCTTTCGGCCATGGTAAGAGGTGGCTCAACGGTGGTATAGCCAGCGAAGTGCTCGGTGGTTGGCGTGTCAGTTCTATTTACACCATCAGCGTCGGCTCTCCATTTGGAATTACCGATAATTCCTACGGATTCTGTAACGGATCAGGCATGTTGAGCGACCGTCCCAATGTGACTGCGAATCCGCTTCCTTCGGGCTTTCATCAGTCTGTTGGGGAAAATGGGCTTTGGTTTGACCGGAATGCTTTCGACTTCTCAGGAACTTGTCCGGCGATTTTTGCGGTCTCAAATCCTCAGTTCTCCGGTCCATCCGACACCAGCAAGGCCTTCGGGAACTCTCCCCGTTATTTCTCGAATATCCGGAATCCTGGGGTTAACAACCTGGATTTTTCTTTGCAGAAAGATTTCAGGATCCCCGCCGGAGAGCAAACCCGACTCGCTTTCTCAGCAGATTTCTTCAATCTGCCGAACCATCCACAGTTTGGGGAGCCGGTTTCGGATCCCAGGGAATCCGATTTCGGAAAAGTCCTCTTAACTAGCCTGTCGAACCGGACAATTCAGCTCGGATTGCACTTGTATTTCTAGACCTAACGACGCGGTGATGCTGGCATTAGCATCACCGCCTCTGTAGCCGGGGAGATATTCGCTTTTGGGCAGACCTGAAATCAAAGGAGAAAACCATGATGTCTTCTCGATTCGAAATCCTGCTCGGAAGGCTAAGTGTAGCTCTACTGGCGACAGCGGTTTTTCCCGCGGGGGCTAATGGAAGTAGCACGACGATCACTGTATCCGGAACACAGTGGGGTGTCAGTACTCAATACATCGGTGCGAACGAAGGAGATCAGTACTTCAATATTAATGATCTAAAAGATCTCGGCATCAACACCTATCGCATTTACGGAGGCATGTCCCGCTGGGAGTGGCAGGACGACGACGGCGTATTCGGTTCGCCGACTATCGCCCAAATAAAAGCGAACCCCAGCGTCATCAACTGGACTTGGTGGGACCAAGCAATGAACGCTAACTCCTCGACACAGAACGGCAGCGATTATTGGTGGTCAGGTGATTCGGGCGTCTGGCAGGGAAGCGCTGCCACTATCTTTGCAGCACTCAAGGCCAACAACATACGCCCGGTTGTCGTCCTTCGCAACGTTGACAACAATAAGAATCCTGCCTGGGCCAACATGCAGCTAAATCCTCCCAACACAACCTCCGGCCAGAACGAGTGGTGGGAGCACGTTTTCAGTACGGCTTATTGGTTGAACGTGCGTAACAGCTACCAAGTGGACGACTGGGAGATTCACAACGAACCTAATAATGGCAACCAAGGCTGGAGCGGTACGGAAGCCGACTACATTGCATTTGCAAACCTGACCGCAGACGCGATTCGTTATGTGTATAGCACCTATCTGCCCGGCCGGACTCCCCACATTTACGCCCCGGTAACGACGACCGGCAGCAGTTGGCCGCGGGATCTTATGCAGCAGGCCCCGACTGCTTTCGACTCCGTTGATATCCATGACTATGACGGAGACATTCGCAACTATGTGGAGCAAGTACACGGCTATATGAACTCGAATGGCTTCACCAATGCGCCTTTGTGGGTCTCGGAGTGGGGTACGTATAGATCGGGGTACAAAGGCGTGACCTTCGGCGTGAACAACGTGGTCAAGAATCTGATTTATGGCTCCTATCCCGGCAACGATCACGTTACCGGCAGCCACATTTTCAGTCTTTATGACTGGGGTGCCGGCGGCTACGGTTTGATCGAAGCAGGGGACACACCGCAAGCAGACTACTACGCCATGCGTCTGGCCATTCGCGGGTTGCAGGGCGGCAGGCCAACTTACCAGAGCACCAGCAGCAACCGGAACGTCACTGCAATTACCACTAAGGACTCCGCCGGGCACTATTGGGTTCTGTTGACGAATACCAGTAAAACCGCCAGCACTACGACCATAAACCTGTCGGCATTGTTGAGCAGCGGGACGGGAACGATGTGGGTGTTCGACGGAACGCACAATGATGTGATTGTTGGCAACCCAATCCTGGCGGGGGGCAATGTGACGGTAACGTTGAGCGGAACTTCGGCGAATCTGATCGAGTTTTGATCTATCGAAGATCGGATGCACAAAAGTTCTTAGGGCAAAAGGAGCTGCGCAACGTACGACTGCCCGAAATGCGCCTTAGCTTCCAGATAGGACGGAATGAGCCTCCGCGAGATTGCAAATCATGCCAAGGTCTCAACGGCTACTGTTTCGCGGGTGATCAACGGCATACCGACAGTCAACCGTAATCTGGCGAAACGCGTTTGGAAAGCAGTCGGGGAGCGTGGCTATTCCGCCAATAGCCAGGCACGGTGCGTCGTCTCAGGCAAGAGTCGACTATTTGGTCTCGTCATTTCGGATATGCGAGATCCTTTCTTCCCGGAAATCGTTCAGAGTTTCGAAGCCGCCGCCATTGAGTTTGGCTGCGAAACTCTGGTGACCTCAACTCTCCATGATCCCAAGCGGATGGAGCTGTCTGTTCGCCGGATGGTCGAGCGCAGAATCGAAGGCGCGGCAGTTCTGACATTTGGATCGGAAGAGGTAATCATCGAGAATCTTCGAGCTCAGGAAATTGCCGCGGTATTCGTCGATGTAGAACCTCGTCGCTCTAAAGCAGGCGTGGTGCAGATTGACTACAAGCGCGGGACTCGGCACGCAGTGCAGCACCTGGCTGCTTTAAGACACGAGCGCATTGGCTATGTCGGCGGGCCGGCACATTCAAAGACGGCTTTAGCCAAGAGATCAGCCTTCGAAGAATGTATGCATGAGATATCGCTCGATGTTTCTTCAGAATTAATGGTCGCCGGAGATGACACGGTGGAAGGAGGCATGCGCGCCCTCACGCTGTTCGCACGACTTCAAGACCGCCCCACCGCAATCGTCTGTTCGACCGACATGGCAGCAGTCGGAGTAATGAAACGAGCGCACGAGCTTGGTATGGCCGTACCGCAGGAGCTCTCCGTAATCGGTTTTGATGATATCCCTCTCGCAGGATTTGTCACGCCACCTCTCACCACCGTGATAGTTCCAAAGGCTGAGTTGGCCAGGCTCGCGTTCCGCGCTCTGATCTGCGAATTGAATCCGGCTAGGGACGAGATTTACCAGCCACAAAAGTACCTGCTAAATACCGACTTGCGTACAACCCGATCATGAAAGGACGCGGGAAACGGCGGCACGATTCTTCGGGTGAAGAGGCATACGCTGTTGCCGCGCAGTCATCAGGACGATGAGGGAGGCGGAACCGGGATGGTTGACCAGCAGCATTATCGGGAGATCGGGCGGCTCTTCATAGTCCTTTGTGTGATTGGGGCAGTGACGAAGGCAACGGGGCAGAAGAGGCACGCATTCGCTCCCGACAATATGGACACCGTTCTTTACGGCGTGGCCTATTACCCCGAATACATGCCGAGCGACCGGCTCGAAGAAGATGTAGAGATGATGCACAAGGCCGGGATCACCGTAGTTCGCGTGGGTGAGTCAACCTGGAGCAGTTGGGAGCCGCGTGATGGAGACTTCCAGTTTGCCTGGATGCAGCGGGTACTGGATCGCCTGCACCAGGCGGGCATCAAAGTCATTTTGGGCACGCCAACGTACTCAATTCCTACCTGGCTTTATCAAGAGCATCCTGAGATTGTGGTGGGTCATGCGGGAACAGCGCCGCCGCTGTCCGATCCATATTCGCCTAGTTATCCTCCGTTGAGGACGCCTGGCTATTATGGGCTGCGGCAGAATTACGACTTTCTCAATCCATATTTTCGCAAATACGCCGAACGGATCATTCGCGAGATTGTCAGTCACTTCAAAGACCATCCCGCAGTGATCGGCTATCAAATCGACAACGAAACTTTTCCGAACGAGGTCGGTACCCTGTATACCCGGGCTGCCTTTCTGGACCGTCTCAAGAGAAAGTTCGCAACCCCAGATGCGATGAACAAGGCTTGGGGCTTCGTTTACTGGGGACAGCTAGTGAACAAGTGGGAGGATCTTCCGCCGCGTGACGGAATACTGAATCCCGGATACAAGCTGGAGTGGGAGAACTTTCAGCACGACATCGTGACCGACTATCTCGCCTGGCAAGCGAAGATGGTGAACGAATATAAAAGGCCGGACCAATTCATCACGCACGACTTCAGCGGCGGCGTGCACACCAACCTCGATCAGTGGGCGATTGCGCGTAGTCTCGATATAGCTGCGGTCAATCCATATTTCGAGACACAGAAGCGGCTCAACGGACGCTCGATCTGGCTCTCGGATGATGTTGCACGCTCCTTACGAAATACGAACTTCCTAGTGACAGAGACAAACGCGCAAACGATTAGTTGGGACTCACGCACTCAATATCCGCAATACCCAGGCCAGCTTCGACAGGTTGTATACACGCATCTCGCGGCTGGCGCGAATATGGTCGAGTACTGGCACTGGCATTCATTGCACTATGGGCAGGAAACTTACTGGAAAGGCGTGCTTTCGCATGATCTGCAACCGAATCGAACCTATGCCGAGGTGTCGCGGGTGGCAGAAGAGTTGAAGAGGTTGGGGCCTCAACTTGTGAATCTGAAGAAAGACAATCAGGTTGCCATCCTCTTCAGTGCTGATTCTGCCAATGCCCTGAGCTATATGCCATTCAGCGATCACGCAGACTACATGACCATGCTTCAGCAAATGTATGGCGCGCTCTATGAGCTGAATGTCGAACCCGACTTTGTCGTGGCTGGGGACGCAAGCCTGTCACGCTACAAGGTATTGCTGGTACCCCCCTTGTACAGTGCGTCCGACAGGGTCCTGCAGCAGATTTCTGATTACGTGAAAAACGGCGGCCATGTGGTGATGGCCTTCAAGAGCGGTTTCACAAATGAATATTCAACAGTCCGTGACGTCATGGCACCAGGGCCGCTCCGCCGTGCAACCGGATTTCATTACCAAGAGTTCACAAATCTTCCTGAGCCCGAACGGCTCGCGCCCGACGCCTACGGAGTAGGCGACCAAAACAAGGGGGCGATATGGGAGGAATTTCTTATTCCCGATACGGCCGAGGTGATCGCTTCATTTGACGACCCATACTGGAAATTCCCAGCGATCACACGCAACCGCTACGGGGATGGCATCTTGACTTATGAGGGGACCGTGGTCTCGGACTCGTTGCAGTGTGAAATTCTTCGCGAGGTCCTCAAGCGTGCTGGCTTGACTGGGCCGGACCAAACCCTTCCAGCGACGGTTAAAGTTCGACATGGGCGCAATGCACAGGGAAAATTACTGCACTATTACCTAAACTTCTCCGGGGAAGAGCAGTCGTTTCCCTATCCGTATGGCAATGGATCGGATCTGCTGACTGACACTTCGCTCCGGGTTGGGCAGGCACTCAAGCTGAAGCCTTGGGACTTGGCCATCGTAGCCGAGCAATGATGCGCTCCGCTCATCCGGATACTGAACCCGCTTTGGGTTTCCTTCATTTCCCCTGATCGTCCTCTGAGGGATTTGGAAAACTGTCCGCATCCTCAGAAAGGTTTCTCTCGTCGGAGTGAAGACACTGAAAGTCCTTCTCGACCAGCAGAGAAGGGCCGCTATTTGCGTCGCGTTCAAGGGACAGTGAGACCTGGTCGGAACCGGCCCATTTCTCCGCCATTTCGAGTGGTAGCAGGACGCGGATGCAGTCCTGGTTGTAGCGGGCCTCCATCTCTCTCCAGCTCGACGAGGTCTCGAGAGTATAGGTCAGTTGCGAGGCTGGGCCAAAACGTATTACGTCCGCGCAGATGCCGGTTTTCCGAAATTGCTCGACATCGGAACGATTGAGTCGAAAACGCAGCGAGTTCCGATGGATGCGAAGTTTCACTGAATCCTCCCGCCCCCGGAATAGACATTGAAACGTTCGCCGCGAAGAAATCCCACCAGGGTCATGCCAAAACGTTGCGCGAGCTCCACGGCCAGACTGGATGGTGCACCGACTGCCGCCAGGATTGGGATCGCGGCCATAACGGACTTCTGCACAAGCTCGAATCCTGCGCGTCCGCTGACCAGAATGAGTGAATCGCCAAGAGGCACGCTGCCGTCGCGGAGAGCAAAACCAATCAGCTTATCGACCGCGTTGTGCCTGCCGACATCTTCGCGAAGGCCCAGCAGGGCCCCTTCGGGTGAGAAGAGCGCTGCGGCGTGAATTCCACCTGTCCGGTCAAAGTTATCCTGTGCATGACGCAGCAAATCGGGCAAACGATAAATGAGATCTGCGCGGAATTGCGGGCCGGACTGCCGCATGGACCGGGACGGGCGAACTTCTATCGCGCCAATCGCGAGCTTCCCACACACTCCGCAGCTCGAACTGGTGTAGAAGTTGCGCCGGATGCGAGCAGGATCAATGGCAATATCTGGTCGCAGTCTGATAGTCACTTTGTCGCCGGATTGTTCGGGATCATCCGCTGCGGATTCGGCGCGCATCGACAGAATCTGGCTGACGTCGTCGATAATGCCTTCAGTGAACAGAAAGCCTACGGCGAGGTCCAGGTCTGAGCCCGGCGTACGCATGGTGATCGAGAGCGATCAAAACCCTTGCAGGTCAGCACGAGTTGCTAGCGCCCCATGGCCATGGGCGATCTTTGTCTGCTCATCAGTTCGCGCGAGGATCTGATCGAGAGTACGGATCGTGCCATCTATTGATCCTGCTGTCGCGAGATCGATGATGGGATACACTCTTATTTTGGTGGCTGACGGGTTGAAAGCGGGATTCTTAAATCTAGGTCAAATAAGAGTCACGGTCTCTGTGGACCTCCAGTACCGGAGCGTACGGCGTGGGTTGTCATCTCCGCCGCTAAGTTGTTGGAGTTGCTGCATTTCTAGGGGGCTGTTGACCGGCCTGTGAATGAAAGCAAATTGAGTAAGACTTGTGCGATGAGCCGCTAGCCGGGACCAAAACATGGGTCAAATAAGGGTCACAACATTGTGAGTCTCCAGTATTCATGCGTATTCGTGGGTTGTCATCTGCGCCCGCAAAGTTGTTGAATTTGCTGCATCCCACGAGGCTGTTAACCGGAGGGTTGTCCGACTTGAGCGTCCCGGCTGTCCATCGACAACCAGTCAATACGATGCTGTGCAGATTGTCGCCGAAAATTTTGAAGCGGACGGCTGCTCAGCCCAGTGACCCCGCCGCAGACAGTTGTTTTTACTTTTCCGTCGGCGGCAGGGACACGGCTCTTCGTACCGCAATCTTTGCTTTGCGCATGTGCTCAGGAGGCCGTCTTCCCAAATTCCAGCCGTTTGATTAACGAGATAGCGGAGGGCGTCGCACACCACGGCTCTGGAGGTTAAACGCTGCACGAACTGCTGTACAATTGCTTCCCGGAATGCCCTGAAATGCACCAAAA
>WNFY01003050.1_pt1 | contig 15716 bp, 16 predicted proteins | sample 5400091 | NCBI WGS metagenome assembly WNFY01 (sample SAMN13153364, study PRJNA577476) | soil metagenome | isolation source: 60 cm soil or saprolite under grassland replicate 1 | place: USA:California | collected 2016-06-15 | reverse complement strand
TAGCTGTTGAGTCCCCACTGAAGATCGTTCAAATCTGCGTGCAGATCCTTACCCAGCGTAACCAGCGCTACGTTGACCGTCGTGATATCGGCGTTCAGGATCGCGAAGACGACGGCGATCACGAGTAGAGCTAAGCGCGGGTTGGTTGGGCGCGAGGATGAGGAAAGCGTCACAAGAAATATTATCAATCTGATCGAGTTTGCCCAGCCGCGCGCCCGCTTTTATCTCAGGAAGATGGAGCGGGGAGATTGTAGCAAGGAGCTAGGAGCAGAGAGCGTGGAGCAGGGAGTGGAAATGACGAATGACGAATGGCGAAGGAATGACTAAGCACGAATGAAGAGTTCACGCTCATGCTCATGCTCATAATCGTAATCGTAATCGTAATCGAGTGAGGATCACCAGATCAGAGGACGGGGACGGAGAGCGAGGAACGCGAGGAAACAGGAGGAAGAAGGTTTTCTCTTAGCCACGCGTTTTTAGATTGCCGCGTGCCTCTCGCTCGGTTAGGCCAAAGGCAGTGAAACAGATACTCCGAGCTATCAGTATCGGCGCCCTGTTTGCCAGCTCCGTCCTCGCTCAGCAGGGGCGCAGCCTCGAGGTGGAGATCGGGCAGCGGGTCAAACTTCGGACTTTCGGAGGCCCGAATGTCGAGGTCATCGTAAACGCGGTCGATCAGTTCGACATCAGCGTCACGGTCATTGACTACGAACACATGCGATTCGTTCGCACGAACGGCAACTATGGCTATCGGCAACCAGGCATCACGAACAAGCAATTCAAGATCGCCGATCGGGGACCAACCCGGCTATTCCATCGCGGCGGTTGCAGCGTTTACTACGTGCCCAGCATGGACACGCGTATGAACCACGCGAAGCTCGAGGTGAAGGTCGAAGACTGAAGCTTAATCGTTAAATCGTCGGATCGTTGAACCGATGAATCGTTAAATCGGAGGGACGCTTCGGCTCGTCTAAAAGCTCGGCGGTCACAGACCGCCGCTACAGCGAACGCCGCCACGCAACAAAAGAGGTCAAACCAAGCGAGTCGGAATGAAAGATCTGGTCGACGTCGATTTGGATTGAGCGCTAGGCCGCAAAAGGCCGGAATCGCGTTATGAAAATAACTCGCACAATGCTAGTGGCTGCAGCGGTAAGTATATACGTGATACATTGTGCGAGCGATGGTAAATTGCTCGCATGGACACAGAAAATATCCCCGAAACGTTGACCGGAGCCATTCGTTATTTTGGCGACGCCGGTATTTGCCACGAGTTCTTGGCAGCGATGCGCTGGCCTCGCGGCGTGCGCTGCCCTCGCTGCAATTCTAAGAAGGTTGGCGATCTTATGAAGGCTCGCCGAATTTGGAACTGCAGGGGCTGTAAGAAGCAATTCAGTGTGAAAGTCGGAACGATCTTTGAAGACAGCCCTCTCGGACTCGACAAGTGGCTCCCTGCTACTTGGATGATCGTCAATGCCAAAAATGGGATTAGCTCCTGCGAGCTTGCCCGTTCGCTTGGCGTCACTCAGAAAACAGGATGGTTCATGTTGCACCGAATCCGGTTGGCGATGCAAAACGGTTCGCTCGGCAAGTTTTCTGGCAGAGTCGAAGCAGACGAAACCTACATCGGCGCAAAGGCGCGTTACATGCACAAGGACAAGCGCACAGGCGTCGGACACGCGGGACTCAAGAAAACCGCGGTGCAAGGCATCTTGGAACGGACGACGCCTGACAAGCATTCCCGCGTGGTCTTGAAGGCAGTTCCCAACACCCGCAGACCTGAACTTTGCAGCAATGTTCGCCAACATGTCGAGGAAGGTTCCACGGTCTGCACCGACGCGCTTATGTCGTATGATGATCTTGAACGCGACTACGACCGCCGAGTCATCGACCACGCTATTAGCTACGCACAAGGCCATGTCCACACGAACGGCTTGGAAAACTTCTGGTCGCTTCTCAAACGCGCGCTGCACGGAACTTATGTCAACGTTGAACCTTTTCATCTATTCCGGTACCTAGATGAGCAAGCATGTGGATTCAATGAGCGCAAAGACAACGACAAAGGGCGCTTCGTGAAAGCCATCGCCAGTTTCGCTGGAAAGAGACTAACGTATTCCAAGCTCATCGGTCTTGAGGACGGTGGTTCGTTTCCACCGTCAGGGACGTGGCAAATGGCGTAATAGGCATGGATAGGACGGAGATTCGCGTTGCGCTCGAACAAACGCCACTGCCAATTCCTTACAGCGGAACAGAGACAGGTCATCATTATGTATCGCTTCTCAAATACCCAGATGCCATAGAACAAATCCCAGAGCTACAAGGCGAACCAGTGATGAAACATGTGATCAAATCAATGCACGCTCCAAACGCTGAGTTTGAGACTGTGAGGATGGCGCATTGGTTCGCTAACGTTGAGAACGGCGAGTCTGCACTGCGGTGCTTGTCTCTTGGCTTTGTTTTTCGTGATCGACGCGGTTTTGTGAACTTTGCTGAGTGCATGATGTTAACAGGCAATCTTCTGCACTACGCAAATAACGACATAATTGCATCGGACGCCCCGTTTCTTCTTGAGATACAGCCTGCGATCTTTCGGGAAGAAAATCTAACGGGTTGGATAATGGATTTGTATGTTACGGGGAGCGGCGTGGGCCAGGATACAGCTCGCCAGCGGCTCGACCAAAACTTGGAACGTATGATACCATTTCTGCAAACCGGCGGCGTCGCTCCTTCATCCACGCAGACTCCTTCATAACACTATTATGTTACACACTCCTAAGACACAAGCTACTACTAAAGGCGAGGCATCTCGCAAATTCGTCACGGCCGTAAGGCAGATTCTTTCCGTCCCAAAAGAAGAGTTGGCAAAGAGGGAGGCGAACTATCAGCGGGAACGCGCTGCTAAGAAGGCTTCGCGTAAATCCAAGCTGACCGCCTTAGTGCTCCTATCGTTTTGCTGCCTGTCCGCTCAGTCCGTCGTTGCCAGCCCAGAGGAGCGCGCCCAGATGTGTAAGGCGCTCATCTTGAAAAAACTGGTGGCGGACGGATGGCAGCTAGTTCAAGAATCGCAATCGCTGCTAATAGTCGAGCGGCGCATGACCGGCTGGGGCAGCCCCGTCGTGCAAGCGTTAACGACCGGCGCTTATGGCACATCGCCGATAATTCGCTGGTCGATAACGGTGATTCCAGACAGCGAGCACTACACGCAATGCAACTACTCAGCTACCGTCAATTCGCAGAATGCTTTCGGGCAGACGACCAGTATCCCGGTCAATAACAAAAAGAATCGCGATTACATATTTCGTCTGGCCGAAGCGGCGAGCGCGGAATTGCCAGCGAATTACAAATTCAAACCGAAATAAAGTTACGCAGGCTGCTTTGGCGTAATAATATCATCGACGTACGATATCAATCCGCGCCTAAAGCAATTGCGGAGTTGCTAAGGCGCTTCACTTGCTCGCCGTCTAACTCGATAGCGTCACCTTGCTTGATGTCCCTGAACGCAGAAAAGCGCTCAGCTTGCCTAACGAACGCCTTGTCGGCCTTTGCCGCCGAGTGAATCAAGACGTTACGGAACGCAGCCAGCGCATAGATGTAGCCGTCATCCGTGCTGTCGGATAATTTGGCCGCGTCTCTCCCGAAAGCGACTTCAAAGTAAGCTTTGATCTTGTGCAGTTTTTGGAATGACACCTTGCCAACGGCTTTGAGAAACGACCCATAATGTGTGCGGGCGTTGATTCCGATCTCATACAATGTTTCGGGCTGGATATTGTCATCGGGCTGTTCAAAAATCTTCGCCTTCGCGATGTTGATGCGCGCAACAATCTCCTTCGGCCCGTGATCTACTCCTGCTGCCCATAGATCGGACGCGAGGCATTCAAACGCTGTCCATGATTCTAGCACGATGAACGAATAGAGGGCCTCGATACTTTCCCGCGTTTCGGCTGTGTGCCTCAGCAATGATTCGGTGTAAGCGATTCCCAAGCTGTCGAAATACTTGTCATGGTTCTCTTTGCTTGTGCCGAATTGTTAAACTTGGTTGGCAACTTCTTTTTCCATCGCCTCGGTCGGCACAAACCCTTGCGCAACCAAATCATCGAGGGTCAACTCAGCCTCTCCCGCGCGATGACGCGCATTAGCCAACCACAGCGTCTCGCGTCTCGCGATTAGCGAAATGTTTGCTGGCATCATGGCAAAAGTCATAATGCGATCTAGATTCGCTCCAAAGTGGCCCTTACGCAATCCCTTAAACACTCTGAGCGAACGGCTTTGAAAGTGTCCATTAGCTCCACCCTCTTTTTCCGACCAGTGAGAAGCTCTCTGTATTTAAAGTCGCGCATAAGTCGATTCTGCGCGTCTGAGTGCGCCCAGACAAGCCCGCCGCCCTGTTACGGACAGTTTTTTACCGTCCGGCCCACTATGCGTCAAGTATATAATTACCGCTGCGGCGGTATGGTTGACGACGGCGGCGGGAGTGATGGCTGCCAACCCTCATCTCGGCACCTGGAAGCTCAACGAAAGCAAATCCAAGCTCTCGGGCGGTACTAAGAATAATACCGTCACTTACACCGAGGCCAAAAACGGCATGATCAAGCTGTCAGTGGAAGGCGTGAATAAGGATGGGAAGGCGACCCATTGGACATGGGAAGGAAAATTCGACGGCAAGCCGTACAAGGTAAAAGGGAACAATGAGATGAATACGATTGCCCAACAAATGGTGAACGATCGCACCAACAAGTTCACCATAATGAAGAATGGCAAGACGACGGTGACAGGGACAATCGAGGTAGCGAAAGATGGAAAATCGCGCGTGGTCACCGCGAGCGACACCGATGCGAATGGGAAGAAAGTGACGGACAAGGCCTACTACGATAAGCAATAGTCAAGACTTGGAAGATAGAAGATAGGAGATTGTAGCAGGGAGCGGAGACGCGACGGCCAGACTACAGGACGACAAGACCGCGGACAACTGGATGACGGTGAATGGTGAATCGAGGAGCGTGAATCGAGAATCGTCTCCTCTCCTCCTCGTGCGAGGAGAGGACTAAGGTGAGCAGTCGAAATGGGGTGCTCTCGTTCGACTGGACCAACCTACGGAAAGAAAATCCCTCACCTGCATCCTCTCCCTTTTGGAAAGGGAGAGGCGAAATCATCCAGCGGCGGACGCTAAACAGATACGTCCGCGGAGGCGTTTCGACAGGCCCAAGGCCCTGAGCTTACCTAGGGGGCGGCCGATCGACCTGAACGCTTATAAGCTGGCCGTTCCGTGATCGTGCTGGTAGGCGCGCAAGGCATAGCGCGTTCGAGTTCCCATTATTCCGTCGATGGGACCACGATAGTAACCGGCCCGAGCAAGTTGTTGCTGCAGACGAACAACGCGTGATCGATTACCATTGTAGCCGTAGCCTTGGTAATAACTGCTGCGGTAGCCATTGCCGTAGTAGCCATTGCGGGAGTAGCCGTTGCCGTAGTAGCCGGCGCCATATCCATACCCCGACCCATACCCCGACCCATACCCGTAGTAACCGGAGTCATATCCATAGTAACCCGACCCATACCCGTAACCGTAGGGAGAATAGCCATAGCTGTAAGGATAATATCCATAGCCATACGGATAGCCGAGGAACGGGAAGCCAAAGCTGCCTATGAAAACGAAATTATTAAAGTTGCCGTCGTGGTGGTGGTGATGCCAATTGCCGCCATTCCAATGGCCGTTCCAATTGCCGCCGTGGAATGAGCCGGTTCCGTTGCGAACGAAACCGCCTTGAGCGGGCGCGAAATGTCCGTGGTGCGTCCCGGCCGTGGCCATCGACGTTGCCAGCATTACGACAATAAAGCAGACGAGGAATGATTTCGTATTCATAGGGCTTGCAGAGGGTTCACAGAATTAACACCGTAATCTGGGCAGAGTTGTGACATTTGAGGGCACGGCAGTCGAGATAATTCGTCAATCGTTGAAACGTTAAATCGCATTATCGGTTAACCTTTACCGGTTATTAGTTGTTGGGGCTAAGGGATAAAGGGCAGAAGTGAGAAGTGGAAACAAGAGTTACAAGGTTCCGCCTTCGCGCAAGGCTACGGCGCGACAAGTAAAAAGTTACAACGTTGAATCGAGAATCGTGAATCGGGGAAGAGTTTCGTACGATCAAAGCCTCGGACTAAAATTCTGAAAGGCTGACACGCTAACACCAGAGGACGGAAGTCAGAGAGCAGAAAAAGATGCAAGTTCGTGATCGCGAGATGCAATCACCAACACGTGAGCCGCTTGACTGGTTAAACCAGTCAAGTTTTTAGAATTAGAGCTGAGAGCAGAAGCTCGCGAATGCGAGGGCGTCTTCGCCAGGAAAAGGTGGCTACGCGGGTTCCACTGCGGCCTGCGCCCTTTGCACCATCGCTACCGCAGCCATCAGCACGATCCCGGCGATGACTTGATGCCAATGTAAGGAAGCATGGAAGAATCCCCAGGTGATGCAAACGGCGGCGAGCGTTTGCATCATTTCGAAGTAACCGGCGGTGGACGCGCGGGTCAGTCGCAATCCTTCAAAGTAAATGAGAAGTGGAATGCCGCCTGAGATCGAGGCGAGAAGAAGAAGCGCGACGATGGCTGTGGTCATGTGCGCCTGAGCGGCCGGCGGCCAAAGGGAAACGCGGTGCAGTTTTCCGTAGATGAGAAGAATGAGCGTCATGCAGATCAGTCCGACGACGACGCGCAGACTTGCGGCGAGGCGCAATGGCATTCCGATCATCGTGCCGCGACCGGCTACGGTGGAAAGTCCCCAGAATAACGCGCACACCAGCGCGTAACCGGTTCCCAGGTTCAATCCGGCTTTCTCGAAAGATTCTCCGATTAGCGCGGGATGTTCGACTGACAAAAAGATTCCCGCCAGAATGGCGATGCCTGCGTAAAAGAAGAAGCGCGGGGTCAGCCGATCGCCAAAGAGAAAGAACGCCCCGAGGGTGGAGATGAGCGGTTGAATGTTCAGGATCACATTTACGACGGTGGGATTCCCGTACTTCAGCGCCAAAGTAAAAAAAACGGTGCCTACGGCGGAGCCTGCGAATCCGGAGAAAATGAGATAACCCCAGGTGCGCGCGTTGATCCTGGGCAAATCCGCGAGTCTTGAAAGCAAGAGGGGCAAGAGCATGAGCAGAATGAGGACGTGTTCCCAAAACACGATCACCTGCGCATCGAAAAGTTGGTTGAGCGGGATGCGCCACGCGCTTTCGGTCCCCCACAAGGCCGCGCCGAGCCCGACAAGCCACGGGCCGTAATTTGTGCGGCGCATTGAGTGGTTCTCCTGCACGGGCTCGTCTTATCGCTGGCGCAGCCGCGGGTCAATGTCGCGGCGGTCAGAGGTCAGAGCGTCATCAGCGAGAAGTGAGGAGTGATTGGTGAGAAGTTCAAGAGTTACAAAGATGAAGGAATGACGACGAACTTGCGCTCGTGCTCATGCTCGTAATCGTAATCGAGTCAGAAATTAGAATTGGAGGCAGAGATCGGAGGACGGACGCTGGGTTTTGAGCAGGGCCTCTAGTTAACCAAGTTAATTATCACTGCTCGAAGAAAATAGAAGCACGTGCACTCGGATGTTCGGTGTTCTTGATTTGCCCTGCTCAATTTTGCTTGAAGTGTGACAAACTTTTTGAGCAAGCTAACGGGTGAGGGCGGCGCGATCTTCTCGCGCGGACCAAGCAATAGTCGGATGACAGCACGGTCCCGAGAGAAGGAATCGTTGCGATCAATTCGATGAAAACATCCAACAAACTTTGTAGCAGGCCCGGGAAAGCGATCGCGATAAGTATCTTTGCCCTGATTTGCATGTGCGCCGAGCCCGTCGCCGCGCAAAGCTGGCCCCAAATCTCCTTCGGCCAACCGATCGGCGGCTTTACTCATCCGACGCATTTAGCTTCAGCGCGTGACGGCAGCGGCAGATTGTTCGTCGTCGAACAACCAGGCCGTATCCGCATCATCAAAAATGGCGCATTGTTTCCTACGCCATTTCTGGACATTACCGCCCACATAGGCCCTGTGGCCGGAAGCAGAGGGCTCCTAAGTGTTGCTTTTCCCCCCGATTACGCGGACAAACAACACTTTTATGTCAACTATATCATCCCTCCGGTAGGATGCTCCGTAGGTTGCGGTGGCATCCTGGTCATCGCCCGTTATCACATTACGGCCAATCCCGATATCGCCGATGCGAATTCCGAAGAAATTGTTCTTAGTGATGGTCCTTTCCCGGACCATTGGGGAGGCGAACTCGCGTTTGGTCCGCTCGATGGGTATCTCTATTTCGGCTTGGGAAGCGGCGCCCCAGGGGACTCCAATAATGTGGCGCAGGACTTAAGCGTTCTGCCAGGAAAGATCATGAGAATTGACGTCGAAACCGGCAATCCCCCTACCTACACCATTCCACCGACTAATCCCTATGTGGCAACTGCTAACGCCCGACACGAAATCTGGGACATCGGCCTGCGCAACCCATGGAGTTCCTCTTTTGATCGCGAAACCGGGGATTTTTATATCGCGGACGTCGGCGAGGGCGACCGCGAAGAAGTAGATTTTGAGCCCGGCGGTAGCGCGGGCGGAGTTAACTATGGCTGGAGTATCATGGAAGGCAGCCTCTGTTTCGATCCTCCGACAAACTGCGATAGTACCGGCCTTACTCTTCCAGTAACAGAATACGATCACTCACTTGGTTGTGACATCTCGGGTGGCACCGTTTACCGAGGCCTTGCCTACCCGCACTTCCAGGGAATTTACTTTTATGGCGACTGGTGCACGGGGCGCCTTTGGGGTTTGCAAAGAACGAATGGCGTCTGGCAAAGCGCGCTCTTGTTCGATACCACGCTATCAATTATCGGCTTCAGCGAGAACGAAAGCGGTCAGTTATGGGTCTCGGATTACAACGGCGGAGCCGTTTATCTGATCGTGGAGGGACCGCCGGCTCCGATCGATTTATCGTTAACTCAAAACGATTCGACTGATCCTTCTCTAGCCGGGAAACAGCTGACTTACACAATCCAAGTTAGAAATAATAGCTCGGCAATGGCGACTGGCGTCGTTGTCACTGACTCCATGCCTAACGGCGTTCCTTTCGTTTCTGTCAGTTCGACTAAAGGCAATTGCACGCGTTCCGGGAATACCGTGACATGCCGGATTCCCAGTCTAGCGGCCGCCGCATCGGCAACTATTACGCTCATCGTTAAGCCAGCAGCGCCGGGCACGATCAGTAACACAGCGACGGCGGAAGCAAATGAGCCGGAAAGCAACCCGGCGGATAACTCTTCTACAGAGAACACCACCATCAATGCATCGAGCGACCTCAAAGTAACGGTAACTGACGGCAAGACTGCGATCGCTGCCGGACAGAAAGACACTTATACTATCAAAGTCACCAATCTTGGCCCGAGCAATATCACCGGGGTGACTGTGACCGATACTTTCCCCGGAATCTTTACCGGGGTGACGTTTACCGCGACACAGAGCGGCGGGGCCTCAGGATTTGCTGCCAATGGCGCCGGCAACATTAATGACACCGTGACCATGCCCGCCGGTAGTGTCATTACCTATAAGGCCACTGGAAAAGTCAGTTCGGCCGCCACCGGCACTCTATCTAATACCACGACGGTCACTGCTGCGTCCGGAGTACCTGATCCGAACACCGCGAATAACACTGCAACGGATTCTGACACCATCAAGTTTAGTGCCGATCTCAAGGTGACCGTGAACGATGGAAAGACCGCGACGGTTGCGGGGGCGAAGAATACATACACTATTGTTGTAAACAACATCGGGCCAAGCAATGTTTCTGGCGCGGTGATCAACGACAGTTTCCCGAATACTTTCACCGGGGTCGGCTACACCGCCACCCCGAGCGGCGGCGCTTCAGGCTTCAGTGCGACCGGCAGCGGCGATATCCACGACACCGTCGCGATGCCCGCGGGCAGCAAGATCACTTACAAGGCTACCGGCACGATCAGCGCATCAGCCGCCGGCCCTATAGCTAATACAGCAACTGTCAGCGCACCCAGTGGGGTGACCGACCCAAATCCCGCGAACAACAGCGCGACGGATACGGATACGCTTTGAATAGCAGGGAGCTGGGAGCGAAGTGAGAAGTGAGAAGTGAGAGGTCAGAAGTCAGAGGTCGGAGATCAGCGTCGGCTAAAGCTGGGTCGAGTCTAAATTATTTAACTCTCTGCGCCTCTTTGTTCCAAGACGAAAGCCCCGAGACAGCGCGGGTGGCAGACGTTGAAGCGATAAAGCTCTAAACCATAAGAGCGAAGGTTCGAAGAACTCCAAACCGCACTTTTCTGGCAAATGCTTTCGGAGTTGCCCAATTTGGCGAAATCGCTGTTGATTTAAATCGATGACGCGCGGTCACCTTGATTGCGCAAGATCAACTTTTCGGATCAGCGCGGGGATTTCCGAAAGGCTGCCGAGCAGGTAATCCGCTTCCTTCTCGTAATCGCGCGGATCGACGAAGCGCGTGTCGGGTATCGCGGCAACGCGCATCTTCGCGGCCTTGGCGGCGGCAATGCCGGAAAGAGCGTCCTCGATGACGAGGCAGGCATCTGCGGTCATGCGGAGTTTCATCGCCGCGCGCAGGTAGATGTCGGGATGCGGTTTACCGTGTTCGACTTCCTCGCCAGTAATAACGGCTTCGAAAAATGCCGTCAGTCCATGCCGAGCGAGAAATGGGCGCGCAGACGCACTCATCGAGCTTGTGGCGACGGCGAGATGCAGGTTCATCTGCTGCAGCTCTTGCAAGACCTGTTTTGTCGACGGGAAAACATCTATCCGGTTGGCAAAGAAGTCGGCCGCGATCTCCCCCCGCCGTTGCATCATTTCGTCACCAGGCACAGGGAGGCCAAACGCCTTCTTGTAAAACTCGACAGCGAGCCGGTAACTCACTCCCAGCACGTTTCGGTGGTATTCGCCGCGATAGGCAACGCCGTATTCGCCGAGCAATTTCGCGTCAATCTCGTTCCACCACGGCTCGGAGTCGGCGAGGACGCCATCCAGGTCGAAGATCACAGCGCGGAACGGTTGCGGCATGATGGGCCAAGGACGGAGCAGACTACAGGACGACAAGACCACGGACAACAGGACGATGGGATGGCAAGGCTACAAGACGACGGACCGCTGGACGACAGAAGCAGGGAGCGATGTTAAAAGAGTTACAAAGTTACAACGTGAATCGAGAATCGTGAATCGGCGTCAGAGATCAGAAATAGAGCCGGCTAATGGGAGAGAGCGCGCTGTTTACCTCCCGGAATTACTTTGTCATATAGCTGAACGATCGCTGGCTCCTGTTGGTTTACGTCAATGAGATAGAGCACTATGGCAGTGGCCATACCTTTCGGGTTGTCGCTCAACATGCTCGCCGGAGTGAAGGCAGAAGCGAGGAAGCTGTTTTCCAAGGTCTGAAAGGCATTTTGCTGGGTGTAGACTTTGGAGATGTCGAAGGCTAATTCCGGTTTGAGATAGGATAAGGCTTGGGTGGCGAGGGCGAGGTCCCACGCGGTGTGCTCGAAGATGACAGGACGCACCCCTTCGAAATGGACTTCTTTATTGAGGCGTTCCTCGCTCGGCGGCTCTTTACTGCGGAGAAACTGCTCCAGTTGGCGCGCGAGAGTTTCGTGATATGCGCGGTTGCGTTGCGTGGCCTGGCGGTTGGTTTCCATTTCGGCGGCGAAATTGCGCAGGGCGGCCCGAGCCTGCGCGCGATGTTCGCTGTTTTCGTGCCAGTTGTTTGCCCACAAGGCGAGGAAGACGCCGACAGCAATGAGGATGACCTCGAAAAGCAAGTTGAGGAACGACCGTTGTTCGCGGCGGGAGCTCATGGGCGAGAGTATGGCCGAGTCAAAGCAGGGAGCAAGGATCCGCCTTCGCGCAAGCCGCCTCTGCTAAAGCTACGGCGACCCAGGGGCTACGCCGCGACAGGGCATGGAGCCGGAGATTCGTTAGAGGTTTCCACGGCGTCGCGACACGAACAAGATGATCATGAAACACGCAATTGTTATAACAATGGCGATGATGAGTACTTTCGGGAGAAAGGGGTGGGCGGGAGGAGCAGTTTTTTCAACACGCTCGCTGGCGGCGGCAGGCCAACGGCCCTTGATGCTGACGGGTGTGCCGAGATCGATCCAATTGTAGAACCACTTCGCCGGATTCGCGCCCGTCAATGGCAGGCGAATGCAACCGTGCGAGGAGGGACGTCGCGGGACCTTCCGGAATCCGTGAATGAAAATATTCTCGTGCACCTGTACACTCCACGGCATTGGTGCGTTGTGGTAGAGCCGTGAGCGGTGCATCCGCGATTTGACTGGTCCAGCCTTGAATTCTCCCGAAGGCGTCTTCTTGCCCTCTCGTCCTGTGCTGATGGCGCTGTCGAGGACGAGTCGCGATCCCTGATAGGCGCGCAGGCGCTGGTTCGCCAAATCCACCTCGACCCGTTTATTGGCAAATGGAATCGCGATTTTTGTATGGTCGCTTACAACCAGGGCCTGCATTCCATCATTGCTCCAAGTAATCGTCGCGCCCGCTCGCTGCAATTCATCGAGTGGCACCAGTAAGGTCCCGTCGGTGAGCTTTCGAAGATGTGCGGCGTCGAGCAACTGGCCGTTCAGGGAGATTTGCCCCGACTCTTGATCCAATTGCACTTCCCAGCGGAGGGCTGACGCAATTTCCTCAATCGGAACGAAGAGCATGTGGGGATTGTCGGCGAAACTGATGCCGTCAAGCCCTTCGGACGGAATTGCCTCTAAACGCGAGGCAGAGATCGTCAACGCCAATAACAATACGCCGAGTCTCGCGAGCCAATGCATCTAACGAGAACAAGATGGTTGCACTGAGCGCAGGGAGCAAGGAGCAGCCGCCTTCGCGCAAGGCTACGGCGTGCCAAGGAGGGAAGGGGAGTTGAAATGACGAAGCACGAATGACGAACTCGTGCTCATGCTCGTAATCGAGATTAGAGATCAGAGGTCGGAGAACAGAAGTGAGAAGTGAGAAGTTAAAGGGTTACAAGGTTAAAAAGTTAAAGCGGAAGGAGCAAGGGTGTACGCCGACGTGCGATAGAGGACGCCGACGTTTGAGCGAGCCTTTCAGGCTGCGAAGCTTCGGGACTGGTTAGCGGCCACCCTCCGGCGGAGGCGGCGGTGGATCAGGTGTTTCTTTCCTTTGTGCCATTTCAAAATCCTGATCGGAACACGCAGCGTAGTCGAGTTAATTAAGCAGAGGAGCAGGGAACAGGGAGCGAGGACGAAATAGAGGTGATCGCTGATTCTTTGACAGAGAGCGGCATTGATCAGTGATCCGCTAGGACGGCAATCCCTTGCGCGCGATCAGCTCCATCTGTTCGGAAAAACGATCCAGCTCGTCGAGCGTGGTGTAGACGCTGGGAGTGATCCGAAGGCCCTGAAACTCTTCGTGAATAATGGGCGTAACGAAGATGTGATGTTTGTCGAAGAGATACTTACCAATGGCTTCAGGGTTGGTTCCTTCGATCTGAACGTTGGCGATGGCGCACGATTGCTTCGGGTCAAACGATGTGTTGAAGCGAATCTTGGGCACATCTTTGAGCCGGTTCATCCAGTAACGTGATAAGTAACGCAACCGCGCTTCCTTGCGTTTGCCGCCAATGCCGTTGTGAAACAACAGTGCCTCACCAATGGCCAGCTTTATCGCCGCCGAGTGTGTCCCAATTTCTTCGAACTTGCGGATGTCCGATGCTTGCTTGGATTCCGCGGCCATCAATGGCCAGAGCTTTTCGATCTTGTCGCGCTTTACGTAAAGCAAACCCGTGCCTTTGGGAGCGTGTAACCACTTATGCAGGCTGGTGCCGAAGTAATCGCAACCGAGATCCTTCTGTTTGAAATCAAACTGAGCGAAAGAATGCGCGCCATCCACAATCGTCTCGATTCCTTTGGCGCGCGCCATCTCGCAGACAGCCTTCACGGGAGTGATCTGTCCTGTGATGTTGATCTGGTGCGCGATCAGAATCAGGCGCGTTCGATTGTTAATTCCTTTTTCAAACGCTGCGGTGATCTCATCGAGGTTCTTTGGCGGAATGGGAATCTGAATTAGCTTAAGCTTCAGGCCTTCCCGCTTCTCACGCTGACGGAGCGTGGTAAGCATGCGCGGATAATCCTGGGTGGTGGTGAGAATTTCATCACCCGGCTTAAAGTCCATGCCCATCAAAAGAATCTCGAGCGACTCGGAAGCATTACGCGTGATCGCAATCTCTTCGCGATCGCAGCCGAATAATTCCGCCAGACCGGTGCGAATCGTTTCCGACTGTGGCTCGAGGATTTGCCACATGGTGTAGGCGGTGGCGTCTTCCTGTTCCCAGGTGTAACGCACCAGCGCCTCGGTCACGATCCGCGGGCTGGGCGAAACGCCGCCATTGTTCAGGTTGATGATGCCACGCGTGACGGTGAAAGAGTTTTGAATGATGGCCCAATAGTCTTCATCCATGGCCGCCTGCTCCGGCGTCAAATGCGCCACGCTCTGCGTAGCGGCTGCGACGGTTTTCAGCAACGACGCGACCGTGGCAGAAGAAAGCGCGGCCAGACCGAGGCTTTTGCCGGCAAGCGAAAGAAAATCGCGTCGGGTGCGCTCACGAAGCACAGAATTTGAAATCGTCACGAGATGGGAATTAGCGTGATTAGGAGGTGCGCTCTAGTCAAGCAGGGAGCGGGAGCTTGGAGTTACGAGATGGGAAGGAAGAAGGTGAGAGGTGAGAGGTGAGAGGTGAGAGGTGAGAGGTGAGAGGTCGGAAGTCGGAGGAATGGAAATGACGAAGCACGAATGAAGGACCCATGCTCATGCTCATGCTCATGCTCATGCTCATGCTCATGCTCGTAATCGTAGTCGTAATCGAGTTGAAGATCTGATTCCGCCTCGTAGAACTCTAGAGCCCGGAGAGAGATCGGAGATCAGGGGAGAAAAGCTGAAACACTGAAACTGAAGAGCCATGTTGCTTTGCACGCACGCGGATCCACAATAAGCTTTAGGCAAAACCCATCACGAAAGGAGTGAGTATTATGGCTATGTATGTCAGTCTTCTGCAGTTTACCGAACAAGGCATTCGGAGCGTTAAGGACACCACTAAACGAGCCGCTGCTGCCACCGCCGAGGCCGAGAAAATGGGTCTGAAAGTCAGGGATTCATTTTGGACATTGGGCCCGTACGACGTGGTCCTCTTGTTGGAGGCGCCAGATGATCAGAGCGTGACTGCTTTTACCCTCAAGCTCGGTTCTCTGGGCAACGTTAAGACCCGGACTATGCGCGCCTTTCGCAGCGAAGAAATGGACGGTATTCTGGCGAAGATAAAATAGCTCGAAGGAGCTGGGCTAGCGAGAGGACAGAGGGCAGCAGTGATCAGTGAGAAGTGATCAGTTGTCTGTGGTCAGTGGACTGCCGGCGCGGCCATGGGCGCAGTGACTGGCGCTGAGGGTTTTTTCGTGAGGAGGTCCATCGCGAGTTGCAGCTCTCCTACATCGAAGGGTTTCGCGAGCATCATGTCTACCTCCAATTCCTCGTAGGCCTGGATGTTCTCCTTGGTCAGATATGCCGAGAGAACGATAATCTTGCCCGTGAAATGGCGCACCCGCAGCCGACGCACCAAATCGAGTCCGTTCATACGCGGCATGCGATGGTCGGTAATAATGACGTCGAAAGGTTCCGCGGCGGCGCCGATCTTCATGAGCGCCAACCAGCC
>WNFY01003049.1_pt1 | contig 15719 bp, 16 predicted proteins | sample 5400091 | NCBI WGS metagenome assembly WNFY01 (sample SAMN13153364, study PRJNA577476) | soil metagenome | isolation source: 60 cm soil or saprolite under grassland replicate 1 | place: USA:California | collected 2016-06-15 | reverse complement strand
GCTGCTACCGTTCATAGGGTCGACCTCAGGCGGCGGATCATCATCTAGACATTCAGCATCATCCCTTCTTATTATGTTTGGCATCTGCGCACACTTGGACGGCCGCGGTTGGTACCTGACGGGATCCTGTTGGAATACGGATCCGTGGCAGTAGCTGCTGCGATTATCGCTGTGCTCCGGATCAAACGATCGGCCGCGCTGTAATGCTCAGCGGACCAGGTAGAGTGAAGTCATCCGCATCACACACGATTTGTGTATCCAGGAGCGTTTGTGCGTCATCCAACACGATATTCGTTTCATTTCACTGAGGAGGACTCCATGACAAAGTTGGGCCGTTCAAAGGCGATCCGTTTCCTAGTTTTTGGGGTGCTGGTCCTTGCTGCAACCTCCTGCGCGCAGAAGCGCTCGTCCGTTCCCGAACAGATTGCCAAGACCTATGGCCTTGATTCGTTCGGGCAAATTGAAGCGATCCGTTATACGTGGAATGCACAGTTCCCCGGAGTGAATGTCTCCCGTTCGTGGGTTTGGGAACCCAAGACCGGGCAAGTCTCCTATGAAGGAAAAGATAAGGACGCCAAGCCCGTAAAGGCTACATACCTTCGCTCTCAACTGAACAGCCAACCTGCGAATGTAAAGGACGACATCGACCCGGCTTTCATCAACGATAACTATTGGCTTCTGTTCCCCTTCCATGCTTACTGGGACACCAGCGCCACCGTGACCGATCAAGGTATGCAACAATTGCCGCTGGGCAACGGCTCGGCCGAGCTGGTCGCGGTGAAGTATCCCTCGGAAGGCGGTTACACGCCCGGCGACACCTGGGACCTCTACGTCGGTAAAGACAACCGCGTCGAGCAATTCGTCTACCACCGCGGCGGGCCCAAGAAGCCGAGCGTCGTCATCGCAACGTGGGAGGGCTACAAGAAAGCTGGCCCTCTCCTTATCTCGACGGACCACCACGGTACAGCGGACGGAAACTCCTTGCGGATTTTCATTTCAGATGTGTCCGTTAAATTGACGGGATCAGAAAACTGGATAAACGCACAATGAACATAGGAAAGGTTCGTTCGAACGATTGATTGTCGTGTCTCACGAATCAGTCGTTTGCCGAGCTTGGCGTGAAGGAGATCTTCGTGACCGGAGGCGAGCCGTTTCTGCTGGAAGATATCGGCGAGATTTTGGTTGCTTGCGCTGCAGCCAGTTTTCCCTCGCGGAGCTGATAGAGGGCCAACACCTCGCCATCAAAGTGCTCTCCGATCGGGCTGACCCCCCTTTGGTGCCAGAGCACGACCACCTCGTCCTCGCTAGCAGCAACGATCCGCGGGTCCATTTTTCGTTCAGCCGCGGTAGGTTGCAGAGGAAGCCAGGTTTCGTCCCACCCCGGTCGGTTATTCCCATAAAGCGAGGGCGGCCAATGAAACTCGACATTGGGTTGATAGAGTGCGATTTGCTGTTCCTCGTCATGTCGCTCAACCGCCCTGAAGAGCTTAAGCATCACCTCAGCGTTCCTCTCACGCATACTCATCAATGGCCCCGTTTTCTTGTTCTCCGAATTCTTCATCTCCTGCCCTTTTTTCTCCTCATTCTTTTTATCTTGAGCGAAAGCAAAAGTGGCAAGGGTCACCGGCGATACTCCCAGTAACAGGCTCGCGAGTTTCTTCATCGGCATTCTTTCTCCTTTCCCAATGGTTTGTCGCCGTCGCGGTAAACACCGGTGAGCCTCGAAATCGTGGCTCGCGACTTGGATCATTGCGGCTTGGCACGAGTCGCCCTCGCCTTTGCTCAGTTCGTCGAACCCGACTCAGCGGCATCACATTGAGATTAAGCATGGGACAGCTCTCTTGGAAGGTCCATTTTGTGGATTTTGGATGTACCAATGAAGCTTGCAGACGCAAGACTAGTCACGCCTTTCATATTCGCCTATCACCTGACGCAATCCTATCCGGTAGTTTGGAAATCTTGGCTGCCATTGAAGATCTCGTCTTGCTTTCTGGTTACTGATTCGCAAGCGGGTAGATGAGAACACTGCCACATAGGGCATGAGCAATCGCAATAGCCACAGTGGGACAGAGAATGGACACTTGGCGCCAGAGACCCTCGCCGCGTAGGTCAGAAAGTCATTTAGGCTGACAGGATCGTCGTCCACAATGTTGTAGACTTCCCCTGGACGGCCACGCTCCAGCGCGGCAATTGTTCCACTGACCACATCGCTCGCATGAATCCACGAACAGATCCCATTAGCGCCGGAAACAGTTGGCAAGAGGTGCTTCTTAAGCATGTGGAGCATGTGCTCGGTAGTTGGGTCCGAACCGTAGACAAGTCCGAACCGTAGGGGAATCGCTTCAATTAAGCCTTGCTTATTCGCCGCCAGAAATTGATCTTCAAGCGAGCGAAGCGCATCAACGATCTCCTGTAGCCAAGCCTTCGCCTCACGAGTTTCGAGAGTGTCATCTTCTGTTTTCTTCTCCTCGCCATGATCACCAAATCCGTAGACGAAGATCATGGACTCACCCACAATTCGTTTAGCTGCGGCTGCGATTGCCGCTCTCAACAGGTTCGCCGTTCCCTTAATGCGAAGTTCATTCGTCGCCTTCATGTGCGAAGCGCGTGTAGGCCCGTTCTTGGGAATAGCTGTCAATAGATCTACCACCCAGTCTGGGCCGGCTGATCGCAGAGATTGTTCCAAAGCGCCTACATTAAGGACGTCAGCAACTGCCACCGCTGCCCCCGCCTCCTCCAACACCTTCCCCTTTTCTGAAGAACGAGCGAGTCCGACGACCTCGTGATTCTCAGCGACCAGTGCGCGGACCAAAGGCATTCCCAGTGCGCCGGTCGCGCCTGCAATAAAGATTTTCATCTCGGGTTCGCTATGCCTGCCTTGAGAGATTCACCTCCCATATGATGGATTACCTTATGGAGATCGCCGAACCGGTACAACGGTTCGGTTCGCAAAGATGCTACTCGTTCAATACTTACCTCTTTTATGCCTTGTTGTCCTTCCCGTGAAGTTCAGTGTATGCGGTCAAGCTCCGCTTTTGCCTTTCTTCAAAGCATCCAGGCTCCAGGAATATTCGCGCATGGTTGCGAGCAGAAAGGCGCCGGCTGATGCAGAAAAGACCGAAGCATTAAGCGCCGACTTTATCCCGGTCCCAATTGTCATTCCCGAACCGAATGCAAGAAGGATTAGCGCGCTCAAGAGTGCAAACGTTCGAGTGCGGTATCCCAGGAGTAAGGTAACAGCGAAGACGGACTCGGCAAAAGTGACTGTCCAGCCGACGGCCGGCATCCAGGATGCAGGGAATTCAGGATTAAGCTTTGCGGCGTAAACCAGGAAGTGGGCGAAGTCTCCCCAAGCCACATTTGTCGTACCTGGTGGTCCCCAAAGGCCGAAACGATCAAACACTGCTGCAAGGAAACCCGCTGCGAGTGCGAGACGTAAAAATATCGTGGCGAACTTGGTAAGTCGTAATTCATGCTTGCTTATAACTTTCATTTGCGCACTCGCGGCAAGAACAATCATCTGCTGGCCTTCGCCAGGAAACTAAGTACCTCAGTGGTATCGAAGTAGAACATCTGGGCGCGTGCGAGCTTCCCATCGCGGAGCTGATAGAGTCCCACCACTGGAGTGTCAATTCGGTCTCCCGTCGGGCTCACGCCTCTCTGCCGCCAGAGTACTACGACTTCCTCGTCGCTGGCGGCCACGAAGCGGGGATCCATCCGTCGCTCGGCCGCAGTCGGCTGCAGCGGGTCCCACGTGCCGCCCCAAGTGGGACGCTCGGCCTGCAGACCGCGTGACGTTCCACCGTAGGGCAGCGAGGCGGCCAGTGAAACTCGACGTCGGGATGAAAGAGGGCCAGTCCGCGCTGCACATCCGGCCGCTGAGGATCACGGCGCTCGATCGCGTTGAAGATCTCGAACACCACTTCGACATTCTTCTCGTTGGTACTCATGACTGGCTCCTAACGATTCGAATTCACCGGGCGCGGGCGAATGCCATTCAAGCAACGATGTCACAAACAAGTTTGAGAAGCACGCTGTCCGCGCTCCCGTGCAATGAGTTTTAGACCCTCAGCGACGCTGCCATGCTCGCGACATAGCAGGCCAACGAAATGCTGACGCCAATGAACGGACGGCTGAAGAAATAAACCTTGGCGAGCGCAAAAAAGCCACCAAGCATTGCCAGCCCGACAATGAGTAGGAACGGCGATTGGAACAGTAACCGGCTATGCGCTATTGCCAGAAAGCCGTAAATTAAGCCGAACAGAATTGCGCCCATGCTGTGACTGGCATTGAAGCCGACCCAAGCCCGCCACATGGTTGTTTCTTTTGTGATGACTTCATGCGGAGGGTTATTTGGAAGGCAACGTAGGCGCAGGCACCTACGTGAACACTCTGCTTCCTGAAGACTTTCTTCACGCAAAGCGTGGTGCCGGCACATTGGCTGGAGCGAGGAAGTTGCCACCATCGCTCTCACAGTATGCCCAACGCCTGGGACCGGCTGCTGATGCAAGAAACCAGCCGGCTCGCGCATTCCGTGCTGCCGAAGCTGCTTTGGATGCGTTCCCCATTACTCTGTGGGCGCAGATTGCTTCGCGGCGGCTGCGCGGAGCTACGCGAACTCTTTTAGCCGACGTGGACCCTAGAGGGTACCGGCCATTAAGGGAAGCTGTTTCTAACTATCTTGGGACCGCGCGTGGCGTGAGGTGCACAACCGAGCAAGTTATCATTGTCGCGGGAATTCAGCAGGGGCTGGACCTCACAGCGCGCCTGGTGCTCGATCCCGGCGATCCAGTATGGGTGGAAGATCCTTGCTTCTTCGTCGTGACGGCCATTTTCAAAGCGTTGGCCGCGAAAATAATTCCCGTTCCAATTGACATGAACGGCCTCAATGTAGTGGAAGGCCAACGGCGATGCGATCGAGCCAAACTTGCTTACGTCACTCCTGCCCACCAATTCCCATTGGGAGTAACAATGTCGCTCGATCGCCGTCTGGCACTCAAGGACTGGGCATGGCGTACGGGCGGATTGATCTTTGAAGACGATTATGACAGCGAATACCGATACTCTGGCCGCCCTATTCCCGCTCTTCAGGGACTAGACCAGAATGACTCGGTGATATTCGCGGGTAGCTTCAGTAAGGTGCTGTTTCCAAGTTTGCGCTTAGGCTACCTTGTAGTGCCACCTGGGCTGATCGACAAGTTCGCCGCGGCGAGGTACATCATGGACCGCCACTCAGCTGTCATCGATCAAGCGATCCTCTGCGACTTCATAACCGAGGGACATTTCGGACGGCACATTCGCCGCATGCGGGAGCTTTATAGCAGCCGCCTGGCCGTACTTCGTCAGTCTGTTCAACGAAAGTTAGGGGAGTTCCTCACGATCCCAGAAACCGAGGCAGGCGTGAATACTGTCGGATGGCTGGCAAATGGATTAAATGCCAAAGCTGTCGCGCGAGCCGCGGCCGAGCGCAATGTCGAAGTCATACCCATCAACCGATTCGCCCTGGAGGAACAAACTCCTGAGGGCCTGTTATTGGGATTCGGTGCTGTGGATGATTTTGAGCTGGTTCGAGGGGTGGAAGACCTGGCGGCCGCCGTTGAAGGATGCGCGCAGCAACGGCATCGTACTGCGCGAATCTCTGGAGCGTAACCACGTGAACACATCAACTGAGTTCCATGCGAGCGTTCACAGACGCCGGCGGACAATCATCTCTTGATTGACCAGCTAGGTCTTTCCGCCGTCTGGAGACCCAGAGTCAAGAGAATAGTGTGTCCGACTTAATTGCTATGATGAATGAAGCGGGTGAGTCGTTTGGTCAGATATTCTGTTCCCAGGTTGCACGAATTGTTTTCAGCATGGCCGGATAGATAATCCATTTTCGGAACGGATCGATTAAGCCCATGTAGAACGGCGTAATCCACGTGCTCGGGCGCACGTAAACCGCAAAGTAGAATCGATAGCTATCGGCCTTTTCAGCGAGGGCACTTAGGGCGGCAGCATGGACGGTACGATTCTGTATTTCAAGTAGCTGTTCGTTTTCGAAACGATAGACAACGCGGAACAGTCCTTCTGGCGTTCCAGACACGACAAAAGAACGAGCACGATCCTCTGGCGTTAGGCGATTTCCAAACGAGGCTGCTAAGGCATCCCTCGGTTCGGTCTCAAGTCGAAAAATGCGTCCAAGAAAAAGCCGAAGACGGATAAGCGCGCGGGCCACTGGCGGAAGTCTGTTGATTCCGCCCTGACTCGCCCGGCGAAGAAAGTCAGAAAGGCTAACGCTGTCGCGGCGCGTAGGTAGGTCAACTGCCCAGACGTCGTGCAGCGGGACGTCGGCGAGAAACGTATGCACGCGAAGCGGTAGCGCGTAAAACTCCGTTGGAGAAATCTGCGGCATCTTTTATTCTTAGTTCCTATTCATTGAAGCACGTTCTGGCAACATTCATTTTAGGCTGTCGCTAGTCGTGCTCAGTTGAAAGTATGACAAGATCTCAATGCTGTGAGCTTCCTCATGCGCCTTTGCCGAGAGCTTTGCGTTGGCAATGACCTCGGGCGGCTTACCGAAAATGCGCGAGGACTTAATCCGAACCGTTCACGGGATGGTAGAGGCGTAACCTTGGGATGCAAATTCCTGTGCACTGGCCCTTGAACCGTGCTGACCCGAGATGACCTGTTCAATGGTTGTTTCCCTATCAGAGACCAAGCTCAAGCTTCGTGAAGTCTTTAACGCCTTCACGTCCGGTTAGACGACTCCACATAGGCCCGCCTTGTTCAACTTCCATTTCAAAACGGAAGAAAGGGCAACACATACGCTCCAGCGTAATGTACTCTGCCACGTCTCGGATCGTTGCGGATTCAGCGGAAAGCCGAAGAGCATATCCATCCGGCAGTTCTCGCACTTCTTGGCCGGCTGCGCGGAGCTGTCTGAGCAAGACCAAAATCCGTTTCCTTTGCTCATCGCTTAGTGCCGCCATGTTACAGGCTATAGGCGATTCGTTTGTTACTTTGTTTTCCACATTCACTCGCACTTCTCGCTGAGGCTGTTGCTGAACAACGGTTGCAGGTTCCTGCGACCTTGCCCCCGAACAGCCTTGCAGCAATGTGAGACTGGCTGAAGCGAGGGCTATCAAGGTAAGCGTACTCGCATTGGGCGCCAATGTTCTCAGTTTGTAGTTCCTCATTTCATTCCTCTCCCCGACTGCATATCATGATCCGTGAAACTCGACTAGATCTCGTGAAGAGCACAAAGGACCACGAAACTCGACAAGATTGCGCTAATGTCTGGTTGACTGACGCTGGTTCCTCATCGTACGGGCCCAGATCATCGATGGGCTGGCAAGAGTTTTTGTGGCAGATTTGTGACGCGATTACCGATAGACAGGCATGAATAGCTGTGACTAGTTGTACTCCGAAGGCGGCTGCAACCTGTGTAAAATGTTAATGGATTTCAAGAGCCGTGACTGGTTGTAATCGGCTTGATGGCTCTTTTAACCGGTGGGTCGCAGGTTCGAGTCCTGCTCGGCTCACCACTGTTTGCGAAGAACAAATGCAATTTCGGTGAACAACTAGCTATAGCTAGACCGTTGGCTGCTCATATTTCCTCTAATGTTTCCTCTAGCGCGCCTTCCGTTCGCTCTCCTGCTAGTCGCGCAAGGTGCCGCACCGGAACGCCATCTCCGACACAAACCGAGATTGCACGCCGGCGCGTAGACGCAGGCCTTCTCGCGGAGCGACAGTTCGCATTACCCCTATTTGACGAGCATCAGCATTTAGCGCGCGGACGGGGAATTTCTCGCGCTCACCATTTGGTCACTGCAAAGGATCTTCCGGAACGGGCAGGACAACCCGCGGTCGGTGACGCACGTACTGCACGCAATCGCTCGAAAAGTGCAAGCTGACACTCATCGGAGAGGTCTTTAACCTCTTCAACATCGCTAATCTGTCGGGTTACAGCAGCAACCTGGCCAACGCTGTGACCTTCGGCAAGCCGACGAGTCGTGTCGATCAAGTCTTCGGCTCGGGCGGCCCACGGGCGTTTCAGTTTGGTGCGCGGCTCAGTTTTTGAAGTATTCCGGATAGCCGGGAAGGTTTGTTTGACCCTTCACATCCGCGCATAGAAACGGCAACAAACTCGAGCAACTGTTCCGACCGGCTCTTGAGCCTGAGCCTGGTGAACGCGAAACTTCTTGATGAAGCCTGTGTTGGTGACGAGTCACCGCATCGGCAGCTCGGAAAACGCGAGTCCATTAAGAGTCCAATAACAGTGCCTGTGAGTCTGTAAAGTGCGGTAAAGTGCTATCCATGCCGCTAAGTTCCATTGAATTACAATAGGTCGCTTCTCTTTCACGGCGGTAACACGAGTTCGAATCTCGTACGGGACGCCAATTTGTTTTCAACCAGTTGCGCAGACAATCGCAGGTAGCATTCGAGGACCGGTGACCGCTGGGTGACCAGTTGCCACAATTTCGCCGTAACCAAAACGGCGAAAGATTCCGTTCGGCGCTAAACCGCCCACGGCTGGATGTTCCCTTCTTTCAAATACTCGCGAGCTTTTGTGTTCAGCCTGCTCAGAAAGAAGTTGGGGTTTACTGATGCGACCTGAAAGATTTTGCCTACAAAAGCATCAATCTCCTCAAGATAAAGTTCGTACTGAGGGACAGGATGCGCTGTGCCAATTGGTCCGGTACCTGCGACTCGGGTTACGCCGGCGCTCACAGCCATGCCGTTGGTGAGAATTGAGTCGGGGTACCGTAGTTCCTCGAAATCATGAAGGGAGGAGATGAGGCTGTCGAATTTGGTCAAGTCGGAGCTCGGAAATTTCGTCTTAAAAGTAGCCCAGATACCCGGCAGGCTGTGGGACAGGTCTTTGAGTTGTTTCAGGGTCATTGTTTTCGCCAAAGAGCCCTTAAGATACATCTCAATCGCGTGATGCAACAGGTTGCCTGCAACCGGAATCTGACCAGCCAAAACGCCGTAGCGGCCAGTTATGTAATACTGGGTTGCCGCCGAAAAGAAATTAAGTTGAGTTTGCTCGCTGCTCATGATTCAAATTCCCTAGGGCCAAATTTATGCAGAGCTTTAGTTTCGACGCGCTAATGGGGTTGGGATGTCTAAACAAGCAAGGAAACTAAGGGAGGTCCCATTCAATCGTATCTCTACAAATCATTTGCGCCGAGTGAAGATCAACGTCCGAGCAATACGCCGCCGGCAATACGTGGCCTGCAGTTTGGTGGCTCAGTTTGTCCGTCACAAGTTTAACGTTCTCAAACCTCACTTCTGCCTCATTATTTTCGAACTCGATCCTTAGTAAATGCTTACCTACGACCCTGTCTCCGTAACTTTCCCGAGCGATAACCCGGGGGCCTGGATAGACGGCGATTTCTATCCTTCCGTCCTGCCGAACATACGCCAAGTGGCTACCTAGAAATGGAGAGTCGCCAACTCGGAAATAGACGCCAAACCAATCTCTCGGCTTCCGGGCGGCAAGGATTTCAAACTCAACTTGAACAGCACCGTCTCTAACCATGAGACCCTGACAGTTTGAGATTGAATGTAAACGACACGTTTCTTCCTCGCGAGCACGTAGTTCTATAGGGACATCTGGTTCTTCGCAATAAAGCTCACCACATTCCTTTGAAATTGGGAGTTGTTTTATTTTGAAGAAAATATCGAGATAGGTCGTGATCTTTTCGAGAAGTTCGTGTTCATTCTTATATGTATAAATCTCGAGGTTTCGAATGTCGAAGCCGAGTTCCGTAATGGATCGTCCACTCACCCGCAAGATGTTTTTATTCTGGGTTAAGGCAATCCCGAGTTCCACATGCACGTTCGGATTGTTATGAGTCAGATCAGCAATCACAATGTCCGCCTCTGTAATCTGATGGACAAACTGTTTGGTGAGCTCGCGGTTTTGGGCCTTGAATGAGGCGATGTCCGAGTACTGTGGCGAAGGGCCAACTTCTTTGTTGCCTATCACCCACGTGACCGTCGGATAACGATTTGTGATCTCGTCACCAATGCGGTTGTATTGATTCCGCGTCGCCGCGTCAAATGGAATGGCAATGAAGATTCTGTGACGTTTTTTCATTTTATTCAGGCCATTGGCTCTTATCCTGACCTTTGAAAGTTAAACCTTTCGTCATTAGGACACGGTCCAAGCGGCGCTTGCCGCTGTGTGACTCTTGATGGGTCGTGTAGCCGCCTATGAAGTCGTCGTCGATGAGTGTGTCGAGAACTTCCATTAACTCTGGTACCTCGACCTTATGGAACCTTTCGCGCCCGGCGTCTGAGTTGTCTTTGGGTGCCCAAGTTGTTCTTCCGCTATTGATCTCTTCTAAAACTTCCCGTTCTCTGCTCGCCATAAATGCTCCTACACAGGTTTCCCGGCCAGTATCCAGTCTTTTAGAAAGCCGGTCTATTTTCATGACGCGAGGTCGCGCCGGTTAACGCAAACGCACATATAAAAGCGTTGGCGGTGACCGCTGGGTGACGATCTCTCCTATAAATGGCTGCTAATGACTCCAAACGAATACAAGAGCAGAGTCTACGCAACTAAGTGAGAGCGCGAGAATTATACTACTCGATATCAGCGCGACCAGCTGAGTAAAAAGCGCCAGATAAGCCCTTTCACGGCGGCAACAAGGAACGCTCCAACACCGAAGATGGGGCTAAGATGGTGGCGGTACGTGTTGATACGAAGCCAGACGAAGCGATACCTTGACGACCGCTAGGCCCGTAAATATTGGTTCGTATCGTTTGGTAAGACTAGGTGATGCCGTCTCCAACGTTCTTAAAATCCGTTGACCGTAAGGTCGTGCGGGTTCGACTCCCGCCCTCGGCACCAATTTGTTTTCAATAGTTTACGGAAACAGTAACGCTCACGCCCCAATTGAGTTTGGACCACACAACGGATATAGTCCGTTGCCCGACCAATCACGACGCGATTGTTGAGATGTGAATTCCCTTATAGCTTAGCAATAGCGAGCAGGACAGCACCGCCAGCTGCCGACCTAAATGAATCCCACCATCTCGACGCCATCCTTGAAGGTCGGTCTTGAGATTTCAGATTGGAATCTCACAGGCCGGTGCACTTGTTCTTCTAGCGTGCCCAGCCTAATGCGACTAGAATAAAGCGCTTTATCCATTCGCGGCTCTGGTTCAGAGTCTAACCTTTCGCTCTGCCACAGAAGTGACCATTCCTTCCGGCTCAAATCTCGGTCGCTACGAAATCCGCGCGCCACTCGGCGGGGGTGGAATGGGTGAAGTCTATCTGGCCCAAGACACGAAGCTTGATCGGAGAGTGGCGTTGAAGATTCTTCCGGCCGACGTCACCGCGAATCAGGAGCACATGCGTCGCTTCGTGCAGGAAGCGAAGGCCGCTTCCGCGTTGAATCATCCCAACATCATTACCATCCATGAAATTGACCAAACCGATTCCGTTCATTTCATTGCCACCGAGTTCATCGATGGTGAGACGGTGCGCGAACGGATGCGGCACGCGCCGATGAAGCTCGCCGAAGTCCTCGATGTCGGAGCACAGGTCGCCAGTGCGCTTTCGGCTGCACACGCTGCCGGCATCATCCATCGTGACATCAAGCCTGAAAACATCATGCTGCGACGCGACGGTATTGTGAAGGTGCTGGACTTTGGTTTGGCGAAACTTATTGAGCGCCTACTACCAGACTCGGTTGACACGGAGGCGCCGACGCGCGCAGTCGTCAAGACCGACCCCGGCGTCGTCATGGGCACGGTTATCTACATGTCGCCCGAGCAGGCGCGCGGAATTAGTGTAGACGCGCGGACAGACATTTTCAGTCTGGGCATCGTGCTGTACGAGATGGTGACCGGGCGTTTGCCATTCGAAGGATCAACATCCAGCGAAGTACTCGCTTCGATCCTCGGTGAGAAAGAACCCCAGCCGCTGGCGCGGTTTTCAAGAGAAGTGCCAGCCGAACTTGAGCGCATCGTCTCGAAAGCGCTGCGCAAAAACAGAGACCAGCGCTATCAAACGATCCAAGACCTGCTACTCGATTTGAAGAGTCTGATGCAGGAGTTGGAATTCGAGAAAAAGCTTGAACGCTCAACGCCGCCAAAATCGAAGAGCGAGACAGACTCAAGCGAACGGGACGGGACCGAAACAGTTATAGCATCGGCGGCGCGCCCGACTGTCAGCGAGAAAGGCGCGACGACCTCGACTAAACTCAATCAGTGGAGCGCTGTCATTGTCGTCGCCGCGTTATTCGTCATAGCGTCAGCAGCCGGGGCATATTTCTATTTTACGCGCGCACGCGACGGAGCGATCAGCTCCATCGCCGTCCTGCCCTTCGTCAACGCCAGCGGCAATAGCGAGGTTGAATATTTGTCCGATGGCTTGACCGAATCGCTCATCACCAGTCTCTCGCAACTGCCCAAGCTTTCGATCAAAGCGCGCAGCTCGGTGTTTCGCTACAAGGGCAAAGATGCTCCGCCGCAGCAAGTAGGCAAAGAACTTAACGTGCAAGCGATTTTGAATGGGCGGGTGGTGCAACACGGCAATGATTTGACGCTGCATATCGAGTTGGTTGATGTGAATACGGAAACGGCTTTGTGGAGCGAGGACTACAATCGCTCACTGACAAACCTTGTTTCGTTGCCCAGCGAAATTGCGCGCGACGTTTCAAGTAAGCTGCGACTGAAATTGTCGGGCGCGGATGAGCAGAAGCTGGCGAAAAACTACACCGCAAACGCTGAAGCATATCAAGCTTACTTAAAGGGCCGCTTCTACTCGGACAAAAACACTGAAACCGGGCTAAAGAAAGGTATTGAGTATTTCAATCAAGCAATTGAGATAGATCCAAACTACGCGTTGGCCTGGGCGGGGTTGGCCAACGGTTATTGGGAAGACAGTGACATCCACGTCGCTCCCCATGATGTGATGCCTAAAGCGAAACAGGCCGCCATGAAGGCTATAGCGATAGACGACACGCTCGCCGAAGCCCACGCAGCGCTGGCCATTGCGCTCACGGCTTACGATTGGGATTGGCCAAACGCCGAAAAGGAATTCAGGCGGGCGATTGAACTCAACCCCGATTACCCTACGGCACATGCTCATTACGGTTGGTATTTGTCGTTGATGGCGCGGACCGAGGAAGCCATCGCAGAATCGAGGCGAGCCACTGAGCTTGATCCGCTCTCTACCGAGTACAACCATAATCTTGGCCTCGCGCTTTACAGGGGGCGCCAGCCCGATCAAGCTGTAGCACAATTTCGAAAGACGCTGGAGCTGGATCCTAACAACTGGATAACGCGTACCAACCTTGGTTGGGCGCTAATCAGCCAGGGCAAGTTCACCGAGGCCATCACTGAACTGCAACTCGCGAAGCAAATAGACACCAATCACTATGTTCTTGCAGCACTCGGAAAGGCTTACGCATTGTCCGGAAGGAGAAGCGAGGCGCTTAAGGCGATAGAGCAAATGAAGGAATGGTCAAAGCAGCGTTACGTGTCGCCCCATAGCGTCGCGCTTGTCTACATCGGCCTTGGGGAGAAAGATTTGGCCTTCGAGTGGTTAGAGAAAGCTATCGAGGCGCGCAGTGAACATATGGGTTGGCTGAAAGTTGATCCAAGAATAGATCCTCTGCGCTCCGATCCAAGATTCACTGCCCTCGTGCGGAGGGTCGGACTTCCGCAGTAGCGCAGACTGATGATGTCTATAGCGAACGTTCTGCTTTGGCAACCCGCGATAGCCGCTATATTGTTTTCGATTCAGCGCGCTCGGGCTCGCCCCAGATATGGAGAAAGGAGATTGATGGCAGTAACGCGAAGGTGTTGACTACTTCTCCGGGATTTATCCAACGATCTCTCCCGATGGTAAATGGGTCGTCTATACAACGTTTGGCCCGGGGGGGGGATTCAGCATCTGGAAAGTTTCGATCGATGGTGGCGAGCCGGTGCAGATCGCCCATAAGTATTCGCAAGCTCCGGCGATCTCTTCTGATGGCAAGTTGATCGCCTGTTACTATCTCGACGAGCGCAGCGTATCGACAAAGATTGCGCTCATCCCGTTTGAAGGCGGCGAACCCTTAAAACTTTTCGATCTATTGCAGCCTTTCGTTGCTGGACTTTATCCGGTTCGCTGGACGCATGACGGCAGCGCCTTAACCTACATTGTCAACCGCGGCGGAATCTCGAACATCTGGATTCAGCCTCTCGATGGCAACCCGCCCAGGCAGTTGACAGACTTCAAGTCGGATCGAATTTTCTCGTTTGACTGGTGGCCCGACCGCAACTGGCTCGCACTCTCGCGCGGCCCTGAGCAGCGCGATGTGGTGCTGATGACTGATTTCAAATGGGCCCGCGATAATAGTTCCCGGCACATCGTCCACGTTGGGATGGGACGATGGTGCGGATTACATTGTCTCGGAACTTTTTGCACGTCAACATATGCAAATCCTGATGGCAGGATGTGCTGGTATACTCCGAAAACGGATTGAAGATGGGGCTAAGATGGTGGCGGGACGTGTTGATACGAAGCCGCACGAAGCGATACCTTGACAACCGCTAGGCCGATAAATACTGGCTTGTATCGTTTCGTCAGACCAGGTGATAGCGTCTCCAACGTTCTTAAAATCCCGTTGCGAATAGGTGTGTTTTGTGGATCTCAGGTTGTGCACAGAGTCAAACTTCGCGTTCAACCGCGTCATATAATAAAGGACTGCAACACTCTGAAATCAGCTCGCCCTGACTGTTGTGGCAAATTTGTGACGTGATTACTGATAAACAGGCCTGAATAGTTGTGACCAGTTGTGATCCTGAGCGGCTGCAACCTGTTGAAAATTAGTAACTAATCGTAAAAGCCGTGACTGGTTGTAATCGGCTTGAAGGCTCTTTTAACCAGTGGGTCGCAGGTTCGAGTCCTGCTCGGCTCACCACTGTTGGAAATAGAGGAGTTAGCTTAACCTTGCCTTCAGGTTGACTTGGATAGACCAACGGGCCAAAAACCAGTGGGTCGCAACTTCGCTTCGTATTAGTTCCCTATTACTTTCAAAGACTTGCGGTTGGCCATCGAGCTAACCGCTACTTCGTTTTGACAATTCTGCGCGAAAAGGTCCTATTCGAGCCGGGTTAGGTTTGCCCTAATCAATCATTGACCGTCGCCCCGTTTCCTCATTTAAAAACCCACTCAAAACTTGATTCGTTGCTCATTTAAAAATGCAATCGAAAAATGGAGAGGAAATTCAGATTGCGAAACGACTCCATTCCTGAAATGCTCAAACGGTGAAAACGACTCATCTTGGATACTTTGGTAGCAACGCTGAGAAAGTGACCAACTCCAACCCTCGGAAACTAGACCACCCATTTGATTGAAGTGTAGAGTTAGTTCATCCGTTGAGAATCTTCCAGTCTTAGAATCCTATCTCACTTCTTATGGGCTGATGCCTCTGCCTGGAGCCAGTAGCCCGCCCCGGGCTCACGCTTATCGGCGGGCGGCGCGCGCCAGCTCGAACGAGCGCGCCTCATTCAGCAATCGGATCGATCGGCCGCCTGAGACGTCCTTTGCGTCCGCGCCGTCAACTATCAGCTTCTTGACCTCTGCGACGCTCAGCCGCGGATAGGCGGCCAACAGCTTTGCCGCCAGGTTCACCACCTGCGGCGCGGCCATGCTCGTTCCGCTCCAGCGGTGCTTCTCACCTCCGGGCAGCACGCTCTCCACTGCGTAGCCGTTGGCGTAGACGTCCACCTTG
>WNFY01009954.1_pt1 | contig 15722 bp, 15 predicted proteins | sample 5400091 | NCBI WGS metagenome assembly WNFY01 (sample SAMN13153364, study PRJNA577476) | soil metagenome | isolation source: 60 cm soil or saprolite under grassland replicate 1 | place: USA:California | collected 2016-06-15 | reverse complement strand
TGACGTTGTGCATTTCAATTTGCATAAGACTTGCAGTACACCACATGGCGGTGGCGGTCCGGGCGCGGGCCCCATCGGTGTCAAAGAACATCTGGTACCTTTCTTGCCGGGTCCACTACCTGCAAAGGGAGACGATGGCTATTACTGGACTGATCCAGGGCCACAGTCCATCGGTAAAATTCGCGCCAACAAGGGTAACTTCGGTGTGCTGGTGCGTGCCTATACATACATTCGTACCTACGGCCCAGACGGTCTGCTACATGTTTCGCAGAGCGCCATTCTCAATGCAAACTACCTCAAACACGAGTTGGAGTCAGACTACGAGATCGCCTATCCGCAGATCTGCCAGCACGAGTTCGTTGCCTCTGCAGAACGCCAAAAGGAGGAGTACGGGGTCACGGCACTCGACATCGCCAAACGTATCCTCGACTTTGGCATGTACGCGCCTACCATTTACTTCCCGTTGATCGTACACGAGGCGCTGATGATTGAACCAACCGAGACAGAGACTCGCGAGACGCTGGATTATTTCGTGAGTGTGATGCATCAAATTGCCGAGGAGGCACGCACGAATCCCGAGATTGTCAAAACTGCGCCCCATACAACCTCTGTGGGTAGGTTGGACCAGGCGTTAGCAGCACGCAAACCCAATTTGCGCTGGACTCCAGGTCAGGAGGAAACACATTAATTCACCAACGCAATCACAAACAGGTGAGGAATAAATACAGATGCAGTATGCTATACTCGGTGGGGGTGCATTGGGGCTAGGCGCTGCCTATCGACTCACACAGGCAGGTCATTCAGTTATGCTCTTTGAGCAGGAAACGACCGCTGGTGGCCTGGCGGCTGGCTTTCGTGTTGGCGATACGTGGCTGGAAAAATACTACCATCATCTTTTCCGAACCGATACTACTGTCATCAAACTCATACAAGAACTGGGTCTAGGAGATCGGCTGGAATGGTCTCATCCTCGCACGGTTTGTCTGATTGGGGGAGAATTTCACCAACTCGACTCTCCGCTCACCTTACTAAAATTTTCACCTTTGCGTATTGATGAACGCCTGCGTGTAGCCGCGGTAGGTGCTGTCCTCAAACTTACCGGCTCTAGACCGTATGAGGGGAAAACCGCAGAGCCCTGGCTGCGTCGATGGATGGGCAAGCATCCCTACAGTATGGTGTTCGAGCCGCTCTTTGTGGCCAAGTTCGGATCCATGCATGATCAGATCGCTCTTCCGTGGTTCTGGGCGCGTTTCCACGATCGTACCACGTACCTGGGTTACCTGCGCGGCGGCTTTCAGCAACTCTATGATCGACTGGTAGAGCGTATCAGCCAGTCAGGAGCTAAAGTTCTTCTGGGTACCCGAGTAGAGAGTGCTGTACCGCTGGATGATGGGCAATGGGAGGTTCGAACCAGCCAGGGGACCTGGTCGGCTGACCGCGTTATCTCCACGTTCGCTACACGTCTTACCTGTCGTCTCATACCCGCATTGCCCGACGATTATCGCACACGCTATGATTGGGGTCAAGCCTATGGCGCACAATGCCTTATACTCTCCCTTGATCGCCAGCTTACCGATAGCTACTGGATCAATCCTTGTGATCCGGGGTATCCATTTACCAGTCTTGTAGAGCATACCAACTTTCGTCCACCCACAGAATATGGCGGACGGCACCTCATCTATCTCGGCAACTATCGACCAATGGATGACCCTTTGTTCAAGATGAGCAAGGGTGATATTCTTCAAGAGTTTTTGCCATATCTCAAACGTGTCAACCCGTCTTTTGAACTGGAATGGGTGCAGGAAAGCTGGCTCTTCCAGGCTCCTTTCGCGCAGCCAATTGTCACCACGCAGTACCGCGAGCATATTCCTCCCCTGAGAACGCCTCTCAACGGGTTATGGATAGCAAACATGTTCCAGGTTTATCCCCATGATCGTGGACAAAACTACTCCTTCGAACTAGCAGACCTACTTGTACGTGAACTTTATGATTGACGTGTTCTATGCTCAATTCTGGCAGAGCATGGCCAGGCAGGCGGAACATCATCACTACATATCGGCTTTCACCAGTTCCATTCCACAAGATGTAGTAGCGGGTTTGCTTCTCAGGGAACATTCACTATTGTCAAAACTTGCTAGCGTATGCTATACTACTCATCAAGCAGGGGAGGTGTGAGGTTCGTTTAACGCCGCTTAGCAGCAATGCTCGAACGAATCAAGCACTTTCATAACATGGTTTACTGGATAGGGCCGGTGAATCACTTGCGTGGAACATGAAAACCGGGGTGTAGCGCAGTCGGCTAGCGCGCAGCGTTCGGGACGCTGAGGTCGGTTAACTGGATATCTTAGTCTGGCTGCCGCCTGCCAGAGTTCGCGTATCGAACAATGGACAGGCGGGAGATGCCACGCTGTGCCAAATCTACCTGGACACGTAAAAGGCTTTACTCCCTATCTATTAAGTCGTCGTCGCAGGCAGTGGTAGAAGCTTTAAGGAAAGGGTCACTCCCCTCCCCTTCCCTTTCCTACAGTGAAGCTTCTTCCTCGCTGTCTGCTCTTGGTACCGGCTCTGACAGAGAGGAAGGAAAGTCATTCATGCCTGTTCTTGTGTTGAATTCCTCACTCCAACCTCTTTCAGTCATTCCTGAGCGTCGTCTCATTGTGCTCCTTTCTAAGCAAAAAGTGACCTTTGTAGATGATAGTGTTCGTCAGGTGATTGAGGAGAGTATTCAAGCCCGTCGTCTTGAGTTGGAACGTCCTGTCATTGTGCAGTTGCTCGCCAATGTACGGATACCACGCATGGCGCTTCAGCCTACTCGCTCTAATATCCTACTGCGCGATGATGAAACCTGCCAGTATTGTGGGAAGCACAGCCGCGACCTGACACTCGATCACGTGGTACCGCGCTCCCGTGGTGGGCAGAGCACGTGGGAGAATCTGGTGGCTTCCTGCAAAGTATGCAATGGTAAGAAAGGCAACCACTTGCTTAAAGAGGTAAACATGCGTTTGCAGCGCCAACCACGTGCGCTTACAAAAGAGTATGCCGGATTCTTTCTGCTGCGCTACCCCAAGTTGCGTGAAGCCTATGAGGAGTTCCTTCTCAGTGCCCAGGGCGGTGTGCGACAAGAGCTGAGCGCATAGATAATAGAGACGCGATTTATTGCGCCCCGGCGATATGCTGTTAATGTATAGAAATCAGATGCTTGTACTCGTTTCACCTCCTATCTTCCATCTTTGCAATGGTGGAATAAACTTTGTCCTTCAATTTTTGATTGACTCGTATCATTAAATAGAAAGGAATCGTGTTTTATTCTGGTAGGAACAGTAATGTTCCTATTGCTTGCAAAGCAGGCAAAGGTGTTTTTATGCTCGATCAGAAAAAGCTTCACGATACTATTGACAATTCTACTACTGGCACGAAAGTTGGCCCTGCATACCTGTGTCTGCACGGGCATTTTTATCAACCGCCCAGGGAAGATCCCTTTACAGGTCAGCAGCCAATAGAACCATCGGCCACGCCTTATGCTAATTTCAACGAGAAGATTACCTCTGAATGCTATCATCCCAATGCAGAAGCAGGCAATTTTGAAGCAATCAACTATGATCTGGGTCCGACGCTTGCTGCGTGGTTAGAGGTTATGTACCCCGATGTATATCAACGTATAATTGATGCCGACCGGAAACATCTCGCTCGCTATGGTGTCGGGAATGCCATGGCACAGTCGTATAATCATACGATCCTGCCTCTGGCTACCTCGCGCGATAAACGCACGCAGATTCTATGGGGTTTAAGCGATTTTCGCTACCGCTATGGACGAGAAGCTACCGGCCTGTGGTTGCCGGAAACAGCTGTAGACCTAGAGAGCCTGGATTTGCTGGCTCAAAACGGTATTATCTATACCGTGCTCGCTCCCTGGCAGGCAGCCACGCCAATAGCTCCCTCCGAACCTTACCTGGTACGGTTGCCTGGTGGTCGCAGGATAACTGTCTTTTTCTTTAATGCTCCCCTTTCGGGTGGTGTCTCCTTTGATTGGAATATGACCGAAAACGCAGACCTCTTTGCGGCCAGTTACTTACCTGGACATCTTATGCAGAGTAAACGCGAGACAGGAGAGGCTCAGCTTATTCTAATAGCCGCCGATGGTGAACTCTACGGACATCACCGGCCATGGCGTGATAAATTCCTGACTCACCTGATTCAAACTGGTGCGCCCAGTTATGGCTTCGAAGTCTGTACGCTAGAGCGTTATATGCGCATGTATCCACCAATTAGAGAGGTGCAATTGCGCTTGCCCAGCGCATGGAGTTGCGGACATGGTCTTGCACGCTGGGAAACGGGCTGCGAATGCACTGAGGGTGATAGCGCTTGGAAAGGACAGCTTGATCTTGCATTGCGACATCTAGCACAGCGTAGCGACCAACTTTTTGAGCGCTACGCTTCAGACACACTCAGTGACCCATGGGCAGCTCGTGATGCCTATCTGCCTGTACATAGCGGTTGGGAAACGCTAGAGAGTTTCTGGGCGCAGTACGGTAAACACCAAGGGCCTCCTGATGATCCTTTATTGGCTCAGCTTACACATCAGTTGCTCGAAGCGCAATATTACCAGCAGTGTAGTTTCACAAGTTGCGGTCTCTTCTTTGAGGACCTGGATCGTATCGAGCCGCGCAACAATATCGCTTTCGCTCGTCGCTCCATCAGTCTCATTTGGCAAGCTTTGGGTATTGATCTCCAACCTGGCTTCGTTAGCGAATTGCGTGCAGTAAAAAGTTGGCGCGTCCCTCTTACTGGCGCTGATGTGTATCGGCAACTGCCCATTATAGGGTCAAATCAGTTACCGTCCTTGCCATTATCCCTACTACTGAGTATTGGTGAGGAAGAGAACGTAGCTTAGTAGAAACAATAAGCTCTCTCTAATCAGTGAAATATACAAGGAACCCGCCTGAGTTCTGCTAAATCGCTCAGGCGGGTTCCTCTTTCACAAAGTGACTTTTTAATAAACTGCGATTTGCGTGTTCCAATCTGTGTTCGCATATACCCAGGCCGCGTCATTCTCCTGCAAATTGATACAGCCGTGACTGCCATTGCCTGCGAACGACTCATCACCGCCGACATCATAATGAGGGAACTGCGTGCCAGGACCAAAGTTCACGCGCCACCAGGCATCGTGCACGAAAAAGCCGCCCCAGTGGTAGAGAATCGCATAATGAATAGGCGTAGGTGGATACCAGAATGGCGAACCAGGAGGATCTGTCGATTTGAACTCATCAGGAGATTTACGATCCTGTACAGTCCAGACTCCCGGCAGCGCAGGACGTTCTATACGACCGGTCGTTACATAGAATGCTCGAATCAACTTGCCATCCTTGTAAAAGCGCATGGCTTGTTCAACCATTGAGACCATGATTACCGTCCCATGTTGCAGGCTGGGATAGTGATGCATCATTTGCATATCGGTGGCATGTACCTGGTTGTAGGGTGTCAGATCACTAGAGTCCGCTTCCAGCATCTGCAGGTTGAAGAATTCATCATTCTCCTCATCGACCACCGCCTGGTAGTCGGAGGGTTGCCAGGCCCAACTCAGTTCCCTGTTCAGCCAGAAGCCAATGCCAGGCAGCGTATAGCCAGCCGTGAGAATATAGTTATGGCCATCGAATTTATCGTGGTAGGCATGCGCCTGACCCCATGCCCTGGCCTCTTGATCAAGTTTGTTTATCAGGTAGTGAGACTCCCCTTGCACCAGGTCATCGTGCATTGATGCCATGTCCGCATCAATCTTTTGAGAGACAATCAGGTAATCATGAATAGTTGTGGCTTTTTGCATCGCCGCCTGGTCAGCATTAAATAGACTCTGGTAGGAGCTGGCGTCCATGCCGTAGGTTTTTAGCAAGTTTAACTGTGATTTGAATTCGCCCAATTTGGCTGTACTGACAAACGGGAGCGCCTGTATAGAGTTAACCATCGCCTCCTGGTATTGCGCATCAATCAGCGTGCGGAGTCTCTGGAAATCGAGTGATGCAGTGGCAATATTAAAGGCATCCATATCACTCTGGTATTGAGCCAGCATCGCAGTAACATCCAGTCGGGCAGACTTCATCTGGTTGATTGTATTGTGAAAAATATTAAGTTGATTGAGGGTTGATCCTAGTAATGCCAATGCCTCGGTTTGCTTGCGTGCATCATTACTAATAGCGACATAATCTTTCGGATATTGCGCGGTAGCCAGCAGAGATTCATCAGTATTGAATTTCTGTAAGAAAGCCTGTGTATTTCCCGCTTTTCTTAAACGCTGTGCTGAAAGGGCCGATTGAAAGTTATGCATATCCTGCTGGGCTTGCGCACTGTCTTGATCAGAAATAGTGCTAATCACTCCCTCAGCCTGTGCCTCTAACTGCTGGTAATGGGTAGCGAGATTAGTATAGTAGTCAGTAGCAAGTTGGTCATTAAAGAGCGAAAATGGTGCGTTGATACTGCTCATTTGTTGTTCCTGCTTAAGGATAGGCTGCAGGGCTGTTGCAGGTACACCAATGGATTGGGCATGCTGAAGCGTCTGGTCGAGCTTAGCCTTATTCTGGCTTGCCTGCTTCTGTGACTGCGGACTTCCTCCACAAGCAGTGACTATCAGCATTATGCCAATCAACACACTAGCAAGGATTGTCTGAGTTGAGCGAATGGAACGCCTTGTGTGCATGCTGAGCTACCTCCGTCCACTGCGTGCTTTATGCTTACGTTTCTCTTTGCGAGCAGCTTTGCCCGTTTTCTTACCACCGCTGTATCCACCTGGCCTTGGCAGACCAGGAGTAGCGGGCATACCGGTCATCGCAGGCATACCAGGTATACCTGCGCCACCACCGTATTGCCGCGCCATTCTAGCCCATGGACCTTTGCCGCTGCTAACCTGGCGTATCATCGTGCGCATCTCATGAAATTGATCGAGTAACTGGTTCACATCCTGTGGGGTGGAACCACTGCCACGAGCGATACGTTTCCGTCGACTGCCATTGATAATGTCGGGGTTACGTCTTTCCTCCAGAGTCATAGACAGAATAATTGCTTCAATATGTTTTAGTTGGTCCCCTTCAAGGGCCTCCTCCATATCTGGCGTAGCCACCATTTTGTTGAAACCAGGAATCATCTCCATTACCTGGCGCAATGGTCCCATACGTTTCAACTGGCGCATCGCACTCAGAAAATCTTCCAGGTCAAATTTACCCTGTTGCAGCTTGGCCTGGGCTTTCATGGCCTCTTCCTGGTCGATTGTCTCCTGGGCTCGCTCGATCAGGGAAAGAACGTCACCCATTCCTAGAATGCGCGAGGCCAAACGATCTGGATAGAAAGGTTCAAGTGCGTCTGTTTTTTCGCCTACACCCATGAATTTGATCGGCACACCCGTTACCGAACGAATTGAAAGCGCCGCGCCACCCCTGGCATCACCATCCATTTTGGTCAAAATCATGCCGGTTAAAGAGACGGCCTTGTTAAAGTCATCCGCTACACGTACAGCCTCCTGACCCGTCATAGCATCCGCTACTAACAATACCTCGCGTGGGTGAATGCGGTCACGAATATTGGTGACTTCAATTCATCATTGACAATTTGGAGCACCTGTTGCGCTGGAGAGAAACTACCCAGTACATCTGCCCCAACTGCCTTGGCTTTGACGCGCTCAACAAACTGACGCACTAACTTAAGGCTGACATCAGCCTCCAGCAGCGCAAGCCGTACTTCACGCATCGCCTCATCGACGTCCGCTTCGGTCAGTTTGCCCTTACCACTAAGATTTGTAAAAACTCCTTCAAGACGCTTAGATAAGCTTTCAAACATTGCCATGAGTGCTTTTGTCCTCTCTCCGCCATTCAACTAGTATATCCCAATTATAACACGTTTTACCGCCTGTTTTATTCTCAGTTATGGATACTTTTTCCTGGATTAGAGTCATGCTAAGTAGGTAGGCCACGTGCGATTAGAGACCCTTGAAATGCGTCACACTTCTAGAGACGTAACTAGACAATTTTTCGTTGCGTCATTGGTTTCTCCTGATGGAATTTGTCCCCAGCAGAGGATTCATTCATATCCACTGCCCGTTCTACGCGCAAGTGTGGATAATTGCTCTGGAGTACCCATAATAATAGCCGCATCGCCACTTTCTATACGTGATTCCAGCCGAGAACCCAACACCAATCCGTCTGGTTTTTGAATAGCCAGGATCACAGTCCCATTGGTCATCATGTTCTGCGCTTCTACAATCGTTTTGCCGATGAGTGCTGAATTTGCTGGAAGTTTTACTTCCTGAACCGCTAAATCTGGATGTTCGGCATTGATGAGTGTGTCAAAAAAATCTACGACTGTGGGCTGAAGGGCCAGGTTTGCCATCCTGTGTCCACTTATGGTATAAGGAGAGAGCACGCGATTTGCTCCAGCACGCTTGAGCTTCACAACGGTTTCGTCGTGATTAGCGCGTACAACAATAAACAGCTTGGGATTGAGAATACGTGCGGACAACGTGATATAGATGTTGTTTGCATCTTGATCGGTTGCAATAAGTAGCGTCTGTGCATGTTGAATTCCAGCTTCATGAAGAATATCATCGCTGGCTGCATTTCCATGCAAGGCCAGATATCCCTTCCGGATACAACTCTGAACGGTTACTTCGTTCTCATCGATCACTACAAATGGCTTGTGTGCCGAGGCGAACTCTTCGGCTATCCGCGAACCTACACGGCCAAAACCACATATGATGCAATGATTACGCATTGCAGCAATCTTCCTATCCATAATGCGCCTCCCAATTGCCTGGCTCAGATGGCCTTCAATCATAAATTCCATGATAGACCCAAAAGTATAGAAGAGCGATCCCACACCCAGGATTATTATTATAATCGTGAACAGCCGGCCATAATCAGTGAGGGGATGCGCCGTAATACCAACTGTTGACATCATGTCAACTGTAGTGAAGAGGGCATCAATAAACGAGAAATGTTCAATAAACATATATCCCGCAATTCCCAGGACAAGTACGCTAAGAACCAAAATGATTGCTATTCTGAGATGGCGAAGAGATGCTTGCTGGTTCATGGGACGTTCCTCTCACTCGAACACGCGCTCTCGTTAGCAGTTTTAACTTATTCTAGCCCACTCGTGTGTATTTTGAATACCTCTACTTACATATTATGTAATTTACTATGGCTTGTGTGTCCGAACTCCAGGCTTTACGTGCCGGATAGGTAGCATACTGCTATAATTGTAGGTATCAGAACACAACCACAAATGCGTATGTCACAACAAGGAGGCCCATGTGCTGAAACGTAAACGCCCACAGGAAGAGATATTTGCCTCATTTGGTTGGTGGGATAAGGGTTGCTTTCTCTATCAAATGACGGGTGATCGCTGTGATTATATCGAAGCCTGCCTTACCAGAGTCTTCGGTAAAGGATCACTAGCCCAACAGGAGATTTTAGAGGTGGGTTCTGGAGGTGGCTTGATCTGCGAGAATCTTGCACAACGTGGGGTAATAATGATGGGGATAGACCCTTCGGGTAGCGCATTAGCCACCGCCCGTTCGCATGCCCAGGAACATCGATTGGGTCAGAATATTTATTACCAGGAAGGCTATGCAGAGTCTTTACCATTCGCGGACGGCAGTTTTTCGGCGATCGTCTGCTTAGATGTGTTGGAGCATGTACGCGATCTGAACGCCACTATTAAGGAAATTACGCGTGTGCTCGCTCCTGGAGGTGTCTTCGTCTTTGATACGATCAATCGGACACTAATTGCGCGAGCACTTCTGATCTGGTATGGCGAAAACTTCCCGAGTGGTGGCTTAAAGCCAGGTCTTCATAATTATCAAGGCTTTATTAAGCCGATTGAATTAGAGGGCTTACTCACAGTGAGCGGTTTGCAGGTACGCGAGTTAACGGGTTTCATGCCTCGCGGATTCACCAACGGCCATTTGAAGATGGGACCAGGATGGTTTAAGGGTGTGGCCTATGTGGGGTACGCTACCAAAGGACGGTGATTAAACCTAAGGGGTAGGGCAAACACTATCCCAGACACACCCTGGTGGAAGAGGGACTTACTGGTGATCAATCAAGGTCAACCACTCTTGCTTGTCATCCTTCGACATCGTACTTTTCTCAACAGCCTCGGCAAAGCTTTGCTTCTTTGGGCTTTGTGGTGTGCTACGTGCGGCCTGCGCCGTTTGACGACGGTTGAGTGTAAGGGCTGGTCGACTGTTATTCAGCATGGTACCAAACTGCTCTACGCTAACCTGGAAAAAGTGTGCCAGGCGTGACAGTTGACGTTCGCTCAGGCTGACCAACTCAATTACACCATCCTCAAATTTTTTCCATACATCGACACCCAAGTGTAGCCCACGTGCTGCCTCCGCCAGGCTCAGCCTATTTTGTACTCGTAGCTGCCTCAAATCAGCGGGCATAGACGAATGGCCAAAAACCCGTTCTAGTGCAGTCGCAGAAGCGCGTTGCGTCATTGGCAAGAGCTTATTTTGCTGCTCATCTGCCTTGATTGGTTCAGTAATGTGGTAGGCAGCAATAAAATCGATTAATGCCTCTTGCGCATCTGGATGGTCGCGCAACAAGGCAAGTTGAGTTTGTTTATCTCCTGCCTCCTCGGCAGCTAACCAGGACATCTTTATCTGCTGTAATTCATTATTATTCATATTCTATGTCTACCTCACCTTTCCTTCTCTCCTTCAATTCTGTTGCCTCACATGTACATAAGCCGCTTGTTCCCTTAAGATGCATTCACGGAGGTAACTGCGAGCACGTTCATAGCGCAAGCGAATGGTGCGTTCAGTGCGCTTACAAATCGCTGCGATATCATCCCATTTCATGTTTTCAATAGCACGCAAAACCATGATTTTGCGATCCAATGGATCGGATAAAAAGGTCAGGATGCGCTGGCTCTCCTCGTAAGCATGTAAATGCTCAAATTGATCCAGGGGATCAGCAACATCTGCTGTAGGTAGAGCATCACTATCTGTCACTGTGGGTTGCAAAGGCTCTATTAATGCACGAGGTACATGATGTGGCCGTCCTGTAGGTCGTCCCTCGTCGTCTCGCTGATAGCGCAAACCCTCCTGCCGTAGAATACGATTGAACTCATCGACACATAAGCAGCGAACATAGTGGATAAAATTCTGCGTTATAAATATTTCTTGGGGATTCATCGCCTCGCGCAAAAGATGTTCGCTCATATTAGCAATTGCTTCCTCACGCAATTCCGGTCGGTGACGCAACCCCCAGGTGTGGCGTTGAAACTCCGGTGCACTGCGTACCAACAGCACTTCGCAGAGCATGCGAGTTGCCTCGGTATCGCCTTTCGCCCGAAAGGCACGTATATTCAGTACCAGGTCGATCTCGCTTATCTCGTAGCGCCCTTCCGCTGTTCGGCGCCGCAGGCGCTCCTTTAGTGTGGGGTCCTGTAGATCGATCATACTTGTTCCCCCTAAAATAGCTAAGAACAGGTCTGTTTTGGATATTATACACTGATTCTTTTTGTTACAGAATAAACGGAAAAGGTGTTTGTTGAGACGTTTTAGTCAATAGAGATAAAAAACCTATGTATACACTTTGCTTATCGGTTGAAGGGAAGGGATTTAGACGTGTTTGAAGTTCTACCAAAAATTGCGAAGATGCAGGCATCATATGCGCTTGGCAAACCCCTTACTCTTCCAATGAACCTCACGATTAGTGTGAGCTATCGTTGCAACTCTCGTTGTAAAACATGTAATGTTTGGCAACGCCCTAATGATGACTTCACTCTCGAAGAGTATGATAAGACATTCGAGTCGATTGGAAGAGCTGCCTACTGGTTCACCTTTAGCGGTGGTGAACCCACGCTACGTAAAGACCTTCCGGAAATGGTTGAAGTGGCCTATCGGCATTGTCGTCCAGGAATCATCAACATACCAACCAATGGGATTCAAGATAAGATTATCCCTGATCGTATCGAACGAGTCTTGAAAGCGGCTCCCACGAGCGAGGTGATTGTCAACCTTTCATTGGATGGGGTTGGCGAGAAACATGACATCGTGCGCGGTGTCAAGGGCAATTTTGAGCGTGCCATGCGCACCTACGCTGGCCTGAAAGTCCTCAAAGGACGCTATAAGAACTTCACACTAGGTGTGCATACGGTTATCTCCAACTTCAATATAGACGAGTTTGAGAATATCTATGCCTTCGTGCGCGACGAGCTTAAGCCAGACTCGTTTATCAGCGAAATTGCTGAAGAGCGCGTTGAGCTGGATACAGTTGGCATGGGCATTACTCCCCCAATTCAGAAATACCAGCCAGTTATCGAACGCCTGCAAGAGGGTATTCGTAAATCAGAGTTTAATGGCGTTTCGCGCATTACACAGGTATTCCGTGATAAGTACTATGACATTGTGAAGCGCACTCTCATCGAAAAACGCCAGATTATTCCCTGCCTTGCTGGTATCGCTTCAGCTCAGATTGCTCCAAATGGTGATGTGTGGACGTGTTGTATCCGAGCAGAATCAGTTGGAAACCTGCGCGAACACAACTACGACTTCAGAGCCACCTGGAACACGCTCAAGGCTAACGAACTGCGTAAAAGCATTAAGGCCGGCGAGTGCTACTGTCCGCTAGCAAATGCATCATATACCAACATGCTTTGCCATACTCCGACATTGACGAGTGTCGCACTCGATGTTGCCAAAGGGTCTGTTACAGCAGCACTTTCGTCCAGCAATCAAGGTAAATCTGCCAAACGTTGAGAGTTTGTCTCTTGTAGGAAAACCCGCCGCAAACGTTCGATTTCCGTGCGTAACTCGGCCATCTCCTCATTATGCAACTGCTCATAAGCGGCCAATCGCTGTTGTAAAAGCAGCAACTTGTAAGCGATGCTTTCCCGACCTGCCTGTAGCATCCAGGGAGCCTGGCGCGTCTCCTCTGAAGGTAGAGGCTCGTAGCTTTCCTCTACTATTTCACCCTGAATATTGGCCATGTGCGATCCAGCAAACCGATTCTGATTTAAGACACCATTATTCGTTGTTGCTTGATAATCCCCGTGACGTTGACTATTCATAAGACCCCCTAAAGATTAAGTCCATTATTAGTCCATTCGGTATTATCCAGTATTCCCATCCCCAAGGCAATGCTATCCGTATAATTAAACGCGTGCGTTCGTATCAAAAGTCTGAACTATGCTTACTTGCTTATGTAGGAAGATTATCCTACCGAAACGAAGGAATGATTACGAGTATGGTTTAATGCTAGTAAGCAGAGTATATGCTTGTAAATACGTCGGTGGAAAACTTGTTTGGTCTTGTAAATTACGATTTACACCGGCATTATGTATATGTAATGGAGCTGTTATGACATCTGCATTTTTACCCTCCCATCGCGCTGTCCCAGTTACAGCTGCATCGCCTTTGGAAGATAATGCTTCTGCAAATTCTGAGCCTGTACAGGAGATGGTGAAAGCAAAGAAAGTGGGATCACAAATGGAGATGTCAGATTCGGCAAAGCAATCAACACAAACTGTTATTCGTGTCCTGGTAGTGGATGACCACGAGATTGTGCGCAAGGGCCTTTGTACGATGCTCAACGAGGAAGATGATTTCGAGGTTGTCGGACAAGCTGGCTCCGGCAATCGAGCGGTTACACTCGCCATGCAGTTGCAACCGGATATTGTCTTACTCGATATTTTCCTGGGGTCGTCTAACGGCCTGGATATTGCACAGCAATTGCAGCGAGGATGTCCAAAGACACGTATTGTAATACTCACAGGACATACCGAGGAAGGCAGTCTTTTTCACGCAATGCGCATAGGTGTTCATGGCTATCTTCAGAAAGCGTTGCCCATTGACGAGCTATTGACAGCTTTGCGTACTGTGTATCGAGGTGAGCGTGTTCTCGGCGAACCTCGTGCCATCACGCAGATTCTAAGCGAGTTTGAGAGATTAACCAAAGAGCAGGAGCGCGTACGTTCGGGACTCAGCGACCTGGAAATTGAATTGGTGCGGCTAGCTGCAGAAGGATGCAGCAATAAAGAAATTGCTGCTCGCCAGTTCTGGAGCGAAGTGACAGTAAAACGGAAGATGCAAGATATCTACCGCAAGTTGCAGGTAACCGACCGTGCGCAAGCAGTTGCCGAAGCCATGCGAATGGGGCTGATTTAACCATGGGTTTATAAAGGGGATAAAGATGACGGAGTGTCCACAGTGCGGAACCATGAATGAAGACGATGCCAAAAATTGTAGAGGTTGTCGTGTCAATATGTACTGGGCTTTTCAGCATTATGAGGAACTGGCGGTGTTGTGTGAAGCTAATAAGCTGCCGCCACGTCCCGAATCGGCCCTGTTTCTGGTCGAAACCAGCATGAAAATTGATGATGGTCCAGCCGTTGAGTGGTTGCGCAAGACAATCAAGAAATTCGGCTTTAAGGGTGCGGGGAAGAAAGTCAGCACAATTGCTGACTAAGCATCCGTTATCAATGGAACGCTCCATTAGACCTAGTTTATGGGTCTAATGGAGCGTTCCATTGATAACGGGTTTATCTCCTTGCTCTGGTAAAGGGCGCATTCTGGCTGGCCCGGGTAATCGATACTTCATTCAGCCCCCCGAATTGAACCACTCAGCAGCTAACTTTATACCAGTGCATAAATCCACCTTTGGCTCATATCCCAACTCACGGCGTGCCTTCTCCACGCTATGACGGTTGTCGCTACCGAACATCATCGCACCAAGTTGCGTTACGATCGGTTTGGTGTGTGTTACACGAGCGACGACTTTTTCAGCGACAATACTGCCGTAGTAGATTGCTAGATATGGCAGGTGCCGTGTTGGGCGTATACCCCCTACTGCGTCTGCAATGGCATTGAACATCTCTAGCTGTGTCAGTGGACGGTCGTTAGTAATGTTGTAGACATTCCCAGGTGCATTCTCGTGATAGGCAGCTAACAGAAAACCCTGTACTACATCAGTGACATAACAAAATGGCAGCATATTATCTCCGCGTCCAATAATCACACCCTTGCCATCTTTCATCTTCTGGGCCATGCGTCCAAAGTGCAATCGATCCCCGGGACCAAAGAAGGTACCAGGGCGTAAGATAACAGTCTCTACTTTACTGTTGAGCATGAGTCGTCGCATCAAACGATCGCCCTCAGCCTTGGTGAGGCTGTAGGGATCGGGGTCTGGTCGTAGTGGATCGTTCTCCGTCAAAAAACGACCGTAGCCAAGGCCGTAGACGGTATGTGAACTGGTGTGGACATAACGACGTACTCCCGCTTTCTGAGCAGCTTTATACAGATTCTCGGAACCCGTTACATTGACCAGGCGATATTCGGTCAGTGGACGCGATACCCCCATCATGCCGGCCAGGTGAAAAATAATCTCAACATCTTTGACAGCAGGTCCCAAGGTACTTGCGTCAGTTACATCTCCTCGCACTATTTCCACGTCCTGCTTTATCAGCTTATGCACATTTTCTACTGGTAGCACCAGCGCACGAATATCTTCGCTGCGCTGCTGCAATTCTTTTATCAGGTGCCCCCCCAGAAGACCAGTTGCACCTGTGATCAGCACTTTCATGAATCATCCTTCCATAGTTCCAACGTAATAAATCTTTGTTTCCAAAGCGTAATAAAGACAATAAGTCCTTTATTGCTAATGAACCCGAGGTGCAAGTTTTTCTAAGCGGGGTCAGCGGCCTCCCCTGGCACGGGGTGCGGGTCTCCA
>WNFY01003046.1_pt1 | contig 15727 bp, 11 predicted proteins | sample 5400091 | NCBI WGS metagenome assembly WNFY01 (sample SAMN13153364, study PRJNA577476) | soil metagenome | isolation source: 60 cm soil or saprolite under grassland replicate 1 | place: USA:California | collected 2016-06-15 | reverse complement strand
ACGCTCATCGATGAAGCGGCCGTGGTGGAGAAATTTGGCGTGCGCCCGCAGTCGATCCCCGACTGGCTGGGGCTGGTGGGCGATGCGGCCGACGGCTTCCCCGGCATCCCGGGCTGGGGTGAAAAATCCGCGGCGGCCGTGCTTGCAAAATACGAGCACCTCGAGGCGATCCCCGCAGATCCGCACACCTGGGGGCTCTCGGCCAGGCGCGCCGCGCGCCTGGCCGAGAGCCTGGCGCAGCACAGGGCTGAGGCGCTGCTTTTCCGCACACTGGCTACACTGCGCGAGGATGTGCCGCTGAAGGAAACGCTCGCCGATCTGGAATGGCAGGGCGCAGACGCGCGGCTGAAAGAGGTCTGCCACCGGTTGGGCGATGAAAAGTTCCCCGGGCGGGTTCCGAGGTGGCGCGAGAGATGAATGTGGCAGCGCAGAAGAAGCGCAGAAGAAGCTTAAACACGCATGAACTTTTCATGGGGTATCTTTGATGAATAAGAATTATCTCCCGACCGTAGGCCCACAAGATTGGCAGAAGCTGCTGGCTGATCCTGAAAAGCAGTGGCGAACAGACTATTGAGCGCGTACCATTGCGTATGCCTGGGAAGCAGCGAAAGGACATTTTCCACCTGAAGTCGAGCGTATCTTTCCAGAGACTGGTGACGAGAGGGTCGGTAATCTGGAAATTCTCCTGGAGTTCCCCGAATGGAAGGTGTACTTGCCGCCTGCAGGTCACACTTCTCAGAATGACCTCGTCCCACTTTAGTGGAAGATTGAAAGCTTAGGGTATGCAGTTCCAAACGGAGGGCATTGATCTTTGCAAACGTGCAAAAGACCAATACAGCCAAGTTTTAGCAGGAAGCGTTGCGACTGGCGCAGATCAGTTGCAAGCCGATCACGTAAGTGGCCAGTGAACTGAGCATTTCATACATGTCCATCCAATCGGCATTTCTACATCAGAGAGGAACTGCTCGTACTCCTGCAGAAGTAGTTCATTAACACCTTGATTTCCATTCAGCTGTTGTTGCTTCAGCAGTATTGCTCCTCTAAAAACATTTTGTTCCGACTTTTCTCATCTCATCTCTTCTACCACAGAGGAAAATTTCGATCGCTTTGCGCTCACTTTCTCGCCAACAAGGAAATGAATGCAAAAGGGACTAATAACAAAAGGCTCCTTCTGTTTTGAGTTTTTTGTTCAGACAGTGGCAAAAGGAGTGTTGAGCAGCTGCTCAAACAGTTCTTCGCGTCATGCTTTCTCTTTTCTGTATTACTTCGACCAGCTTGGGAAGAGGCCTTCTATCCCTATGAGCGATTTTTGCAGGAATCCTGTTCCTACCTCTATTAGGCCCGTGACTGAATTTTACAACGTTCGTGTTGGCAAACCCTGACCAGATCTGCATGGTGAGCAGGGAGAGCTGCTGATCTCGAAAGCTCGCCTCCCATCAAGAGGGCCGCTGTCTTCCAAAGCCTTGCGTACGAAACGTGGTAAAACGCCCGGCAGAGCCGAGCAGGCCATGAAGTTTACGGTGGTAGTTGTTAGTTTCGTGCGCTTGCGAAGCACGTTCACGTTGTGTTGAAAAGTAGTAGCTCAAAAGCTCGCGTGACTCGGGATCCTCTTGGGATGCAAGAGGAAGCGGTAATAGTATCACAGGACGTCCTTTTCGCTCTCCCGGTCATGAGGACGCATCTTGCTCGGCTCCGAGTGGTCGTTCGGCACCGGGGAGGCCTCGGATTGGGCGTGCTGCAGCACTGGGCGAATCTGTGGGCCAGCTAGAAAGCGCGAACGCAGCGCCTCATCCTTGATCCCTTGCGCCAGTTCCTGGATGATCCTGGCGGCCGAAGCCCGGGCGGTGCGCGCTTGCGCAGGATCGCCCGCTGCCTCATACAACCTCCCCAATGCCGCCAGGATCTGCCACTGTTCGGCTGGCAAGCCGAGGTCTGCCGCCAGCCCCGCTGCCTCGCGCAAGCGGTCGATGGCCTGCTCGCCGTGCCCCTCCCACTCGGCCAGGACCGCCAACGACCGCAGGTAGGGGATGCGGAAGCGCCGATTGGACCCTAGACGTTCCCCCAGTCGCTGCACTGCTTCTCGCGCCTGGCGCTCATCCCCCCCACGCAGCAAGGCCTCCGTTTCATACTGACGGCAGAAATCCAGCGGGCTCAATGCTGCATCGTGGCTCTTGCGTATGGTGATCGCTTCCAAGGCATAACGGTAGGCTTGTTCCCACTGCCCTGTTAGGGCACAGTTCATGCACAGACGGGTCAAGGCGGGAATAGGAATTAGTCCAAGATCTAACGTCTTTGTCACAGCTACTGCCTCTTCGAGGGCCGCCTGCGCCTCTTCCCACTGCTGCAAGGCTTGATACGTACTGCCCAGGCCAGTAAGAAGGAGATGAAAGTTTATATCCGGAGGAAAGGTTCTCGCAAGCGTCATGGCGTGTTGCATGAGCACGAGCGCCTCTTCATAGTCCCCCGCATCCAGTAATCCCTGCGCGAGGCAGGCCGTACTGCTAAATTGTACCGGGTCGTTCTTAATCTCTTTGGAGAGCGCGAGCGCCCTACGGCCACTGCGAATGCTGTGCTGTACCTGCCCGGCATGCAACTGCGCGATAGCTAGCAGCCCCCAGCACACGGCTTCTGTCGCACGATTCGTCAAGGGTTGAGTAAGAGGAGAGCCAATCGTAAAGTGTGCAACGGAAAGCTCCCGCGAAGCGACAGGCTCGTTGCTAAGGAGCGCATACAGCGCCAAGGACGCTTCCAAACAGTGCATGGCCTCCTGGTAGTTTCCCCCATGAATATGGATCAATCCAAGCAAGGAGAGACTTCTGGCTTCCAGTTCCTGGTCCTGTATACCACGTGCCAGTTCCAGCGCATGCTCGCTATGGGGCAAGGCATTATGTGAGTTCTCCCAAACAGTTGTTAACTGGGCCAGGTTCCACTCCGTTTCCGCTAATGCCTTCTGATCGTGACTGCTCTGCGCAATCTGCCAGGCTTCGTCCAGCAGCGAACGTGCCTTTGTCGTGTCGTTGGACTGTTGGAGCGCCAGGATCGCAAGGCGGTTGAGGGTCATACTGACCAGCGCGGGCAGCTTGTGCTGCTTCCCATAGGCTAAGAGCTCTTCAAGGGCCTCCTGGGCCTGCGCCCAGGCATTCTGGAAGGCGTAGACCTGCCCCAGATGGACGTAGAGGCGTTCGACCTCCGAGACCATAAGCCTGCTCTGGAGTGGCGGGTACTCCTGCAGCAAAGTGCGTGCCTGTTCGTAGTACGCAATGGCGTCTGCGACGGCGAAGACGGCCACCGCCTCCATCCCGGCCTGCATGCTATAGCCATAAGCTTCCTTAGCCTCCCCGGCCGCCAGCGCATGATAGGCCAATTCAGAGGCCCTCGCTCCTTCGGTGGAAAGCTTCGCCAGGGCGCGCTGGTGCAAGACCTGCCGCCGCGCTGCGCCAAGCTCGGCGTAGACCACCTCGCGCATCAGGTCATGGGCGAAGCGATAGCTGCCCAGGCGGCCTCCTCCGGCTTCCTCCTCGCGCAGGATACCACTTTTGACGGCCTCTTCCAGCGCCTCGATGCCTTCCTGCATTCCCATCTCGGCGAGCTGCCACAGCCGCTGCACGCTCGCCGCCGTTCCCAGCACCGCGACTCCCTGCACCAGCTGGCGGGCAGCTTGAGAGAGTGGGGCCAGGCGAGCCAGGATCAGCGCGCGCACCGAGGGCGGCAACAGCGCGCCCTGGGACTGCTGCTGCGCCACCATGGTCGCCAGCTCCACCGCCAGTTCCAGCCGGAGGGCGCCATCCGCATCCACCCATGGAACCAGCCACTGCCGGTCCCGCAACAGCTTGAGGGTCTCCAACAGGTACAACGGCTGCCCAGCGGTCTGCACAAACAGCACGTCGCCCAGCGCGGAGAGCTTCATCTCCCGCTCTGCAGCAGGTGCTGTCCCTGCGACGGCCTGAACGAGCTGGAGCGTTTGCGCCTGGCTCAGCGGCTGCAACGGCACCTGGCTGACCGGCAGGTCGCGTCCCAGGTCGACCAGGTGGGTTGAAAGCTGCGGGTTGAGTTCCAGCCCTTCACTGCGCACGGTGCCCAGCAACAGCACCCGGCTGCTATGCTCCTTCCAGTAATGTCCCAGGTAGCGCACCAAGTCCAGGGAGGCCTCATCCACCCACTGCAGATCATCCAGCAGCATCACCAGCGGCCTAGACTGTGCCAGCGCATCCAGCAGGCGGGCCACTGCTTCAAACAGCCGCCCCTTGGCGGTCAGCTCATCCTCCGTCGGGGTCGGCAAATCGGGATAGCGCACCCGCAGCTCCGGCAGGATACGTGACAGTTCGGCCAGCCACAGATCCTCCAGCAGATCCTCCGGGGCGTTTTCCGCCTCCAGCCGTGGCCGCAGCGCGTCCACCAGTAGCTGGTAGGGCAGGCGTCCTCCCATCTCGAAGGCGTGCCCGGTGAGTACGAGAGCGCCCTGCGCGGCGGCCCAGGCCACCCACTCGCGTACCAGCCGCGTTTTACCAATGCCGGCCTCCCCCATCACCAGCACGGCCTGCGGCTGGCCCCCGCGCGCCCGCTGAAAGCTCCCCACGAGTTGGCTGAAGGAGGCTTGCCGTCCCACCAGCGGAGCCAAGAGCTCGCCTGCTGGCCGACTCTCTGTCTGGGGGGTGGTGGGACGGGCAGGGAGGCTCACGCGGGTAGCCGCGGTGGCGCGAATATGCTCGGCCAGGGCGACCGTGTCCGCCGAGGGCTTGATCTGCAACTCCTCGGCCAGCCGTGCCCGGCAGGTGGCATACACCTGCCAGGCAGCCGTCGGATCTCCCAACGCCAGGTGCGCGCGCATGAGGCGCTGGTAGGCCTCCTCCGCCAGCGGATCGAGCGCCAGCCAGCGCACCAGGGTCGCTTTGGCCTGCTCCTGCTCCCCGCTTTCCTCCTGCCAGGACGAGAGCCGCTCGCAGAGCACCTGCAACCGCACCCGCCACTGCTGCCGGTGCTGCCTGACCCACTCGTCAAAGGGGGCGTCCTCCCCCAGCCAGAAGCCGTCCAGGAACGGCCCGCGCACCAGGGCGAGCGCGTGCTGGACTCCTGTAACCAGGGCGGCGCGCTGCTCCTCCGACGGGAGTGTGATGAGCCGCTGGGCCTGCTGGTAGGCCTGCTGGACCACGTCCAGGTCCAGTTCGCTGGGAGCCTGCGCGTCCAGGCCGAGCAGCTCACCCTCGCTTTGCAGATGGTTGTGCTCGGTAGGAGAAACGGCAGGCGCGGCCAGCAGGGTGCGCAGCAGGGCAAGGGCGTTGCGCAAGGCCTTCCGAGCCACCTGGGGCTCACTGTCAGGCCACAGCAACGCCGCCAGTTTGCCGCGGGAATGCATCCCCCCCTCGACCGCCAGGTAGAGCAGCAAGGCCTGCGCCTTGCGCAAAGGAAAAGCGAGGCGGCTTTCATTATGAAACACTTCAGGTGGGCCGAGCACGGCCAGACGTAACCCACTCATGGCAGGTCCTCTTCCTCCGGGACAACGGAGGTGACGACTAGTTCCGCACCAGCATAGCAGCGCCTGCCTATATGCTTGGCTCGACGTACTGGCACGTCATCGATCGCTCTGCTGAGCACGAGCACCAGCCGTTTTTTACGTAGTAGTGACCCCTCTACAGCCAGAGTACCATGTGAGCTCTGCCAGGTCAAACACAACCATAGCCTCTCGAACGCTCCAGCGCGCCTCAGGCAGCACGGTGACCTCGTGTGGAGGGACTGTCCCTCCATGGCGCTGCTCATGGCGCTTTGATGGCGCACCCTCGTCATACTAGCAGCAGAGCGGTGAGCTGATCTGCTCACAAGGTCCAGTGGAAGCAGCAGGAGCGTTCCTTCTGAACCTGGAGCACATGGGTGACCAGGTGGGGCACGGCCGTGCAGTGGAAGGGACAGGACGATGAAGACAGCCATCGATATGAAAGAACAGCGTCACATGGCAGCACACCCGGAGCTGATCGTGACGGATCGGGAGCGACTTGCCGGGTGCGGCTTCACGTTTGAGGAAAGAACGGCACTGCTCTGGCTCAGACACTGGTATCAAATAGGTGGCAGTGATCGCGTGGGGCTGGTGCGCCACTGGGAGTTTCTCAAGACGAGCACAGAAGCAACAGGAGCATGGTCTCATGGCACAATTATTGATCGTCTGCCCTCTGCACCTGGGAACTCAGGAGCGGTGGCGACGGCTCTATCAGGAACTGGCCGCATTACGCCGAGAGCAGTTTGAAGCTTTTTGCCGACAAGCGGGGATCAGCCGGGTGCAGGTCTGGCTGGTGCAATTACGGCGCGGCGAACTGCTGCTCTTGAGACTGCACCTACAGCAGCCGCACCAGGCCCTGCTGGAATTGGCGAACGCACAGCATCCGTTTGAGCGCTGGCTCAGCGGACAACTGCAGAGCTTGTTGGGATGGAACGTGCAGGAGGTGCTGCCTGAGCAGCAGGAACTGCTCTTCGCCTGGGCAGAAGAAAGTCTTGGTTCCTAAGCGAGCGCAGGTGAACGTCTGCTTCTGGTACCGCGGATGGAAGCGCAATCCTCCATCAGGAGCAAATTGCGGGCTTCCATCCAAACGAACAGTGAGTTCATCGCAACTCAGCGCACGCAGATGGCCTATTAGTGTGATCCTTGCAATAGGTGGACTACCAGATTAGTGATGATCACGGGTGGTGGTCATCACGACAACGTCTCTCCTCAGAGAATGATGCGGCAGGCGCTTCCTGCCACATCACAGGGGGAGCCGCAAGCTGAGCGGGAAGAGCGGAGGCTTCTTCCTAGCACATTTTCAGCAATAGAAAGGAGGACGGTCATGACACAACCGTCCACACGCATTCTTGTTCTTGGCGCGGGGATTGCGGGCTTGCTCTTTACCCTGCGCCTGGCCGGCAAAGTGGCTCGCGAGTCTGTCCAGATCACTCTGATCGACGAATTGGACACCTTCATCGTGCGCCCCAGGCTCCATGAGTTTGCCACCAACCAGCGCGTCTTCAATCGCCCGTTTTCTCAGATTCTGCGCAAAACGCAGGTCCAGTTTCTTCAGGGACGCGTTACCGGCCTTGATCCCAGCCAGCACCGTATCACGGTCCAGGTCGAGCCTCAGCAGCAACATGAGCTGGAGTACGACTACCTGGTCTATGCGCTGGGGAGTATGACCGACCGCCACAGCGTGCCTGGGGTGGCGCAATACGCCTACAGTCTCTCGGCAAATGGTCCGTTCTCAGCCTCAGCCTTGCGCGAAACGCTCCCCGAAATAGAGGCAAGAGGTGGCCAGGTGGTGGTCTGTGGTGGAGGAGCCACCGGCATCGAAACCGCGGCGCAGGTGGCAAGCGTCTATCCTCGGATCAAGGTCAGCCTGGTGACGCATGGGTCGCTCGCTCTCTCCTGGGGCAAGAGCGTGGCCGGAGTTATCCGGCGGAGACTGGTGAGTCTGGGCGTCGAGATCGTCGATCAGAGCACGGTGAGAGCCGTGCGACAGCATCGCGTGGTCCTCGATCAGGGGCGCGAGCTGGTCTGCGACCTGTGCATCTGGACGGCGGGCTTTGTGGTACAGCCTTTGGCAAGAGAAGCTGGCCTGGCGGTCAATGAGCGCGACCAGATTCTCGTCGATCCCTTTCTGCGTTCGGTCTCAGACCAAGAGATCTACGCGATTGGCGACGCGGCCTCGCCAGTCGAGGACCCGGGAGTGGCACACGTGCGCATGAGCGCCTTCACTGCATCGATCATGGGCGCTCATGGCGCTGACTGTTTGAGCGCCACTCTCACGGGCAAGACTCCCAAACCGCTCAGCTTCGCGTACCTGGCTCAGGCCATTGCTCTGGGGCGACACTACGCGATCTTCTTCCCGCTTTCTCCTGACGATAGGCCCATGCCGCCCTACATCACAGGCTGGTTGGGCGCTCTCACTCGCGTGGCAGCGGTCAGCTTTGTCGTGACAGCTACGCTGGCACAACGGCGCTTTCCAGGCTTGTTCGTGTGGCTAGGGAAGGGGCGCTATGAGCAGGCACAGCGTCGCAAGCGAGCCTTTGAAGAGCACCCTTCGAGGCCCTTGCATCACCTCTCCTGAAGGAGAGAGCTGCTCGTTCCCTTGCAAAAAACATGGGGATGCAAACGAGCAGCATCGAAGAGATTCTCAGTCTGCATGAGAGCAAAAAAGAGAAAGAGCAATGTTGACATTCAACCATCGTAGAGTTCCCTCTACAGATGAAAGGAGCTTACCATGATCTTAGTTACCGGAGCGACAGGAAACGTCGGGCGTGAGGTCGTGAACCTGCTGCTGGATGGCAGCGAGAAGGTGGTGGCGGTCACCCGCCATCCCGCCACCGCCGCGCTGCCCGACGGCGCTCACGTGGTGGGCGGCGACCCCTCCTGCCCACAGACGCTGGCGTCGGCGCTGCGCGGCGTCGAGGCGGTCCTCGTCAGCCCACGCGCCCTCGGGGATGCCACGGCCGGGGCCGCGACCGTTGAACTGCTGAAGCTTGCGTCCGAGCATGGCGCGCGGCGGGTGGTCGTGCTGTCAGCTGTTACCGTGGAGTATGGCGGCGGGTATCAGCGCTTCGCCGACGCCTTCAGGGCGGTCGAGGACGCGGCCCGCGCCTCTGGCCTGCAGTGGACTATCCTGCGTAGCACTGACTACGCCTCCAACTCCCTGGCCTGGGCGCCGCAGATACGCTCGACCGGCGTCGTGTATGGCCCCTACGGGGACGGAGCGACCTCGACGATCCACGAGCGGGACGTCGCCGCGGTCAGCGCACTGGCACTGATGGACGCTGCACACGCCGGACATACCTACGTGCTCACCGGCCCGCAGTCCCTCACCCAACGCGACAGGGTTCGCCTGATCGGCGAGGCCATCGGTAAGGAGGTCCGTTGGGAGGAGATCTCTCCTCAGCAGGCTCGCCAGGCCATGCTCGCCCAGGGCCTTCCCGAGGACGTCCCCGATAGACTGCTCGGCTACTGGTCCGGCCTCGTCCAGCAGCCGGGACCGTCTTCGGACACCGTGGAGCAGGTTCTGGGCCGCCCCGCGCTCACCTTCGCCCAATGGGCAATTGAGCACGCCGCAGCCTTCCGAAGCTGATAGGAAAGCCATTCAGCGATGAAACAACCAATACATAAGGAGAACGAAAGGATTTTTTCATGCCTATCACACGTCTTATTCAAATCATCGCCGGGGTCTGTGGAGTGATTGCCCTGACGTTTGGCCTGGGGACGTATACCAATGCGGACCTCATCAACATTCATATGCTCTTTGGGCTGCTAGTATCCCTTACACTGCTGGTTCAGGCTATCCTGGCGGTTTCCACCAGCGCATTGAGGAGGCTCGGCATCATCAGCATTGTCTACGCACTGATCGTGCCGATCTTTGGCGTCACGCAGCAAATGATCTGGGTTGGGAACTGGCACTGGTTGGTCGAGGCGGCGCATCTGTTCGTGGGCGTCGGAGCGATCATACTGGTCGGAACCATTGCTGCTCGCTTCATAAGCCTCCAGAAGAGTGGAGCGGTCTCGACGTCTGCCATCAGTGACACAGCTAGACAAGCGCGGTAAGTCGCGAAGAGGTCCTTGATGGAACTCCTGGGGTAAACCGGCCAGAGGAACAGTATGCATGCTTTTCCTCTGGCATCTATCACATATCCCCTGAGTCGCTGGAAGGTAGAGAACCAGAACGACACAGATAGGGCTTCATCGTTTCCTCGACAACTGCCAGCGGGTCATCAACGAGTGGCTTCTATAATTTCCCCTGCAATTGGAGCCATTGGAGAGCGATGAGGGTTTTGGCATCTTGAATCTGTCCGGCCTTAAGTGCTTGGAGGAGGTCTGACTGAGCATATTCGACAAGTCGTATATCCTCTTCTTCGTCGGCCCGGCCTCCGCCAGTTGCAAAATGCTCACTTTCACCAACCTCAGCATAATACAGGAAGATCCGCTCAGATGTTCCACCAGGTGAGACATAGAAGGTGGCAATGGGTACAAGCAGGTGGACCCGGTACCCAATCTCTTCCTCGATCTCACGTCGTATGGCTTCTTCTGGACCCTCACCAGGGTCTATCATACCAGCGACAACTTCTTGTATCCAGCCAGGTCCTTTCTTGTAGGTGGGATAACGAAACTGCTCGATCAAGAGCACTTTCTGGCTCTCGCGATGGAAGAGAAGAGCGGCAGCCGCATCTCCACGTTCAAAGACGAGACGCCGAACAGGTTTGCTCATGTGCCCATCATAGCGCTGAAAGCGTATTTCAGCCTCTTCGATCTTGAAGTGACCATCAAAGGCCAGTCGTTGGTGTTGAATGTCTATCCTCTTTGTCTTCATAGTTATCCTCGCTGTGAGAACGTCAATGCCCGTTTTCCATCTATTTGCTTTTCTGATGATTGGGAGATGAGGTTCGCAGCGCTCTCTCCTTACGCACCCAGAAGGCCGTCCAGATCATCCGCTATCCGGCTGGCCCAATGGAACCCGAGCCAGCCGGTGGATTGCGGCTAGCAGGCGCTCAGCATTAGCGATACCCAGGTCATAGCGGCGCATGGTATAGGCCTGCAGCGCCGCCTGTGCCTCAAGCAGTGCCTGGTCAACACGGTTCTGGCGCAGATCGACTTCGGCCAATCCCAGGATCGCATCACCCTCGCCTTCCTCATATTCGGCGCTGCGTGCCAGGTTCAGGGCCTCGATCCAAGTCTGAGATGCTAGATCGAGGCGTCCTGCATCCAGGTAGATACGCCCTAAGTCCGCGAGCGCGTCGATACTGCCAAAGACATCCTCACTGAGGCGGTACTTTTCCAGTGCCAGTCGGCAATGGACTTCTGCTTGGGAGAAGCTGCCCAGCAGGCGCTCCACATTGGCGAGACTTTTGAGGGCATCAATCTCCGTGTTATCCGCTGCCGCTCTAGAATAGCCGATAGCCTCTTGATAGTGATGCGCGGCGTAGTCCAGGTGCGTGCGCTGCAGTTCAATGTGGCCCAACGCAAGGGCCACATGGCCCAGTTCCTGTACCTGGTGCAGGGACTGGTACAGGCGATGGGCCATGAGATAGGCCTCCAGCGCTTGATCCAGGTGCCCCAGTTGCCGTTCAACATGACCCATCGCCAGGAGACTCTCCGCCTTCTCAGAAGGGCGACCGGCATCCTGGTAGAACTGGATGGCATGCCGGTAACTGCTGACGGGTTGCTCAAGCAGACCATCCTGGCCCCCAATATCAGCGATCATGGCACGACTATCCGCGGCGCGTTTGAAGTCTCCTCCCAGCTCAAAAGACTGCTCGGCCTCACCCAATGGCTGGGCAGCCAGTTCCAGCTCGCTGTCGTTATAGGTCTGGACGTCGAACTGAAAGGACGCTTCTGCCGATGGCTTCTCTTGTTCTTTATCTCCGCTCTTTCGTGTGATCATGGTGCCTTCTCCTTCGTGTGCAAACAAGCCAAAGAATATTCAAGCAAAATAATGCGGGCTCCTGGTAGGCCCAGTGCCACTCTGCACTTCACAACAGCTTGCGTAGCACTAGGCCAATTTCACTGGCATTTCAGCCGCTGAACCTAGAAAACAGGCATGGCTGCTCCGCTCTGCTGGGCGATGCGCGCCCAGCCCATGCGCGCATTGGGCACCAGAGGGCGCCAGCCGCTCACCTCTTTGAAACGGCGATTGGAGACGCGCAAGCTGGGGCTCATCATGTCATACACCACGCCTGCTTTCACCCGCATGAGCAGAGCAGGTGGCTGCCACAGCCGCTTGCGCCCCTCGGCCTGAGCCACCAGGGCAAAGACCTCCTCTCGGGTGAGCGGTTCATCGTCGGCTGCATCATAGATGTCTGACGGAATCGGCTGCATCAGAGCGGCGACGATGGCGCAGGCTCCATCCTGGACAGAGACCTGTGGCAAATAAGCCTCGCTGTGTCCGGGAAGGGCCGCGATACCTTTGCGAGCGTAGTCGAGCTGCTCGTGGGTGGCCGGAGACTCAGGTCCATAGAGCCAACCTATGCGCAATGAGAGGCCCCGGCGTTGCTCCTCTGCGAACTGGGCGACGGCGGCTGCAGCATCGACAGTGGATTGCAGGGTCGGGGTCGGCAGTACTGGTGTCGTGCTGGCATCAATCCACCGGTCGGCGCTGTCTGGGTAGACGAAGGCATAGCTGGGATAGATGAGGGTGTGTATCGCATCAACGGCGAGGGCTGCTTCGACCAGAGCGCGTGTGCCCTCACGACGAATGCGATCATTCTCGTACCAGGAGGCGCGTTTTGCCATCTTCGACGTAGGGGAGATCCTGGTCGCCAGGTGCACGACCGCCTCGCATCCGGCCAGCGCCTGCACAAGCGCTGCCCCATCGAACAGATCGGCCTCCATGGGCTGCGCGCCAAGTCTGTGCAGCATCTCCCTATTCGCTTCCGAGCGGCTCAGCGCATGGACGGCATGACCTTCGGCAATGAGCCTCTTCACCACAGCCTTTCCAAGCACGCCGGTGGCTCCTGTGACAAAAATCTGCATAACGTTCTCTCTCCTCTAAGAAGCGTGCTTCCTTGTTCTATGATCGGGACACTCGACCGTGAAACTCGAGATGCAAGCGACCGCTGCGACGGCCGGGCTTCGTGCTGCGCGGATTCAGTACGAGCTTCCCGTATGGGGACGATATTATAGCTAAAATTTACGACCGCCATCTCTTGCGCGTGGGCAACCCGCGCCTCTACGATCACCCTTATCACAGTCCTCAGCAACCCTTGTGAGAGCCAGGCGAGGTGGAGTGGTATGTCATCATGTGCACCGATCCACCAGTGCGGCGACGCAAGCGAAGAGGCCGCATCGTATTGATCCAATCTCCGCTGTGGGCGAATGTCTCGCAAGGATAAGGCATCGGATGGTCGGCGAAAGGATTGCTTCCTCCGCCGACCATCCCGGCGTGCTCTCCCTCACCTCCCAATAAGCGATGCACGCGCCTCTCTCTGCATCGTCAAAATTCTTCAGAATCCGCCCACTTTCATTCCAAAATCTACACCTTGTGAGCCGATCTGCTCACCTCACTGCTGCAAGTATGAGGAGGGTGCGCCATCAAAGCGCCATGAGCTGCGCCATGGATGGCAAGGGCCTCAACACGAGGACCTTTTGCTGCCAGAGGCAGTTGGGCGTTCGGTCATGCTTGTGCGTATTGTGGAACGAGCACACAGGGACACTCCCTGTCCTGAGGTTCGTACGATAGGAAAAGAGCTTTTTCTCTTGCGCAGCACAGCGATCGATGGCTCGGAGTACAACAGTAGGTGTTGCTATGGGTGGTCTTGCGGGGTCTCCCCGGCCTTGGATTGAGCGTACTGCACCACTTGGCGAATCTGTGGCCCAGCCAGAAAGCTCGTACGCAGCGCCTCATCCTTGATACCCTGCGCCAGTTCCTGGATGATCCTGGCGGCCGAAGCCCGGGCGGTGCGCGCTTGCGCAGAATCGCCCGCTGCCTCAAGCAACATCGCCAACGCTGCCTGGATCTGCCAGTGTTCCGCTGGCAAGCCGAGGTCTGCTGCCAGCCACGCTGCCTCGCGCAAGCGGTCGATGGCCTGCTCGCTGTGCCCCTCCCAGGCTGCGAGGACTGCCAACGACCGCAGATAGGGAATGCGGTAGCGTCGATTTGGTCCCAGGCCTTCTCCCAGTCGCTGCACCGCTGCTCGCGCCTGGCTCTCCTCCCTCTCTCCCAGACACTTTTTCGCCGTGTTAGAAGCGTAAGGCAAAGCGCCAGCCCATGTTCGTTTTCTGAAACGGTAAACAGTGCCTCAAGGAGGCGCGATTGTGGACGCGACGCAGAATATCCAAGAGCCAGAGTCGTCCCAGCCGAAAAATGCTCTTGTCGCGTCGATCCACGCGAGTCATCCGCGCTGCCGTTGTCCGTGATGGATACAGGCTGCGGCCAGATGCCCGAGCTACCAGATCCACCACATAGCCAGAAAGAGCACCAGCAGCAAGCGAGTCTCGCGTGTGCTCGATCTTCAATCCAACTGGCTTCGATGTTCCAGCCACGACTTTTGCTATCTTGAAACGTCGCTTCCACGCGCATGCGCCAGGCATAAGTCTGAACCTGTCTGTGTCCTGCTCCCTGATCACTGATGAGTAGCCACGGTTCCTCATACTCGTGGTCCCACACCAAACTGACGTACGTTTCGAGCGTCTCCTCTTGCCAGACCCTGGCTCTGCCATACCAATGATAGCCACGCTTGAGCACGATCGTGCTCAAGCGCTTCCACGAGTGTTCCAGTTTCCCGTTGAAGAAACGCCGACAGGTATGTTCTGCACAGATGCGCAACAGATAGTGCCAGCCACAAGCTGTGCAGAGCTTGACCAGGGGCATTCCGGCTAATCCGCGATCCGCAATTAAGGTACAGGAGCTATCGGGCAGATGGACCCTGACCTGCTCCAACAGCCGTCCCACGATCTGCCATTGGCCCTCATCCCATTTGGTCTGGGCGGGCATCACAGCCCAGGCTACCGGCAACACCCGTGAATGAACCAATAGGCCCAGATACACAATGGTCAGCTCATCCCGAAAGGGCGTGTTGTCGAGCACAAAGTGCAACTGCTGCCCATGAAACGGCGCCAAGACCTGCGCTAAAAAGCGCTTCCAGATCAGCGGCACCACAATGCGCTCATTCGCGATGAAGCGAGCCAAGCGCCGCTCAATGCTGCTCATCTTGGCCGAACTCAGGCCGCGTTCGACTGCCGGTTTCGGCCACCCGTTGCATCACGGCGCTGCCTGACAAGACGATGCCCAGCACAAAGAAGGCCAGCGTCTTCTTCTGATGCCCATGGATTCCTGGTAACAGTTCCTTCAGTTGCTCATGCCAATTCGTCCAGAGTACACTAGGCGCATCCATTGAGGTCGTCCTCCTTACAGATTTTGGTGTTCTGCTTGGTGAGACGATCTCATGTTCTCTCCTTCACCTCCTTGTCCCTCATGGGTGTGTTCCTTTTCCTACCCGCTTCTCAAAAGTGTCTGGGAGAGAGGAGGTTGGGACAGGCATAGCCCTCGGTGTTCACACGCTTGGGGGCTCCCCGCCGGCTTTTGACCTCGCACCAGGGTCGCACTATCCACTTGCTACGGGAACCCCGCACTGGCTCTCCACCCGACGGAGCAGCGGAGCCCAGACGACAGGCGGGGCAATCGTCTGGGCAGCGGGGCTTCAGCAGACGGTGGAGCGTGCTGCGCTTAGCCCTACCTTTTGAGGAGGAAGGCCGAAGAGGCAACCAGTCAAGACACCCAAGCAGTGTCAGAGAGAGAAGGAGACAGACCACGAGCAGAAACACGAACACTTGAAGGCCATCAGAATCCTCGCTGCTTGAAATGGGAGCATGGAGAGCTCCATGGGAAGCAAGGATAAGCAGAGTCGAGAGTGCTGTCAAGCGAGTGGGAGAGATGTCCGATTTGTCCACCGTCATGAATCGCTGGACCACCGCGCCGACGAACGAGCCACCGCAGCGCACACCTGGTCGCAAAAGACATCAGCGGTCCGTCCAGTGGCGATCCTGCCATCCATACATGGGAGCCGCCAGGAGCGGCTCCCTCCGGGCCTCAGCTCGGGGGACCGTTTCCCAGCAGGAAGCCGAGGACTTGCTGCACAAAGAGCTCGGGCGCGGTGAGCGCGGCATCGTGCGGCTGCCCAGGCAGCACAGCAAGGCGGCTGTTCGGCAGCGACACATGCAGCGCCTCCGTGGCTGCGGTGTAGACGGGGGAGGTTTCGCCGCCCACTAAGAGCAGGACCGGCGTTTTCAGGT
>WNFY01003045.1_pt1 | contig 15728 bp, 14 predicted proteins | sample 5400091 | NCBI WGS metagenome assembly WNFY01 (sample SAMN13153364, study PRJNA577476) | soil metagenome | isolation source: 60 cm soil or saprolite under grassland replicate 1 | place: USA:California | collected 2016-06-15 | reverse complement strand
TGTACGCCGCGCGAAGGGATAATCCACAAGGCCTGGCCCTTGTGAAATTGGGAGGCATCTTTCAGCATCAAGCCGCAAAAGCGCGACCAATGCGTGGCTGCTACCGAGAGCTCGGTAGCCAGATATGCCTGGCGCGTACGATTAAACGCGTATGTTTTTGGGCCCGACGGCAAACCTGCTGCTCCTGAAACGATTCTAGGGGAGAGCCTACCTTCCGCTGGCAACCAGCGTCCGGTACAACGATATGATGGCTGGCCCTAAGGTCACAATGAGGATTGAAGGCAAAATGAACAGCACCAGGGGAATAATCATTTTGATGCTGGTTTTGGCGGCCTGCTCCTCGGCGCGTTGACGCCGCTCGGTGCGCAGTGAATCGGAATGCACACGTAACGCCTGGGCTACGCTGGTGCCAAATCGATCGGTCTGAACCAGGGTTGCGACCAATTGCCGGATGTCATCGACTCCGGTGCGTGCAGCCAGGTTCTGAAGCGCTTCGACGCGTGGCTTGCCGGCCCGCATTTCAAGGGTTACGAGGTGGAACTCGCCGCTGAGTTCGGGATGCGCATGGCGCAGGTCCTCGCCGACACGCATCATGGCCTGGTCGAGAGCCAGCCCGGCTTCCACACAAATCACCGTGAGATCGAGAGCATCCGGCAACCCGATCTTGATGCGACGTTGCCGCTCTTTGATCATCCGCTTTAGGAGAATACGCGGCAGGAAAAATCCAAACGCCCCAACTCCCAGCAGGAGAATCAAAGAGTTGAAGCCGGAGAGCAGGACCACAATTCCGATCCCTAACAGGGCAAACAAAATGCGGCTGCCCACATACATGCTTACGTGCCGCGCATCACGATACCCCGCCTGGATCAGCCAGGCGCGGGCCTTGGAGACCTCCGCCGGCGATAGTGGCAGAGCCTTGCTGAGTGGATCGAGTGCCTGTTCAATGCGCTCCCGAATCGGCAGTTTCTCGGCCTCTGGTTCGCCTTGCCATCCCAATGCGCGCAACCGCGTCCCCAGTACGGAGGTGGGAGCAAAGGCCGCCGCCGCAAAAGAGAACAGCGCTACCGCGATCGTGACAAAAACGATTATGGCGAGAACGAGGGCCGTCATAGAACTAAACCTGTATGCGAATGACTCTCCGAATCCAAAAATAACCAACCGTTTGTAACGCGATACCACCTACGACCGCGATGTGCCCCAAGGGATCCGAAAATAACGGTCGGATGAAGTTCGGGCTCACCATCAGCATGGCGGAGACGATCACTGGAGGCAACGCCATGAGCAGCATCATGGTCATGCGTCCCTGGGCGGTGAATACCCGCACCTGCCGCATGATCTTGAAACGTTCGCGGATGACATACGACAAATTGTCCAATATTTCCGCCAGGTTGCCGCCGGTCTCGCGTTGCAGCATGACGGCGGTAACAAAGAACTTCACGTCGACCAGGGGGACCCGCTGGGTCAAATTGATGAGCGCTTCACGCACCGGCAATCCGAATTTCTGTTCCTCAAACAACTTTCGGAATTCCGACGCGATGGGTTCGGCAACCTCGTTAGAAATCAGCTCCAGCGCGGTGGTGAAGGCATGGCCCGCGCGTACCGCGCGGGCCAGGGTATCGATTGCCTCGGGAAACAGTTCTTCAAATTTCTGAAAGCGTTTGCTGCGGCGGTAAGAGGCGTAGGAGTAGGGTATAAACGTTCCCAGAATGAGACCGACCCAGCCGAACACGAAGGCGCCACCCAGAGAGTAGGCTAAGACGGCGGAGGCGATTCCCGCGCCCGCGCACAACAGCAACATGTTGCCGGCGCGGATGTCCAGGTCCGCCTGGGAGAGCATGGTCTGGAGATTGCTCACCCGCACGGAACGTCGCAGCAAGGTGTCGAGCGCGGGTATTTCGCTCAACATCTCATCGCGCAACAGGGCCAGTTCTTCGCTGGGTTCCAGTTCCGCCGCTTTTTGCACCGCGGCCAAGCGATCGCGTAGCAGGCGCGCCCGTTCGCGGCGCTTATCAACAATCGAGACGGCCGCGAAAATGCCCGCAGCCACGATCACGAACACCAACCCGGCAATCAGGAGTTCTGACATAAGAATCGAGCTCGATCTAGATTTCCATCCGCGACTCAAAAATCGACGAGCGTAAGCGGTTCCCGCCAGTGGCCAGCTTCTCGCTAAAGCCAGGGACTTTACCGGTGGCCCGAAATACTCCGCGCACCCGTCCGTTCTCATCCACGCTGGTACGCTCGAACTCAAAGACATCCTGCATGGTGATGCTGTCGTTCTCCACTCCGGTGATCTCTGAAATACTGACCACCTTCCGCGTACCGTCGGTGAGCCGCGCGATTTGAACCACGGCATGGATCGCCGAGGAGATCTGGTTTCGCACCGCCCGCTCAGGAATGTTCAAGTTTGCCATGGAGAACATGTTTTCAATGCGCGAAAGGGCATCCCGCACCGAGTTAGCGTGCACCGTCGTCAGGGACCCCTCGTGGCCTGTATTCATGGCCTGCAACATGTCAAATGCTTCTTCGCCGCGAACCTCGCCGACTACGATGCGATCGGGGCGCATACGCAGGCTATTGATCACCAGTTCCCGCTGCCGTACCGCGCCTTTGCCTTCAATATTTGGCGGCCGTGTCTCCAGCCGTACCACGTGCTCCTGTTTGAGCTGTAGTTCGGCAGCGTCTTCAATGGTCACAACGCGCTCCGAATTGGGAATGTATCCGGATAGAACGTTCAGCAAGGTGGTTTTTCCGGTGCCGGTGCCTCCGGAGATCAGGAGATTCAACCTTCCCTTTACCATGGCGGAGAGCATTTCCAGCATCGGTTCGGTCAGGGTCTTGTTCTCAATCAAGCCGCGGGCGGTAATCGGGTCGCGTCCGAAACGCCGGATGGAAAGGCACGGCCCATCAATCGCCAGCGGCGGAATAATGGCGTTGACGCGAGAGCCGTCCGCCAGGCGCGCGTCCACCATCGGGGAAGATTCGTCCACCCGCCGTCCCACGCGCGAGACGATCCGGTCAATGATCTGCATTAAATGACCGTTGTCCTTAAAACTAAGACCGGTGGGCTCGATCTTGCCGGCACGCTCCACATAAACCCGATCAAACTTGTTGACCAGGATGTCAGAGATGGTGGGGTCGCGGAGCAATGGCTCGAGCGGCCCCAGGCCAAAAATTTCATCGAGAATTTCACGCGCCAGCCGCTCGCGCTCGGCAAAACTTAAAGGAACAGCTTCACTGTTAACGGTATTCCGGATGAGCAGGAGTACTTCTTCGCGCGCCGCATCTCCCGGCGTGCGCCCCAGCTTTTCCAGATCCAGGCGATCCAGAATTTTGCGGTGAAGGTCGGCCTTAACCTGCTGATATTCCGCGCGCTCGAAGGTTTGGACGTTTGCCATGGATCAATTTACACGGACTTGAATAACGACCATGCCGCTCGCTTGACTTCGGAATCATTTTCCGTCAGCCGGCTCGCCAATCCGATGAAGCAGCGTGCAATCTCACTATGGTTCTGGTGCATCGGAGGCACGCCCCGGTCGATGGCCGAGGAAATCGCGAAATACTGGTTGGGGATCTTCCAGATCAATTTCGCGCCCGCCGCGGCCTCCAGGTCCGATTCACTGAACCCGGCAACTTTGCGAAAGCGGTTCAGTACCAGTTTAATTCTGTCATGATTGCCTGTTTCTCCCAAATACTGCTGGATGCGTGCCGCACTCCAAAGTGAGGCAACGTCAGTGTGCGCCACCAGCAGGACAGTAGCCGAGAGATTCGCAACCAAGCGCGTCGTCGCATCCACTCGCGTGGAGGCGTCCACCACGATATAGCGGAAATGCGCGACCAGCATGTCAAAAAGACGGGCAAGCTCGGCATTGGAGATTTCGGTCACGGCCGGTACGCTTGGCCCAGCAAGCACCTGCAACCCATCGCTGTGGCGGACCATGTAGCTTTCGAGCAGGGAATGATCCAGCCGATGCAGATTCCGGACCGCATCCGCCACGCTGAATAGTGGTTTCAGATTCATGTGCAGCGCGGCGTGTCCCAGAGGCGCGATATCGACCAAGGCAACCGAGCTATGGGCTGATTGCAGGGCCAAAGCCAGGTTTACCGCGACGGTGGTGGCGCCGCTTCCTCCCTTGGCATTCACCACGGTGAAGATTTTGCCTCGGATTTCTTCACGCTGGACCTTTCGCTGGGACGTCGTCAGCCTCACGAACGCTTCAAGCAACTCAGTGGTGGTCGTGGGCCGCGCGATGAACTCCCGCGCCCCAGCCCGCATCGCCTGCACGATGACCTGCGGATGGGTCATGGATCCAACGGCAAAGCCGGCGGCTCCCGGAACTTCCTGTTGCAGCATTTCAATGGCGTGCAGCGCGGTGAGGGGATTGTCAACCGGAATATCGACCAGGATCACGTCCGGCGTGGCGCTTTGAATTCGTCTTATGATCGGGTCGTTGGCTTCCACAGGATAGATTGAGGAGCTAAACGCTGCGCGGGCCACACTCGTGCCATCCACCAGGACTTGGAGCATGGAGCGCTGCTCCGGATCGGACGACACGATGACGACGGAAAGTTCGGGCATGGCCCTTGATTGTCCCCAGGGAATATTTCGATCGAATCTACCTAATTATAGAAGGCGTTTGCCTACTTGCTGCTGCCCCCGGGCTTGCCTCCATCAAATTTGTTCGGGTCGATCACCGGTATCGGAGCTTTGGGGGCTGGCGGCGCCTGATTGTTTGCGGCCACGCGGTGCACCGTGCACAGCACCATCAGTTCCGAATTGCTTTTCTGCAAGCTCTTACTGCGAAAAAGATATCCCAACAGCGGAATGTCTCCCAACCCAGGCACCTTGCTGGAGATATTGGTGACGCGGTTGTCCATCATGCCTGCGATGACGAAACTTTGCCCATCCTGAAGCTCAAACTCGGTCTCGGCCCGGCGGGAACTGAGTGCCGGGACCACCACGCCAGAGACAGTCACCCCATTGGCAAAATCCAGCGTACTTACCTCGGGAGCAACTTTCAGGTGGATGTTTCCCGCTGGTGTGATGACCGGCGTAAATTTCAGCTGTACGCCGAACTGCTTAAATTGGATGCTGACGCTGGTTGTACCCGCGGATGGCTGGACTACCGGGAAAGGGAATTCGCCGCCAGCCAGGAAACTGGCTTCTTTGCCGTTCATGGCGATCAGGTTCGGTTCTGCCAGGATCTGCAGCAGGTTCTTTTGCTGCAACGCGCGGATGATGACCCCCATGTGAATGTCGGGGCGGAACAAAAACACGTTCAGCAAGTCCCCCAGGGTTTCGTTGGTGCTGAAGGCGCTGCCGGGTGGGGTAGGGATTGTGTCATTCAAGTTGGAAATTCGCGAACCACCAAATTGCCCGGTGCTGGTGTTTCCAATCGTGTTTCCGGCTCCGGTGCTGAGAATGTTGACACCGAGTTGGGCTATGGCGGAGCGATCCACTTCGGCAAACTTGACCTCCAACAGCACTTCTTGCGCTCCCACCGGGCCAAAAGTAAGCACGTTGACTACATTCTTGGAATAGGCCTCGGCGATCATGCCGGCGCGCTTGGCCGTGTCTTCGGTCGAAACATGGCCAGATAGGACAATGGCAGACCGCGACGGCGTAACCGTAATGCGTTCGTCCGGGAAAATCTTCTGGATCTCTTCGGTGGCTGTGGTCACGTCCACGTCCACTCGCAGGTCGAAACTGCGGGAACGCTCCAGTTCATCCCAGATCATCAGGGAAACTTCTCCCGCGGCACGGCCATGCACAAGAATCTGTGTTGGCGAGATGGCGATGGCGTCGGCCACGGCTGGATCAGTGATCGAGATTCTCTTCAGCCGTTCGCCCTTGGTATTGATCAGAAGGGACTTGCCTACCAGCACCCGCAGTGGGGCCGAACCCTGTCCGTCGGGCGAAGGCGTCCCGGCCGGCGGCAGAGTCTGCTGTCCCGCATCCGCAGGAGGGGCAGCCGTCTGCTGCCCGGGAGCCGCCGGCGCGACGCAGACAAGCAAGAAAAGTGCGATCAGTGCTGAGCTTAGATGGAATTTCCGTTTCACTCCACGACGGGAGCCAATCGACATGTGAACAGACCTCGGAGTCCTGCTTGTTAAACTCAGGCCGAGACCATCAGAACTTGGTCTCTTCCTTCTTGTCGCCTTTAATCACTTCCACCGAATAGACTGCGGGTGCCGTGGGGGCCACGCTGACCGTCTTCGGCCGGGGCCTGGTAGCTGTGGTTACAGGCCGCGCCACCGGAGCACCACCTCGATATAATGCGTTACCGCTGACCATGCTCAAGTCTTGCTGCTTGGTATCCAGAGGATTGCGGAGTGACAGCTGGATCCTTCCCTGAGAACTCGCCAAGGTCAGCTTCTGCGCATCGTCCGGCGAAACCAACAGCGTAATGACCGCGGCATTTTCGGGATTGCCGGCGGAATTTCGTTCCAAGGTCTGTCCCGTAGCCAGCACTGCCACATTTTCCAGAACCGTTGTAGTCTGCTGGTCGGCGCCGCCATTCCCAGGGTTGCCGGTTAAGAGTACATCGACTCGCGTCCCGGGGAGTACGAATCCCGCTACCGAGACCACCTCATTGACCCGCACTGATACTGCCCGCATGCCCGGAGGAATAAGCGAGGGAAGCCCAGACCCAGCCTTATCAGCTGCCAGCTTGGAGGGCAAAATGAATTCTCCGGTCGCGATCGGCAAAACGACTCCGCGTTCCAGAACCTCGGTCTTCTGGCGTATGGCGGTAGGAGGGACGGCCGCTTCCGGCATACGCACCATCTTTAGAGAGTCGTTGGTCACTTTGCTGCCGACGGCCAAATCTTTGGCGGCAACTACTACCTCCACCCCGGCGGTCAGCCCAGGTTCAGGTTTACCCTTCAGTTTGCTGTACACGGAAGAGCTCACCAGGAAAGCCAGGGCGAGAGCGACTAAGCCAATGATCAAAAGCCGGTTGCGGTTCATTACTGCTCCTAGACTTCGATCGACAATCGAAAGCGCGCGAGCGAAATGCGCTCACTTTCAGTTAGAAGACACAATCGTCCGGCGGCGCGAACCCCGAGCGTGTGAGGTTTAAAACCCAAGCCGCATACTCGATTCCAATCCGGATTTCTACTGACTGATCGAACTGGCAACAGAAGAAAATACGTTGTTGGCGTTTGAGCCAATCAATCGTACCGTACCCACTACAATCACCAGAATTACGGCCAACATCACGGCGTATTCGGCGATGTCCTGTCCCTCTTCCTTGCGCCAAAGCTGATGGAGAAAACTGCTCATGGTTGCTCCTTCCATCGGGCCAAGTCGACCTACACTCGTCCTGCTCTTGACCGGATGCAATTCTGTGCGCATTCACGACCCGCCGCGAGGGAACTGATTTATGTTTTAACCTGCTGAATCAATGACTTCGATCACGACGCGTGCCCGCAAACTCTTGCACTTTACCACATCATAAACCTTGCTTCAGGATCCAAGGTGACAATTCTTGCGCACTTGGACGAGTGTTCTTCGTTCTGCTCAGATTCTCGGCCCGTAACTATCGGTGGTCAAGGCTTTTAGCAGTAACTCATAGCGCACCCCTTCGGCTGATCGGCGTAGAATGACCCTGCCCTGTCCATGATTTTCTCCCTGAAACCCGACCGCTGGAAGCGGCTTCTAGCGAGCCTCCTGGTGGCGACGGCCATGGCGAACCTGGGGATGATTTGGCGCGCCCGCATGTTTATGTTCCGGGGATATGCGGACTTCACAGCATTTTACACTGCTGGAAAACTCCTTAGTCGTGGTCAGGGCTCACGTCTTTACGAGACAAAACTTCAATGGGAGGTACAACGCGAGTTTGCCCCGGCGGTTGCCATTCGCGATGGCGCCCTCCCGTATATTCGCCCTCCGTTTCAAGCCCTTCTCTTTCTTCCCCTGGCTTACTTGAGTTATCGCCAGGCATTTTTTGTGTGGATGGGAATCAAACTCGGATTGTTGCTTTGCATCGCTTTCCTGCTGACGCGAGATTCACCGGGACCCCGATTGCTGTCCCCCTGGACTGCCTGGGGGCTCAGCTTGTCAGTTGCTCCCATCGCAATGGATCTGCTGCAAGGGCAGGATGCCATCCTGTTCCTCCTGGTTTGTCTGCTGGCCTTTGCCTCCATGGCGCGCGGCGCGGACCTCATGGCGGGAGTGTGGATGGGATTGGCTCTGTTCAAGTTCCATCTGATTCTGCCGGTCATTCTGGTGGTTGCATTACGGCGGCAGGGACGCATCCTGCTCGGCTTCCTAACAACTGCTGTCGGTTTGCTTCTCATTTCCGCTGCGCTGGTGGGTTGGGAGACTCTGCTCCACTACCCCCGATACCTGTGGGAGATTTCTCATAGCCGGGGCACTGGTGTCTTCCAGGCGGTGGACATGGACAACCTGCGTGGACTGCTGCTCAGGATGTCGCAATCTCCTGAATGGCGGCGCGTAGCGGAATGGGTGTATGTCCCACTGGCAGTTCTAGGCGTGATCGGAGCCTGGAGAGTCTGGTCCGTACACCGCAACAACCCAATCCTGTTCGTTGGTGGGTTCTGTTTTTGTTTGGTCGTCGCGCTGCTCGTCAGCTTTTATTTCTCAGGTTACGACCTGATGCTTCTCCTTCTACCCTTGCTACTGCTTAGCCGCACGGTTCTGCGGTCTGAGCAAATTCCGAAATACGTGAAGTGGACCTTTGTCACCACGCTGGGATTCATACTCCTGGTACCCGTATTCTGGACGTGGGTGATCTATGCTTATTTGGGGCATTTGGACGGACCTGCTATGCTCCTGTTTGCAGCCGCCCTGGCTTATTGCATAATCGTCTGGCGAAAAAACACACCCGCCCTATCCACGGCTGCATGAAGATCCCCGGCTCCACCTCGCTTGCGGCGTCTCTGCTTTGCGCCGCCAGCATGTGGTTCTATGTGCAGCATGTGCTCATTCCTTACCAAGTCAACGATGCCGCGCAACACGAACGGCCCCGTGGAAATTTCTCTGACCTCTATCCTCGCTGGCTTGGCGCGCGGGAACTCCTGCTTCACCATCGCGATCCGTACAGTCCTGAAATCACTGCCGAAATTCAGGCGGGGTACTATGGTCGCCCGCTGGATGCATCACGGCCCTCGGATCCGAAAGACCAACAAGCATTCGCCTACCCGCTTTACGTTGTGTTCTTACTCGCGCCGACAGTTTTTCTGCCGTTCCATCTCGTGCAACCGCTGTTCCAGTGTTTATTGGTCGTGCTGACTGGCTTGAGCGCGTGGTTGTGGCTCAAAGCGATTCGCTGGGAACCGCTTCGCACGGTCTTCCCGGCCATTCTTGTGTTTTCCCTGTGCAACTTTCCCGCGGTGCAGGGCGTCAAGCTCCAACAGTTGAGCCTCTTCGTCTGTGCCTTGATCGCGATCTCGGTCGCTTGCGTGACTCGAAACCGGCTCTGGAGCGCAGGGTTTGTTCTAGCCCTTGCCACCATCAAACCGCAGCTCACAGTGCTGCCGGCCGCATGGCTCTTGCTCTGGGCGGGAAGCGATTTTCGCCGCCGTCGCGGCTTGATCTACGGATTCTTCCTCACCCTTATCTCGTTAACCATTGCTTCGGAACTCTTGCTCCCCGGCTGGATCACGCGCTTTGCGCAAGCGCTTTCCGCCTACACCCAATACGCGGATGGATGGGGATCAACCCTGGATGCACTGATGACTCCGCTGGGAGGGAGATCTGTGGCTGTGCTCCTCGTGGCCGGAGCTGCCGTACTGGCATGGCGCGCCCGGCACGATCCTGCGGAATCGCCGGTCTTCGTCTTCTATACCGTGCTGCTGCTGGCGCTGGTTGTGGTCGTGCTCCCGATGACTTCTCCGTACAATCAATTGCTCCTGCTGCCGGGAACGTTGTTGCTGGCTCGAGACTGGCGGTATTTGTGGCACGGCCGTCTGGCACGACTGCTTACATCGATTTTAGTGCTTGCCATTGGCTGGCCATGGCTTGCCGCGGCCGGGCTAGCGGCAGCATCTGTCGTCAGATCGGCAAAGTCAATCCAGCAAGCCTGGGCCTTGCCACTGTACACCAGCTTGGCCATTCCCTCCGCCGTCCTGGTGCTGTTGATGGCCTATGCCAGGGCCAACCTCAAGACTGTGGGATCGTTCGCGGGCGGTTCTGCCACAAATAAAGCAACAACCACATCGGCGCTACCCACGAATACCAGAACAAGCTCTTCCCAGTAGCGATCAGAATCACGCATAAAATGTTCGTGGCGGTATAGCCAATGAGCGGCCCGATGCAAGTCCGCTTCCAAGGCGAACTGAGGCTCTGGACAAGCGCCGGCAGCAGGATGACGCCGTCAAAAAACCATGCATACGGGCTTGCCGCCAGCGAAACCAAAAGAATGACCGGCAATTCGGTCTGCCAACTCCATCGTTGCCGGAACCGCATCCAATGTTGCAGCAACCACACGCTTGCCAACACCGGAAGCAGCGCCGGAATCACAATCTCATTCCCGCTGATATGACTCAGAATCCCAGACAAGGTGGGAAATTCACTCCAGCGGACGGGATTGTGACTCCAAAATGTTCGATACTGGCTGAACACTTGCGGCGCGCATGCGAGAGTCACAGCCAGGACGAGGATGGCGGTAGCGAAAAAGCCCGCCAGCAATCGCCATTGCCTTTGCCGCATCACGCAGAAACCGAGCGCGATGCAAAATAAGAAAGCAAGATGAGGCTTCAGCGCGAGCAGAAATAAACATGCGCCAGCGAGCAGATGATTTTGTTTACGCTCAAACCAGAGAAAGCAGGTGATCCCCAGAACCAGCAGCGGTCCGATTTGGCCAATGGCCAGGACGACAAGTGAGGGAGTGAAGATCGCGATCAGGAAGCAGGCCAGCGGACTGGGGAATCGATTGTGGCCGTATAACCTCCAAAGAAGAAAAATGGAAAGCGCAATACAAGCACAGCCCAACCCGAGCCAGAGTTTTTGCGTCGTCGCATAGGGAAAAACTGCAAGGGGCATCAGCAACGGCAAAACCCACGGAGGGTTCCACATGACTAGCGGAGATTCGCGGCTGTATCCACCTTGCCGTTCCACGGCCAGCAAAGAACCGGCATGATAGGGATTCTCATGGTTAAGGACTAATCGAGCGGCCGCCCAGTACGCGACTGAATCATTCACCGGGAGCGTTAGATCTTTTGCCAGCCAGACGCACGCCAGAAGTAAAATGACAACCACAATTCCGCGAATGAAACGTGAATTCATTTGCCCGAAAGATGTACACAGAAGAACGCGAGTGTTTCACACGCCGCTTCCGGCGTCAAAGCCATGAGCCCGGCTTGCATTGCCTATCCACAAGCGCTAATCTTCGGGACGCGGTTGGTAAGGACAAATAATGACCCTGAAAATCGATACTCGGGTGGAAGATGGGGTAACCATCGTCTCGTGCAGCGGCCGGATTATGTTTGGCGAGGAAGCGACCGCCCTGCGCGAAAGCCTTAAGAAAGTTCTGGCCGCATCCCACAAGATCGTTCTGAACTTATCGGCCGTGACCTACATCGATAGCGGCGGCCTGGGCACCCTGGTGGGCGCGTATTCCAGCGCCCGCGCCGCCGGCGCTGACATCAAGCTCACCGGCCTCGGACAACGTTTGCGCGACGTGCTTCAAGTCACCAAATTGGTCACCGTTTTCGAAGTCCATGAGAACGAGCAGCAGGCCATCGATGCATTCAAAAAGTGAAGCATTCCATGTTTGCCATTTAGGTCCTTCCCCCAAAAGGCTTACTGCTATCATCATCCTTACTTAGCCGATGGTTACATCCATCACCCACGATCCCGCGCCTAGCCCAGGTTCCAGTCTGTTTCCCCAGCTTGTCCTGGTGCAAAACGGCGAGCAGCGCACCCTCAGCATCGACCACACTCCCTTTACCGTCGGCCGCAAAATCGATAAAGACCTTGTGGTTGCCGACCCGCGCGTCTCTCGTGATCACGCCATCATCGTCTCAGAAGACGGAAAGTTTGCGGTTCTGGATCAAGGGAGCAAGCATGGCACTTATGTCAATGGCGAGCGCGTGGATCGCAAGGATCTGGAGCCGAATGACCGGCTGGAGTTCGGGGTCCGTGACCTGATTTACGCGGTCTTCAATCCTAGCCACTCGACCAACAATACTGCCCGGGAATTTCTCAGTCAGATCGCCGACATCGAAATTTCCAAAGAATCCACCGACCTGGAAAAGCTCACGCTGTTGCTCGAGGCGGCCCGCCGCCTGAATACGTCGGTCGTGCTCGATGAAGTCTTGCTGACCTTGCTGGATGTCACTCTAAAGCTCACCGGCGCGGAACGCGGGTTTGTATTCCTGAAAAATGAGGCAGACGACCTGCATCTGGCCGCCGGGCGCAACCGCAATGGCGAGTCGCTCCTCGACGACAAGACCATCTCCCATTCCATTCTGGAAGACGCCATCAAATCCAACTCCGAATTCCTGATCACCGATACCAGCCGATCTCTGGATTTAGCCGGACGCCAAAGCGTGGTGGCCTTCGATTTGCGCACGGTGATTTGCGTGCCTCTGCGCCGGCCGCAAGTGCAAACCTCGCGTGGAGTATCCCCTGCCAGCGGAGAAGTCATCGGCGCGCTCTACGTCGACTCTCGGTTTGCCTCCCGAGATATTTCGGGCGTGGACAATGACATTCTGCATACGGTGGCCACCGAAGCCGCCTCGCTGATTGAAAACGCCCGCCTGGTGCAGGCCGAAGAGGCTGCCCGCCGCTATCAGCAGGAATTGTCCATTGCCGCCTCGATCCAGCAAAAGCTCATGACCGTGACGATTCCCGAAGTTCCATATGCGAAATTGAGCCCAAAGAATATTCCCTGTAAAGATATTGGGGGAGACTTTTACGACGCCGTCAACACCGACGAGGGCCTGACCGTGGTGTTGGCCGATGTCAGCGGCAAAGGAGTGTCGGCCGCTCTGTTGGCCTCAACCCTGCAAGGCATGATCTATTCCCAGCTCACTGCCGGGATGAAACTGACCGATATTGTCACCGCCGTGAATCGGTACTTTACCCACAAGGAAATCGGCGAAAAGTACGCCACCCTGGTGATTGCCCGCCTCCAGCGTGACGGCGAACTCGAATACGTGAACTGCGGGCACGTTCCGCCGCTGCTGGTTTGCAATGGAGAGGTCATCCGCCCCGCCCACGGCAACCTGCCGGTTGGCCTGATGCCGGATGTTTCCTATGAGAGCGACCACTTCCAGCTTCATGCAGGGGATCGCCTGGTTCTGGTGACCGACGGCGTAACCGAGGCCGAAAATGCCGAGGGAGAGTTTTTCGACAATCACCGTCTGGAGCAAGCCGCCGCGCAAGCCGGGGGCCTGGAGCAAATTCTGGACGCCGTCTCCAAGTTCTGCTCCGGAACCCCGCTCAATGATGACTGCACAGTCGTAGACCTCCTGTACTCCGGCGAACCCGAATAAGCGCCTTCACCCACTACCCTTCCCATCTTGTCGTCCTGAGGAACGAAGCATCTACGCGTTCCGGGCTTCGTGTATGCTTTCTCCGCTATGCACTTCACCGCGCTTGATTGGACGGCCATCGTCGCCTACCTGGGAATCACACTGTTCCTCGGTCTGTACTTCCGCAGCCGCTCGGGAAAAAGCGTGGATGATTACTTCGTCTCTGGACGCAAGGTTTCGTGGTGGCTGGCCGGTACGTCGATGGTGGCCACCACTTTCGCCGCCGACACTCCGTTGGTCGTCACCGGCCTGGTTTACACCCAGGGCATAGCAGGGAATTGGCTGTGGTGGTCGTCTCTGCTGTCTGGAATGATGACCGTCTTTCTCTACGCCAAACTCTGGCGCCGCTCTGGACTGCTAACCGATGTGCAGTTCGCCGAGATGCGTTACGCCGGCAAGCCCGCCGCATTCCTCCGCGGCTTCCGGGCAGTCTATCTGGGCCTGCTGATGAACTGCCTGATCCTCGGCTGGGTGACCAAAGCCATGACCAGCATCGTGGCAGTCACGCTGGGCGTCAGCGACCACACCGCGCTTGCCATCTGCGTTTTATTCTTAATCCCTTTCACTGGCGTCTACGTCGCGCTCGGAGGACTTTGGGGAGTCCTGTGGACGGACTTATTCCAATTCGCGCTCAAGATGGCCATCGTGATCGGGGTCGCCTGGTATGCCGTGCATGCCGCCGGAGGAATGAGCGTGCTGCTGCATCGATTGTCCGAGATGCGCGCGGCCGCAGGTCCAGCTGCCGGAGATGCCACATCATTTTTCCCGGATTTCTCTCGCGGGTGGTCTGAGGAAGGCCCGTGGATGCTGCCGGTCATGATTTTCGTAGTGAACATCGGCCTACAGTGGTGGGCTTCGTGGTACCCCGGGGCCGAACCGGGCGGCGGAGGCTACATCGCGCAACGTATTTTCAGCGCCAAGGACGAACGCAACGGCGTGCTGTCGGTCCTCTGGTTCAACATCGCGCACTATGCGTTGCGGCCCTGGCCTTGGATTCTTACCGCATTGGCCGCCATCGTTCTGTATCCCAACCTTGCGCATCCTGAAACGGGTTACATGCTGGTGGTCAGCCAGCACGTCCCACCGGCTGCAAGGGGCGTAGTCATTGCGGGATTTATGGCTGCGTTCATGTCCACTATCGCTACCCAGCTGAATTGGGGCGCATCGTATCTGGTCTCCGATTTCTACCGCCGGTTCATCCAACGCCATGCTGACGAACGTCACTATGTGGTCATGTCGCGAGTGGCTACGGTAATTCTGGTGATCGCCTCGGCGTTAGTCTCAGTTTTACTTGTGGACATCCGCTCCGGTTGGCAAGTAGTTCTGGAAGTGGGCGCAGGCACCGGAGGCGTCTATCTCCTCCGCTGGTACTGGTGGCGCATCAATGCCTGGAGCGAAATTTCCGCCATGGCGACAGCGTTGGTGGTCACGGTCGGGCTGGATGTGATTCAGCCGTTTGCCGGTTCAAGCCCAGTTGTGTTCGCGAAAACGGCATTAGCAACTGCCGCGGTCACAACTGTGGTGTGGGTGGCGGTTACTTTCCTGACCAAGCCGGAACCCGAGGCCGTATTGCTGAAGTTCTATCGAGATGTTCGCCCGCATGTGAGCGGATGGAAGCCGGTGGCGGCGCGCGCTCCGGAAATCCCGCCCACCCGTGATCTGGGACGCAATCTGGTGTCGTGGATACTGGGCTGCGCCATGGTGTATGCGGCGCTATTCGGATCAGGCTATCTGCTTCTGGGCACAACCGCGAAAGGAATTGTGCTGCTGGTACTGTCCGCAGTTTGCGCCTGGGCACTCAACGCGAACCTATCAAGAAGCGGCTGGCAAACCGCCGACACGAAAACACAAGCCGGGCTCTGAGACATAACATGTGGTGACTTGAAGAAATGATGGTTCAAACGCGGGCAGAAGGCAGCTTCTCCTCGTCCGAATCTTTTTCGAAGAGCACGGCAAAAAGCTTATACGCAACCAGAGGAATGACGACGACGCAACCAGCCATTCCGATCACAAATATGGTCTCCATCAGTCGCGCAATAAGAGTAGAGGTCGTGTCATTCATGACCGAACCACGTTTCGAATGGTCGCATGATGACCAATCTGACCCATTCTTGGGAATGTGTCAACTCAAAGGCCGTCACAACTCCGCCCGGTTGCTTAGTTCAAGAACGAAGGCCTCCGCCTACCGGGCTACCCGACCCAAATCTACCTTCCCCAAATACACT